>Ga0182027_10008864_pt1 | contig 14563 bp, 20 predicted proteins | sample 712E1DmetaG_FD_121300 | JGI IMG/M metagenome (GOLD analysis project Ga0182027, IMG submission 121300) | Permafrost microbial communities from Stordalen Mire, Sweden - 712E1D metaG (Illumina Assembly) | ecosystem: Environmental > Terrestrial > Soil > Wetlands > Permafrost | place: Sweden... | reverse complement strand
GGGCTTATATGCCATGGCCGGGCGCACCTGGGTGGTGGAGCGTGTTTTGGAGATCATGGGCGCTCAAGCCATAGAGCGCGTTCACAATCATCACAACTTCGCCTGGAAGGAGAGACACGAAGGCCGGGACTTCTGGGTCATCCGCAAGGGCGCCACGCCGGCTTTCCCTGGACAGCGAGGATTTATCGGCGGGTCCATGGGCGACATCTCCGCAATTGTGGAAGGCGTTGACACGGAGGCTTCCAGAACTGCGCTGTATTCCACGGTTCACGGAGCAGGGCGCCTCATGTCCCGCACCCAGGCTGCTGGCAAGAAGAAATGGGTCGGCGGGAAAATGGTTCGCACGGGAAAAGGTCAGATCTCCCGCGAAATGATGAATGACATGCTGCTGGCGAAGAAAGTGATCCTGTATGGCGGCGACACAGATGAAGCCCCGCAGGTATATCGCCCGCTGGATAACGTCCTGAAAGCACAGGGCGAGACCATCCGCATCCTCCATACTCTGGAGCCCATGGCAGTGCTGATGGCTCCGGCAGATGTGGAGGATCCCTTCAAGGACTAGATGCGCTGGAGAGTGCATGGAACTACTCATCGACAACATCGACAGTCAGCAAAAATTGTGGCTTGCACATTTGGTTCGGAACACAAACAAAGGATTGAATTCCTTCGTTCCCAGCGGAGTGTTCGCTGCGTTTCGGGCGCGAAGCTGGGTGGAGGGGGACGCCGCAGCTTGCAAGTTGACCGCGGACGGGAACGGCGCCGCCATGCGGATCTTTGGCTCTGACATGGGTCAGGACAAAGTCACAAAGAAAGCCAAGCGAAAACATTCCGTCGTCGGAAAGTGAGGCAAATCATGAGTTCAGGAAGCGCACCCAATTGGGGCTGGGTTCTCGAAGCCACGCACGAAAACTTTCTAAAACTGCATTGTCATATTAGCGACGAACAAATTGCGGAATATCTCGCCGATGAAAACGAAGGCGCAATCAAGGAAGCGCGCCGCATGATTGAACGCGAGACAGACTGGTGCTTGGATATTCTTGCCTCTCTCGCTGAACGGCTTGACCAGCAGATCACCTGCACGGTGGGTGAATGGAGCGAGGTTGTTTCCGTGGACATATTTCGTTACAGCAGCAACCTGGGAGACGTATACGACCAGCTTGAAGACGGAAAGGTGTATTTCATCTTCGGTCACAACGATCTCTTTGTTTCAACGCCTCTCATGGGCGAACTTCAAAGGCTGAACCTGGCTCCCGAAGAGAAGGGATGGACGAATTATGGCTAAACGTGAATGCCAGGCATGCCATGAACCCATCGACGAAGAGGACGCGCACTCTCCGCATGACCCGGATTGCACAAATCACGAAGGATGTGATTGCGACAACATCGTTTGCGATCATTGCTGCTGGGAGTGTCATCCCTTGCAGCAGGACGGCGACCTCGATTACACGCTGGCCGGCCAGGAATGCTGGATCACCGTTGGAGATCTGAGCCTTCATATTCAAGGCGATGGAGGAACCGGCGCGAACGTGGATGTGTATGAACTCAACAAAGAAAACGATGAGCCAATCACCTCGCTCTGGGCGCATAGAGACGGAAAGGATTGGACAATCCCATGATAAAAGAACCTACCATTTGGATTGGAACATGGTATCCCAATGATGACGGGCTTGAGCAACCTCATATCGGCGTGTTCATTGTTCTTCCGCATGATGCGGAAGACATCCGCAATTTGAACCTGGCCGGCGAAGTGCAGGGAGTTCTGGCGGTCTCCGACTTCAATATCGAAGAATGCAACCCGGAACAGTTGGACAAGTTTATCCATCCCTGGCTGAAATATGTGGTCAAACACAAGTTCCCTTGGGACTACGATCACGACACACTGGAGTTGGTGGAACGCAAATTCGTTCTTGTCGGAGAGGAATGAAAACCGTTGAAAACGAAACCAACTTGAAGATCGGCGACCAGGTGATGATTACCCGCGATCAGATTTGGCCTGGAGTGGCGAAGTACAAGGGTGCAAAGGGCAAGTCGGCGGGATTGGTCCCGATGGGATCCAAGGGCACGCTGGAAAAGGCCGGCGAGATGTGGGTCATCGTATTCCCTGATTTTCCAGCAGACCCTGACTGGCCCTGCATTGTTTGTTTCTATCCGGCCAAACTCCCTGATTGGGTAGTGCGTTCTGGTGCAGTGCAGCTTGAGTTTCCGATGACAGAAAAGCGTCAAGATGATTGGATCCTGGCGCACGCAGCAACTATGGAGGAGGCACGATGAAAAAAGCATGGTTAATACTTGACGTCAACAATGGATGTGAAGACGGCTCAGTGCCAGAAATGTGTGTTGTTGAAATAAAAGACGGAAGTCTTATTGGCCTGGGTGGCATTGTTAAACTCGCAAACCAAATGAAAAAGAACTGGCCGTCATTCTCCAGCTTAAATTTTGAACACTTGAGCCAGTGGATTGGCTACAACTCAGAAATAGCCAGTCTCGTTGAGAGCAACGGCGAAGTTATTGCTGGTTCCTCCATTCACCCCAACACACTCAGGAAGCTTGGTGAAGGATACCAATTATCCGGCTTTCGTGTTCAGGTGTGGCCGGATGGCGACTTGTCTTTCATGTGCGATAGCGAGAGGTACGGAGTTTTGGATAGCGGCCTTATTAATATCCAGAAGCTTGAAAAGCTTTTCGCGGAATGCGAGGAATAATGGACCTACAAATCAAGGTTACAGACGGTTCCTGGATGGAGAACCGTAACGGAATGCCGGAAATCCGGGAAGCAGTCATATTCATACGCGGCGGAATGGCTGGAATTTCCGGTATCGGAAAGTCTGGCAAGGAACTTCGTGGTGGAATTCGCGTCACCCCAGAAGACATGGATCGCATTGCAGCGGAGTGGCTCAAGTGCCGGAAAATCGCCACGAAAGACACGGTCATGCTGATCGTGCCTAATGAAGTCTGGGATCTCCTTCATCAAACCCTGGTCATGGACAGTAACTCCGGCGCGTTCGATCAGAAATTGCGCGAGCAGATTTCCAAAGCTCTCCATCAAGTCGAACGGGTATCGCCATGAAACCTGATGAATTCGCTCATAACCTCGCTCAATTCAACAACGGTACGAATACCTGGTATCGCCATTGGTTGGATCGCCGGTTCTTTTACACCGACGGCATGAAGTTCGTTGCCGACAACGGCGCTGCATGGCTGCTCGACGCCATTTTCTCGCACATCAAAACCAAACTGGCTTTGCAAAGAGAAGAATTCCAGGTCTGGAGGCTCAAGGTGAGCCCCGACAACACCGCGATCCTCGTGGCGGACGATGGCGATGGTCGGAAATTGGCCGAGCAGAGCATTCCATTCACGGACTTTCCGTTGTCGGAAATAAAGATCTATGTGGAAGTGGGCTACGTTGATGCCGAGGAAGGCGGCTATATCATGATGCTGCCTGGAGAGAGGTAGAGATGAGGCGGTCGAGGTTTTCTCCCAACCTGATTTTCAAGGATGCCTACAACGAAGTCCTGCCCAGCTTACGCAAGGCTTTCCCGAAAATGGATCCCAATAACCCTGACTATGATTTCGGGGAAATCTACAACGTTCGCTCAGCCTTTAGGGATTTGGTGGACAACATGCTGAAAGGCAACGGTTTCGAGAATGGAATTCACCAGAATACCAGAAGCGAGAAATACAAAACGATGGTCAGGATCGCCATCTCCCTGGTGACGCCTGAACTGGTCAAAAGGGAGATGGATCGTGCTGACTAAAGCTTGAGCCGCCGGATGCCTGGCGGCTCAAGCTTTTATAAACCTATGGAGGCGTTATGAACCTGCAAGACTATATCAACAGCAAGCCGCCACAAAGAAGGGTGCCGGCAGACATCATTACACGTTGGCAGACGCGCATTGTCGCCCGCGGCCTTGAGAAGCAAGGCGAGAGGGGTGCGCAAGCCTACCTGCGCGATTACGGCAAGGGGATCGCTGCGCCGAAGTGTCTGCTGCTGGCCCAGCAGGCGCTCAACCAGGGCCATCCTGAGATGGCAGCCGGCTTTTACAAGAAGGCCGCTCAGCTTGAAGGGATCGAGATTTCCGACAACGGAAACATTGCGTCAGCGCCTGCGCGCAGCGCACCGGCGAAGCCGGCTGAACCGCAGTTCATCATGGAATTCCCCAATACCATGCAGCCGGGAGCGTTCGCTCCCATGCAACCGGTGGATGCCAGTTCTCCCCGCGAGAAGTACATCAACAACTCCAATTACTGGGGCCAGCGCAAGATCGACGGGAACAAGTTGATCGTATTCGCATCCAAGGACCGGGTCTACTATCAATCCCGCCAAATGAAGCTCAACGGCGCTCCGAATGATGAGATGAACATTGCTCTTCGTGAGCTGGCGCAAGAGATCGGCAGCTTTATTCTGGAAGGTGAGCTGACCTATCTGGACTGCAACGGCGGCGAGCATCGCACGGGATCGCAGGCCGCCACGTACAATGCGGAACATGGAGAGCCGGAGAAAGAACCGTACCAGGCGTATTTCATATTCTCGAGTCTGTGGCATTCTGGGCACGAAATGCTGGACCAAAGTGCGCGTGTTGCCAAGGGTCGCGAAATTGCCACTCTGCTGGTGCTGAAAGGCCGTTCTTTTGTGCCGCTAACGACAGCGCGAAGCAAGGAAGAGAAACAGGCGCTCTGCGACGAGCAGCATCAGAAGGGTAGGGAAGGGGAAGTGTGGTTCAGGCGCGACTTGCCTTTGTATGCCGGCAAGAAGACGGACGATGGCTATGTTCGCACGAAGTATCTCACCGAGTTCGACGCCTTGGTGACTTCATTGACGCCTACAACCGCGCAAGGTCATGCGTTCGGCGCAATGGTGATTTCAAGCCTGGATGGCAGCTCGCTGGGCGCCGTAGGAACCGGCTTCACTCGTGACGATAAGCAAGAGATCAAGCGCCGCTTCACCGCTCAAGGCCGACTGAAGGTCAAGGTTCGCTCTCAGGGCTTTACAGAGGGCAACATGGCCTGGCACGCCCGCTTTGTGGAGATCCTCGAATAATGAAACGTCTCCAACCTTCAGATAGAGGCTGGAGACGTAAATTCGCAGGCAAATAGCGGTTTTAATTCTCCCTGCCGCCAGATGGAGTGCGCACCGAGAAGAGCACTCGGTATCTTCGACCCGCGCGCACTGCGGTCACATCTCAAATGAGCTATAATCTACATTAATTCTTTCTAATCTTTGGCGGTCTATAAGCAGTTAGGCGTTTCTTTTTCAACCGCATGCCAGTAAATTTGGTCAGGAAAATTTATGAAAAACCCCTCAAAAAGACCCTCCATGAAGCATTTGACACTGAAAGAAATGGAACGATCCAATAAAAAATGGTTTGATAAATTTCAAGGAGAGACTGACCATAAGAGCACAGGTTATTATCAAACAATAGAGAATTTTCTGAAATTTAACAAATATAAGGATAAACCATTTGATACTTTCACTAGGGCTGATGTAGATGATTACATCCTCACCATGTGGCAAAATGGTTACAAATCAGGAAGAACTGACGTTGTTGTTGCGATAATTTCCAGTTTCAAGAATTTTTTGATAAGAAACTGTTCTTTTCCCTCAGATTTCCTCAGCGACATCTTAAGTTTGCAAGTCAACGAAGACAGTGCATCAGATAGCATTCCATTTAGCTTGCTCCAACTACATTACATTAGAGAATACAACGGTCACAACATTTCTGATGAATATATCTTTGAAATTTACTTTCAACTCGGCGTTGATAAAAAAGACTTAAGTGTTTGTGTACCGCAAAACGCAGATCGCCAACAACGTTGCTTTCGCTTGAAGGATAAGATAATTCGATACAACGAAATGATAAATCAACTGATAGACAAGATCACAGACCTAGACGAACTTGAGATGAAGATACAAAATGTTGATTATCATTATTTTGAAAAGGTTACATCCCATCTTGTCAAAAACTTCGATAGGGTATGGAAAAAGGAAAGAACAATGAGATATTCTGACATATTGAGAAGCCATGAAGTATATATGATCAGATGTCCAAATCCGAGTTGTCAAGAGTTATCAGAAAATATTAAACAGAATTGGGTCTTAGTAAAAACAGAAATCGATAGCGATTATCGGTTAGTCTGTTCTCAGTGTAAAGGTAATCCATATGAACATTGAGATTGTGGAGAACATTGATAGCGTTTTGCCTTTATTTCATCTGTCCAGATCCGGCGTAACATCTATACCGAATGAACAAAAGGCGCAAGTTGTTTTTGTTCAAATCCCAGATAAAAGCATTGTAATAGACTCTGCATTGGAGCCAAAAGGGTTTAGAGAAGGTGGTGTTCAAGAAATAATTGTAGAAATGCAAAAGCGAGACAGCAGGTTACGTGCTCAAGCGATTGAACTATATGGCTACAATTGTTATGTGTGTGGATTAAATTTTGAGAAAGTCTATGGCGAGTTGGGTGCAGGTTACATTGAAGTTCATCACTTAATACCACTTTCTAATGCAAAAGAAGAACGTGTAACTACAATTGAAGATGTATGCATTGTTTGTGCAAATTGTCATCGCGTTTTACACCACAATGGTAAAGAGCCTATTCCAGTGGATGAATTAAGAAAAATTGTTGCAGAAAGGCGAAGTTTAGAGAAAGTCAAAAACGCCTAATAAAGCATATGTTATACAAGATATAACTATGCTAAATGGCACACCACAAATAAGGAGAAAAAAACATGGCTACAAGGAAAATATTTACTATAAAGTGTATTATCACAGGGAAAGACGAAAAATACGAAATAACAGTAATAAAAACACGTCCAAGTGGGCAGAGTGGTCAAGTTTATGAATTTCCACAAAAACCTAGTTGTTTAAACTTTCAATGTTCATTTAGAGAAAAGGCAGATTGTCCTTTATCGGCATTATCCAAGTAGCGAGTCTTGCGCAACAATAAAACGCCTAACACTGCTTGCACATGGACGCGGAGCGGGCTTCGCCTCCCCGCCAGGGATTCAGCGCCTTTGGCTGGGTTCTACTGTTGGCATTTTCCCGCCAAATCCACCCCGCGCCGGTAAAGCCAGCCGTTGGTTCGCTTTTCTATAGAAAACATTGGAGTCGATATGAAATTACATGACCTTATCAAGCGTGTGGATGAATTAATAGCAATAGGAGAGAAAACTCTCGAAACTACAAGTTCTTCAGAATTTGGCAGTTCTGTTGAGACATCTCAGTACCGATTATTTCGTTCGGCGTCATTGTCCTTTTTATTAAAGTCATTTGGCGCAAATCATCCTTATTATAATGAATTCGACGACCAAGTAGCCGCAGATAAGCAACCAGATAGGGTTAAAGCTGGCTTAGGTGTATTGCGAGCAGTAAAAAATGAAATGGAGGGAGGCTGGTCTATTTCAGTAAAGACTCTTATATCTGCTGAAATATTTTCGGATTTTCTGGAAATGGCATTTTATTTACTCACAGAAGATTATAAGGATGCTGCTGCTGTGATGATAGGTAGCACGCTTGAGGAGCATTTACGCCAATTGTGTCAAAATGCTTCAATCCCTCTTGATATTACCAAGCCATCTGGCGAAATGATTGCTAAGAAAGCAGATACTCTCAACGCAGATTTAGTCAAAGAAAGTGTTTATAATCACCTTGACCAGAAAAATATTACTGCATGGTTGGATTTAAGAAATAAAGCGGCACATGGAAAATACAATGAATACGCAAAAGAACAGGTTCAGTTAATGTATCAAGGCGTGCTTGATTTCATGGCGCGTATTTCTTCTTAAAACGCAACCCAACACGGCGCACACTGGACGCTGGGGATTCTGTGGCATTTTCAAGCAGTTTTCTGGCTTCGAGTTTTTTTTCTACTCCCAGGTATTGTCCACGCCCACCTGCCAGTAAAGAAAACCGTTGGGGCTTTTATCCAATGCCTGCGACCGCGACCCCGAAGGGAACAGCCAGGATGAGCTATTGAAGCTTGCGGCGCGGTGAGAGCTGCTAGGCTGGGCTTGCTGAACAAGAGCGAGAGATTCATGTAAGGGATCATACCCTGCGCTGTTTAAAAATTGGCGAGGAAAGAATAAGAACTGCACGCTCAGGCGTGTGATGTGTTGCTATGGTAAAAGTCGGAAGTGGCGCTAATGGTTTGCGTTACTTGCGCTGAGGCGGGGAAAAAGTAAAAGTCCCTAAGACTATTAGTAGGGGCTTGGCGACACATACTTTTGAGAATTGCCTATCCTTGACACTGTTGATCGGTGGGCGGCTTTGACCTGCAAGCCTATTTGCTTGAATTGAACGAAAGAATTTCAGGTAAAATACACTCACCTTTTTCTAAAATGGAGTTTGATAAAGATGAACAAAAGTAATACCGCCGAAAAAAAGCCTGTTGCGCCAAGAACTAAAAAGGCAAAAGACACAACACAGGAAAAATTACCTGAGCATGTTCTGATTCGTGTGAGGTCAGAGGACGGGCAAACTATTAAAGTGCATGGCGACATTATCTCGCAAAAAGGTTCTGCCATTCTCGGAAAGATTGGACAATCATTAAGTGCGTCTTTTATCAAGTCTTTGAATGAGCAGATTTCTCGAAATGTAGAAACTTATTTGTTTTTGACAATAAGAGAAGGTTGGAACGGCGAATATGTAACTTATCAATGCTTATTAAAGAATGTATCAGCAGAATTGGATAAGACCAAAATTGATTTAGTGCCTGCATATTATTCAGCCAGTTACAAAGATATTAAGACATGGTTTGAAATTTCGGCTATGGGTAGAATGACGCGGGATAACATGAACCGAATATTTGTCTTTAGTTCTGATCGTCCAATAATGAGCGTAATCAAAAGTACCGCCGCAGTTTTTCGGGTCGGATTACGAAAGTAATCTACTCAATAATTTGGTAAGAGTAATCCTTGTATACAGGGTGTTTTTGTGAAGAGGTGTTGGGCGGTTTTTGCAAAATCCACAACTTTATTTACTATCCCAACTGATTCAATATATCTATAGATGTTTTTGCAATATCCATCATAATCTTTTGCATCTCATCTTCATCCCAGGGTTCGCATCTGGCATATATAGAAGCCGCTTGGAGCATTATGGATGAGTTTTTGTGACCTATAAAAATATTCTTGCAGTAATTACAATTTATTTCCATACAATAATTCGCCGCGGTTACTCGGTCGATTCTATTCATTGCACCTGAATCATGTCTAATTTCAACGAAAGAACCATCAGGTTTAAATACTTGAAAGGTCTTGGTTGCAAAGTTCGAGCCTTGCAAGAAGACTACATACGGGAAATGATATTCATCAAGCATAAAATTTCTGATTTCATTAATGTTCTTGTACATTCTTTCAATGGCGTTTCCTGCTACCATTAAATTTTGGTCTTTATTCTTTCCGACAAGTGCTCCTGCCTTAATATTTTCAACATCTTTTCCTTGAAACTTTGCTTCACTAACTAAAATCACTCTCGACTTTTTATATTTGTCCAGAACTTCAATAATTCCCCCATCAGGTTTGATTTTTGATTCTTTTACAAAAAGAGTTTTGCCCAATCTATTATCAATTGAGCTTAACTTTTCATTTATTTCTCTTTTGCGAATCGCTTGTCTAAATCTAAACTGGTATCTTGGATATTCTTGCTTAAGTTGTTCAAATACACTTGCACTGGCACTAATAACAGAATGTTCGTGTACCTGTGCATATTCTCCAAAAATTCCGCTTGCGCCACCTAATGATATGTGCTGTTCAGTTAGTCGTTTTGTTTGTCCTTTGCTCATTGCAATAATCCTTTTCAAAAGAATTTTACGAAAGCTGTCGATTCATCAAAGCAATTTCTTCAAGTACGGCATCAATGTTTGCGTCTTTTATCAGGCGATATTTTGGCAGAAACAAATTCGGCTGAATCTGACTAATGTGTTTGTCTAAATAATCGTACAGTTTATTATCTGAATCTACCAACAGTGAATGCCTTCGTTCTTCTATGCAAACGCGACCTGTGGTTCCAGAACCAGCAAAAAAATCAAGAACAATCGAACCTTCAAAAGACAAGGCTTTCACAAAACGCCGAATAAGTTCGACTGGCTTTTGCGTTAGATGACCAACCCTTTCTTTCGAATTTCCATTTAGCCTTCCTATTTCCCATACATTTGTTGGGTTTTTCCCTTTGTCAATGCTTTCAGGATTGAGACGCTTATCCTTTTTATACAATTCTTTTGTCTCGTCATCAAATGGCACTCTAACAGAGTCCAAATCAAAATAGTATTTATTAGTTTTAGAAAGCCAAACTGCTTCTTCGTGTCTATTGGCGAAAAAACGATGTGCGCTCATACCGTTCTTGTAATACCAAATGACAAGATTGACAAATCGTAAAGATGTTTTATGGCGAGTATAGTGAAGGATTTCAAGGAGGTCGCCTTTCTTTAAATCTTGATATTGAAAGCCCCCAAAAATAACGCAGTTACCAGAGTCGGATAACACACGATAAATTTCATCTAACCATCCTTTTGCCCAATCAAGATAATTATGAAAACTATCCCAGCTATCTAAATCAAGATTATATGGAGGGTCTATCAAAATTAATTGAACTGATGAATTAGGTAATGTTTTCAAAAAGTCAACAGCATCTTGAATAAAGACACCATGAATTGTATATGGCACATTAATTCCTGCAACCATTGAACTATGCACTACCCCATTCTTTTTTAGTTGATTCATCGTCATGTGTGCGCTATTAAAATGTGATTTATTGCTCATCTTGTATCCTTACGAGCATTATAAAATAAAACTACACTAATGACCACCCAACTGCTTATGGGCTGCCAAAGATTAGAAAGAATTAATGTAGATTATAGCTCATTTGAGATGTGACCGCAGTGCGCGAGGGCGCAGCCCATCCGAAGTGAGGGAAGGCGAAGCGCCGCGGAATAAACTGTCAGATTAATTATATTGTCCGCCGGTGGCGGTGGTACCGGCCACGGAGCCGGGGAAGTAGGTTCCTGCCGCCATAGGTTTAGATGCCTCCGCTCAAGGCGGTCAAAATCTCCTCGTGACATACTTCTCAGCAACTAATAAAAGATATAACCTATTACTGAACGCGAACAAGGCAATTATAGGCTTCTGTAGAATTCATAGATTTATCAACTAGAATTGTGATATGTCTACAATCTGTAAAAGAACAAAACCAACAAGAGACATCCAAGTAGAATCATGGCTAATATTAAGCAAATAAATATGATCCATATGCTTTTCCATATCGAGCTAGGTAAGTTGTCATTTGTATTACGCCAGTGAGTCCACGATATCGCAAAAATCAATACAAGACAAAATAAAAATACAAAACTGATGGTAATATTATGGGTCACAATAGCTTGTTCCGATATTGCCGTTTCTGGAGAAAGATCGCTGACCCCAACTATTCGGGATACAATTTGATATGTTGGTATTGGTGATGTCGGTATGCATGTATCGATCCGCCATGGCGGCGGGGTCTCTGCGCTTAAAATGGATGAATCCTCAGGTGTTGATATCGTTGGATAATAGAACGCTTGCTGAGTAGCCGCTACTTCTGTTGCAATGTCAATGTACCCGTATCCTCTGTTTGCTTGCCATCCGTAACAATCATTTTTATTAATTACTGGAATATTAGCGACAACAAATTGAATAACGATCTTATCGGATGGGTTAAGTAAAAGAGGTGAAATAATCACACTGGAATCATCGTGAACACTTAAATTGACGTCCAGATATCGTGGTGACTTTTCCACGACTCGGGCATCGAGCACATCCGCGCCTCGAGGGAAAACAAAATTAATTGGTTCAGCAAAATCTTGGATTGTTATTGGTATTGTCCCGGAATTTTCGACTTTTACTTGGACTAGGGAGAGATTCGTAATTGCAATATTTCTACCACTATAAGAAATAGAAATTTGTGATTGAACAAGATTGCTTATATCCACTAGCGATGTGTCAGTTAAGGTCACAATTTGTATGTTTTTTACTTCTTGGCTTCGCAAAAATATTGCATACGTAATTACAATAGCAATGATCCCAACTAAAACACCAAGTGGTTCCCAGACTGGAAATTTCCAATATGGATGATTTAAAAACTCTTTGATCTTCTTAAGCATATTAGCTGCCTCGATTTAGATGGCTCGTAGTAATTGGATTGTTAACCTAGTGGTTCGATGTTCTTATCCTATTGACATGCGTTTTGCACCAAGAACTAGCTTTTCATTGCGAAGATTTGTAAGCTATTATTTGGATACCTGTTCCTGTTGGCGGTTGTAGCGCGGGAGCATTCCATGGGAAGTATTTTTGTGGAAGCATAGTCCATTGATGTCCTTGACATCCCGGCGAATCAGAACAAACCAGAATTTGTTTATCAAGCAGTTGGAGATAACTGACAGTTGGAAACCAAGGGTTGGGGTCAGGGTAACCATACCATTCGCCACTTACATAGCACATTTTTAATGAATCGTTAGCAATTTCAACTTGGCGACCTTGAGCATTTATTAGATTGAAATTCAGGTTAATTCCTTGTTTAGCATCACTTTCAGGATACGCAATCAAGTATTCGTAGCCGTCTCTGCCATGCCAGCAAATAACCCAGCCATCATATTGATCGTTGGAGGATGATTGTGAAGTAGCAGTTGAAATAGGAGTTGAAGTAATGACTGGAACAGGGATAGGAGTGGAAGGAGGGTGCGTTGGCTCTTGAGATGGGAGTAACACTGTTGTTGAGAAAATAGAGTGGACTGTAGGTGTAAACGGGGGATAATATCTATCAGCCAAGCGTTCAGAAAATGGCTTTCCTAATCCGATGATAGCTCCACATATTACTGCTGTCGCACTTATAATTGCGACAATGAGAACAATCCATGTTCTGTTTGGTGGTTCTTGTATCATGTGAGTGTCCCTTTGATGAGCAATGTATAGGAAGGCAATTGCGATATTTTATAGATGGATAAGTGTTTGCCTTCCAATCGGTGTTCGGATGCCGTGAGGATTATACCGCTTAGTGCTTGGAATTGTTTCTACCACTCGCAGCGCATCAGGGCGAAACGTGGCAGAAGTGAGGACTATAGTGCGCCGTGGAGTAATGCCGAAGGAGAACCATGATACCAAGGAGTAATCAATCCCATTGTTTAATCGGGTAAGCGAAGTACGATCATTCCCCTCACAAACATCTCCAGCCCGGAGAGAGCCAATAAAAATAAGACATCCCTACATATAGTAGGGATGTCTTATTTCATACTTGTTTTGACTACATATACGGGCTTGAAAAAGGAACCCACGACCTTCTCCTTGGCAAGGAGACGTACTACCGCTGTACTACGCCCGCGCAGTGGTCCCTATCCATCCGAACCGGGTTGCATTTTACCACAACCTCAATACCTGTGGGGGTGCATTTTTGGCAATTTTCGCGTTCATCTCCTGCCCGGAGAAGCGCTGCCACCTAACCTGATATTCCAAACCGTGCATGGCGTGATCAAAAAGGTTGGCAAACGGTATAAATACTATACTCAACACGGGCATAGATTACGTTTTTGCTCAGCAGGCTTCAATGGGAACTTCGTAGTTGCGACTTCGCGGCGGAACGCCCTGTGGGTTAGCCCCGCGCAATAAGTCGCAGAAAACCGCAGTTTGTGCCCCCTCCCCAAATGCGGCGCCGTAGCGCAGCGAAGGTCCCGCATTTGCTAGCCGAAGCGGCCTCCGGCCGCTATCGGCTGCTTCTGCGCCAAGGAAGCGCAGAAGGGTGAGGTCGCGTAGCACGCCGAAGGCGACCGGGGTAGGGCTCTGAACTCCCTCCCTAAATACGATGAGTCCATCTATTCATCAGCCTTCGGTCATTTTGTCATCGTATTTGGGGAGGGCAGGGTAGGGCTTGTCGTATTCATTCCCCCGAACCATCCTCAATCGCCCTCTTAATATAAATCATCACCCCCTCAATATCGTTCATCACCTCATCATTCCAAAACCGGATCACTCGATAACCTTCCGCCTCTAAATACCTCGTTCTTTCCTCATCGTACTCTTCCTGACCCAAATGCTGACTCCCATCCAGCTCAACAATAAGCTTCTTCCTGGGCGCACAAAAATCGGCAATATACTTATCGATAGCATGTTGCCTTCTGAAATGCAACCCGTCTTTACGCAACTCGCGTAGATATGCCCACAACTTAATTTCAGCAGGAGTCAACTCGTGGCGCAATTCCCCTGCTCGGTGCATCATCGTTGGCGTGGATCGTTTAGGCGGCATACTTGCTTTCCTCTCCGCTCACAATTTTACCTCCCTATCTTCCCCCTCCCTAAATGTGGCGCCTTTCCACATTTGGGGAGGGCTGGGGTAGGGCTCTGGACCCCCTCCCTAAATCCGACGATCCAAATTACGAATCCTCATCCCGACATTTCCTCGTCGTATTTGGGGAGGGCAGGGTACTTATAGGGGTAGGTATTTTAAGGAGGCCAAGGCTCGGGGGCAAAACTTCCCAAAGGCAATTTGCGTTGAGCGATAAAAGAGGTGAGTAGGATCAAACGACCGCGCTGAAAGGAGGAAAGGAG
>Ga0182027_10008863_pt1 | contig 14565 bp, 17 predicted proteins | sample 712E1DmetaG_FD_121300 | JGI IMG/M metagenome (GOLD analysis project Ga0182027, IMG submission 121300) | Permafrost microbial communities from Stordalen Mire, Sweden - 712E1D metaG (Illumina Assembly) | ecosystem: Environmental > Terrestrial > Soil > Wetlands > Permafrost | place: Sweden... | reverse complement strand
CATCAGAAGAATGGCAGGCAGGATGATCTTATGCTTCTTGTCCTGTGGCAGAAAGATCTCGACCAGTAAAAGAATTACCGTGATGGCAACCAGCAGTAATTCATGTCTCATTATAAGCATCGGTCTTTATTTTATTGATATTATTTTTTACTCAGTACTTTCTTATTTCTCCCTCTTGGGGGAGAGGCCGGAGTAGGGCTAGTGAATCGGGCTTGCCATCAACAATCGTTGGATGATGGGGCCCAAGCCTCCGTGGATCATTTCTGATAACCATAAAGGAGCCATACCGATTGCAGTGATCCCGAAGATCAGGACACCGGTACTCAGCCGTTCATGCCATTTTGCATCGCCGAGGTGTTCATAATGTTCATTGTTGATCTTCCCCAGCAACAGGATCCCGATAACACGCAGAATATAAACCGCTGTCACCACGATGGAAGAAACGACAATGATGGTAGCCACCCTGTGGAAGGTATCCACATTCTGAAATGCCCCCACGAAGATGGTCATTTCGGCAACAAATCCGCTGAACCCGGGAAGGCCAAGGGATGCAAGACCACCGATAACATAAGCTACACCCAGGAAGGGCATTACTTTCATTAAACCACCCATCTCATTGATGTAACGGGTATGGGTCCGTCCGTAGATCATCCCGATAAGGGCGAAGAAAAGAGCCGTCATGATACCATGGGAGATCATCTGCAGTACTGCACCAGTCATGGCTGTTTTGTTGAACATCAGGATAGCAAACAGCACCATGCCGCAGTGGCTGACTGAAGAATAGGCGTTGATATACTTGAGGTCTTTCTGCCAGATGGCACCCAGTGCGCCATATATCACGCTGATGGTGGTGAGAATTATAAAGATCCAGGCCAGTTCATGGGCAGCTTCCGGTAATAAAAAGACAGCTACGCGAAAACAACCGTAGCCCCCAAGTTTCATCAGAACACCCGCATGAAGCATCGATACTGCAGTTGGTGCAGAGGCATGACCATCGGGTGACCAGGTGTGGAACGGAAACAGGGCACCGAGAACTCCAAATCCTATAAAAAGGAAGGGAAAGAAAAATTTCTGGATCTCAACAGGAATATGAACTTTGGAAATCGCAAGAAGGCTGAAGGTCAGCTGGCCTCCGGAAGGGTTGGAATTGAAATACAATCCCAGTAAACCCACCAGAATCAGGGCAGAACCACCCATCAGCATCAGGGTCAGCTTCATGGCCGAATATTCCCGCGGACCGCTCCCCCAGATACCGATCAAAAGGTACATCGGGATGACTGCAATCTCGTAAAACAGGAACAGGGTAAACAGGTCGAGGGAGATGAAAAAGCCAAATACCCCGGTCGAGAGAAGGATCAGGGAGATAAAAAATTCTTTGGGCAGCTCTTCCACTTCCCAGGAGGCAAAGATCCCAGCAAAGATAACGATGGCCGTAAGTCCGATCATGGCAACAGAGATTCCATCAACGCCGACCAGGTAGTGAATATTCAGGCTCGGGAACCATACCAGATCTTTTACAAATAACATTTCTGCCATATTTCCTGCGTTCCTTTCTATCAGGAACAGGATGATCAGGGTTGCTGCGGTGATCAGCTGCACGCCCATTCCGATAGCTGCAGTCCATTTAACCTGCTGATGATCCTTGCAGAAAATGATCCCGATGATAGTGAGAACAGGGATTACAATAAATAAGGTCAGGATATCCATTCGCTCAACAATTTAATTGGTCCATAAATAAATGAATGCCAATGCCAGGGCTACAGCCCCTGTCACAAAAACCCATGCATACTGCTGCAACTGTCCCGACTGGAAACTTTTGATCCGGGTAGAGACTTCATTCGTTATATAGGAAATCCCGTTCATCGAGCCATCCACAATATGGCGGTCGAACCAGGCAATAGGACGGGAAACATGATTAAAAATAATCTTTTTTGTAATGAAAAGATAAAGTTCATCTACATAGAATTTCCGGAAGGTAGCCCGGTAAAAACCACCCAGGGCGGTGGAGATTTTTTCGGGTATATTGGTCTCTTTCCGGTAAAAAACCATGGCGGTCAGTGCTCCGAAAACCCCAACCAGCACAGCCGGAATGGCAACATACAGATCGATTTGGGAGGCAAATGGTTTTCCGTCAGACGTCACAAAGGATGAGAACGGGAGAAATCCGGCAAAGATAGCTCCCAATGAAAGTAGTATCAACGGGATGGTCATGACTTTCGGAGCTTCGTGAGGTGTGTGGTTGTATTGGCGTTCTTTTCCCCAGAAAATTGAAAAATAGAGGCGAAACATGTAAAATGCCGTCAGCGCCGAGATCGTCAATCCAAGGATAAATAAAATCAGGCTTTTTTCGTGCCCGGCTGCCAGGATTTCATCCTTGCTGAAGAATCCTGCGAGTGGCGGGATCCCTGCGATAGAGAGGCAGGCAATTAAAAAGGTGATATGTGTGATGGGAAGGTGTTTTCTCAATCCTCCCATTTCGTTCATATAATTGCTGTGAACGGCATGGATGATCGCGCCGGCACCAAGGAATAAAAGCGCTTTAAAGAAGGCATGGGTAAACAGGTGGAACATAGAGGCCATGAAACCCAGTCCTGCTTCCTGGCCATATCCCGACACTCCAAGTGCAAACATCATCAGGCCTATCTGCGACATTGTTGAATAGGCAAGTACCCGTTTGATATCAAATTGTGTACAGGCAATCACTGCAGCAAAGATCGAACTGAATGCCCCGACATACATCACCACATCCAGTGCAACCGGTGCGGAAAAATGAAAGATCGGGAACATCCGGGCTACCAGGTATACGCCGGCGACTACCATAGTAGCAGCATGGATCAAAGCAGAGACCGGCGTAGGACCTTCCATGGCATCGGGCAACCAGATGTGCAGCGGGAACATAGCCGATTTACCTGCACCTCCCATGAAAACAAAGATCATGGACCAGGTCATGGTCGATAGTCCAAGAAACATGATGCCTCCACCCTGGGTGATTGCTGCTCCGTTCGGATCGGTCAGGGTAATGAAATCGAAAGTTCCGGTGGTGAATGAAAGGATCAGGATCCCGAACAGAAAACCAAGATCGGCAAACCGGGTAACGATAAAGGCTTTTTTGGAGGCAGCTACGGCTGTATCCCTCGTATAATAGAACCCGATCAGCAGATAGGAAGAAACTCCTACCAGTTCCCAGAAAATGTACATCTGGAAAATGTTTGTTGCAATAACGAGACCCAGCATTGAAAAGCTGAACAGTGAGAGCAAAGAAAAGAACCTTTCGTAGCCTTTTTCCCCCTTCATATAGCCGATGCTGTAAAGGTGGACCATGAAGGAGATGGTTGTAACCACAATCAGCATCATTATAGAGATTGGATCGAGAAGGACACCGAGGTCGATATGCAGTTTTTCGGTTAGCCTCAGCCAGACGGTATTGTACCCGATAATTTTCTGGAATGCATCACCAACCTTCGGCACTACAAAAAAGTATTGGTAGGCCGTATAATAAGATAGCGCCATGGATGCAAAAAGGCCAGAAGTGCCGATGATCCCGGAGACGACGGGTTTGAATTTATTCCCGAAAAAACCGACCAGGACGAAAATAAAGAGCGGTATCAGAACGATCCAAACTGTATAACCGAAATTGACCATATCTATTTATTTACAATTTAAAATCTCTTATTTGCCCCTACCCCCATCCCCTGCCCCAGTTGGGGGAGAGGCGCAGGGGAGGAGGCTGAATTAATATTTCATTTCTTCCATCTTTTCAACATCAATGCTGACCAGTCTCCTGTAAATGTTGATAATGATAGCGATGGCTACAGATGCTTCGGCGGCGGCTACCGCGATGATAAATACCGTGAAGAACATCCCTTCCAGGTGCTGCGGGTAGAGCAGCTTGTTGAATGCAACAAAATTGATGTTTACAGAATTTAAGATCAGTTCGAGCGACATCAGCATCGTGATCAGGTTTTTCCGAACGAGGAAGCCATAAATTCCGATAAAGAACATCAGGGTGGCTACGATCAGAAACCAGTTTAATGGAACTCCTTCAAACATAGGAATGAATATTAAATTCGTTAATCTTTTCTTTTCTTTGCAATGATAATCGAGCCGATCATGGCGGCTAACAAAAGGATACTAATCACTTCAAAAGGAAGTGCATACCCGAATTTCCCGGTATTGGTCAGCGCCTTCCCAATGTCGTCAATATTTGTTCGTCCGCTGATAATGGATGTTTCCGGGAACTTGTACTGGAGGATGGTCAGGATACAGAGTGTTGCGCCAGCTGCTGCAGCAACGAATGCAAAGATCTTTTTTGTGAGGGCTGGCATCTCCAGTTTCGCGCCAACCTGACTCGTCAGGAGGATCGAGAAAATGATCAGTACAACGATACCACCGGCATAGAGGGTAAGCTGGATGGCAGCCAGGAAATTGAAACGCAGCATAAAATAGAGTCCGGCTGTGGAAACGAGAACGAACAGCAGGAATGTGGCGGCCCGTAATATCCGGCGGCTGGTCACAGTCAGGATGGAGAAGACCACTATAATCGCCGAAAAGATAAAAAACATGATCTGATTGTTCGTCATTCTTCAGTACCTTTTTTAATGGATGAACCAGGTTGATTTAAAATCTTTGTCAGCACTGCACGGTCAAAAACCGCGTGTTCAAATTCTTGTCCGAATGCCAGTGCATTCTCGGGGCAGGTTTTCACACAAAGACTGCAGAAGGTACACATCCCGAGGTGGTAGATGTGTTTATCGATGATCCGGACTTTCTTTCCATCCGGGCCGTCGATCCGGTTTGATATCACTTCGATGGTACCGTTCGGGCAATTCAGTTCACAGATGCCGCAACCGGTGCACCGGTGATGGTTGTTTTCGTCATGCAGCATGACTACTTCGCCTTTGAACCGCTCAAACATTTTGAGTGTTTTCCGGTTCTCCGGGTATTGTTGAGTCACGATCTGCCCCGGGCTGAAAAAATATTTCCCGGTCACTGTCATCCCTATCAGAAGGGACTTCACACCGGAAAAGATATCTGCAAAATATTTAAAAAAGCTGTTCATAGTTTAAAAATGCCAACCCATTAATACTATAAATGCCATCAGGAGAATGTTGAAAAGGTTGATGGGTAAAAGGTATTTCCATTCAAGGTTCAGAAGCTGGTCGATCCTCAGTCGCGGGAATGTCCATTTGAACCACATCATTAGCCAGATGATAAATCCCGTTTTCCCGATGTACCAGATCGAAGGCGGGATGTAGTCCATAACCTGGTTAAAACCGGTCCATCCCCAGACATGGAAAGGCATCCAGCCTCCCAGGAATACGGTTGCACCAATTGAAGCGACGATGAACATATTCATGTATTCAGCCAGGAAGAAGAAAGCGAATTTGATCCCGGAATACTCGGTATGGAAACCAGCTGTCAGTTCCGATTCGGCTTCGGCAAGGTCGAACGGCCCACGGTTTGTTTCAGCGGTCGAAGCAATCAGGAAAACAATAAAGGCGATGAAAGCGGGAATGTGCCCTTTGAAAATGAACCAGCCGTATTCCTGGCCCTGCACGATCTCCGAAAATTGCATGGTTCCTGCAAGGATGATGATAGTAAGCAGCGACATCCCTACAGAAAGTTCGTAGGATATGATCTGGGCGCCGCTTCGCATCGCACCAATGAGGGAATATTTATTGTTGCTCGACCATCCTGCCAGCAACACGCCTACTACACCTAATGAAGAAACGGCGATCACATAGAGGATTCCGATATCAAAATCGATGGCATGTAATCCTTTGGCAAATGGAATGGCAGCAATGGCCATGAAAGAAGCAATAATGACAATGAAAGGTGCGAGGGTGAACAGTAGCTTGTCAGAGTTTTTGATAACTACCAGTTCTTTCATCAGTAGTTTTATAAAATCGGCAATGGTCTGGAAGATCCCATAAGGTCCAACCCGGTTAGGGCCTATACGGTTCTGCATGAATGCGCAGACTTTCCGTTCGGCATAGACCAGGAACAGCCCGACCAGCGCATAGAAAATCAGGAACACCAACCCGATGATGGTTAGTTCCACAATGAGTGCCCAGAAGGGAGGCATCAAATGGTAGAGCCCGTTGTGGATCCACTGCGTTAATGAGGCAACAAAGGTGTCGTAGATATTATTGGAAGCCATATTGAATCGTATTATCTGTCAATATCCGGAATAACTAGATCGAGGGAGCCACCGATGGCAACGAGATCGGCAATCTTTAAATCCCTGCTGATATGATCAAGAACAGAGAGGTTGCTGAAGCTGGGAGTGCGGAATTTCATACGGTAGGGGGTTTTGTTCCCATCGCTGATGCAATATACACCCAGGTCGCCCCTGGCGCTTTCTACCCGCTGGTAATATTCCCCGGCCGGCAGTTTGATCACGGCTTTCATTTTAGCCGTAAAATCTCCCTGCGGAATGTTATCGATAAGTTGATCGATGATGTGCATCGATTCATACATTTCGTCCATTCTCACCATGTAACGCGCAAGGGTATCTCCTTCCTGGTATAGGATCTCCTTAAACTCAACTTTATCGTAAAGTGCATAGGGATGGCGTTTTCTGACATCACAGGAAAAACCGGATCCTCTTCCCGAAGGGCCGGTCACCCCGTAGCTGATGGCCTCTTCTTTTGTCATGAGGCCTATATTCCGGGAACGTTCCCTGAAAATCACATTCCCCGACAGGATCTTTTCGTAATCCCTGATCTTCTTCCTGAAATATTTCAGGAATTCCTTTGTATGTTTCTGGAAGTCGGGATGAATGTCCCACATCAGTCCGCCCGGAGTATAATAACTTTGAAGGAAACGTGCACCGGTACTTTCTTCCCAGATATCGAGAATTTTTTCACGGTCTCTCAGTCCATAAAAAAAGCAGGTAAGCCCGCCAAGATCCATCCCGAAACTTGCCCACCAAAGTTGGTGCGATTGGATGCGGCAGAGTTCGTCCATGATGGTCCGGATGTACTTGACTCTTTCCGGAACTTCAATCTGGAGGGCATTTTCAACCAGCAGGCAAACTGCGTGGTTGTTAATGTGCGCCGAAAGATAATCCATCCTGTCGGTCAGGTGAATGATCTGGGGATAAGTGTCCTTTTCGCACATTTTCTCCATTCCGCGGTGGATGTACCCGCAATGTGGTTTCACGTTCTTTACGATCTCTCCCTGGAGGGAAACCACCAACCTGAGCACACCGTGGGTTGACGGATGCTGGGGCCCCATATTGATGTGATATTCCTCTTCTTCAACGGAGGGAACGGGGGTATGGATGACTTCTTTCATACTTAAAGTTCAACGATGTTTACTTCGTCTGAATAATCTTTTCTGAGAGGATACCCGACCCAGTTTTCATCCAGGAAAATACGGCGGAGGTCCGGGTGGTTGTTGAACCGGATCCCCAGAAGGTCGAAGATTTCCCTTTCATGAAATTCGGCTGTTCTCCAGATATCGCAAACCGTGTCGAATACCGGGTTCTGACGATCCTCGGTTTTCACCTTAAGAACAATCGTATGACCCTGTTTTGTAGATTCCAGGTGGTATACTACCATGAGGTACTTGCCCATATCGGTGCCGCTCTGGCAGAACAGGTAATCAAAAGCAGTATCCTCGTCTTCCTTTAGTTTCAATGCCATTGTATGCAGTTTGCCGGCAGGAATAAAGAATGTAAGAAACTGTTTGTTTTCTTCCAATTCTGCTTCAGGGACAAGGGTAAGCACTCTTTCCTTTAATTTTTCGAGATCCATATTATCGTAAAATCATTTAACTTTTTGAATTTTAACCGCTTCGGTGATTCTTGCAAGCTTGATCTTGCGTTGAAGCTGCATGACACCATACAGAAGGGCTTCGGGACGGGGAGGGCAACCCGGAACATAGACATCTACCGGGATGACATGGTCAACTCCGCGAACGACATGATAACAATTATAGTAGAAGGGGCCGCCGGATATGGCACAGGCGCCCATAGCAATCACGAATTTTGGTTCCGACATCTGGTCGTACAACCGTTTTAGGACCGGGGCCATCTTGTTGACGATGGTTCCTGCTACAACGATTACATCTGCCTGGCGGGGACTGGCACGGTAAACTTCAATCCCAAACCGGGCGAAATCGTAACGGGGAGCACCTGTTGCCATCATTTCGATACCACAACAACTGGTGGCAAAGGTCAGCGGCCAGATCGAATTTGAACGGCCCCAGTCGATAATGTCGTCAATAGTGGTAAGAAGGATCCCCTCGCCGGTTTTCTTAAAGGACTCGAGGGTTTCATTATCCCGGAAATCCTTTTCTTTCATGTTTTTTATTCCCATTTCAATGCTCCTTTCTTCCAGGCATAAAGTAGGCCAATACCTAAAACAAAAAAGAAGATGACGATTTCAATGAATCCCATCATTCCTGTTTCCTTCATGACTTTTGCCCAGGGAAAAATAAAAACTGTTTCAACGTCGAATACCAGGAAAATAATTGCAAAGAGGTAATACCCGACATTGAACTGAAGCCATGACAATCCCTCGGTGGGGATTCCGCATTCATAGGTTTCGGATTTCTGTGGATTGGTTGAAGTGGGTGGGATGTAACTGGAGAAGAGCAGGGCAATGCCAACGAGAAATGCCCCGACAATGAAGAAAAGAATCAGGCTTTCTGCACTCATATTTTATTCCGTTAACAAATAATTGAGCGACAAAGATAAAAATTTTATCCAATACCGAAAGGTGGATATATGAAGAAATGTTTATATCAATTTAAGCAAGCAAAAAATCAGCCGAAGGACTGAGATATGTCAATCTGAATGCGGGAATTTAGAATGCAGGAGTGCAGAATGCAGGAATTATTCTTTGCAAACATATTACCTTTTGCAGGAAACCGGATTAAAGGAGAAAAACAAAAATGAAAACAAACATCATTAAAGAAAAAAGCTTCGATCTTTCGAAGGAGATTGTGTTTCTCTACAATTATTTAATTAAGGATAAACATGAAAACATTTTATCAAAGCAATTGCTGAGAGCGGGAACTTCAGTTGGGGCTAATACTGCTGAAGGAATTGCAGGCCAAAGCCGGAAAGATTTTATCCATTGCCTGAACATTGCATACAAAGAAGCAAGAGAAACATTCTTTTGGCTTTCCCTTTTAAAAGAGACAAACTATCTGAATCCGGAAAAAGCCGATCCTGTTTTGTCAAAATGCGATGAAGTAATTCGCATTCTCTGTTCAATCCTCAAATCCACAAATCAAAACACATAACTTGAAAACATTCTACATTCCTGCACTCCTGCATTCTAAATTCCCGCATTCATTATAACTATCTTTGCAAAATGATTTGTCTTGATAACACACTGATTTCCGACGACCTCCGCGATGTATCATTTTGTTGTGATCTGCAGCAATGCAAAGGGGCCTGCTGTGTGGAAGGAGATGCCGGGGCCCCGCTGGAAGAAGAGGAGATTTCGTTGCTGGAAGATTATATTGGTACAGTAAAATTATTCATGGTTCCGAAAGGAATTCAGGAAGTTGAAAAAACCGGTGTTTTCGATTATGATGCTGATGGTAAATTTGTCACCCCCCTGGTGAACGGGAATGAATGCTGTTATGTATATCTGGAAGATGGTATTGTGCGATGTGCCATCGAAAAAGCATTTCAGGAAAAAGCAATCCCTTTTCCAAAGCCTCTTTCCTGCCACCTGTACCCGGCAAGGATAAAACAGGTTGGCAACCAGGATGCCGTGAACTACCACAAATGGTTCATCTGCAATAAGGCCCTTGAAAACGGTATGAAATTAAAAACACCACTGTATCGTTTCCTTGAAGATGCCCTGATCAGAAAATACGGCAGAAGTTGGTACAACAAGTTGGTTAAATTACTTTACTAGAATATAAATTTCTGCATTCTTATATCCCTGCATTAGAGTATAAATTCCTGTTTTCAACCTTGTTGTGGGCACGCGTTACAAACGCGCGCCAGCCTATATTGTTCAGAATTCCCTCATTGGAAAAAAATACTGCATTCCGCATCCCTGCATTCTAAATTCCTGCATTAGTTGTTGCAGCTGCCAGCTGGGAAGTCCGTTTTTTGGCCGCCAGTGCAGCCAGTTCCTTGTCCATGTGAAATAACCCGCCTTTTTCTTCACCTGTCAGCCGGATCTGGTCGAGAATTGCCCTTACTGTACTTTCTTCTTCGATCTGCTCTGTGATATACCATTGCAGGAAATTCCCGGTTGAATAATCATTCTGTTTGATGCTTAAAGCATATATTTCGTTGATGGATGCCGAGATGTATTCTTCATGTTTTAACACCTGTTGAAAAACATCCAGCAGGGATTTGAATTTGCCTGCCGGTTTTTCAAGATCATCCAGGAGGGCATTGCCGCCCCGGTCGTTCAGGTAGTGAATGAGTTTCAGCTCATGCATCCGTTCTTCATCAGTCTGTGCATAAAGCCATTCTGCAGCTCCCTGAAAACCGTTTACCTGGGCCCATGAAGCCATCGACAGATAAATCCGGGAAGAATGTTCTTCCTTCAGAATCTGTTCATTGATCGCTTTTTCAATTATTTTCGTTACCATACTGTGAGTGTTAATATTGTTTGCAAAGGTAGGCAGGAATTTAGGAAAATGAAAAATGAAGAATGAAAAGTGAAGAGTGAAAAATACTTTCACCACAAAGACGCGAAGACGCAAAAACGCAAAATGAAAATTCATTCCTGCATTCTGCACTCCTGCATTTTGAATTCCGAATTAGCCTTTAAGGGCTTCAGCGCCGGCTACGATCTCAAGCAGTTCTTTTGTGATCGACTGTTGGCGGGCTTTATTGTAAGATATCTGCAAGGCCCGGAGCAACTCCCTGGCATTGTCGGTTGCCTGTTGCATGGCAGTCATTCTTGCGCCCTGCTCAGATGCAAAGGAATCGAGGATTGATTTATAAAGCTGGATCCGGAGCGATTTAGGGATCAGCAGCTGAATGATGGTTTCCTGGTCGGGTTCAAAAATATAATTGGCCTTCATCACGTGTTTTTCAACCGGAGTCTTTGGGTCGGGCACCAGAGGAAGGATCGGAAGATATTGCTCTATAACCAGGCGTTGCACTGCTGCATTCTTGAACTGGTTGTAAACGATCTGGATGCGGTCATACTTTGTTTCTGCAAATGCTTTCATCAGTTGATCCGCCAAGGGGGAGATGTTTTCAAAAGTTAGACCGTCGAACAGATTATCATGGCTTTCCAGCACCTTAAAACCTCTTTTCCTGAAATATTCAGAACCTTTTCTTCCGATGGTGATCAGGCTGACATCGCCCTTTTGTTGTTGTCCGGCATAGGTTGTGGAAAGAAGGTTCAGGGTTGCTTTGATGATATTTGAATTAAAGCCGCCGCAGAGGCCCCGGTTTGAAGTGATAACGATTAAAAGGATGTTTTCCGGATTGCGTTCCCGTGTATATACACTATCGTTAGAATCGTTCATACTGGAACTCAGGTTCTGCATAATTTCCTTCAGTTTTGCCGCATAGGGCCTGAGTTTGACAATGGCCATTTGCGCCTTCCTCAGTTTTGAGGCGGCTACCATTTTCATTGCATTGGTGATCTGCTGGGTTGATTTAACCGATGCAATGCGAATCCGAACTTCTTTTAAACCCGGCATCCTGTCTTATTATTTCTTGGCTTCGTATTTTCTGGAAATTTCAACTGCTGCCTGTTCCAGTGTCTTTACATCTTCATCAGGCAGTTTTCCCTCCTGTAAATTTTTAAGAACCTCTTTATGGCTGACTTCCAAATAATGAAGGAATTCTACCTCAAAATTGGCGACACTTCCGATGGGAATGTTTTTCAACAGGTTTCGGGTTCCGCAGAAGATGATCGCGATTTGTTTTTCAACCGGCATGGGCGCGTATTGCAATTGTTTCAGGATTTCCACATTCCTGGCTCCCTTGTCGAGCACAGCCCTGGTAGAAGCGTCGAGGTCGGAACCGAATTTCGCAAAAGCTTCCAGCTCACGGTATTCCGCCTGGTCGAGTTTGAGTGTCCCGGCAACTTTCTTCATGGATTTGATCTGGGCATTTCCTCCCACCCTCGAGACAGAGATCCCCACGTTGATGGCTGGGCGGATCCCGCTGTTGAAAAGAGTTGTTTCCAGAAATATCTGTCCGTCGGTGATTGAAATGACATTGGTAGGAATATAGGCAGAAACGTCTCCGGCCTGTGTCTCTATGATTGGTAAAGCTGTCAGCGAGCCTCCTCCTTTTACCATATCACGGATAGAAGCAGGCAGGTCGTTCATTTGTTTTGCGATCACATCCGAAGAAATGATCCTGGCAGCCCTCTCGAGCAAGCGTGAATGGAGGTAGAAAACATCGCCAGGATAGGCTTCACGTCCAGGCGGGCGACGGAGCAGCAGGGAGACCTCGCGGTAAGCCACTGCCTGTTTTGAAAGATCATCGTAAATGCACAGTGCAGACCGTCCAGTATCGCGGAAAAATTCGCCAATGGCAGCGCCAGCGAAGGGGGCATAAAACTGCATGGCAGCAGGGTCGGAAGCGGTAGCCGAAATCACAACCGTATAAGGCATTGCTCCTTTTTCTTCCAGGGTTTTAACGATATTGGCAACCGTTGAACCTTTCTGCCCGATAGCAACATAGATACATATAACCGGCTCCCCCTTCTCATAAAACATCTTCTGGTTGATGATCGCATCGATGGCTATGGCAGTTTTTCCGGTCTGGCGGTCACCTATGATCAATTCGCGCTGGCCTCTTCCGATAGGGATCATGGCATCGATAGCCTTGATACCGGTTTGAAGTGGCTGGTTTACAGGCTGACGGTAAATCACACCGGGGGCTTTCCGTTCCAACGGCATTTCAAACCTTTCACCGGAAATTTTCCCTTTCCCGTCGATCGGTTCTCCCAGGGTATTGATGACCCTGCCGAGCAGTCCTTCACCCACGTCAATGGATGCAATTTTGCGTGTCCTTTTAACGGTGTCTCCCTCGGTAAGATCGTGCGCCTCACTTAGCATTACTGCACCGATATTATCTTCTTCGAGATTCAGCACGATGGCTTTTAATCCGTTCTTTTCAAATTCGATCAATTCACCGGATTCAGCATTGGTCAGGCCATAAATCCGGGCAATGCCGTCTCCTATCGTGAGAACGGTGCCGATTTCTTCCAGTTCGGCTTCATTTTTATACCCGGCCAATTCCTGCCGTAATATTGCGGAAACCTCCGCCGGCTTTATTTCTGCCATGTCTTAGTTTATAAAGTTTATAAAGTCCTAAAGTTCATAAAGTTTTAAGTTCTTAAAACTTAATTCATAAAACTTAAAACCTTTTTTTATACAGGTTAATCATTGCCATCCCTTTTCTCATTTTGTTAACCTGGTTAAGAATACTTGCATCATATTGCATATCTTTCCATTGGAGCACAAATCCCCCGATCAGTTCTTCTTTGACTTCTTCCACCAGGTCAATGTTCCCTGTTGTCTGTGTGTTCATTACCTCCAGTATTTTTCCCCGTATCTCCTCCGTCAACGGGACTGCTGTTTTCACATAGGTTGTCAGGATTCCATTGTAATCCTTGTAAAGATCGACAAAAGCCAGCGCCATATCCGGTAATAACGATTCCCTTTTCTTTGCAGTGATGATCTTCAAAAAGCCCCGGGTGATTTCCGATATGGAGTCCTGGAAAATAGCTTTAAGGATCTTTTGTTTTTTTTCTGTTTTCAGAATCGGGCTTTTCAGCATCAGCAGGAAATCACGGTTGGATTTACAAAGAGAGGATAACGCCTGCATATCCTTATGAACACTGTCCATAGCGTCTCTTTCGAGTGCAAAATCGAAGAGCGCTTTGGCATAAGGAACCGCAATATTTGAAATTTTCTCCAACGAAATGATCAATTAAATTTCACGTCTTTCATCAATTCTCTGATATAATTTTCCTGCTTTTGGGGATCGGACAATTCTTTTTTCAGGATTTTCCTGGCAATTTCCAGGGAAAGTTCAGCCAGTTGATCCTTAAGATCCGTAATCGCTGCCATTTTCTCATTCTGGATGCTTTCCTTCGCGCTGATAATGATACGGTTTGCTTCTTCTGTGGCTTTTTGTTTGGATTCCTCGATGATCGATTCCTTTATTTTCCGCGCTGTTGCAAGGATGGCATCCCGTTCATTCTTGGCTTCCTGGAGAAGTTCTTCATTGGAGAACTTCATTTTCTTCATTTCCTCTTTTGCCTTTTCGGCTGAATTCAATGCATCGTGGATCGTCGATTCCCTTTCTTTCAGGGCTTTCATGATCGGGTTCCATGCATATTTGCCAAGAATGTACAGGATAGCCAGGAATGCAAGTGTCATCCATACAATCAGACCGATACCGGGATTTACAAGTTCCATAGTTAATGTCTTTAATCTTTTCTATTTTACTTTAAATCTTATTCCCGCGAAGACGCAAAGTTGATTATAATCTGAATATCGAATATTCCTGCCTGCCGCAGGCAGTGGACAACGATTTTTGAAGTAAGATTTGATCCACCGATCATAATTCGTTGATCAATATTCACTATTCCTTGACGTCTTATT
>Ga0182027_10008862_pt1 | contig 14566 bp, 19 predicted proteins | sample 712E1DmetaG_FD_121300 | JGI IMG/M metagenome (GOLD analysis project Ga0182027, IMG submission 121300) | Permafrost microbial communities from Stordalen Mire, Sweden - 712E1D metaG (Illumina Assembly) | ecosystem: Environmental > Terrestrial > Soil > Wetlands > Permafrost | place: Sweden... | reverse complement strand
TGGCGCCTCAACCGCTGGATATAATGTGACCATATCGAAAGCGCTCAAAGAGGGCGATGCTCTTGATGTGGTAGTGGCAAATGATGGAACAGCTCCCGCGAGTCTCATGGATTGGAAACTCACCCTGAATAAAGGAGTAAACACATTTACCTTTCCGAATTTTGCCTTAAATCCAAACACGGTTATTACTATCCATGCAAATACTAGCGCGAACACGGCCACAGATCTATTTGGCAGCAATTTTCCGTGGAATGGGACGCGCGATGTTGAGCTTCTTGATCAAACAGGAAAGCAGGTGAGCGAATACACTCTACCGACCTTATAGATGTCTCTAAACAGGGCTTACCAATAAAGCGGTATGCGAGATCTGCGGCCGGGAGCCCGGGAGAAGTTCGACGAGGTCACTGCCATGCGGATTCACGGCCGCTATCACCGGATCTAGATGAATCATGCGAATGCGTGGGCGCCAGGGGCCGGAGGCCCGCGGGCGCGTGTCCGTGGGAATGCGGATGGCAAGATTCATAAACCATAGGTGCCTGGATGGTTCTCGATCTGCATTGAAAGCAGGTCGGATGCGGGGATAACCAAGCCAGGCCAACGGTGATAGACTCAAGATCTATTCTCGCAGGAGTTCAAGGGTTCGAATCCCTTTCCCCGCACTCCAATATCTTTGGTGATAGCGATTTCGTTAAGTATTGCCTTTTCGCTTATATAGAAAAAGAACGAATTTACTATAAATAGATTTTCGGTTGATAGTGCAGTATCTATTACTCTCATAAGCGCCTCTAAATCATTCCCTCACGTCCAAGTGCGCATCGTGATAGATTTGTGGTAGTCATGCAGTGTGTATATACTCGAATATTTATCCTCACAATATAATCAATGACATTGCAGAAATCATTTATATGATTAATGACATTAGTTGAACAATGGCGGCGAATCTAATACCACTTCTCTCGAATGTTTCACCTGGCGCATCGATGCCAATGGATCTATCCAAGTTATATCCTAGCATTGATACGATTCAATTGCTGGCATATTTTTTTGTTCCGGGTTTTATATCAATGAAAGTCTATGATTTGCTTGTTCCTCGTACACTATCAAGGGACTTTTCTAAGGACGTGTATGAAGCATTTGGTTATAGTTTCATAAATTTCCTCGTAGTTTACCTCATTATTTCTAATGATTGGGTAAACTCTAATTTAAACGGAAATATACTATTAAATATTTTCTTATTGATACTATTTCTTTTGTTTTTTCCGGCGGTATGGCCGTTTGCTTATTTAGTTACAAAGAATTATCTCAAAGATGAATTGAGGTCAATAACAAATCTGACAGAAAGACCAGTTCCACAGCCTTGGGATTGTAAATTTGGTGAGAATAAAGCGTGCTGGATAATCGTGTATCTCAAAGATGGGACGAGTATAGGTGGATGGTATGGAAAGAATTCATATTGCTCGTCATCTCCATCAAAAGAGCAAATTTATCTAGAAGAAGTGTATGAAGTAGATGAAGACGGCGTGTTTGGAGCTGACTCCGTTAGGGGAACTGAGGGGATACTTATATTAGGAGACGAGATTTCAGCTATCGAATTCTTTAAATCCGAGAATGATCACACTTAACAAGACGAGGTGAAATAATGGCTTCAGGCTTTCGTGGAGAATCGCTTAGAAAATTGTTGGTCGAAATAAGAAATATAGACAACTCTCCTGCTTATCGTCCCAACAAAGGAGAAAAGGGAACGCCACCCAGTGGAGGGGCTGGCATCAAAAGAAGTCCTGTAAATAAACGGTAGTTCTAAGGACACGATACTCCTTTAGATCAATTCCGATTATTTTCTCCATTAACTCCAAATCCCTGGTGCCTCCGCTGGCGTGGCTCCATCACGTTGCATTAGATTGTAAGTGCGAAGATATCAATTCCTACGAAAATTAAATAAATTATATGTTAATTTAACTATTCGTTTGTGCGCGACGGCTTTTTAGAAATCTGGCAAATCGAAGGTTTTATTAAAATTGAAAACAGAAAATATTAATTAAAAATATCGAAAAGTAAAAAAGAATTAATATTTTTTTAATAATGTGGTTAATTTTATCATTCTAAAATCGATATGCAGCGATACTATTTACTCTCTCATATTCATATGAGAGAGAGTAAATAGTAAGTAATGGAATGAAACAAAAATTTAGCTATAAGATGTTTAATGCGGAACGCTGGAGTTTTGAACGGAAAAGTAGCTGATTGTCTTTGAACATGCTATTTAAACGTAATAAAACTATCTAAATCGAATCTTTATGTCTTTGACGTATATAATAATACTAAGAAAAATTAAAGTGCGTTAAAAACGATTCTAGATAGGTTTAAAGCGATAATAAAACGATAGCTATAAACGGCGAATTATCGGTATTTTAAACATTTGAATTTATGCGAAAATTAGCTTTTCGATGATTCAAGAATCTTAAGAGAATTAATTTTGTAGCTATGAGCAAGGAATCTTAAAAATTCTTGCGCGATATATTAATGAGAGAGAAAATCTAAAGAAAATGCCAGACATACTTATGGAGCGAGAGAATGTCAACGAAACTGTTTCGGTCACATATCCTACATCACATAAAGCTAAGTATCTAAATGAAAAGAAAGAATCTAGATTATATTTAAATGCTTGATAGATAGTGAGAAGAAATAATGCGTCCAGCAAAGTGGTAACAATTAATAATGAAGATAATAAGTTTTGACATCTATAGTGATAGTAAACGAAAAGTATTTATACTATTAGTTTCATAAGTATAAAAGTTATTTGCACATTCATTGAGAATGTATAACCTATATTAAACTCTATACTTGTCGGCAAGATATATAAAGATACCGGTGTGGCGATGAAGCGCCTTTAATTTCCGAGCCATATCATCGAATCGATGTATAAAAGTGGAATCCGTGTGGATTTCGAAGCTAAAGAAAAAGGAAGTAATATAAAATGACCGTACATGAAAAAGTAGTTGGAAACTTTGAGGCAGATAGCCTTTTGGCTGATATGCTGGTACAGTGGATTGGATGTCAACTTAATTGCACTAAAAAGAACGGCAAAAAATTCATGAGCCGGTTAGTAGCAATTAAAGGAGATAAACTGTTTTTTGAAAATAAATCTGGCGAAATCTGTATGGATTCGCTGGAAGATCTAAAATCAGCGTCACCGATGGTCTTCAGAGGAGGTTTAATAGACCGGAAGGTGATTTGAATGACAGATGAACTTGAAGTCTTAACAGTGGAAGATTTAAATGCTTATTCACTTTCAGAAGGATTTAAATTTGAATGTAAGTTACCGGAAAACCACTTCCTTCGAAGTTTGATGGCGTATGGATATGATATAAGCGATGCTTATCCAGAATATTGGTTCGCAGGCGGATTACATGCTTTGGCTGTTGCTTCTAATAAGAAGATCAAAGCAAGTTTAACCGCAAGTGATATCTATCCTAATCTGTTTGAAATGATTCTAGGTAAATCTAGTTTGTCTAGGAAAAGCACGGCAGTAGATAATACTGAAGAAATAATGGATAATGTACTTCATTTCATTGATAGTAAGGTGCCAACAGAATTCAGTCCAGAAGCATTTATAGAACATATGTCAAAAAATCAACACGCGCCTTGGATTCGAGATGAAGCGGCAGGTGTCCTAGATATGATGAAAAAGGATTACATGCGTGGATTTAAAGATATATTAATGATTCTTTATGATTGTAAACCTGTTCATCGGAAGCTTAGAACTGGTCAAAGAAAGGCAGCAGAAACTAACTTTAAAGTAGATGATCCGTATTTGAATGTGCTGTTTGCCACGACTGACGCCGCGTTTGGTTCTAATGTGGTGAAAAATGATACTTTGACCGGATTCTTAGCTAGGTTCCTATTCTTCTTTCCGCAAGGCAAAAAACCGAGATGGTTGCCACTACGCGAAGATGATGGAGATAAAAGCGCACTTGAAACCGTAGTTCATGATCATCTGAAAAAAATAGTAGATAGTATATACTTTTCAGATCATACTACGACTTTAAGATTAAGTGCGGAATCAAAAGATTACTGGGAAAAGTGGCAAAAAGAACGCGAAGATCAATTGATCATTGATAATGATAATGACAGTATGCAGATATTTAGTAGATTAAATCCTACTATATTAAAGTTGTGTATGTTATTTGAATTAGGATCTATGGACTTTGATATTACCAGACCCATGCGATTAGAATTTATGATTGAAGCGTGCCGGTTAGTGGATGAATATTTTATGCTGTCTGCTAAAGCTGCTTATGATATCGTTGGATCTAATATAGAAAAGAACGTTATTGATAAAATAACTGCTTTTCTGAAGAATAATGATGGAAAGGTAACGTCAAAACAACTTCAGAACCATATGAAGATGAAGCAACATGAGTTAAATGACTACGTGAATAGCATGAAAGAATATGGAATGATCGAGGAAAAGGAAGTCAAAACCGGAAAAGCCGGAAGACCTACTTCTTGGCTACTTTTGGTGAATAGCGCAAAACCGCTATCATCAACGGTTTAGTATAATACATATATATAGTATATATAGTTTATTTAGTTTATTTAGTATCTAAAATAAAGTTATGTTCTTGATTGTTGGATACTAAATATACTTAATATATTTAATTTACTAATCAAACTAAATTGAGAAAATGCTATTACGTTTTTAACTTAATCGAAAAAGAAATTAAGACTATGACATGGTTTAGAAGAAGATGGATTGAGTTCGCAGACAATGAACTGCTGGATAGAGAAAAGGTAGCGCAAGATTCTGATATGATTAGGAGAGTAAAATTAGAAAGTCATGAAGAATGGATGGCTAAAAATAAGAAGAACTATTATAAAAATATAAAAGAGTATAATGAATTTGAATTTAATAAAGGATGGTGATTATCACGGGGAATAAATGTAAGACATGTATGCATCCAGATCGTGCTAAGATTGATGAAAATATTATCAGAGGAATAGTATATAGCGTCATATCGCGAAAGTACGATTTGAGTCGCGATTCGATACAAAGGCACGCACAAAATCATATTAAAGGAGCAATTATGGCAGAAGAAGCAAAAAGAGCATGGGACGCCGCATCATTGATCGATGAGTGTTTGGAGATATCGCTTGGTAGCGCGAAAGAAGCACGCGCCGATCGATGTTATAGCGCGATTGGATCTATTATGAATGGTCCGGTTAAGATCTGTGAATTGTTAACCAAAACTTCAGATGACAATAAGGCAGATACCGGATTAATGGAAATGCGATTGCAGCTAAAAATGATGCGAGACAAAACATCTGAAGAAACAATTGAATAATTTTAAAGTAATAGTATTAGCATTAGGCAGATATATTATTATTTGTGTCGATGATTTTAAGTCGGTGTTAAGTTGGTTCGAGTTATCTTCTGACCTTCTGGCATGTCTATAGTCTATAGAACTAGATGTTTCTAGCGCGCGAAATCATACGGTTTGAGATCAAGAACATATTCATAATACGGTGCGAAAACAATACATTTTATATAAGCATGTAGCGACCGTATGATAATGAACGAATTGATGCTTATTGCTTTTATAGTCCGATCAAATCTTAATATTAAATATGTATTTTTATATTGATTGAACATTGACTAAACTTAACTAATGTTTTTAAGGAGATAATAATGAGTTGGAAGTTACCGCCACCTGATTCAAAGGCGTGCGAAGTCTGGATTGATAGTGTTGAAGATGAAGATAACAAGCTGTTCCTTTTGAGTGGTGCGGTTCGAAGTTCCAAGACCGTGGCATCATTGATTACTTTTGCTGATCGCGTTTCGAGCGGTCCTAAAGACGCACCAAGAATGATGGTCGGAAACACGGAAAGAAGCTTAAAGCGAAATTGTTTAGATCCATTGAGAGAGTTTGTTGGAAAGCAGAATTGCACGATCAATATAGGCAATGGTGAAATGAATTTATTTGGCAGAAAGATCTATCTTGCCGGTGCGCATGATATTGCTAGTTTGCCAAAATTTCAAGGTCCGACGCTGCTAGATGCTTATTGTGATGAAGCTGTGACCTATCCATCTGAAATTATTAATATGATTGTTAGTAGGTTGTCACTGCCTGATTCTAAAGCATGGATGACCATGAATCCAGGTCCGCCAGCGCATTACATGAAGAAAGACTATATTGACAGAGCAGATGATATACGTGCGAAAGTCTGGAATTTTACATTAGATGACAATCCGTTTTTAGAAGAGTCGTATAAGACCTGGCTGAAGTCGGTTTATACTGGACTATGGTATAAACGAATGATTTTAGGTGAATGGGCGGTTGCTGACGGTGCCGTGTTTTCAAATTTTGATCCAGATCTGCACGTTGTTAAGGAGCTGCCTGATGAACCGATGGATGCAATTCGCATTGGTGTTGATTATGGCGCTGCGAATCCCACTGTATTTATTAAATTATGCAGATATAAGACTAAGTGGATAGCTGTAGAAGAGTTCTATCATCGACCGAAAGATGGCAGTCAATATACTAATGCACAATATAAAGATCAGATGATTAAATTTATTGGAAATTATTATCCGAGTTCTATTGAAGTTGATCCATCTGCGGCTGCATTCATTTATGAATTACGGAAATGTATTCGCAATGTTCATGGTGCCAATAATGAAGTTACTAATGGCATCCAGAAGATCAGTAGTGCGTTAAATGCTGGCAATTTGTTGATTCATGAATCTTGCACTAATCTGATTGAAGAAATGCAGAGCTATGCGTGGGATTCTAAGGCATCTGCTATTGGTATTGATAAACCAGTTAAAAGCAACGATCATGCTATCGATGCGCTTCGCTATATAATTAATGCGATATACAATTAAAGGAGTTTTTTAATGTGGTAATTACAGATTTAAATGCGATCGGAGAAGGCAGTCCTTGGCCGATACCATCAGAACAGGAACGGATGGACAAATATTTCAAAAATGGATTGTTGTTTGAAGGCAAACATGGTCAAGTCTGGCCGGATCTGAATCCATTTGGAGGATCACGACCGGGTATAGATTCATCGAGGACGTTTGATGTAGGCGATTATATTGATCGGAATTATGTCGAAATGACAATTGGCTGGTTCAAAGTCGAGACGACAACGTTTGCCGATCTGCTTTGTGGTGAGCCATTCAAGGTCGTAGCTAATGAACAAGCAACGGCGGATCGAATAATAAAGGATAATTCACTTGTGCTAAAAACTTATGACTTGTCAATGGATCTGATCAAGAACGGGACTGGAATATATAAGATTAGATTTGATAAAAAAGGCATAATCGAAATTATAAATCCAAGAATCTGGTATCCTGTTGTCAGTCCTGATAATTCCAAGGAGATCATAGCACACGTTCTTGCATGGAGCTTCAAGTCCGGTGATGAGGAGTTTGTAAGATCCGAGATCCATGAACGCGGCAAAATAACTAACAAGCTGTTTAAAGTGGTTGGCGGGAAACTTCAAGATATTCCGTTGACCACGTTCGAACGATATAGCACTATTCAACCTGAAGTAAGCACCGGTATTAATGAATTCTTGATTGTGCCGGTGCAAAACATTCTTGATGGATCTGGCGTCTTTGGCACGGATGATTATTCTGGAATGTGCGATCTGGTCAAGGAACTTGAACGGCGATTGATTCAAAATAGTAGAATCTTGACGAAACACGCTGATCCTTCTGTAAGTGGTCCGGCATCAAAGATCGATATTGATCCATATTCCGGGGAAGCTGTTGTTATTGGCGGTGGTCAATACTATGGATACAATTCTAATGAACCTGCGCCTGCCTACATGGTTTGGGATGCAAAACTAGAAGCATCTTATTTACAAATTGATAAAATAATCGCACAATTATATATTGTGAGTGAATTATCACCGGCTGCACTTGGAGATCTGAAACAAGGTCTAGCGGAATCTGGTAGCGCATTAAAACGATTGATGATTAGGACACTTTCAAAAACAAATCGGTTGAGACTTCGACTAGATCCGGCTATTCATGAAGTATTGAGGATCACGGCGGATCTTGAAGTTCAAGGTAGAACGCAAGGCGCAACGGCACTTACTAACATTCAAATCAAGTGGGAAGATGGATTGCCGCGTGATGAATCTGAAATAACAAAGAATGAATGTGACAAAAAGATGAGTGGATTAACCACCGTTGAAATGTCATTAAAGAAATTGAATCCAGATATGTCAAATTCTGATATCCAAGATGCTGTAGTTGTTATTCAAGATGAATCAATAAAAGCGAACGGTGTCTAAAACACTGTCACGTTATCCTACGGGGAATAAAGGAGATTTTTATAAATGACTGATGAAGTAAAATTTACACAAGTTGATGTTGATCGAATTGTATCGGAACGATTGAAGAGAGAAAAAGAAACACACGGTGATAATGATGCATTGAAAGCGGAAATTGTCACATTGAAAACGTCACTTACTACCGAACAAGCCGCTAAACTGAAACTTGAAGGCGAGTTATCAACGAAGAATGACAGCGAATTGAAAGCAAAGATCGCAAAAGAAGTCAATCTTCCTGAAAAACTTATTCCATTGATTACGGGCAAGACTGAAGATGAAATCAGAAGCGCAATGAAGCTAATGGTTGAATCTATTGGTCCTGGTCCGGCTATTGGAGCGGATACTAATCCCGCTACGCCTGCGCCGCAAAGATTCACCAAAACACAGATCGAGCGGATGTCACCGGCGGATATTACAAAGAATTGGGCAACCATTGAGGCGCAATTGGCAGATGGTTCGTTGAATCATTAAGTGATTTTATAGGAGATTAAATAAATGACAGTAAATAATTTTATTAGCACCATTTGGAGCGCAAAGCTTCTGGAATCGCTGAAGAAAGCACATGTTTATACACAAACCGGAGTAGTGAACACTGATTATCAAGGTGACATAGCTGGACAAGGTTCTGTTGTAAAAATTAATGCAATTGGTAGTGTGACTATCAAAGCATATACTAAGAATACGCCTATTGCCGCGCCTGATATCCTAACCGATGCACAGACAAGTCTGACGATTGATCAGGCGGATTATTTTAATTTTGGCGTGGATGACATCGATGTGGCGCAACAGACGCCCAAGATTATGACAAGTGCAATGGCTCAAGCCTCTTATGATATGACTGACGTATCTGATTCTTACGTAGCTGATCTGATGGTTGCCGATGTAGCCGCTGCTAATAAGCTAGGAACATCTGCCGCGGCTATTGTGCCTAACACAACCGCTGGAACCACAGCATATGATTACATAGTTGATATGTCTACTTTGCTAAGTGATTCTGGTTGCCCCAAAAACGGCAGATGGATTATTGTGCCTCCATGGTTCACTGCTAAGTTAGTCAAGGATGATCGGTTTACTAATATGTCTGCTTCTGGCAGTCCTGAAGCACTGAGGAACGGATTTGTTAGCCGTGTAGCTGGTTTTGACGTTCTGGAATCTTTGAATGTTCCATCTGTAACGGGAACTGGCGGGGAATCTGCTAAGACCGACAGTGCGATTATAGCAGGTCATCCTATGGCCTTTAGCTATGCCGAACAGGTCAATAAGGTTGAAGCTTACCGTCCGGAACTGGCGTTTAGTGATGCTGTAAAAGGACTGCATCTATACGGCGGTAAAGTGGTTAGACCTACCTGCATTGCTAGATTGATCGCAAGAGCATCAACTTAGGAGTAGATCAAAATGACACGATCTACTATTTTAGTTAATGTAGGCACTGGAGCTTTTGCAGTTGCTGAAGTTGCAGATACCATTGATAAAACCAATGATCATAGGATTCTAGACGGTGAATCAGCGGGGAAGATGATTCTGATCTTCCATGTTTCAGCCGCCACAGCAGCCGATACTATAACGGTTGTGGCTGGAATTGGCGATGATCCTACATTTAGATCAGGTCTTGGTGATCTGACATATACCTGTGGTGGTGGTGCGGTTGAAGTGGTTATAGGACCGATTGAAACCGCGCGGTATTTGCAATCAAGTGGAGAAATTCATATTGATTTAGCAGGCGCTACCATCGCCGGAACTGTCGAAGCATTTCAGGTAGGTTAATCCTACCTTTATTATTTTTTAGGAGATTAATAATATGACTGCTATAGCAGCTTATGTTCAACAAACCGCAGCAACTACGTATTTTGCTACTAGATTGTATGCTACAGGTTGGACTGCTGCAACTTCTGGAGATAAAGATAGTGCGTTAATTATGGCGACTATAACAATTGATTCGCTACCATATAAAGGTCAGAAAGTCACGCCTGGAGCTAGACCGGCTTTTCCTAGATACATTCCATTGGCGCGCGGCGGTTATTATCTGGTTGAAGATGATGATGATCTTTTGGCGGCTGCTTGCTGCGAAGAGGCGCTAGAACTTGTGGTCAATGGAGCATCTAAAAGATCGGTTCTGCAAAATCAAGGTGTGACGTCGTTTACGATTGATAATTTATCTGAGGCGTTTACATCCAGGTCTGAAGTGCCGCGATTGACTTCTATGCGTGCCAGATTATTATTACATCAATATCTTGCTCATGGAGTTCCGATAGTATGAGTTTAGATGCTGATTATTATAACCAGACCTGTCAAGTTCAAAGTGGGGTATTCACTTATTTTAGTGGATTAAGTGGAACGGGCGGATTGCATACTTTGACGTTGCTAAGATCTGATTTTCCAGCTACAAATCATTTAGCTTTGCCTATACCACCAGCGACGTTTGTATTGAAGATTGTAGCTAGTGCGCCTACTGGACATACGGATTGTACGGGAACTGTCACGGTTAATGCTGAAGCAATTGCGTTTACAGGCGCGGCAACTAAATACAGCACAACTGGATTAACGGCAACACCTACGATTTATGCTACAGATCTAGATTGTAATCTGGTAATAACGGCGTATGACACGACTGATGTTTATTACTGGGTATCAAGTCCATGCAGATGGAAAGCAGATGCTATAATGTTTATAGCAAGTGGCGGAACGACATTTACACAAAGTAAAGCGATTATTATAACGGATGCTGTTTATACTGTTGGTCAAACACTAAGATTGGTAGGCGGATCTGATGTTTATGGTCAGTTAGTTAAGATGATAACGGTTCAATTAAATATTGATGGTATAGAAGAAGCAAGGACGTATTTTATATGAAGAATAAGAAGGCGCATCAGATCTTAAAAGATTTCATTCCGGTGGTGATTGATGATCTAAATGATGAAGATTACTTTGATCTGGAAGAATCTGATAAGAAGTCTAGAAGTAGGTTGTGGAAGATACTAGGTCTGGGAATTGGCGGTGCGCTTTCTTTAAAACTTTTTGAACATGCCATGAAAAAGAATCTGGAAGCATTGCCGATTATTCAAGATGAAGTAATGCGACCGGCATTATTAAAAGTGGCGGATACCATAGGAACACCACTTGATCCAACAGATCTTGATAGATTGGTTAGACATTATTATGAAGAACATAGTATGAAGTTTGTTAAAGATCTATCTGAAACGGATGTAAGACGCATTAGAGGCTATGTCTGGATGGAACGCGATAAGACACCTGGCGAATTTTCAGATGCTATGAAAGACCGCTATGTGTTTGATGGATCTGGATCTAGATTAGAGACTATATTTAGAACTGAAACGCACCGTGCGGTCAATGGTGGCACTTTCATATTAAATGAAGATAATGCGAACTGGAAGCGGCGGATAGGCAGGTATGTGGATATTTGGCCGAGACCTACACATCAAGATGACATAGATTTGGGATGGATACCGATTGATGAAGAATATCCTAATACGGGTGAGATGTTTAGTGGAGAATCTGAGATCAATTGTTATTGTCATGATGAATTTTCAGATAGTGCAGAGATGCCTGAAGAGTTTTTGGCCGTGCTTTTATGACCAACATGCTTATACATCTAATAAAGTGTATATTTGACTGGGGTGCATTGACCTTGGTCAAACTTGGAAGGTATATTACTTCATTCTCTCCTGAAAAATTGCATATTAAATGCGTTAATCCCAATTGCACCGCTCCGGATCATATATTTGAATTCGACGAGCGAAATTTAGGGACTCATGGGGCAGGATCTCCCCATGATTCAAATTCGAGAGAATTCATAGTGAAATGTCCTTTCTGTGGCACGATGAATTCCATTTGGCTAATGATAGATGAGCGCTCGGCTTCATATAGAATGAGCGCGACGATTGTGAGGGACACTCCCCTGGAGTGAAGGGCATTCGATGGGCTTTAAGTAATATGTCTGTACAACCGGATATAGTCGGGTCCATTCCGCGCCCAGAAAACCAACATCGAATACAGCAGGAGAAATGCAACGAAATAAAGATATGGGAAAAGGTTGCTGAAGATAATATACTTGGAAGAATTGATAGGCTCACCGAGGGAGCAAAACAAATTATAAATATAACTGGATTTCTTCTTACGACATATTTTGCTGCAATTTCTTTTAGTTCACTCAATAAATATCTGATTATAAGGACGGTTTGGGATTGGAATTTATGGTTTATCCTAGGCCCCGCATTATTTTCGCTAATCGGATTAGGCTCGGCTGTGTGGGCGCTCGATCCAGGTAATCACCCTCTGACGGATAAGATAGAAGATACTAAATTGTTTTGGAATTCGCGTTGTGGCCATATCAATAGATATATTTGGATCGCAAGGATATTCACTTTGCTCGCCTTTGGCTTAATGGTTTTCAACATGTATTGCTACATATTATTAATCTGTGACCCATAAAAAACTTAAGATTTCCATTTTTTTTCTTTTTAATTCGTTCGCGGTCCCAATATAGCGATTTACATTTCGAGTCGGACATCGATCAAATCAATACAAAGAGGTCGATGATCACAGTGATCCAGTTGTTTCTACAGCTAAGAAAATGTTACAATAGGGTTGACACCTTTACTCATAAAAAATCGTGAATAAGCATATATCCTATGACAAACATTCGACTGATTATAGGAGGGTTTAATAGTGAGCATAAAGGATAAATTGCCTCTAATTAACAGCGGCAGCAAGATCACAAGAATAATAGGCTATATTGTATACTGTTTTGTGTTTCTGATTGTATTAGGAGCTATCTTACCGCATAATACCGAAAACGTCAACGAGTCAACCTCTCCAACTACAACGTCATCAAATGCGATACATACATATCACGGATTCGGAAATTACACATATGATAGTCAAGACATGGTTAGTGCTTCTGTGAAGAAAGCAACGGACATAATTCATCTGATGGGAATGTCGGAATTACCTGACACAACAGGTTATACCAAAGATTCTGCCCAATATACAATAACATCCACGGGATCACATCTGAAAGGCTATATTGACTACACAAATGACGGGTATGCAGTAGTTCTTACACCAAAACGTAGTTCATTAACGAAAGGAGATTTTGCAGATATACTTGGTTCTTTCTATAGAACAGATTAGATGAGGACCTAAAATGAGAATTAATAGGATAAGTTGGATTGTGCTCGCGTTATTGCTGAGTATTGGGATATCTGTTGCGATGCCTACGCATTATGAGGGACCAATTGGACCATACAATGTCTCGTTTACATCTTCATTGGCCCGGACTTGTGAGTTCTACGTAATAATATGCCAGGGACTTGGAAGTGAAGTTCTAAATCCAACTGATCCCAATTCAGCGTCTGTGAACTACTCACATTACGCTTTGTTAGTACATGCACCTGATGATCGAAATTGTTCAAAGCCAGAGTTACTCATAATTACCATTTACCGATATGACAAATCAAACAGTTTCCCAATCGTTCCTGGCGCAGATAATGGCACAGTTCGGAGCGGAGGACGCGTCTACAGCGTCTTCACTGAACCGGATTCGAATACTAGAGTCTTCATCGCGTCTCCTGTAAACGAAACAATTATTAAAGAAATACAAACTACGATACACGTCGCACCGTTTGATCCAAACTGGAAGAAATCTGATAATTCGGCATTCGCCTGGATGAATGATGAACAGATACGGATAACTAAAGAACAGGCACGGATATTTGAAGAGCGTGTGAAGAAGATGATAGCGAACCAGACAAACACCATAACCGTAGTTCATTCAATACCTAACATGGGATTCGGAAACTATACCTTCGATGAAAAAGATAAGGTCAGAGCCACTGTGAAGAAAGGCACTGATGTAGTCCACATGATGGCTATGGAAGAACTGCCAACCGATTACGGATATACAAAAGACTCAGCACAGTATACGATAACTTCGACAGGCACGCACATCAAAGGATATATTGACTATACTTTAGACGGCTACGTTATAGTCATGCAGCCCAGGACTTCATCATTGACCAAAGGAGAATTCATGGCTATACTCGATACCTTCCACCGAATTGATTAGTTAAAATAAGAGAAGCTCATCGGTCATCGGTTAAGACCACCACTCAGCTCTGAAGCGTTCGCGATTGACATGAGGATCAAGAGCCTGACTACCATAAACACCTAAACTAGTTTCTAAAGTCTTGGTTATTCCTAGATA
>Ga0182027_10008861_pt1 | contig 14567 bp, 15 predicted proteins | sample 712E1DmetaG_FD_121300 | JGI IMG/M metagenome (GOLD analysis project Ga0182027, IMG submission 121300) | Permafrost microbial communities from Stordalen Mire, Sweden - 712E1D metaG (Illumina Assembly) | ecosystem: Environmental > Terrestrial > Soil > Wetlands > Permafrost | place: Sweden... | reverse complement strand
TCCGGATAGAGGGTAAAACCAGGATGTGAGCCGGCTTTGTTTAAAGCTTCTGCCATGCCCAGTGACAGCCCCGGATCCACGGCTGCATCCTCAGATCCATGAAAGATCCAGATGGGAATATGGGCGATCGAAGCTGCTCTGGATACATCACCACCCCCACAAACCGGAACGGCGGCAGCAAACAGATGCGGGTACCTTTCAATGGCATCAAATGTGCCAAAGCCACCCATGGAAAGTCCTGTGATATAGATGCGGTTGGTATCGACAGCAAGTTCTTTTATTAGTTTGTGAATGAGTTCAATTAAAAGCTTCATGGGTTTGGTGGGGGAAAGTGAAAGCTGCATCTCCCTGACATTTTCAAATTTCTCAAAATCCGACCAGCTTTGGTTTGAAGGACACTGGGGAGCAAGGATAAATGCCGGGTGCATGATCATCATCTGGTCATTGGCAAAATTCATCACACCCCATTTTAATTGTGATTCGTTATCGTTTCCCCGCTCACCGGAACCATGTAAGAAGATTACGAGCGGAACCTTCCGCAACGTATCATAATCCGGGTAAAGGAGCCGATAATTCAGCGTTTCTCCCATATCATTGGTATACTTGTTAATACTGAATCGGGATGCCTGGGCAAAGGTAAAGTTGACACTCATAAAAAAGAAAATTGACAAGAATAAAACCATTGATTTTCCTTCTGAATTTTTCATTAAGTACATTTTAAATTAACAGTTTTTACAAGGTTTCCGGCTTGTTTGGGGTTGTTGTATTATTTATGTTTTTTAACAAGAAGTTCTATTACAATTGTCTCCCCAATTTTATCATGAAGCGTCATCCTGTTAGGATTCCAAAAGGCTTGTATATATCCAAATCCAAACTCAAGTGCAGATGCAAAATAACCCAAACTCCGTTCGATACAATGCCACAATCCGAGATGTTCATGGTACAAAGAAAGTACCTTTATCTTAAGAAGAAATTTCCCAAGGGTTTGTCCCTTAAATAAATAAAACGAGAATGCGAAATATAGGACCGGCAAAAGTCCAAACAGAAATTTCAAAAAAGTAATTAAATAGGAAGGCGTGTTGTCCATTTCAATTTCAACATCGAAAATACCATGGACATTTATCTTCGAAAGGTTCATATTTAATAAACCAAACAGTATAATGATGCATAAATAAAGTAGTATAAGAACTATCCAATCGATGAGGAAAGCAACAAATCTTCTCTTGATGGTGGCAAGAATAAATTCATTTCCATGATGAAATTCATGTCTTGTGTTATAGTTCATAATTATTGATAATTAAGGTGTTTATTTTTTTCACTACTTCGCTATTTCTCTTCTACCTGGATCTCCGTCTTGGGTGGTTCGGGAGTTTTGTCGGTTTTGGTCAATACACCGTGATCATAAATGTCAGTCGATGACAGTTTTCCGTCGAGGTCATAAGTAAACCATTTTCCATCGGGATAGCCCTTGAGGTATTGCCCGGTATTGAATTTCTGGCCGGTGGGATAAAATACCGTTATCGGTCCTTCTTTCAGGTCATTTTTGTAAGTTCCCTGCAGTTTTACCGTGCCATCATCATAATACTGCTTCCAGGATCCTTCCCGCAGTCCATCTTTCCATGTGATCGATTCCACTAATGTCTTTCCGGCAAAATAGGTCTTTTCGGTTCCATTTTTTTTGCCTGCTTTATATATTTCCTCCGAAACAAGCGATTCATCAAATTCGCTGAAGAAACGCCATAGGCCTTCCCGCTTCTCATTCACATACTTTCCTTCTGCATTCTTCTTCCCGGTTGGGAAATAAGTAGTTGTTGCAGTTGTCTTCCCGTCTTCTGAAAAAATGGAAACAGCTTTCATCGACCCACCGGGAAAATAGTATTTAAAGGTACCTTGCGGAATATTGTTTTTAAACTGTCCTTCATATACTTTCCGGCCGGCAGAATCCAATTTGATCCATTGTCCCTGTCTCTTTCCGGCTGCATCTTTTTTATTCAGTGTTTCCTGTGTGAACCCGGCATAGGGAATCACCGCGATGAGGATAAAAAAAAGAAATTGCTTCATGGGATTCTTATAAAAACGTACTTTTGCGATTGTAAAAGTAGGGATTGTTTTTAATGTAACGAACGCCCGGAATGCATGTTTTATTTTTCAAATCACTTACACAAAAGATTGATACATCTTGAATACCTATCCGTCAAAACTCCTGGAGAATGCTGTTTCGGAACTTTCGAAACTACCTGGTATCGGACGTAAGACTGCGCTGCGAATGGCCCTGCACCTGCTCCGGAAAGATATTTCGGAGGTAGAGGCACTCGGAGACGCAGTGGTAAAGATGCGGAAGGAGATCCGCTATTGCAGGGAATGCAACAACATCTCCGATGCCGACCTTTGTTCGATCTGTGCCAGCCCCAAAAGGGATAAATCGATCCTCTGCGTGGTGGAGACCACCCGCGATGTGATGGCCATTGAGAACACGGGGCAGATGAGCGGCGTTTATCATGTACTCGGTGGGATCATTTCACCCATGGAAGGAATAGGGCCGGAAGACCTGGCCATTGAAAGCCTGGTTAACCGTATTGCCCAGGAAGAAGTGAAGGAGATTGTCCTGGCTCTTCCAACCACTATTGAAGGCGATACGACCAATTTCTACCTCTACCGCAAGATGAAGGATTTTAAGCTGAAAGTCACTACCCTTGCCCGCGGGGTTTCCATCGGTGATGAATTGGAGTTTACCGACGAGGTTACCCTGGGACGGTCCATCCTGAACCGTACGCCTTACGAGGGAATGCTCCTGAAAAAATAGCGAAATAGCAAAATCCAGCCTCCAGGTTTCCTTAGTCTGTTCCAAACAGCTCTAACTGGTTGGGTGATACTTGCGGAGGACAGGGTGATGAGGCTGCATAATTGTCGAGCAGGGGACGGATTGATTTTTTGATGATCTTGGTAGGTGTGGTTCCCCGACTCCTGCAGAAATTCTCTAGGGACCTTTTCTGGCGCGTGGTCAGTTTCAGCTTGAGCGTCCTGTATCGTATAGGTTTCCGGGCTTTCTTTTTTGTCATTCCGCGTTTTTCTCGTTCAGGATTTCCTTGAAATCATTGATGATTTTTTTGGCCAGGTTTTCGGCTTTGGCAAGAAGGTCGCTTTCGGCATATATCCTGACAATGGGTTCGGTATTCGATTTTCTCAGGTGAACCCATTCGTTATCGAAATGGATTTTCACCCCGTCGATGGTAGTGATCTTCATCGATTTGTATCTCCGCGTTATCTTCTCCAGGATCCCGTCGATATCCATCTCCGGTGAAAACCCGATTTTGTTCTTCGAGATAAAAAAGGAAGGATATCTGTCCCGGAGACCTGAGCAGGTCCTACCTGATTGTGCGAGATATGTCAGAAAGAGTGCGATCCCCACGAGGGCGTCTCTTCCGTAATGAAGTTCAGGATAGATCACTCCGCCATTCCCTTCGCCCCCGATCACGGCTTTCCGTTTTTTCATCATTTCCACTACATTCACTTCCCCTACCGCTGAGGCAAAATATTTTCCGCCGGCCTTCTCGGTGATAATCCTGAGCGCCTGAGTGGAGGATAGATTGGAGACCGTGTTCCCCGGTTGATTCTGAAGGATATAATCCGCTACAGCCACCAGCGTATACTCTTCGCCGAAGGGTTCTCCTGCTTCGTTGATGATGGCAAGGCGGTCCACATCGGGATCGACCACGATGCCAAGGTCGGCATTGGTTATTCCGACCCTTTTACAGATCTCATCGAGGTTTTCAGGCAAGGGTTCCGGGTTGTGCGCAAATTCCCCGTCCGGTTCGCAGTTAATCAGATCGATTTTATTGACTCCTAATGCTTTCAGCAACATCGGGACAGCAATACCACCGGTTGAGTTGACAGCATCCACGGTAACGCTGAAGTGTGCTTTCCTGATGGAGCCGGCATCGACCAGAGGAAGTGCCAAAATCAAATCAATATGTTTCCGGATGAAGGAATCATCGTAAGTATATCTTCCCAACCGGGTCACTTCGGTATAACAATATTCCGTTGTCTCAGAGATCCTCACCACCTCTTCTCCGTCAGCAGCAGAAAGAAACTCCCCAAGATGGTTGAGCAATTTCAGGGCATTCCATTGTTTTGGGTTATGGCTTGCCGTGATGATAATGCCTCCCTGTGCCCCGGTTTCGAGCACAGCCAGCTCGGTGGTAGGTGTAGTGGTAAGGCCGATATCGATCACGTCGGCGCCCATGGCAAGGAGGGTTCCCGAGATCAGGTCGCTCATCATGTTGCCGGAGATCCGGGCATCCCTGCCAATGACGACCTGCAGGCGTTCAGTCTTGCTTTTCTTCTTAATAAATGTAGTAAAGGAAGCCGTGAATCTTACAATATCATCCGGCGTCAGTCCTTCTCCGGGTTTTCCGCCGATGGTTCCCCTGATACCGGAAATGGACTTTATAAGGGTCATAATGTCTCTTAAATATGAAACAAAGATAATTTTTTTTTTATTATTGATACCCGGTTTGGGGTTTAGGTACTGGATGCCGGATAAATTGATACTTTTTTCGCCATTTCGCCTTTTGTCATTGCGAGGAGCGTAGTGACGAAGCAATCGCCATTTTGCTATTTGAATTGTCTGTCGCTGAAAAAATAATTTCCATACGATGCCGGGAATCGTCCTCGTTTATTTTTCGTATTTTTGCAGCGATTCTAAAAAGCGGTTTATCGCTGACACAACATGGAAGATCCATTCGATCCTTATTCAGATCCTGAAACCCTTCAACTTGCCCGTCGTTTTGAGCAGATGGTAAGGGACGATCAGCATTATTTTTTCGATTTGGATGAATTCGAAGAGCTTATCGATTATTATCTTTTCAACAATGAGAACCGTAAAGCTGAATCCTGTATCGCCATTGCCCTGGAACAGTATCCCAGCGAAACCGGGCTCCTGCTGAAAAAGGCCCAGTTTCTTATCTCCACCGATAAGAATGAGAAAGCTTTAAAGCTCCTTTCGGATCTCGACGAAAATAATTTCGACGATTACGAAATTCACTTAGCAAAGGGTAACCTTTACAGCCAGCTCGACCGGTCGGAGAAGGCTATCGAGGAATATACGCTGGCCCTTCATGATTCAGACGACCTGGATGAGATCCTGTCGAACATTGCTTTTGAATACGAGAACCTTGGAAAGTATGAGAAAGCCATCGAATACCTAACACAGGCGACAGAACAGAATCCCGACAACGATGCTGCATTGTACGAGCTTTCGTTCTGTTTCGAGATCTCACAACAAACTGAAAAGGCGATCGCTTTCCTGGAAGGCTATCTTAAAAAGAGTCCGTTCTCCAAGGCCGCCTGGTTCAACCTCGGAATTGCTTACAGCAACCTTGAACTTTTCGAAAAGGCGATCGAGGCATATGATTATGCCATTGCCATCGATGAGACTTTTGCATCGGCATATTTTAACAAGGCAAACTGTTATGCCAACCTCAACAACTATTCCGGTGCCATCGAAACCTACCTTGAAACCAGTTTCTATGAGGATCCGGAACCGCTGACCTTCTATTACATAGCCGAGTGTTATGAGAAGATGGAAAAGTTTGAAGCTGCGATCCAATACTATACCAAAGCCATCGATATCGATCCTGAGTTTGGGGATGCATGGCTGGGTGCAGGTGTTGCATACGATGCCCTGAACAACCCGAAGGTGGCGCTTACCTACGTTGAACGTGCTATTAAAATCGCTCCTACCATTCCTGATTACTGGTTCCTTAAGGGAGACATCCAGGTGAAACTGGCACAGGTTGAAGAGGGTGTACTATCCTATCGCAAGGTGATCGAGCTGGAACCTAATGACCCGGAGGTATGGCTGGAACTCTCTATGGTCTATGCTGACCAGAAAGAGTACGGTAAAGCCTTGGAAACATTGAAGGAAGGGTTGAAGTGGCATGAAAAGAATCCCGATTTCCTCTATGCAAGTTCGATCTACCTGCTGAAATCTGGAAAAACCAAGCAGGCCTGCGAGATGCTCGAAAAAGCGCTTTCCATGGATTATGACGGACATCTCAAGATATTTAAGGCTTTTCCCGATCTAAAGGAAAACCAAACCATTACGGATATTATTGAAGGATACCGCGACAAGTGTCAGTAACATCCTTCCGGTTCTGATCCGTTTTGCGAACTGAATCTATTTTCAAAACTATACCCATGGAGAATATCCATTTACCCCTGATGCCGGAAAGGTCAAAGAAACCAAGAACGAACGGAGTCGTTATGGTCATGGATAAAGGGCTCAGCATCCGCGAAGCCGAAGATTTCATATCTGTTTCCAGCGATTTTACCGATTTCGTGAAATTGGGTTTCGGAACCTCGGTCGTCACACCCAACGTAAAAGAAAAGATCAAGCTTTACCAGAAAGCAAACATCAAGGTTTATTTAGGAGGAACCTTATTTGAAGCCTTCCTGATCCGCAACATGGAGGATGAGTACCGGCAGTTTATTGACGGCCTCGGCATTGATACCATTGAGATTTCGGATGGTTCTATGCGGATCGACCATGCAAAGAAATGTGAGTTCATACACAATCTTTCGAAGAATTACACGGTGCTCTCGGAAGTCGGCGCCAAGGAGGCTGGTATCCTGATCGCACCGGCACGCTGGATCGAGATGATGGAGACCGAGCTGGCAGCCGGCGCGATCAAGGTGATTGCCGAAGCGCGCGAGAGCGGAACCGTAGGCATCTACCGCCCCAGCGGAAAAGCACATACCGTCCTCATCAACATGATCCTCTCGAAGATCAACATTGACCAGATCCTCTGGGAAGCCCCGCTGAAATCCCAACAGGCATGGTTCATCAATCATTTCGGGGCGAATGTGAACCTGGGAAACATTGCTCCCAACGACATCATTCCACTGGAAACGCTTCGTCTCGGTCTCCGGGGAGATACTTTCTTCCGTTTTCTCCCTGATGAATGCAAGAAATACAAACTGGAATAATAAATCATGATCATCTATGGACTGATCGGATATCCCCTTTCACACTCCGGATCAGAATCGTGGTTTGCCGGGAAACTAAGAAAAGAAGGCAGATCCGGTTATGATTATATGAATTTCCCTTTGCCCTCGCTGGATGAATTTCCCGCTCTCCTGCATGAACACCAGGGCCTTCAAGGGTTGAATGTTACCATTCCCTATAAAGAACAGATCATTCCCTGGCTTGAAGAACTGGATGTAAAAGCCAAAAAAATCGGTGCCGTCAATACCATCCTCATATCCCGGGAACAAGGACATATTCACCTCAAAGGGTTTAATACCGATGCCGATGGATTCCTTAAATCTGCCGATTTCTCTAAACACGGGAAAGCCCTGATCCTGGGAAGTGGAGGCGCTGCAAAAGCAGTTGCCTGTGCATTGACTGAATTGGGAATATCTTTTCTCTTTGTCTCCCGCTCGAAAAAATCAGCAGATCATGTTTTTTATCCTGAACTTACAGCAGAGGTTTTATCAAGCCATACCCTTATCGTGAATGCAACACCGCTGGGAATGTTTCCTTCGATAGAAACGTTTCCTCCCATCCCCTATCATCTTCTTTCGGAAAATCATTTCCTTTACGATCTGGTTTATAATCCAGAATTGACAATCTTTCTGAAGAAAGGATCAGCAGCAGGCGCCAGGATTCAGAATGGTCTTAAGATGCTGGAGATCCAGGCCGAATTATCCTACCGGATCTGGAATGAATTATAAAAGATTCCCGCGAAATTGACTCATATAACGATTCCCTGTATTGCTGAGGGAAATCATGCTTTATCTTTCGGGGGTTTCGGCGCCTCCGGTTCTTCTGTCCTGACCACTTCGATCTTCAGGTTTGCAACCATGGCTGCCAATGCGCCTACTGCAGCCACTGTCGGAGCAAGGACAGCTCCGACCAGGCCTAATGTCACAGGAATTTCGAGATATACTTTTCCATCTTCATCCTTGATAATCAGCTTCCTGACATTGCCTTCATGCAATAATTCCTTGACCTTCCCGATCACTTCTTCACCTTTCACTTTAAATTCTTCTTTGAAATTTTCCATAGGGTTGAAAATTAAACGTGTTACTCATTCCGGAGATAAATACTATTAAAGGATTTTCAGCATATCAAAGATAAGGTGATCCTGGTTTTTTGTCAAGTGGAATTACAAGGAATTAACAAGGAATGAAGAAGTTTTTTAGTTCAGCAACATTGCCGTCACAACAGGAATTGAATTTTAGTAATGACTTATTCTGCATCCGGGATCCCGGGAGAAAATTTTATTTTATTTTCAAACTGAGACACTACAATGCTTAGATATATTTGTATTCTTCAAAAGAAATTATTACTTTTGCACCCCACTTGAATAGAAGAAGAAAATAACCTAATCAATTACAAGAAGTTCAATATGAATATTGCACCAGAAGAAAAGAAAAAAGCATTTAAGGAATTTGGAAAATCAGAATTTGATTCCGGTTCAGCAGAAGCACAGGTTGCATTGTTTACGAAAAAGATCCAACACCTTACCGAACATCTGAAGGAGTTCAAGAAAGATCTTGCCACCGAACGTTCGCTCGTCATGATGGTTGGAAAACGCAGGAAACTGCTGGATTACCTCAAGGCTAAAGACATTGAACGTTACAGGGTGATCATCAAGAAACTGAAGATCCGTAAGTAAATCATTAATCCTTGTTTTTAATAGAAAAGAGGCAATTCAACCGATTGCCTTTTTTAATGTCCACAGAAAAAGAAATAATAGTAAGAAAAAAAGATGAGTAAAATTGTTAAAGAATTTCAGCTGTCCGACGGGAGAACGATCTCCATCGAAACCGGTAAGCTGGCTAAACAAGCCGACGGTTCTGTTGTAGTAAAAATGGGTGATACCATGTTGCTGGCAACGGTCGTTGCCGCAAAAGAGGCAAAAGAAGATGTTGATTTTATGCCATTGACGGTCGAATACCGTGAAAAATATGCAGCTGCCGGACGTTTTCCCGGTGGTTTTTTCAAACGTGAAACACGGCCTTCCGATTATGAAGTGCTGATCGCCCGCCTGGTCGACCGTGCTCTCAGACCTTTATTCCCGGAAGATTTTCATGCAGAAGTACAGGTGATTGTTACCCTGATGTCTTCCGACAAGAACATGTTGCCGGATGCGCTTGCCTGCCTTGCAGCATCCTCGGCACTGGCAATCAGCGATATTCCCTTCAATGGTCCCATTTCGGAAGTCCGGGTGGGAAGGATCAACGGGCAGTTTGTCATCAATCCCTCCATTCCGGATCTTACTACTTCCGACCTTGATATCATGGTTGCTGCATCCTACGACAACATTATGATGGTTGAAGGTGAGATGAAAGAAATATCGGAAGAGGATATGGTCCAGGCCATCATGTTTGCACATGAAGCCATAAAACAACAGTGTATTGCCCAGAATGAGCTGGTACAGATGCTGGAAACAGCAAGAACGGTTCGTGAATATTGTCATGAAACAAACGACCCTGAATTTCAGGAAGTTTTAAAGAATGCCACTTACCAGAAGATTTACGGAGTTGCGAAACAAGGCATTGCCAACAAGAAAATCCGTAAGGAGATGTTTGATTCAGTTAAGGAAGAATTTGTAGCAACTCTTCCCGAAGAAGAACAGGCAGAAAAGAAATTCCTGGTCAACCGGTATTTTCACGAAGTGGAAAAAGAGGCTATCCGGAATTCAACCCTTGATAACAGAACCCGTGTTGACGGACGTCGGCTCGATGAGATCCGCCCGATCTGGTGTGAGGTAGATTATCTTCCTGCCGCCCACGGTTCGGCAATCTTTACCCGTGGAGAGACCCAATCCCTGACTACGGTTACACTTGGTTCCAAGCTCGATGAGCAGATGATCGACGGTGCCGTGATTGAAGGCAAAGTCAACTTTATCCTTCATTATAACTTCCCTTCATTTGCAACCGGTGAAGTTAAACCGATCCGCAGTACCAGCCGCCGGGAAATCGGACATGGAAACCTGGCATTGCGTGCTTTGAAAAACATTTTACCTTCTGCGGAGGAAAACCTCTATACCATACGGATTGTTTCCGATATCCTTGAGTCGAATGGTTCTTCTTCTATGGCTACCGTATGTGCCGGAACCATGGCCCTGATGGATGCCGGTGTGAAGATCCGGAAACCGGTTTCGGGAATTGCCATGGGACTGATCACCGATAAAACCACCGGCAAATATGCCGTTCTTTCGGATATTCTCGGTGATGAAGACCATCTCGGTGACATGGATTTTAAAGTCTGTGGTACCCGCGACGGGATCACAGCCTGCCAGATGGATATCAAAGTTGACGGACTTTCCTCCGACATTCTCAGGGAAGCGCTGACACAGGCAAAAACAGGACGTCTTCATATTCTTGCGGAGATCGAAAAGACAATCGCTACGCCGCGTCCCGACTATAAACCCTTTGTACCGCGTATTTTCCAGATGAAAGTTCCCAAGGAATTCATCGGCGCTATTATCGGACCTGGCGGAAAAGTCATCCAGGAGATGCAACGCGAAACAGGAACGACCATCGTCATCCAGGAAATCGGAGAATTCGGTATTGTGGATATCATCGCAGACAATGTAGAGGCAAAGGATGCCGTTGTAGCTAAGATAAGAGGGATTACTGCAGTTCCTGAAGTCGGCGAGATTTACACCGGAAAGGTTAAAAACATCATGCCTTTCGGCGCATTTGTTGAGATTCTTCCCGGACAGGACGGGCTTCTTCATATTTCGGAAATCGACTGGACCCGCCTGGAAAAAGTGGAAGATGCTTTGAAAGTCGGTGATATCATTCAGGTAAAACTGATCGGTGTCGATCCGAAGAACGGAAAAATCAAACTTTCAAGGAAAGTTTTATTGCCACAACCTGAAAAAAAGAGCAAAAAAGAATAGTTTTTTGTAACTCGTGCCCGCTTATTTTCGTAAAAACCATCTTGAGTCATCCAGGTTAAATCAAAACATTTCGCATGAGGCAATTAAAAATCACAAAGCAGGTTACCAACCGTGAAACCGCCTCCCTGGACAAGTATCTCCAGGAGATCGGGAAAGTCGAGTTGATCACTGCCGACGAAGAAGTTTCGCTGGCTCAACGGATCAAGCAAGGCGACCAGGCGGCGTTGGAAAAACTTACCAAAGCAAATCTCCGGTTCGTGGTTTCTGTTTCAAAGCAATACCAGAACCAGGGCCTGAGCCTTCCCGACCTGATCAACGAAGGCAACCTCGGGCTGATCAAAGCTGCACAAAGGTTTGATGAAACCCGTGGGTTCAAATTCATTTCTTATGCGGTGTGGTGGATCCGTCAATCCATTCTCCAGGCCCTTGCTGAGCAATCCCGTATCGTCCGCCTGCCTCTGAATAAGATCGGTTCCATCAATAAGATCAACAAAGCTTATGCCCAGCTGGAACAGCAATTTGAGCGTGAACCTAATGCCGACGAAATTGCCACCCTTCTGGAGATCTCAGAGAATGAGGTCAAAGAATCGCTGAAGAATTCCGGACGTCATGTTTCCATGGATGCACCTTTGGTGCAGGATGAAGACAACACGATGTACGATGTTCTGAAGAGCGAAGAAAATACCACGCCCGACACCGGCCTCCTTTACGAATCGTTACGGAAAGAGATCGAACGGGCAGTGTCGACCCTTACACAGCGGGAAGCAGATGTGATCCGGCTTTATTTCGGACTCAACGGGAGCCACCCGATGACACTGGAAGAGATTGGTGAGAAATTCGACCTTACACGCGAACGGGTGCGGCAGATCAAAGAAAAAGCGATCCGCAGGCTCAAACATACTTCCCGGAGCAAAATCCTCAAAACGTATCTCGGATAAACCGTAAGGCATGAATCACCTGATCGCTCCTTCCCTTTTGTCGGCAGATTTTCTGAACCTTGAAAAGGATATCGAAATGGTGAATGCCAGTACAGCAGACTGGTTCCATCTTGATATCATGGATGGCATGTTTGTTCCTAATATCTCGTTTGGATTTCCTGTCGTCGAGAAAATTGCTAAAAAAGCCAGGAAACCTATGGATGTTCACCTGATGATCGTAGACCCCGACCGTTACATCGGGCGTTTCAAAAAAGCCGGTGCCTATATCATCAGTGTGCATTACGAAGCCTGCAACCACTTACACCGCACGGTTCATGCGATCCGCGAGCTTGGCGCCAAAGCCGGGGTTGTACTGAACCCCCACACTCCGGTTCACGTTCTTGATGATATCATCCTTGATGTCGATATGATTCTTATCATGTCGGTGAACCCGGGTTTCGGAGGACAAAAATTCATCGAACACAGTATTCCCAGAATTGAGCAACTGAAAGCGCTGATCACAGAAACAAAATCACCCGCCCTGATCGAAGTTGACGGAGGCGTTGACCTGGAAAATGCACCCCGGTTGCTGAAAGCCGGAGCCGATGTCCTCGTTGCCGGTAATACAATCTTTTCATCACCTGACCCTGCCGGGATCATCTGGCAACTGAAGAATATCTGAGACCAGATCTCCGGAGTACCGGAGCTTTTCCGATTATATTTATTTTGGATATTTTACATTCGGTTTTTTTTCCGATTTTTTCCTACTTTTACAAAATAATCTGTTTCTCCTATGGATTTTGCAGGTGCACGCGACTATATCATTGGCAGGATGAGGAAAGAACTCAATCCTTCACTGACTTATCATACAACTGACCACACTTTGGATATGCATCGTGCAGCGATCAGGTTGATGGATATGGAGCACTTTGATGACAAACATGGACGGTTACTCATTGAAACGGCCGCTATTTATCATGATGCCGGCATGATGGTTTCCTACAATGACCATGAAACCCAATCGGTGCTTATCGCCGGGGAGATGCTGCCCACTTTCGGGTACACACTTGAAGATATTGATGAGGTCGCAGGACTTATCCTGGTGACCAAGCTTCCGCAGATGCCTTCTACCTTGCCGGAACAGATCCTTTGCGATGCCGATCTCGACTCGCTGGGGCGTGATGATTTCTTTATAGAGTCATTCAAACTCCAGCTCGAATGGAACCTGAACGGGATCTATAAGACCAACCTGGCAGAATGGCTCAGGTTCGAAGTAAAATTTTTTACAGGCCATAATTATTTCACTGAATCCGGAAGAGCACTCAGGCAGGAACAAAAACGGAAAAATCTTCTGGAAATAACAACGCTTCTGGAAAAATTAAGATAAATAACGATTAACGACAAGTTTATGGAAAATAAAGTTAAAGAAAGTATCAAATATAATAGTGTTGTACTTATTCCGACCGATTTTTCGGAAGCCTGTAACAATGCTATTCATCATGGAGTGGAACTGGCAAAATCGCTGAATTACAGTGTTTGCATCCTTCATGTCATCAACAAGCAAACAAAATCGTTCCTGAAAAAGGGAAAATTATCCGTCGGATATGTAGAGGAACAGTTGAAAGAATACAAGGACACCTATGAAGAGAGCCAATCTGTGACCATTGAAACCATCGCCCGCGAGGGAAGTATATTTAAAATCATCAATGAAGTTGCCACGGAGATTAAAGCCAATATTATGGTTCTCGGCACCCACGGAAAACAAGGGATGCAGTACCTCTTTGGCAGTTATGCCTTCAGGGTTGTACTGGATTCACCCTGTCCCGTGGTGGTCGTTCAAAAACGGTCATTCGGAAAAGGTTATCACGACATTGTTATCCCGATCAGTAATAACCTCGAAACACGACAGAAGGTCCAATGGATACTGTTAATGACCAAATTATTCCATTCAAAAGTGCATTTATTCCAGGCTGATGAAAATGATCCGGACCTTGATGGGAGAATTCATGTCATCACCTCGCAGATCACAAAGATCCTGGATGAGAACAAGATCTCATATGGAATCATTAAAGCTGAAAAGACCGGGGATTTCGCCAACCAGGTCATCTCCTATTCCATAAAAATCCGAACCGACCTGATCATGATCATGACGGTCCCTCATATTGATGTTCCCGGTTTCAGCGTTTCCGCATGGGATGAGACCATGATGTTCAATGAAGCAGAAATCCCGGTGATGTGCATCAATCCTACTGATCTCGGGAAATATTATTACGAATGGATCACGCTAGCCTAACCTTTCATGACTACATTTATCAGAAGATACTGGAATGAACAGCCTTTGTTGCTGATCATGACGTTAGCTATTGTGTTTCGCTTGCTTGCAGTTGTTTTTGCCCGGGGGTTTGGAATGATCGACGACCATTTCCTTGCGGTTGAATCGGCACAATCGTGGGTGGATGGATATGACTACAACAGCTGGCTTCCGGGTAGTCCGGGTAATTCGGGGCCAACAGGCCATAATTTCTTCTATCCCGGCCTGCATTTTCTTCTCTTCTCCTTTTTTAAATTCATCCATCTCAATGACCCGCAGCTTAAGATGATCTTCGTGCGCCTCATCAATGCATCCTGGTCGCTGATCACAATTTATTTCGGTTATAAGATCGCCGAAAGGCTAAGTGATAAAAGGTCGGCAAGAATGGTTGGATTACTGCTGGCACTCCTGTGGTTCATGCCC
>Ga0182027_10008859_pt1 | contig 14567 bp, 13 predicted proteins | sample 712E1DmetaG_FD_121300 | JGI IMG/M metagenome (GOLD analysis project Ga0182027, IMG submission 121300) | Permafrost microbial communities from Stordalen Mire, Sweden - 712E1D metaG (Illumina Assembly) | ecosystem: Environmental > Terrestrial > Soil > Wetlands > Permafrost | place: Sweden... | reverse complement strand
GAGTTTCTGCAGAGCGAAGCCCCGCACCGTACGGTGCAGGGCGAAGCGAAGAATCTGGCCCTGTGCATTTTCAAGAAGATACGCAGAGCGAGATCCTTCGCTGCGCTCAGGATGACACCCGTGAAGAGTTTTTCCGCAGCCTGCTAACAGACCAACTTCCAAATGGCGGTCCCAATTATTTAGCGAATCTCTGACTCACGACAGTAAGTATCCCCCGGCAGAGCCGGGGGGCCTCCCATCGGACTGGGTGCCGTTTCTAGGAGAATCATGGTTGAGAAGTTTTGGCTGGGAATGGCCATCATCTTAGTCAGTGGCTTATTTAACGGAAGTTTCGCTTTGCCGATGAAATACACGCGGCATTGGAAGTGGGAAAATACCTGGTTGGTTTTTTCCGTGGTGGGGATTTTCTTCTTGCCTTGGTTTATGGCCTTTCGGTTTGTGCCCCATCTGGCTGAAGTCTACCAGACCGTGCCCACCCGGGTCGTAGTGTTGGCGGTTATGTTCGGTTTTCTCTGGGGAATTGCGCAAGTCACCTATGGCTTGAGCCTGAAGGCTGTGGGACTGGCCGTTGCTGTGGCTGTCGTTTCCGGTTTGGCTTGTGTTTCGGGGGCATTGGTTCCGCTTCTGGTTCTAAATCCGGCGGACCTTTTCCGGGCTCGCGGCGTTTTTCTTTTGTGTAGTATGCCTATTCTCTTCTTGGGGCTGGGCACTTACGGGGTCGCCAGCCGTTTACGCGAAAAAGAACAGCGAACGCCGAATCCAACCCAAGTCTCCAGCGGAGTGAGCTTCAAGACAGGGCTCGCACTTTGCATCTTTACGGGCGTGGTGGGTTCTTTGTTTAACCTTGGTTTTGCTTTCAGTGGAGATATCATCCGCAGAAGCATTGAAGCGGGCGCCCGGCCGGCGACAGGGGGCTATGCGGTTTGGGCGCTCGTGCTTGGCACAGGCTTTTTCCCCAACCTCTTCTACTGCGTTTATCTGCTCTTTCGCAATCACACTTTCACTTCGTTTCTCCAGAAAGATTGGCTAAGAGAAACGCTGCTTGCAGTCTCGATGGCAGTGGTGTGGCTGTCCGGACTCCTCCTTTACGGGGCGGGAGCGACCCTGGCCGGAAAGTACGGAACGTCGGTCGGATTCACACTTTTTATAGCCATGAGCGTCTTGTCGTCAACCGTACTGGGCATTTTGACGGGAGAATGGAAATCAACCTCGCCCCGCACCAGGAAACTGTTGGCCATCGGTGTGGCTGCGATTCTTATCTCGGTGGTCGTCTTGAATCTGGGGGGCCTCTTCTGAGAAGAGGTCAAGCAGAGAACGAGCGCCGCCGCATGATGAGGCAGTACGTCATATCTGCATTGAACTCACCTCGACCGAGACCCCTGGCTTTTCCAGCTAGTGCCCCCCCCTACGTCCAGCCGATAACAGAGTAGAGATCGGACAGACTTGCAAGGTCTTCTCATGCGAGTCACAGGGCGGAGCTAGGTCCTAATTTGCAACCCAGTCTCCTGGCAAGCGGAAGGAAACGATGAAACAGTTCCTGCAAGCTCTTTGTTCCGACGAAGCGCCAGCATACGAAGCGTGCCCCCTTTTGCGGCTTGCTGGGAGGGATGTTGGTCAAGAATGTGGAAGTTGTCTTGAGGAGTGAAGGTCATGGCAGGGGGAGCAAAAAGTTGGGCTCTGGGAGTTATGGGGTTTTGCGGGGCCGGCGGTGGGGCAGGTGGGCGTTTACTCTGCGGTCCGGTGCGCACGGGAAGGAGGGCTGAGTTGAGGGTGGTGTTGGTGGCGGTTGGACTGGGTTGGTGTGGACTGGCGTGGGCGCAGAATCCAGTTGCGCCTACGACTGTGGCCCCGATCTCCTCCCTGAGGCGGGCACCCTCGAGCGCCCCTCCGAGCGAACGGGTAGGAGCGCGGTATGTGGTCGCCAAGGACGATGTTCTGGAAGTCTACGTCGTAGATCTACAAGAGCTTTCGCGCGAGTATCGGGTGGACGGGGATGGGATGATAACTCTTCCCATGCTGTCGCAACCGGTCATGGCGGCAGGCCTGACGCTCGCCCAGCTTTCAGAAGCCATTCGCAAGGATCTTCTTGACGGCGGACTGCTTACAGACCCCCAAGTCGTCGTTACGGTGAAATCTTCCGCGTTAAATTCGGTAGTGCTTTCCGGCGCAGTGAAAAAACCGGGCATTTATCCGGTCTACGTTCAAACCACGTTGCTCGACGTATTGGCGCAAGCTGAAGGTCTTAGCGACGATGCGGGCGGTACGGCGATTGTCACCCGCGCGGAGAATGCGCCAGGGGGTCCAGGAACTAACGCTGCCCGGGCCGCGCAGAATGCCAATCCAGTGGTCTCACGTACGGTGAAGGTGGACGTCTGGCGACTCTGGCAGAACGGCGACGCGAGCCTTAACGTCAATTTGCACCCGGGAGATCGGGTTATGGTTCAACGGGCAGGAATTGTCTACGTGCTGGGTGGTGTGAACCGGGCTGGGGGTTTTGTCCTCACCAACGACCAGGAGCAAATGACGGTGCTGAAGGCTATTGCCTTAGCGGGCAACTTCACGCACGAGGCGAAGCCAGCAAAAGCCGTAATCATCCGCAAGGCCCCAGATGCTCCCGGCGGAAGACGGGAAGTTCCGGTAGACCTGAAAAAGGTGCTGTCAAACCGGGCCCCCGATCCACAACTGCTGGCGAGCGACATCCTTTATGTGCCCGAGAGCGGGGTCAAGAGAACCCTTGACACAGTTCTCAACACCGCTGTCAATACTACGATTTGGCGTATGCCACTCTAGAGATTGACTACGGCTGGTGAAGGCGTGAACTCTGCACATTGGCGCGTTTCATGCCACGCGGCCCTTCAGGGGCGCGAGCAAGAAGCGGAATTGGGGATGGGGCGAGCGAGATGGCAGAAAATGACAAGCTGATACCGACGAACGGCGGGCCTCCTGAGCGCCCGGGGTATTCTGGATACCCCGCCTTGGACGTCGAGCCTTCGGGGACTGACGCATACTCGTTCCATACCTACTGGGAGATTCTCAGAAAGCGCCGGGGCACCGTTTTCACGGTTGCCTTCATAATTACAATGTTGGTGACGCTCGCTGTCTTCAGAATGAAGCCGGTGTACCGCGCCACGGCCCGCATGGAGGTCCAGGCGGAGACACCCCAACTGCAAACGCTCAACGATCTTAACCCGAGTGCGGCCACCGACGCAGCATTCCTCCAAACTCAAGTCGATCTCTTGCAGAACAACAACCTGGCCTGGGTAACGATACAGCAGTTGGGGCTCGCGGCTGGGTACGCGGAGCTCAGCGCTGGCTGGAAGGGCTGGCCAGCGAGCACCGACAGGCCTCCCGCAGCCACTCAACCAAGTCTGATTCGGGCTTTTAAGAACCATCTTCATGTCGAGCTGCTGAATGAAAGCCGGTTGGTGGAGGTCAGCTTCGAGAGCGTTGACCCTAGCTTGGCGGCGCGTGTAGCCAACGCCCTTGTGAAGAATTACGTGGAGTCCAATTTTCGCTCCAAATACGATACCACCCGGCAAGCCTCGGCGTGGATGGAACAGCAACTCGACGAGCTCAAAGCCAAGGTTGAGAAATCTCAGCAGGCGCTGGTTGACTATGAGCGCGAGAACTCGATTGCCGATGTCGGGGACAAAGAGAACGTCGTGGGACAAAAGCTTGCGGATTTGAGCAAAGACCTCACCGCGGCGCAGACTGACCGCGCCGAGAAGCAATCAGTGTACGACTCGGTGCGGAGCGACAAAGCCGAGGCGGCCATCGTTGCCAACGACGCCCTGCTACAGCAGTTGGACTCGAAATACGCTGATCTCAGGACCCAGTTTGTCGCGACGACTTCCCATTATGGTCCGAACTTCTATAAAGTGAAGGAACTCCGCAATCAGATCAATGAGGTGGAGTCGCTCGTCGAGCGAGAGCGCAAGCGGATCATTGAGCGGATCGGGAGCGATTACCGCACCGCCCTGCTCCGTGAGCAGCTTCTCTCCCGGGAGGTAGCTCAGCAGAGAGCCGAAGTCGAGAAGTTGAATCAGCTTCTTATTCAGTACAACCTGCTGAAGAATGAATACGAGACCAACCAGCAGCTTTACAACGAACTGCTGAAACGTCTCAAAGATGCCACCGTTTCGGTAAGCTTGCGAGCGGCGAACATCCGCCTGGCCGACGAGGCGTTGGTTCCTAGCACTCCCATCCGCCCGGACAAGCCAGTGGACATTACCGTCGGACTTCTGGTGGGCTTGATTCTCGGAGTCACGCTGGCGTTTATCCGGGAGAGCCTGGACCGCACCATCAAGACAGCGGAGGACATCGAGAGAGAAATAGCAGTTCCCACTTTGGCCATAGTTCCGCAGGGGGAAACGTCGCGCGGACGGTATGGCCGGTACTTCGCTCGGGATGCCCGGAAAGCAGGGGGAAATGGAAACCTGGCATTGACCGTTCTCAGTGCGCCCGGGTCGCAAATGGCGGAATCTTTCCGGGTCTTGCGAACCTCGATTCTGCTCTCCAGCGCGCCGCAGCCGCCTCAAGTGGTGCTGGTTTCGAGTGCGCATCCCAGTGAAGGAAAGACTTTCGCTTCCGTCAACCTCGCTTTGGCGCTGGCCCAGCGTGGCAGCCGCGTGCTGCTGGTCGATGCGGATCTGCGGAAGCCAAATGTCTTAAAGGCCCTCGGTGTGTCGGATGGTGCGGGACCCGGACTGAGCAGCTTTCTCATGGGCGGGCAGGACATCGACCAGGCACTCCAGGCCTTCACAGCAGCCCCCAACCTGTGGCTGCTTCCACCCGGACCGATTCCCCCGAACCCGGCCGAGCTGCTGTCCTCACCTGCTATGGAGGGGCTGGTACGGGACCTCCGCCAGCGCTTCGAACACATTATCTTCGATTCACCGCCCTTGTTGCTGGTGACGGACGGAATCCTTCTTTCAGCCCTGGCGGATGGCGTGGTTCTGGTTGTGGAAAGCGGAGCCACCTCGCGCGGGGCACTGAATCGGGTGCGTCGCATCCTGGACCGGGCCGGCGCAAATACTCTAGGCGCTGTCCTCAACAAGCTGGACGATCGAACCGACGGGTACTATAGTTCACGTTATCGGTATTACAACTATTACTACTCAAGGGATCACTCAACTTCGAAAGTCGCTGAAGCGGCTTCTGCGAACGATCAGCCACCCACCCCCACACGCAGATAAGATGACCATTGTTCTAAAATCTCGTGACCAGAGGTGACACAACGGTGATGCGAGATGTTGCGGTGATCGGGGCGGGTCCGGCGGGGTTGTACGCGGCTTATCAACTCGCCTCGGCGGGCCTGGACGTCACGGTGCTGGATGCCCAGAAGAGGATCGGTGAAAACGCCGTCTGTTCCGGGGTCATCGGGGAAGAGGCGTTTGTGCGTTTTGGCTTGCCCAGCCGGCCGGTCTTGAACCGCATTGGCTGCATCCAGGCGGTCTCGCCCGCGGGAAGAATGTTGGAGTATCGCTCCGCGACGCCAATGGCTCGCGTGGTCGATAAGTCGGAATTCAACCGCGACCTTGCGAACCTGGCTCATTCCGCCGGGGCTGAGTTGTGTTTAGGCCGGTTTGTTGACTCGATCGACCGCGAAAAGGACGGAGTGCTTTTGCACTTCGGCTCGCGCCAGCGGGCGGTTGGGAGACTGAAGGCGCGGGTCGCCGTGATAGCGTCCGGAGTGAACGGTTCCCTCAACGGGGCCCTTGGGCTGGTGAAGCCTCGCGAATTCTTGCGCGCCATCCAGGCTGATATCCCGCTGGGGACGGACGGCATCGCCAACCCGACCGAGGTGTATGTGGGGCGGTCTGTCGCGCCGGGGGGCTTCGGCTGGAAAATCCCTTTGGGACACGGCCGCGTCCGCGTCGGTCTTATGTGCGGGGAAGATCCCCGGCCATACTTTAGCGCACTTTTGCAGCGAGTGGCGCCCGGACTGCACCCGGGTGAGGCGAAGGCCCGGCAGAAGGCCATAGGACAGATGCCGGTCGGAAATTGTGTTGCGGAACGGATGGTGGCGATCGGGGAGGCCGCAGCTCACGTTAAGACTTCAACGGGAGGCGGGATCTACTTCGGCCTGCTTTCCGCCGAAATGGCCGCCGACGTCTTGCTTCGTGCCTTTCGAAAGGGCGACTTCAGCGTTCAAACATTGGGCGAGTTTGAACGCTTCTGGCGCGCCGCTTTCGGCCGCGAGCTGTGGACGGGCTATCTCGCCCGAAAGCTCGCGGCGCGCCTTTCCGACAGCCTCATCGAAAGGGCCTTTGATAGGGCGAAGGGAATTGATCTGCTGTCCAGGCTGAATGGAAACCTGAGCTTTGACTGGCATCATAAAGCCATATTGGCGTCCATTCGTGGTTTGTGCGCTCCGGACGCAAGCGCCTGATTCCCTCTTATCGAGGGCGGGGTAGCGCAGACCTGCATTTCAAGGTCTGCGGCTTTTCAGGTTGGCGTTGAAGAACGAACCGCGGACCTACAAAGCAGGTCCGTGCTACCGCCAAGGACCTACGTGCTCAAACGGGGCTTTGATATTCTACTGTCCGGGGTGGGGCTTATCGTATCGCTGCCGTTGTGGGGGATTATTGCCCTGGCGGTGAAGCTCCACGACGGCGGCCCCGTCTTTTATGGGCAAGAGCGTGTGGGGAAAGATGGGCGGGTTTTTACGGGCCTGAAGTTCCGCTCCATGGTCCCTGACTCCGACAGAAAGTGGGGCGTAGTACCCGCGGCTGAAAACGACCCCCGGATAACGAAGGTTGGAAAAATTCTGCGGGCGACCGCTATGGACGAACTTCCGCAACTCTGGAGTATCTTCCGGGGTGATATGAGCTTTGTCGGCCCCCGGCCGGAGTGGGTTGAGCTGGTGAAAAAGTTCCGGGCAGAGGTTCCTGGCTTCGATTTGCGCCACAAGGTTCGGCCCGGGCTTACCGGGCTGGCCCAGGTCTACGGCCACAGCGAAATATCTCGGCGGCACAAGCTTCGCTACGACCTGCTCTACGCGCGGCGGCAAAGTTTCTGGTTGGATATTCGCCTGATCCTCTTATCGTTTGCCGTCACCTTCACGGGCCGGTGGGAGCGCCGGGAAGGGAAGGTCTTGCGCCGAGCTCCATGGCGATATCGAAAGCCAGCCTCTGCGGGGATTGCCCGGCCGGCTGAAGCGCCACTTTCAAAAGGTTTCTCGCTATGACGGCACTCTGGAGTGCGGCAGCTTGCTGCCGCTTTGTCCCACCCCGTGGGACCAGCTTGCTGGCCGCGCACCGGAGCGCGGTACTTAGACAGGTGAGGCGCGAGCAAGCTCGCAAGAGAAAAGCGGCAGCAAGCTGCCGCACTCCAGAGCGCCTGCGGGTCCCTGCGGCCTCGAGTCATCCCGGCGATGAACACGACCATGACGGCTGAAAATCACCCCGCGAGTCACGCAAATGTTCCCTGTGCGCGCGTCTTGCGAGTTCCCGTGCATGTGATCAACCTGCACGAGGTGGTGCGCCAAATGGATGCGTGGATTCAAAAAGCGGACGGCCAGCGGTGGGTTGCCGTGACCGGATCGCATGGCATCATGGAGGGATTCAAGCATCCGGAGTTCAAGCAGATCCTCGAGTCGGCAGCCTTATCGGTTCCCGACGGCAAGTGGACGGCGCGCGCCGCAGCGGCGCGGCTCTCCCTCGAGCCCCAGCAGGTGCGCGGAGCTGACTTGATGCTGGCGTTCTGCGCGCTCGCCAACGAACGTGGCTATAGCACTTACTTCTTGGGCGATACGGATGATGTACTTGAACGCCTCACCTCGAGACTCCGCGGACAGTTCCCCGACATGCGAATTGCAGGCGCTTATTCAACCCCCTTCCGGCCTCTGGGCAGGGAAGAGAACGACCAGATAATCGAAAGAATCAACGAGGCCAAGCCCCATGTGCTATGGGTATGCCTGGGGCTGCCGAAACAAGAGAGATGGATCTTCGCCAACAGACAAAAGCTTGACGTGCCTGTCGTGATCGCGGCAGGAGCGGCGGCCAAGTTCGTGAGCGGTAGCGTCGCGCCGGCGCCCGGCTGGATCAGGGAGCATGGATTTGAGTGGCTCTGGCGGCTCATTCGGGAGCCCAAGCGCTGCTGGCGCCGCGCTATGGTCTACGGGCCGCAGTTTGCCTTTTACGCGATCCTCGAGTTAAGTGGCGTTCGGAGGTACGACTGAGGAGGCAAGGGTAAGGGGGGCACGATAACCTTGACAACGAGGTACACCCCAGCGGCTGAAAGCGTTTTGCGGTTTCCAATTCCTGACGAACCTTTATACTGAAAGCAAAAGAAACGCAGCCAGGATGAAAAATATTGTAAGAAAAGTCTACAAATCAGTTATTGACAGGCTTCCAGACTACGCCGCCGTTAACCTGATGTATTTTCGCTGCTTTCGAAGACTGCCCAATCTAAGGCATCCAAGGACATTTAATGAAAAAATTGCTTGGCGAAAACTCTACCAGCATAACCCACAATTCCCTATCTTTGCCGATAAGATTGCGGTTAAGGCAGAAATCGCAAGACTTATTGGCGAGCAACACATCATAGAAACCTTATGGGTGGGGAACAATCCAGAAGATATTCCCTTTGATGGTCTCAAACCACCCTACGTGATCAAGGTCAATCATGGTAGTGGCGGAAATGTATTCATCCGCAAAGTACAAGACATCAAGAGAGATGAGATTGTAGCATCTATGCGCCAACAACTCGGAGTCTCGTACGGGCACATAGCTCGAGAATGGGGCTATTTAGGAATTCCCCATAAGGTGCTGGTCGAGCGCATGGTCGAAATGCCAGGCTGTGAGGTTCCGGAAGACTACAGATTCTTTACATATCACGGGCGTGTCCATTTCATTCAGGTTGATTGCGACCGATTCGGGGGGCACAAACGAAACTTATATGATCGTGAATGGAACCTTCTTCCCGTGAAGAGAGAACACACAACATCAGAACCTGTTTCCAAGCCGGTGAACCTGGGTCAAATGATCAATCTGGCGGAGAAAATTGGCGCCCAATTCGACTTTGCTCGGGTGGATTTGTACTCGCCACCTCAAGGCATCTTATTTGGAGAAGTTACCTTCTCCCCTGAAGGAGGACACGGGGCGTTTATTCCAGAAGATTGGGATAATAAATTTGGCGAGCCTTGGAAGATTTGACTGCGCCTCAAGATTGCTGACGTGCTAGGCAAATATTTCTGCACTCAGTGTCGTGGAATGTGCTTTGAAACAATGGCCGCTTTGCTTAAAGCATTAAGGGCTTGTGCATATATGTTGTTCGTGGCAGACAAAATGAGAAACTTCTGGTTCCTTCGGGTGAGTGCGGGTTTTTTGCTGGCTGCGGTGCTGGGCGGAATGGTAACCGATCATCGTGCCGCGGCGGAGGGCGCAGAGACAAAGGTCCTGGGCCTGGACAAGGTGATCGCTTTCACCTACAGCCCCACGAAAGACTTTGATCCCAAGCAACTGCACTCGGTGACGTTCATGGGGCCCACGAAGCCGGAGGACTGGCAGTATTGGCGGACGCGGGGTGTCGTGATGGGGGTCGCCCACAACTGGTTCGACCTGTTGCGCTCGCCCATCGAGAAAGCAGTCGACAACCTGGTGGGTCAGAACTACGGCGGAAACCCACGGCCGGTCGTAATGATCAACGAGTTCGGATTCGACTACGGCGGCCGGATGGATGAGAAGGCTGCCCAGATTCTCCGCCAGACGAAGCGCAGGAAACCGGACTTGGCCCTGGCGGTCTGGGAGATGCGTGGCCCCATCCCCAAGGTTCTAGCGGAGGCCTACCGGGACGTGGCGGACCTCGTCATGATGGAGAGCTACGTGGGCGACAAGAAACAGTACTGGTTTATCGCCAGCCAAGTCTGGTCGGCGCGGAGGTACGGCATCCTGTCCAAGACGATCGTGGTTCTCGGGGTGGGGAAAGGCGGCAATCCGGGCGAGGACTGGGCCGAAACGAAGGAGGAGCTCGAGCAGCAAATCCGCTTCGTGCGCCTGATCGCCCCCGAATCGCCCGGGGTGGGGTTCTACAGCGGGACCGTTGAACTGCCGGCCAGGGGGGTGGGGTTCCAGAGCGGGACCGCTGAACTGCTGGCCCGTGCGGACGCCTTGTGCGCGCGGTTCTCCGACCTTCCAACCGACGGCTCAGGATTGCCCCCTGACGTCCTCGCTCTCGCCACAACCTTCTCCAGCAGGCATGAGAAGCCGACGTTAGTCGTCTCCCCCGACCTAGTGGAGCCGAACAACAACGAGGATGGCAAGGGACTGGTCGAGCCCAAGACGATGCGGACATACCTGATCAACCTCGGCGACCAGGACGCCCAAAACGTCAAGGTGCGCTTGCGGAATCCGCCCGATAAAGGCGGCGACGTGTTTGCTGAGGGTATCGTTCCGCTCATCCGAAGCGGAGTGAGGCGGTTGGCGTGCTCCCCGTGACAGGTCAATCGCGCGTGTGGGTGCGGGAATGGGAAATGGAAGTCGAGGCGCCAGGCTGCGAGGTTCTCGTCTTCAGGTTAGGACGCTGATCCGGTATCGCCTGCCTCAATCTTTCAAGTGGACGAGTTATCGAGAGAAACGGAGACCGGTCGCGGCGTAAGAGATTTAATGCAGCCTTTTAGACATGCTCTAATCCGACACCAAGTTGCACGGTTGGCAGGGATTCTGGGTGTCCGAAGCACTCTCGGAAAGCTGTACCGCTGGTGCTTCGCTCCTGGTGGCGGCGAGCATAGTCTTTCCGTGGCGGGGGAAACCGCGCGCTTCTATGTCTACTCGAAATCTGCTGTCGAGGCCCTGAATTCCCTGGGCGGGGAACGTCCCACGTTGGAGTTCCTTATCGGGAAACTGCGGCACGGCGATTGCGTTTACGACATAGGGGCTGCTACCGGGCTCTACACTGTCTTTCTTGCCAAAGCTGTCGGGGAGACAGGGGAAGTACTGGCTTTCGAGCCTGAGGACCACACCCACGAGCGCCTGCGCGAGCACCTGGATCTGAATCAGTTGACGAATGTGCGAGCCTTTAAGGTGGCCATGGGAGATGCTGAAGGAAAGGTCTGCCTCAGACTTGGCGAGGTTGCCGGGTCATCCAGGATCATAGAGTCTGTGGAGCGGACGGCAGGTACGGGAGTCACAGAGCGGGCACAGGTCGTACACGGGGACAGGTTTGTGGAAGCACATAACCTGCGGATCCCCAGAGCAGTAAAAATCGACGTAGAAGGTTACGAACTCGCAGTGATCCGTGGGCTCAGCAGGACCTTGGGACAGCCTCAATGCGAACTGGTTTGCTGTGAGGTCCATCCTCACCTCCTGCCCACGTCAGTGACACCGGAGAAAGTCCTGGACCTCTTGAGGTCGCTGGGCTTTCGTCGCATCGAGATTCACCCGCGCACAAGAGATCTTCACGCCTGGGCCTTCAAAGATGCCCAGGACGAGGCACCGCGGCAATCGCCCCCCGCTTGATTCTGGAACTCGGTGGATGGTCATTCCCGGGCGAGCGGGAATCCACTGGACGCCTCCTGCAGGGCGGGACGGGGGTGACACGGAGGGGCGGGCGTCATTCCCGCGAAAGCGGGAATCCACCCTTGCAAGCGCGGTTGACTCGCAATTTGAGGTGGGCGTCCTGCTCGACCGCGGCGCCGTCCCCTCGAGCCATTGCAAGCCATGACCACCGTCGGAATTCTAGCCCAACCCGTCGCGCCGCCGGCGCTACACGTTGGCGGCAAGATTCTCGCCCGCAACACGGTTTTGAATATCGTCGGGCAGGTGGTCCCGCTGCTGATCGGCGTGGCCACCACCCCCTACGTAATCCGGCACCTCGGTCCGGACCGCTTTGGCCTCCTGTCGCTCGCCTGGATCGTGGTGGGCTACTTCGGTCTTTTCGATTTGGGCATCGGGCCCGCCACCACCAAGTTCGTTGCCGAGCTTCTCGGCAAGGGTGAAAGTGAGAAGCTTCCCGCCCTGGTCTGGACCGCGCTGACCACCCAATCGGGCATGGGCCTGGTAGCCGGCCTTCTGCTTGCCACGGCATCACCGGCCCTTGTCAATCATCTTCTCAAGGTCCCCCCTGCACTCCGTGCCGACGCCCGCTGGGTGTTCCTGATTCTGGCTGTTTCCTTCCCGATCAACTTCGCCGGCGGGTCGTTGCGGGGCGTGCTCGCGGCGTTTCAGAGGTTCGACTTGGCAAACGTGATCGGCGTCCCCACCACCGCCCTTTGGTACCTCATACCCGCCGGGGCTTTGGCGCTAGGGCTTGATCTCCCGGCAATTGTGCTCCTTCTGGTCATCAGTCGAGTGATGGCGCTCGGGGCTCATTTCTTCTTCTGCCAGCGGCTCTGCCCGGCGCTCCGAAGCGGCTACACGTTCAAACGCTCCCTTGTCCGCTCCCTGCTCGGCTATGGGGGGTGGATTGCGCTCTCCGCCACCATGGCCCCAATCCTGGCTTATTTTGAGCGATTCCTCATCGGCGCTCTGCTTTCCATCGCGGCGGTCGGCTTTTACACGCCTCCTTACATGATCGCGAGCAGATTAGGAATACTCCCCGGCAGCCTCACCGCCAGGCTTTTTCCAGCCTTCAGCGCTTCGGCCGGGCGCGGAGACGGCGAGTGGATCAGGAACGCCCTCGTCCGCTGTCTCAAATACCTGCTCCTGATCGTGGGACCGGCGGCGCTGGTGCTGATCTTTTTCGCTCACCCGCTCCTGACCCTCTGGGTTGGCGCGAAGTTTGCTGACGAGGGCGCGCTTGTCTTGCAAATTTTGGCCGGCGGCGTGCTCATCAATTCGCTTGCGTATGTTCCTTCCAGTTTGCTGCAAGGCATTGGGCGCCCCGACGTGATCGCCAAGCTCCAACTGCTCCAACTTCCATTCCACATCGGTCTTTCTTGGTTTTTGGTCAGCCGGTTGGGCCTTCCCGGGGCGGCCATTGCCTGGTCCGTCCGAATGACTCTGGATTTCGTCATGTACATAGTTGCTACCTGTTGGGTCACGCACACTTCGCCCCGCCTGCTCGCGGGAAGGAAAATGCTCGCAGGCGTTGCGGCGCTCGGGGCTCTGACTTTGGGCTTTGCTTCGATCCGGGTCTCAAGCCATGCACTGCTTACCGGTGCTCTCTTTAGCGGTCTTCTGGCCGCAGGATTCCTGCTGGGCGCCTGGCATTACGTTCTGGACGTTGAGGAAAGATGGCACATAAGACTGTGGGTAAGAACAGCAAAGACATCCTGATGGGAGGCCGGTAATGGCCGAGCAAGGGTTGCCGCTTGTCAGCGTCATGATTACCACTCGGAATCGGCTGGTCCTATTGCCGAGGGCGTTGCAAAGCGTTTATGCACAGGGCTATCCTAGTCTGGAGATTCTCGTCCTCGACGACGCTTCCCAGGACGGCACATCGGATTATATTCGTTCTCATCATCCTGACATCCGATTATTCCGGTTTGAACAAAACCGTGGGCTCATTGCTGCCCGCAACCATCTTATGAGCGAGGCGAAGGGGGACTACATCGTCAGTCTGGACGACGATGCCTTCTTCCTCGACGCCGACACCATCTCGAGAGTCGTCGCCCGAATGGAAGCCGAACCCGAAGTGGCAGTTGTCGGTTTTTGTATGGTACAACGGGAAGAAGACGCGGAGCAGGCGCCAGAACCGGAGCACTACACCAGCGACTATTGGGGATGCGGCCACTGCATCCGCAAGGCAGCTCTGCGGGAAACGGGATACTACCGGGAGATAGCGTTGCAACAATCGGAGGAGTCGGTCCTGAGCCTCCGCGTTCTTGACAAAGGATATCGCCTCGTCTATTTCCCGCCTGCCACCATTGTGCACGCGTTTTATTTGGCCAGTGACCGCGACTGGGGCCGGATAAGAGCGCTAACCGCTAGGAATCGATTGCTTCTCGCTTGGCTGGACGAACCATTTCCATGGTACATCCTGACCACCGCGCACGCCCTAGTGATCTATTCGGCCAGGGCCGCGTGGAAGGGAAACCTCCGGGATGTGTTGCGGGGATTCTGCGAGGCCTTCAAGGACTTCCCGCGTTTGAAATCCACCCGTCGGCCTGTCTCGTCACGTGCCATGCGAATTTACTTCGCGCTAAGCCAAGGGAAGATTAGAGATGGTTCGGCGATCCGATCTCTCTACCGAAATCCACCTGGCGTTTTCCGGATTCTATTTCGCCGCTGGACCGGTCGGCCGTCGAGATTTGCTACGGGAAGGAGCTCCGAGGCCAACCGCCCTACGATCCGCGGATGATGACCAAGCTGGTGATCTACGCTTACTGTGTGGGGGCCTTCAGCTCGCGGAAGATTCAGAAACGGCTGATGGAGGATGTGTCCTTTATGGTGCTGGCGGCGGAGCGGATTTCCGAAAACCGGCAGTGAAGAGGTGGACTGATTGCTTCGACACTTGAATGACGCTATCCGGAGTGTGACACACAACCGACGGCTGACAAAGATCGGGTAGTGTCCTAAATTTGTGTTGATCAACACCAAGGCTCTTAAAGCCCCAAAGGGGCGACCTAACTCAGCCCAGGCCAACGGCCCATAAGCGTTAACCTAATCGAAACCGTATCGGCGTCG
>Ga0182027_10008858_pt1 | contig 14568 bp, 10 predicted proteins | sample 712E1DmetaG_FD_121300 | JGI IMG/M metagenome (GOLD analysis project Ga0182027, IMG submission 121300) | Permafrost microbial communities from Stordalen Mire, Sweden - 712E1D metaG (Illumina Assembly) | ecosystem: Environmental > Terrestrial > Soil > Wetlands > Permafrost | place: Sweden... | reverse complement strand
GGTCGATGGATTCTTCGCGAATTTCCAGCACAGCTTGCTCCAGGGCAGGGTTCGAAAACTGGTTTTCCGCGTTCATGCCGCTCCTCCCAGGTAAGCAAGATACTCCTTCTCCAACCGGTCGCGCGTGCGGGAAATGGTCACCGCCACGGTGCCCGGAGTCGTCCCCATCAACCTGGCGATCTCGGGGTTCTCCTTCCCGTCGAAGAAGCGCAACATGAAGATCTCCGCGATTCGCGGATTCAGCCGGGCCAGTGCCCCGCGCAACCACTGCCGCACCTCGCTCGAATCCTGCACGCGGTCGGGATTGCGATGGGCCGGTTCGGCCAGTACCGGCTCCACGGTGTCGAGCGGTACGCTGCGGACGTGCTGCCGCGTGCGGACCAGGTCGAGCGCGGCGTTGACGGCGGCGCGGTGCAGAAAGCTTGCGATATTTCCAACCGGCTGGGCCGCGGGATCGCGTTTGATCATCCGCAGGAAAACCGTCTGCAGCGCGTCTTCGGCGTCGTCCGCATTGCCGGTGATGCGGTAGGCGGCGCGAAACACCATGGCGTGGTGTTCGCGGAAGACCCGTTCCAGGTCGTTCCCGGAATAGGGGGCGGGTTCCATTGTGGCGGCCATCAGCGCTTTCATCCTAGCAGGCTCATCCACTTGAAGGACGTCCGGACCCGCCCGGAATTAGCGCCCCGCGAAAAAGGGGTCAGACGCCATTTTCGAAAAAAGGGGTCAGACGCCATTTATTGACGCCATCATTGCGCGCTGCCGCAAAAAATGCCCCGTGCCTGAGACAGGAACGGGGCAGAGTTCTCTTGCAATCTGTCTCGGAGGATGACAGACCGCTATCGATAGTAACATCCCTCCACTTCGCAAATCAATTCAAAAATCGCGGTGATATCAAATTCCCCGGCTACCGCAACTCCTCCATTACCGCGTCCAACGCGGCTCTGGACGGGCGCACCGTGGATTCCGGCAACGTGGCCAGCGGATGTTCGCAGAGCCCCAGCAGTTCGAGGAAATCCGGCTTCCGGGGACTCACATATAGTACCCCCGTCAGGAGTTCCCCGCCCATCTCGGCCGCCCCCAGGGCCGCCATGGCCGCCAGCCGGTCGGTGGGGTCGAAGTCGCGGGACAGTTTGCGGATGCGCAGGTGGCTGCCATCGTGCATCTCGACATCCATGGTTCCGCCGTCCGGAATCTCCACCGAGATGTCCTCGAAAAACGGCACGAAATCCAGCTCATGCAGCGCCTCTTCGTGGTCCCGCACGTAGCCGTAGCTCTTGGTGGACCCTTCGTGATCGTTGAAGGTCACGCAGGGAGAAATCACGTCGATCACCGACGGGCCCTTGTGCGCAATCGCGGTCTTGAGGATGGCCTGAAGCTGTTTCTTGTCGCCGCTGAAGCTCCGCGCCACGAAGGTCGCGCCCCATTGCAGCGCCAGCGCGCAGCAGTCGAAGGGCGGAAGATCGTTGGCCGCGCCGCCTTTTTTCGTCGATCCCAGATCGGCCGTGGCCGAAAACTGGCCCTTCGTCAGGCCGTAAACCCCGTTGTTTTCGATCACGTAGATCATCGGCATGTTGCGCCGCACCAGGTGCATGAACTGGCCGATGCCGATGGATGCGGTGTCGCCGTCGCCCGTCACGCCCAGCCCCATCAGCGTGCGGTTGGCCAGCAGCGCGCCCGTGGCGATGGCCGGCATCCGCCCGTGGACCCCGTTGAACCCGTGCGACATCCCCAGAAAATACGCGGGCGATTTCGAGGAGCAGCCGATCCCCGAAAACTTGGCCACCGAAAACGGGTCCACCCCGAGCTCGTAAAAACATTCCACGATGCGCTCGGAAATCGAGTTGTGCCCGCAGCCGGCGCACAAGGTCGATTTGCCGCCCTTATAGTCGATTACCTCCAGCCCGATGTGGTTGACTTTTCTGGGCGGAGTGGGAAGCGTGGCGCTCATTGGCCCTCCTGTCTGACGAGATCGTCGGTAACCGTGCGCGCATCCAGAGGCAGCCCGCCGTAGTAGCGCACGCTGCGCAATTTGGCGAGCAGCTCCACGTCCAGTTCCAGGCGCATCAGCCCCAGCAACTGCGCATCGCGGTTCTGGTCCACCACGTAGACCCGTTCGTGGCGGCCGATGAAGTCCGCAAGCTGGTGCGTGAACGGATACGCCTTCAGCCGCAGATAACTGGCCTCAATGCCGTGTTCGCCCTTCAACTGGTCGCAGCTCTCGCGCACCGCGTAGTCGGAAGTGCCGCAGCAGACCAGGCCGATTTTGGCTTTCGGGTTCACGCCCACCGCCGGCTCGGGAACGTGCCCGCGCATGGCTTCGAACTTGTGCGCCAGGCGATCCATGTTGTGGATGTAATCCTCCTCGCGCTCGCTATACTGCGCTTTCTCGTTGTGGCCGCTGCCGCGCGTGAAGCACACGGCCTTCGGGTGCCTGGTGCCGGGCAGCGTGCGGTAACCCACGCCGTCGCCGTCCACATCCTTATAGCGCGCGAAGCCGCCCAGCCTGTCCAGGTCTTCCGCCGTCAGAACCTTGCCGCGGCGGATGGGCGCTTCGGGATACGGAAACGGATCGGACATCCAGTTGTTCATGCCGAGGTCGAGATCGGTCATCACGAACACCGGCGTCTGAAACTGCTCGGCCAGATCGAATGCCGCCATCGCCATGGTGAAGCACTCCTCCGGCGAGCACGGGAAGTACATGGGGTGCCGCGTATCGCCGTGCGAGAGGATGGCGGTTGTCAGCAGATCGCCCTGCTGCGTGCGCGTGGGCAGGCCGGTGGACGGGCCGACGCGCTCCACGTCGAAGATCACCGCGGGCACTTCGGCGTAGTAACCCAGGCCGATGAATTCCGACATGAGCGAGATGCCCGGCCCGGAAGTAGCCGTCATCGACCGGGCCCCCGCCCAACCGGCGCCGATGGCCATGCCGATCGACGCCAGCTCATCCTCGGCCTGCACGATGGCGTAAGTCGACTTGCCCGTCTCCGGGTCGGTCCGGAAGCGCTTCATGTAGCCGATCAGGCTTTCCACCAGCGTCGAGGACGGCGTGATGGGATACCACGTCACCACCGTCACGCCCGCGAACAGGCAGCCCAGCGCGCAGGCCGAGTTGCCGTCGATGATGATCTTGCCGGCGGTCCCGTTCATGCGCTCCGCCCGGCACGGATCGGTCTTGGTGAAGGTCCTGGCGGCGTACTCGAAACCGGCCTGGGCCGCGCCCCAGTTCATCTCGGCGGCCTTGGCTTTGCGCGCGCCGAACTGCTTCATCAGGGCCTTGTGCACTTCCTGCATGTCGATGGAGAGCAACTGCGCCACGACGCCGTCGTAGATCATGTTGCGGACCAGCTTGCGCAATTTGGCCTCGGGGCAGACCGGGCCCACCAGCTTGTCGAAAGGCACGGGGTAGAAGTGCAGGTCGCCGCGCAGTTCGTTGAGTTTCAGCGGCTCGTCATAGACCACCGCCGCGCCGCCGTCCAGCTTCATGACGTCCTCGCGCGCCGTCTCCGGATTCATGGCCACCAGGAAATCGATTTCCTTGCGGCGGCCGATGTAGCCGTGCCGGCTGGCGCGTATGGTGAACCAGGTGGGCAGTCCCGCGATGTTGGACGGGAACATGTTCTTTCCCGAAACCGGGATGCCCATCTGAAACAGGGCGCGCATCAGGACCGAATTGGCCGTCTGGCTGCCCGAGCCGTTGACGGTGGCTACCTGGATGCTGAAATCGTTGACGACGGAAAGGCTCGCCGGGCCGGGCTGCGAGCCGGTTGGTGACGCTTCTAGGGTTGGCATCGATAGGGAATCCTTGTGCGTTTGCACTAGCGACATCCGTTATTATAGGCCATCCGGAACCGGACGCAACCCGCTATCTCACTGAAAAAACATGGGTTAAATGAGATCTAATAATCCGAAAATGCTTGCGAAGGTCGTGACCTTGCCGACCGCAAGTGCCAGTGCTCGATCGCGTGCAGCGGCCGCCCCTCCCGGAACTCCGGCGCCCGCAATCTCCGCGCGCCGCGACGGTCTTATGTGGGGCAGGCTGGCAGCCTGCGGCCGATTGCGGGTGCCCTCTGGGCGCGGCCCGGCGGGCGGAGCTCGCCTGCGCCCGAGACGATCCGGCCCCCGGCAGCCCGGAATACCCCGCGCGGTTGGGTTGCGGCTCTGCTGCTCTGTGGGGCAGGTTGTCAACCTGCGGCGGGTTTGTAACCCGCCTGTTGGCGTTTGTACAAGGCCGGCATTGGGCCGATTGCGGGGTGCCCCCTGGGCCGGGCCGCAGGTTGACAACCCCACCAGGGCGCATCGGGCCTTGCGCTCGCGTACGCTCGGATTCGAGCGGTTTTGCGGGCGAATCGCCTCCCCTCCCACTTCTCCGTCGTGCATCCCCCATCTTCGGGAGCATTGCGCAATGCGCGGCCATTCGTTAAGCTTTCGACATGTCCAGATCTCTCGCTCTCGGTCTGATCCTGCTCTCCTTCGGCATGGTTGCAACGGCGGCCGACTGGCCCCAGTGGCGCGGGGCGAACCGCGATGGAAAGTCCGCGGACACCGGCCTGCTGGAGTCGTGGCCCCAGGGCGGGCCGCGCCTTCTCTGGAAGGCGCAGGATCTGGGGGACGGGTACTCCGGGCCCGCCGTTGTGGGCGACCGCCTCTACATTCAGGGTCAGCAGGGCGGGCAGCAGTCCGTCATGGCCTACGACGTGCACAGCGGCAAGCAACTTTGGAAGACGCCGGCCGGCAAGGCCTTCAACGGCGACCGCGGGAACGGTCCGCGCGGCACGCCCACCCTTGATGGCGCGCGCTTGTATGCCTTGTCCGCCGATGGCACGCTGGTGTGCCTTGAAACCGCCACTGGCAGGCGCGTTTGGGAGCTGAATCTGGTGGAGCAGTTCAGCGGCCGGCCGCCGAACTGGGGCTACACCGAATCGCCGCTGGTGGATGGCGACCGCCTCATCGTCGCGCCCGGCGGCCCCGCGGGGGCTGTCGTGGCGCTGAACAAGAGCACCGGCAACCTCGTGTGGAAGTCGCAGAACGACCGCGCCGGCTATTCCTCGGCGATTGCCTTCGATATCGGCGGCACGCACGCCCTCGCACTGCTCACCGCCGAGGCTGCCATCGGGTTGGACTCCAAAGATGGCGCGCTGCTCTGGCGGTACCCCCGCATCGCGAACCGGACCGCTAACATCGCCACACCCATCGCTCACGATGGATTCGTGTTCTACTCCACCGATTACGGCACTGGCTGCACGCTGCTCAAGCCCACGCCGGACGGCAAGACCGCCGAGGTCTATTTCAACCGGGACATGCGCAACCACTACACGACCTCGGTGCTGGTTGCCGGCTACCTGTACGGTTTTTCGAGCGAGATCCTTACCGCCATGGAGTTTCAGACGGGGAAGGTTGCGTGGCGCAATCGCAGTGTCGGCAAAGGCAATTGCATTTATGCCGGCCAGCAGCTCTATTGCCTGAGCGAGGACGGCGTGGTGGGGCTGATCGACGCCACGCCCGCCGCCTACAAAGAAGTGTCCCGCTTCGAAATCGTGCGCGGCGCCTTCAACACGTGGACCGCGCCGGTGGTCGCCAACGGCCAGCTTTACCTGCGCGAGCAGGGCAATCTTTACTGTTATGACGTCAAGAGGTAACCGATGCGCCGAATCGCATTACTTGCTTTCGCGGTATCCCTCGGCTTGCGTGCCTGGGGCGTTAATGAGGACCTGCTGGAGGCCTCACGCGTGGGAGACCTGGCGGCTGTCCAGGCACTGATCGGGAAGGGTGCGGCGATCGAGACAAAGACCGAGTACGGCCAGACGCCGTTATATCTGGCGGCCTTTAACGGCCACGAGGAAGTGGTCCGATATCTTCTTGACAAGGGCGCCAGTCCGGATGTTCACGACACGTTCTACAAGGCGTCGATGCTCGATTTCGTCCTCATGCGCAAGCATTATGGCATAGCCAGGATGCTGGTCCGCAAGTTATCGGCGAATCCCGACGAGGTGCTGGCATCGGTGACGCAATCGGGGAATGCCGATCTGGTCGCAGCCTTTCTGGAGGCTGGCAAGCCGGGCCAGCCGGCATTGGACAAGGCCTACGCGGCGGCGCTCGACGGCAAACAAACCGAGGTCGCCGCCCTGTTGAAGAAGGCGGGTGCGAGCGAACCCGCGCCGGCGGTCGCCGTGGATGTCAAAACGCTCGAGTCGTATGCGGGCACTTACAAATCGGACCAGCTTCCGCTCGATATCAAGGCATCCGTTAAAGAAGGCAAGCTGTACCTGCAGGCTACCGGCCAACCCGAGTTCCCTCTGAAGCCCAAGAGCGCGACGCAGTTCGAATTCGCCCCGGCCCACCTGGAAGTGGAGTTCGATTCCCCTGGCAGCTTTACGCTGAAGCAGGGCGCCATGAGCTTCCATTTCAAAAAGGCGGTGACCCAATGAACCGGCGTCCTCGCGCTTCGTGGCGCCCGCTCGCTCTCTGCGCAATGGCCGCGGCCAGCCTGGCGACAGCGGCGGATTGGCCGCAATTCCGCGGGCCATCGGCCTCGGGCGCTGGCTCCGGCGCCAAGCCGCCCATCCACTGGGACGCGGCGAAAGGAACCAATGTCGTCTGGAAGGCGGACATTCCGGGCCTGTCGGTGTCGTCGCCCATAGTCTGGGGCGACCGCGTGTACGTCACTACGGCGATCTCCGGCGACCCCACGCAAAAGATCCGCACCGGGGCGTATGGCGACACGGACTCGGCCAATGACCTCAGCCCGCACCAGTGGAAGGTGATGGCGCTGGACAAGCTCACCGGGAAACTGCTGTGGCAACAGACCGCGCACGAAGGCGTGCCCAAGACCAAGCGCCACCCGAAATCGTCGCAGGCCTCGCCGTCTCCCGTTACCAACGGCAGCGTGGTCGTCGCCTATTTCGGGTCCGAGGGCCTCTATGCCTATTCGTCCGCCGGGAAGTTACTCTGGCAGAAAGACCTCGGCATCCAGAATGCGGGTTGGTTCTTCGACCCCGATTCGGAATGGGGCGCGGGCAGCTCGCCGGTGATCTACAAGAATTCCGTGGTCGTGCTGTGCGACCGGCAGAAGGACTCGTTCATCGCGGCTTTCGACTTGAGGGACGGCAAGGAGCTTTGGCGCACGGCGAGGGCGGAGATTCCGACCTGGGGCACGCCCACGGTCGTCGAAGGCAAGGACCGCGCCGAGATAGTTACTAACGGTTCCAAGGCGATTCGCGGCTACGACGCGGATACCGGGAAAGAGCTGTGGACGCTGGGTCCCAATTCCGAGATCGCTTGCACAACTCCGGTCGCGGGCCAGGGTCTGATCTTCGTGACCTCCGGCTATCCGCCGGTCCAACCGATCTATGCGATCAAGATAGGATCCACGGGCAACCTCACGCTTCCCAGCGGCAAGGATTCCAGCGATGCGATCGCCTGGAGCACGCAACGCGGCGGCGTCTATCTGCCCTCGCCGATTGTCTACGGCGATCAGTTCTACACCCTCAATAACAACGGCATCTTGACGGCCTACGATGCCAAGACCGGAAACCGCATATACCAGCAGCGGCTCGAAGCCGACTCGTTTGTCGCCTCACCCGTGGCGGCGGCGGGCGACCTGTACCTGGCGAGCGAGGATGGGAACGTCTTCGTCGTGAAAGCCGGACCGCGGTTCGAACTGCTCGCGAAGAATCCCGTTGGCGAGCCGATTCTGGCCACCCCGGCATGGGCGGACGACATACTGATCGTACGCGGGGCCAACCACTTGTTCGCCATCGCGGAACAGGCGCCGAAGCCATGAAACGGGCCGCCCTCTTGTGTCTCGCGGTTTCCGGCTGCCTGTTGCTCGGGTCCGGTTCCGGCGGCGACTGGCCGATGTGGGGCGGCACGCCGGACCGCAACATGGTTTCCTCCATGCAGGGAATCCCCGCTTCCTGGGACATACAAACACGCAAGAACGTGAAGTGGGTGGCGAAACTCGGATCGCAAACCTATGGCAACCCCGTGGTGGCCGGCGGTCAGGTGTATGTGGGTACTAACAACGCTCTGGCGCTCAACCCCCAGGAAGGCGGCGACCGGGGCGTGCTGATGTGTTTCCGGGAATCGGATGGCCGCTTTCTCTGGCAGCACACCAACCAGAAACTCGCGGACTCCAACAAGGACTGGCCCGAAACCGGAGTCTGCTCCGCGCCGCTGGTGGATGGCGGCCGCGTGTACTATGTGACGAACCGCTGCGAGTTGGTGTGCCTGGATGCGCTCGGCGATGGCAAAGGCAACGCCAAGGCGATCTGGAAGCTCGACATGATCAAGGAACTCGGCGTGTCGCCGCACAATAAGGCGGCTTCCTCCCCGGCGTCCTACGGCGCCCTGGTGTTCGCCGCCACCTCCAACGGCCGGGATGCGAACCACGAACACGTGCCCGCGCCGAAAGCGCCGTCCCTGATCGCCGTCGATAAGCAATCCGGTAAGTTGGTTTGGCAGGTGAATAGCGTGGGCGATCGAATCCTGGACGGACAGTGGTCGTCGCCCGCGGTCGGCTCCATCGGTGGCGTAGTTCAGGTAGTAATTGGCGAAGGCGACGGCTGGGTGCGCGGGTATGAGGCACTTACCGGAAAGAAACTCTGGGAATTCGACACGAACCCCAAGGACTCGGTCTGGCCGCGGACGCGCAACGAGATCGTCTCGACGCCGGTGATCTGGCAGAACCGGGTCTTCATCGCCAACGGCCAGGACCCCGAGAGCGGCCAGGGCCCCGGGCATCTCTATGCCATCGACGCAACCAGGCGCGGCGACATCACGGAAAGCGGCCGGCTCTGGCGGTACGACAAGATCAAGCGCTCCATTTCAACCGGCGCCGTTGCGAACGGGCTGCTGTTCTACGCCGATTTCACCGGCTATCTCCACTGTCTGGATGTCAACACCGGCCAGCCGTACTGGACTCACGACACGCTCTCCGCCGTGTGGGGCTCACCCATCGCCATAGAAGGGAAAGTGTACCTGGGAGACGAAGACGGCGACGTGCTGATTATGGAAGCGGGCAAGCAGGAGAAGTTGATCGCCACCGTCAACATGGGGAGCAGCGTCTACTCCACGCCGGTTCCCGCTAACGGGACACTGTTTGTGACGAACCGGAACCAGCTTTTCGCGATTGGCCGGAAGCCGTGAATAACCCGGTTGGCAGGCGGAAGCGCCTGCCCCACCTAACTGTGGATCCCTTGGCGCCAATGTGGGGCAGGCGCTTTCGCCTGCCAATGCGGCCGCTGCTCCTGTTCTTCGTTGCGGCCTTCCTGGGCGCGGCGGACGATTGGCCGCAGTTCCGTGGGAACCCGCAACTCACGGGCGTCGCCGCCGGCTCCGTTTCGGCGAATCTGCGTCTGCTGTGGACTTATGACGCCGGCGAATCCATCGAATCCTCCGCCGCCATTGCGAACGGAACGGTCTACGTCGGGTCGCAATCGAAGGACTTACTGGCCATAGACCTGGAAACCGGCAAGCTGCGTTGGAAGTACCGCGCCACCGATTCCATCGGTGAATCCTCCCCGGCCGTGTCCGAGGGCATCGTGTATGTGGGCGATCTCGCGGGCGTGTTGCACGCTGTAAGTGCCGCCGGCGGGAAGGCCGTTTGGACATTCAAGACCGAGGCCGAAATCAGGTCGTCGCCGGTGATCGCGGGCGACCGGGTTCTAATCGGTTCCTACGACGCCAACCTCTACTGCCTCTCGCGGCGGGATGGCAAGCTGGTCTGGAAATTCACCACCGGCAGTTACGTGCACGGCACGCCGGCACTGGCGGGCGGCGTGGCGTATGTCTCCGGCTGCGATGAAGTCTTTCACGGAATCCGCCTGGCGGACGGCCGGGAAGTGGTTCGGTTCCCCGCCGGCGGCCCGTCCGCCGCATCTCCGGCGATGCTTGGGCAGTGGGCGTATTTCGGCAATTTCAACAATGAAGTGGTGGGCGCGGACGTAAGCCGGAAGCGCGTTGTCTGGCGCTACCAGCGGCCGGCCGCGCAGTTCCCGTTCTACTCCTCCGCGGCCGCGTCCGGCGACCGCATCGTTGTGGGCGGCCGAGACAAGCTGATCCATTGCCTGAACGCCAGAACCGGCAAGGCCATTTGGACCTTCGCCACCAAAGCCCGCGTGGACTCATCTCCCGCCATCGCCGACGGCCGGGTGTACATAGGTTCCAACGACGGCCATTTCTACGTGCTGGACCTGGCCACCGGAGCGAAGCTCTGGGATTTCGAAGCCGGCGCGCCGCTCTCGGCTTCTCCCGCGATCGCCGCCGGCCGGGTAGTGATTGGTTCGCAGGACGGGCGGGTTTACTGCTTCGGGCGGTGAGGCTAAGGCAAGCGCACCCTAACGAGTCTGCCCACTCCCGATTCCCGGCAGAAAGCAATCCTGACTGCGCTCGAAGTCAGCCTTCCGCAAGAGTGTCGGACCAACGACCACCATTTCATATAAGAAGGCTTTCGAATCGTCTTCGGTTGACAGCACGGCCGCCCCTACTCCGACTTCAGCGCGTCGAGCAACGGCGCCCGCAGCGCCACGGCAGTGGCGACGGCGGACGACGCGATTCCGGTGGCCGCCACCAGGGCCAGCAGAACGGCCAATGACGTCACCGGCACATGACCGCCGCGCGCGGAAACGGCCGGGGCCGCGGCGAGCGAGGCGCACACGGCGCCGGTCGCCAATCCCATCAGCAGCAGATACGCGTTCTCCGCCAGCACCATCGTGAACAGGTGGCGGCGGCGGTATCCGGCGGCGCGCAGCAGGGCGAATTCCCGCCTGCGCTCCAGCACGTTGCGCATCAGCACCGCGGCTAATCCCACGGTGCCCAGCAGCAGGCCCAGACCGCCGAGGGCGCGGAACGTCGACAGGTACGTGTTCTCCACTTTGTGGTAACTGGCCAGGAGCGCCGCGGTGGGCTGGATGTCGAATCCGTAATCGGAGAGGGCTGCCGTCAGCGCGCGCGCCACCGCGTCCGCCTGCCCTGGCGGGGTGTCCAGGAGGAAGAACCGGTAACCTTCGGAGTCCGGAAACAAGCGCAAGAAGTTTTCTTCGGAGACGATCAGTTCGCCCTGAAAGAGGCTGTCCTGGAGCGCCGCCACGATGCGGTAGCGGACCCCGGCGAGTTCGAACTCCTCGCCCAGTTTGCGGTGCAGCGAATAGGTCATCGAATTGGCGTCGGCGATGGCGGGAACGGCGCCGCCCGCGGGCTTCGATTCGAGCAGCAGCCAGGGATTCGGCGCGCGGCCTTCCACGCTCTGAAACGCGAAGCGGGCGGTGCGCAGAAAGGCCGGGGGCGGCGCCATGATGCGCGGGTTGCGCGGTTGGTAGAGATTCAGGCAACTGGCATCGTCCCCCGGACGCAGGCGGAACGGAACGAACTGGACGCACGCTTGGTCTCCGGCCCCGGGCCGCTCGCTTACGCTCGCGGTTCCGAACGGAACCGCGAGCGTAAGCGAGCGGCCCGGCAGCATTACCGAATCACACGGTCGAACTCCCAGGGGCGGAAGATTCAGCGCGGCGCGGCCGGATTCCGTGTTCGGATCGTGAATCAGCGGCAGTTCGGCATTCGCAAGCAGAGCGAAACCGCCAGTGCCGGCGGAAGCGCCATCGCGGCGGAAGGCGTCGAGCGAAGCGATCACAAAAGTCGCCGAGGCGATCAGCGCGATGCACAGGACGCTGCGGCCGGGGCGGTACCGAACGCTGCGCAGGCCGAGCGCGACCAGCCCGCCGACGACCACATGTCGGCGCGCGTGCAGCCAGGCCGATTGGAACAGCAGAGCGGCGATGAGCAGCAGCGTGCCCGCGCCGAAGAAACCGGCTGTCTGGCCGAGCGAGACGGAAACGGCGGCGCCCACCACCGCGGCGCCCGCTGCGAGCCATCGCCACCGCGCGGGCCGGCTCGCAGGCTCGCCCGCCAGCAAACCGCGCGGCGCGACCGCGTGCAGGCCGCGCAGCGACCACGCCACGGAAGCGAGGCCCGCGGCGACGCCGGCAGCGGCTCCCATGGCCAGCGAGGGAACGGAGGCGTGCAGAGAAATCAGCCGGGTCCCCACGGCGTCGAACCACCAAGTGCGCAGCCCCAGCAGGACGAGCGCGCCGTATGCCAGCGCCACTCCGACACCGGCCACCGCGCCGGCAGAGGCCAGCGCCGCGCCTTCGAGCAGAAACAGGGTCCGGATCTTCGATGCCGAAAACCCGAGCGAGCGCAGCACGCCGATTTCGCGCGTCCGCTGTTCGATGCCGAGCTTGAAGAACAAGCCCGTGAGCAGCAGCGCCGAAACCATCAGGAAGAAACTGAAGTACACGAAGTACTCGCCAAAGTCAGTCGCCCCCTGCGCCGCCTTGAGGCTCTCGGCTCTCACGGGGACGACGGTGAGGCCGGCTAGCGCGGGGTCGAGCGCGGTCCGGAGCGCCTCGGCAAAGGCCGGGGACGGCGGGAAGACGCGGATGGAAGTCAGGCTGCCGAAGCGCGTCCCCCAGAGTTGGCGCCCACGGGCGAGGCGAACGAAGGCTTTCGGAGTGGTGCGGTAGCGATTCCAGTACTGCTCGTCGGCCGGCCGGATGCGAGTGAGGTCGAGGGGAAACGGCGGGTCCCAATCGCGGAAGCTGCGCGATTCCGTGATGCCGGGATACTGGGGGGCCAGGTCGGGGTCGGCGGCGTCTCCGGACAGCGGGACGATGCGCTCCACGCGGAATTGCGCCGTCCCGGTGTGCAGGCGCGCGTCGGAGCGCCACACGTAGTATTCCAGCGTGGCCGTGTCGCCCACTCGCGCGCCCAGTTCGCGGGCAGTCCAGTCGTTCAGCGCGATGCCATCCTCGCGGGCGGGGGCCAGGCCGGAGTCGAGCGCGGTCACTACCGAATAGGGAACCTCGCGGCCGCGGATGCGGATGCCGTTCACCAGGTAGGTCAGAAGCGGCTGGGTGCGCAGACCGAGCGAATTGGCGGCGGAGAGGGCCGCCGCGGCCACCGCGTCGCCGATCAGCGCGCTGTCGCTTTCGAGCGACAGGCAAGCGGGCTTTTCGAGGGTGCGCGTGCGGAGGCCAACGTCGGCCAGGGTGTAGCGCTGCTTGAGGCGGAGCGTCAACGGGGCTTGGCGTGCAGCACGGCTCACCAGGAGCGTGTTGATTTTTCCCGGCTGATTCAGGTCGCGCTGAAGGCGGGCGAGCGGCACGTAGGCGGCGCGGACTTCGCCTTGCTGCTGGCGTAGCGAGAACTCGTGGAACGGCGCTGGGGACGGGCTGACGGTTAGGCGGATGGTCCTGCCGACGTCGTCTTTTCGGCCGTGTAGGGACTCGAGCGGGATGGGCGAGGGCTTGGGAATGCGGAGTAGGATTTCGTCTCCGGGGTGGGCATTGAGTTCGTGGGCCAGGGCGGCGGTGAGGATGACCTGGGAGGCCGACCAGGGGGTCGGCCGCGGACCAGGGGGTCCGCCCCACTGGACCCCATAGACCTGTACGGCGGTGGCCCGTAGGCCGCTCGGCTCGCGTTCCACAACTCCGTCCAGGGCGATCACCGGGGCGGCTGGTTGGAGGGCGGCGGCCAAGTCCTCGCGGAAAAAGCCGTTGCGGGTGACGATGGAATCGGTGTCGCCGAGGCGATCGAGCACCAGGTCGCGCAGAGTGGCGCGCACGGATTCGCCCACCAGGGCCGCGCCGCCGAGCACGCCCGTGGCTACTGCCACGCCCAGCAGCACGGCCAGGTTGGTGCGCCAGTACCAAGTTAGATTACGCGCCAGCAGGGTGTAGGTTCGCATGACGCAGTTCGTATCGCTTGGGAAATCGCGCGGCCAGCGCGGGGTTGTGGGTCACCACGATGAGGATGGTCTCCTGCCGCGCGTGCAGTTCAAACAGCAGGCCGGCCACCATCTCCGCCGAAGCTTCATCGAGGTTGCCGGTGGGCTCGTCGCAGAGCAGCAGGCGCGGCCGCAGGACGAGGGCCCGGGCCAGCGCGACGCGCTGCTTCTCACCGCCCGAAAGCTGCGCGGGACGGTGATCCAGCCGGTCTTCCAACCCCACTTGCTCCAGCAATTCGCGTGCGCGCACCGGCAAGCCTGCGCGGTCCTTCGCCACCAGCGTGGGGACGAGTACGTTCTCCAGAACCGAGCACTGCGGCAGCAGGCAGGCGTCCTGGAAGACGAAACCGATGGCCTGGTTGCGAAACGCCGCCAGCTCGGTTTCCGCAACCTTATAAGGGTTGACGCCATCCAGGGTCACGGTGCCGGAGGTGGGCGGTTCCAGGGCGCCGGCGATGTAGAGCAGGGTGCTCTTGCCCGCGCCGGATGGCCCGCAGATGACCGCCGCGTCGCCGCGGTTCAAGGAGAGCGACACCTGGGAGAGCACGGTCAGAGGGCCGCGCGGCGTGGGATACTGCTTGCCGACGTTCGAGATTTCAAGCATGGGCATGGTCCGTGGCGATGGCCTGGTAGGCTTCGAGCGCGCGCGCCGCCATCTGCGAGGCGGTGAAAATCGCGCGAACGCCCTGCGCGCCGCGGCGGCCGAGTTCGGCGGCCAGCGCGGGGTCTTTCCACAGGCGGTAGATGCCGTCCGCCAGGCTCGCCGGATCGCCGGGTTCCACCAGGAT
>Ga0182027_10008857_pt1 | contig 14569 bp, 5 predicted proteins | sample 712E1DmetaG_FD_121300 | JGI IMG/M metagenome (GOLD analysis project Ga0182027, IMG submission 121300) | Permafrost microbial communities from Stordalen Mire, Sweden - 712E1D metaG (Illumina Assembly) | ecosystem: Environmental > Terrestrial > Soil > Wetlands > Permafrost | place: Sweden... | reverse complement strand
TGATGATCGAACCATTCCCGGCGTTGATATACCCGCTCCACGTCAGCGTACCGCTGTTGATCAATTGCCCGCCAGAGAAGTTCTCGCCATTGCCGCTGAAACTACCCCCGTTAAACTGCACCACCCCACCAATCGTACCCCCACTCCAGTTCAACGGGCCGGCCAAGACCATTACGCCAACTCCAGCGAGGGTGCCTCCACTAATGCTTAACACTGCCTGGGCATTTCCAGTGCCCGAGACGTTCAATGCAAAGGTTCCTCCAGAAATATTTAGCGTTTGTGTGCCACTTGCTGCTCCAAGCGTCAGCGTACCCGCAGATTCATTGTCGCTGACTATTACCGTGTAAGTGCCTGGCATAACAATAAGAGGCGTATCCAATCCTGTAGGAACTTGGTTTGGACTCCAGTTTGCAGCGACATTCCAGTTTCCGCCGCTGGTGTTCGTCCATGAGATGGGATAAGGGGCGCTAAAAAAGGCAACCACCGATTTGTGACTGTTCATCACCAGAGTAGCGGGGTTCGAGGATCCAGACAAGGGGCCGCCCCAACTGAAAAACGCCGACCCATAATCGGGAATGGGCGTAAGTGTAACGGTCTGACCCATGGTGTAGTAGGGCTGCGATGGTGATACGTCAACCGCACCGTAAAAACTTTCAACGTGCAGCCGCGGATTGTAGGAAGCGGCATTCGTCGGGTTGGTTCCCTCGCGATATTCATCAATATTAGCAACCCCGTCGCGGTCGTAATCGCCATCGGGAGGTTGGTTCAAATTGCCAAAATACTGGAGCTGCCACCAGTCGGGCATTCCGACACCCCTGGAATCCAACCAGAGCGCGACTGGAGTGCTGGTCACGAAGAGGCCCGCAGTATTGCTGATGACGACGCTGAAGCTGCCGGAAGACGTGGCGGGCAGGTTCGAAAGCAACAGTGTGTCCGACCTTGCCCCGGCAATGGCCACGCCGTTCGAAAGCCACTGATACGACAATCCGGCACCGCTCGCAGCAACCGAGAAGCTCACGAAGCCATTTGTTTGGAAAAGGCCCGGTTGCGGTTGCGCCTCAATCACGGGCGAAGACCCTCCGGTGCTCACCACGGCAACAGTGTTGCCGGATGCGTCGTAAGTAAAGGTGGATTGTTGCCCCGAAGCCTGAAACACCATTGCCGCCAAGCATGTCCCAGTGACCATCGAATGAAGTTGCCTTAAGTTAACCTTGAGCTTACGAAAATCGCTTATGACAACCGATTTGCCTTGTTTATATCTGTTGTGCATAAGAAATCCATTAAGCAGTTAAAGCAATTTATCTTGGCATCCTTTAATTGCCGGACTGTCCACCACACCCACCACCTGCACCACTTACACTCGGACCAGACGTATTATTGTATGAGCCGGTTGAGTTGCCGCCGCCGCCGGAACCACGCGGAACTTGATAAATTGTATAACCACCATAGTTTACTTGTCCGCTCCTAGAAAATCCTGTTGGGTCCCAAGCGTTATGCGACTGAAAAAAATCCGAACTGGTTTGGCCATAAATCCAATCCAAGTCTGGATCATACACATCAGGAAGGATAAATTCTGCGTGACCGGGGTTCCACGGGTCCAACGGTTGATAAACTACGACATACACATTATCTGGGTCATAATTTAGATCTAACATAACATCCCAAGGAGGAGGAGTTCCTGCTTGACCGCTATAAACCGGCGCGCTGCCCAAGGGCAAATAATTGCCGAGATTCTTAGCCCCTCCGATCCTCAACTGCACCGGATTTGCAATTCCAAAAAAAGCGAGGCTGTCCCACACTCCTTGTGCACACATACCATGGCTCCCAGGGCCGTTATATGGGCTAAGAGAACTTTGCAACCCAAGCCTGTCAGTTAGGTTAATAGGATCACCATTGGCGTAACGGTATAAAGGTATTCCACCTTGCTCGCCAATTGGGTCCCGACTAATCCAACTCCCCAAAGCACTGCTGTAGCCCCTAAAAAGCGTTAAGAACAATCCAGATTGCCTATGCAAGAAATCAGCTGCGTAAGTGAATGTCGTGGCAAGGCTTTCCTGTATTGTCGTTTGTCGTCCGTATGGATCATAATCATAGCGGGAAGCGCAATTCCCGTTTGCATCAACCGCCTCCCGGATGCTGGCAAGATGATCCCGCGTATAATAATAATTTACCGGACTGTTGTCGCCATTAAGCACAGACTCACCTTGACTAAAAAGCCGCCGCAATGTGTTCACCCCTGTCCCATCCCGCACTTCGCACAAGCGCGCGCCGCACCAGATATAATAGTTGTTTGTGTTTGCGACTCCATTGGTTTTCTCCACGGTCTCGACGCGGCGGCCAAGCCCGTCATACGTGAACTCGCTCCGGTTTGCTCCCTGATTTATCGCAGTCAGCCGGTTTTCGGCGTCCCATTCGTAGGTCGCAGAATTTGTGAGGCCGGGAATGGCACCCACCAGTTGGTTCAGGGCATTGTAGTTGAACTGATTTGGCGCCGCGTTGCTTTGAGCCAGGGTGCGGTTTCCAGCAGGATCGTAAGCATAAGCGAAATTCATGACCGGGGATGGACCGCCGGTGCTGGCAACATTGGTCAATTGGTCTGCCGCATCGTAGCTGGGCAGCCAAACACGCGTGGGCAAGGTGTCCCATTGGTTTGTCCATGCGGTGATTTGCCCCACGGCATTATAGGCATAACCGAAAGCGGACAGCAGCGAGCCGTTGGGGTATAAATGCCGGATTTGCAGCAGGCGCTGGTCTCCAACATTGTTGTAATACGAATAGAGATTGGTCTGGCCGTTTGGATACGCTTCGGATGCCAGGCGATAGGTGGCATCCACATAACCGTAAGTGAAGGAGCCAAGGGCATTTGTCATGATGATCGGCCGCCCCAAAACATCGTATGTCGCCGCTTGGCCCACTCCGTTGATGGCTCGACTGACAACCCGACCAAGCTGGTCGTATTGGTACGTAACCATGCTGTTCGGAAGCGGACCGGACACGGAACTGAGCCTTCCCGCACCCAGCACCGGAGTCGGAGTGATCGGATTGTAGGTGTAAACTGTGGTTCCAACACCGTCGAGCATGGTCAGGATGCGGTTGTAGCTAGCATCGTAAGTGTAGGCGACGGTTGGCGTTGGAATGGTGGCATTGGGATAGTTGACGGTGGCAAGGGTGTCGTCAATATTGTATTGATATACCGTCCTCTGCCCCTTTTCATCCATCCTAGTATTCAACCGGCTGGTGGTGTTTTCATACGCGTAAGAGATGGTTGATCCGTCCGCGTAGTGTTTGGCGATGGGCCGGCTCTGAATGTCGTAATCCCAAGTCGTTTCGCGGCCCATGGGGTCAATCAAGCCGGTCATGGCTCCGCACTGGCACCAATCGTAACGGGTGACGCGCCCAAGAGGGTCCTGAGTGCTGGTCAATTGGCGGTCGGCATTGTAGGCGTTGGTCGTCCAGCGGCCAAGCCGGTCGCGGGTTGCCGCCAGGTCCAGGAGGTTGTAGATGAACTGCTCGTAAGTGCCGTCGGGATAGGTAATCTGTGTCATGCGGTCCATTGCATCGTAAGCGAAACTAAGTGTGTATCCTTCCGTGTCCGTTGCTGTATAGACCCGCCCAGAAGAGTCGTATGTGAAGCTGGTGACATCGCTGGGGCTTTTTAGGGGGCCCGTGATGCTCAACAAGTAGCCGTTGCTGTCGTAGGAAAACGAGGTCGTTTCGCCAAGCGGATCTGTCGTCGTCAAAATTTGACCGTGCGCATTGTATGTATTTGTCGATGTCTGCCCTGAAGCGTCTGTCATGGTGAGTGGCCTATGCTGGGAATTGTAGGCGTTGCTGCTCAACAACTGATTCTGGCCGTTGCGGGTCATGAGAACTTGAAGCAAATCCACATTGTTGGTGGAATAAATATACGTGAAATTGCGCCCTGTGGGATCGGTGGAGTTGGTGACGTTTCCAGAGGAATTGTATTGGTATTGGCGGAGTTGGGTAGTGCCATCATCCAAGACGCGGCCAATAATGGAAGGCCGGTTAATACTCTGCGGCCCAATCTCATAATCAGTTGATTGACCGGAATAATAGTACCAAACCATGTTCTCAAGAGGTTCTTGCACACTCTCCACGACGCCGCTCTCCGTAGTCTCATCAGGATCGTGGAGGAAGTGATAGAGAGTCGCGTTCGTATAGACCCCGGCTGCGTCCTGGAAAGCCTTTTTGTCCCAAAAAAACGTATCGCGATATTGTAAGGCAGTGTTGAATTCAGACATCCCAGCGGGAAGCGTGGAGGCAGGCTCGCTGTTGGGAATAGGCGCGTTGTTCGGGATTGCTTCCGCCAATTCACTTTCTCCTAGCGGGTCCGTTGCCTGGAGCCATGTTACACCATTGGTTGTTCCGCCGGAAAAAGTTGTTGTCCCGTAAGGCGTCACCAGGTTGGTGACAAAATCGCTGGAGCCGTAGGTGTACTGCGACGTTATTCCCAGAACATCCGTGATTTGCGTCAGCAGCCCTTGCGCATTGTACTGGAGCGAGGCCGGGCGTCCGAATGGGTCCGTGACTTGGGTGATGGCGTAAGGATACGTCGCATTGCCATAGGAAAAAGCCGTCACTTGGCCGATGGCATCCACGATGTTGGTGATGCGAAGGGAGGAATCGTACCGCAACTGGACAGCGTTCCCGGCTGGATCAATGAGTTGCGTCATGAAAATGCGGCGGGAGGTGCCCGTGGAGCCATCGGACATGGCAAACTCCCGTTTGGAACCGTCTTGGAACTGCTGCTCGTAGCTTGAAACGGAAGTTTTAACGAGGATGGTCTGGCTCATCACCTCGAGGGCGTAGCTCTTCGTGCCAGCGTTATATCCGGTGTAATTAATTGTGCCGCCTCCGCCCTGATAAAGCGAGAGGGTTGCACCAGGGCTGTTGGGATTGTCAGTGACGAAGGACAGCCAGTTAAAGTCCCATTTCTGCCCAAGGTTGGAGTAATAAAATGTCGCAGGTTGGTTGGCCTCCAACTGGTTATAAGTCGGAATGAAATAGACAACCGGACCGAGCGGAGGGGAATAGCCAACGGGCATGTCGTACAAAGTCAAGCTCGCGAGCATGAGATGCATCGTGTACGTGGTCATTCCGCCGCAACTTCCACCGCCAGCACTGCCGCCATTACCGCCGCCACTGCCACCGCCACCGCCACCACCAGGGCAACCGGGCGGTCCGCCTGCTCCGCCGCCAGTTGCATCACCTGATCCTGTTCGATCTCCGTCTTGGGAGCTGACGTTTCCTTTACCCCAGACCTGTGCCGCTTCTTGCTCGGGAACCAAACGCCAGCCGCCGGGCAGTGGGCCTGGTGGAACCAGGAAATAGCCGCTGGCCTCTTCATCCAAAGCGGCAGTGCTCATCCGGAGACTGCCGCGAAAAGTGAGGTCCTGGATCAGGAAGCGATCACCGTCCTTTTGCAGCAAGGCGGCGTAATGCCCGACTTTCCAGTGAACAACAGCCGGCAGGATGAAAGCCGCGCCGGGAGATCGAAATGCCATCTGATAGTTCATGCCCAAGTCCCGCGACAGCCGGGCAAGTTGGGCCATGGAATAGCCATTGGTGGTTGATTTGGAGTAAAATATCAAGGGATTCACGGCCTTTTTGGGATCGCTGTGCGCCAGAATGCTGTTCAAGGCCAATGGACCGCATCGAAACGACACTTCGGGGCGGTTTTGCATCATCCAGATCCCCTGGTTGGCAGCATGGATAAGCTGAGTGCCGGGGCCGGTGAGAGGCCGGTTGGTGGTTGAATTGAGGAGTTCTTGCAAATCGCGCATTCGCCCCAGCTTGGAATACATTCGGGCCAATTCGCCCAGAGCGCGATCCGCCTGCGCCTTTCCTGGGCCATCGGTGACGTTCTTGCATTGCTGCCACGCCTGTTCCCACGACGCCAAGGCCTTGGAATAGTGGCCTGTGTGGTAGTAATCCGCGCCAAGGTGCAGAAGCAGCGAACCGGTCCAGGTGGATTCCGGGAAGCGCGTCAGGAAACCGGTCAGGCTTGAGAAATCGTCGAGATTTGTTCGGGATGAGTAAAAGGTCAGGGCATCGCCGAGGGCTTTGTTTTCTTCCGCTCTTGGCACGCCGCCGATGGGGATGAGCGGTTCGTCAAACACGCGCGCATTAAAAATCTCCGTCTCGTCCGGGTTTGCCGAAAAATGCAGGAGGCGTTGCGCCTCGGCACCGACGCAAGGCGCGTTGTGTATTAATGCTACCGCTGCCAGGAGCGCCAACGAAATTACGAGTCGTCTCTTCATGTTTTCACACGGTTAAACTTCTTCTTAAGCAAGAATGAATCCAACTGTCCACAACCTGAACAAAAAAAATTGAATGCTAAACTTGATGTTTTCCAAACAGATGGTTCCACTTGGTCAACATCAAAACGACAAGGCAATTTATACCAAAACTTGCAATCCTGCAAGCCCTGAAGATACACTTAACATAAGTATAAGATAGACTTAATCAAAATATGCAACGCATAAGGATAATACATCGTGGCTGCTTGCCGCGGCGTCCTTGACGGGTCGTGCTTTGGTTCAGTTGTTGTAGTGTCGCCGCTGTGCGCCGGGGTCGAGCCAGAGGCTCTGCGCTACACCAATTAAGGCGCTGCTATTCAGGATGGCTGGCCGCCGATAAAAGGGATATAGTGGACCATGCCGAGCGTTTATATTAAGACTTATGGATGCCAGATGAATGAGCGCGACTCGGAGGCGGCGCTTGCAACGTGCCGCTGTCGTGGATTTTTGCGGCGGCGAAGCTGGAATTTGAATTGCGCATCGCGGCGCCTGTTATACACGGATGGCTGTGGCGCGTGGGATAAGTATCGCGCGTGGTCTGCCCGTGGACGAAGCGCGAACTGCCGGTGGGATTGTAGTAATTGAGAATGGGGCGGACACATTCGCCGCCGGGAGCGCCGGTTTTGATGCCTTGGGCGACGTGGGCGACTAGGCCTTTGCTGTCGCAGAAGTAAAGGAGCTTTTTCCACTCGGGGGTTTTGCCAAGCACGCGGACTTTGGTGTGATACCATTGTGTGACGATGGCGCGCAACTCATGGAAACGGTGGAACTGGAGGCTGTGTTTGTCGTCCGAGAAATGGTCGCGCAACAAGTCTTTGGTGATGCGATAGATGATCTGCTGTTCGGGGGTGGCTAGGACGCTCTCGACGGTGAGTTCCTGTTCCTCCTTCGAAATGGCGGTGGCCATGATGGTTTTGGTCGGCAGTTTCGATCCGTCAATCACATAGTCATCAATCCCGGAGAAGTCGGCGAGGAGTGGCCCTTCGGCATATTCGAGACGGTATCCTTCGATGTTGGGGAAAGTGATTTCGTAATGCTTGGTGCGCTCCTCGATGGCGAAGATGCGGGTGGCAGGCCGTGGCGGCGGCGGAACGGACTTGCCGCCTTTGAACAGCTTGAAGGGGACGCCAATAATATGGGCGTATTCCGGCGGGAACTTCCACATAACGATCCGGCGCTTGTCGGCAGTGGGTTCGCTGTTCTTGTCATAGCCCTGCAAATAGTAGCTCTGCCGACGAAGGGCGCGGCCGGCCACCTGTTCGCAAAGCAATTGCGAGCCGAATTTGCGGATGCCGCATATATGGGTGACGGTGTTGGCGTCCCAGCCCTCGGTGAGCATGGAGACTGAGACGACGCAGCGGATGTGAGCACCGAGGGTGTGGCGTTTGCCGACGGTATTGACGACTTCGCGCAAGATGACGGAATCTTCGATGTTCTCGGCGGAACCCTGGCCGTGGACGCGGGCAAATTCTTCTCGGAAACGTTTGATTTCGGGAGCGAAGACACGTTTGAAGCCTTCGTCAATCTGGCCGGAGTTTTCGAGCGCGTCGCTGTCAATCAGAAGCGTAGGCGGTTTGTGGCGCGGCTGGTTGGTGGCCGTATCGTAATTGGAGAAAAGATCGTACCTGCCGGAGACAACTTGTGGCGGAGCCGATTCGTCTTCGGATGGAATCTCGTAACCGGCCAGGTATTTATAGACTTCCTTGGAAACGGAGGTGTTGTTGCAAACGACAATGAAGACCGGCGGGGAGTCTTCCAAGGAAAGCTGGTCCGTCCGCGTTGCGGCGGCGGAATGGCGGCGATCCTCGTATTCCTCTTTGTAATGTTCGTAAAACTGCTTGAGGGCGATTTGCAGAGTATCCGGAATATGCGGGGGTTCTTCAACGAACTTCCTGCCTTCAGCTTTAGCGCGGGCCTTGGCGGTTTTCCTGCCGGCTCTTGGCAGATCCTCCCGGATGTTTTCGTAAAGGTTGCGCAATACCGGCTCGGCAATTTCCTGCGTGTCGTCGCGCGTTGGCAGAAACGGAATCTTCACCAGCCCGGATTCCACGGCTTCAATCAGGCCAAAGTCCGAGACGACCCAGCCGAAAAGTGTGTACGGGTCATATCCTGAACCGGTAAGATAGTAAGGGGTTGCGCTCAGATCGTAGATGTTGCGAACTTTGAACCGCTGCACGATGCGAACCAGCCCGCTGAACCAGACGGCGGCGCGCTGGTTTTCCCCTTCGGCGTCCTCGCCCTCCGCCTTGCGCTCATCCTGGCGCGGCAGATAGCAATGGTGGGCCTCGTCATTGATGACCAACAGGCGGGAACCTGGCCGGAAACTGCCAAGGAGGCGGCCGATGACTTGGGAAAAATCCCCGGTTGCCTCCTGCTTTTTTCCGTCGGCCTGAATCTTGCCGTCAAACGGGGAACGTTTGTTGCCTTGAAGAGTTTTCGGTTCGAAGGCGTGGTAGTTGGTGATGACCAGCCGTTTGTTCAAGTCCGGCATTTCCTTGCGCCAGTTTTCCGGCACGAGGAAGCGGACATGAGTGCCATATTCCCCCGCCGCAACATCGTTCATCTCCATCATTTCACCCTGAGCGCCTTGGCGGACCGGGATGGGCTGGATGTCCGGGGTAAAGACGCGCCGCCCTTTGACCGGACACGCGTAGTCAAGTTCGCCCTGAAGATTCATGGCGTAATGCCAGAGCGGTTCCTCGTACGGATTGATCAGGATTGGATTTTCGTCAGCCATGAAAACAGTCACGCGTTGGAAAGCGAGATTTATCGCCGCCCTTCATTTTTGAATTGGATCGGTTACAAGCCATCCTAGCGCATTAGAATTTTATGCACCAGCAGATGGTACATCTGACCTGCCAAAGAACTCAATGCGAATTATCAAATGTCCAGGGCAGGACGGGGGGGCGCTCGTGCCGGGCTACTGCTGCAATTGGGCGGGTTTTGGTTGCTTTTGGCCGGTTGGAATTGTATCCAGAGGTTATGAAAGTTCTATTCATCGGAGGCACCGGTTTTATCAGCACCTCGGTCAGCCGCATGGCGGTCGCCCGGGGCTTGGAACTCTACCATCTGAATCGCGGGTTGCGGAAGACGGATTTGACCGGCGTTCACAGCCTGATCGCCGACGTCCGCCAACCGGAACAGGCGCGCGCCGCGCTGGGGAAGCTGGAGTTTGACGCGGTGGTGGATTGGGTCGCTTACGTGCCGGAGGACATCGAGCGCGATCTGGCGCTTCTTCGGGACCGCACGAGACATTACATCTTCATCAGTTCCGCGTCCGCTTACCAGAAGCCGCCGGCGCACCATGTGATCCGCGAGTCAACCCCGTTGCACAATCCGTACTCGGAGTACGCGCGCGGCAAGATCGCGTGCGAAGAACGGCTCACGCGGGCCTGGCGCGAGGAGGGTTTTCCGGCCACCATTGTGCGCCCTTCGCTGACTTACGGCGACGCCAACTTCCCCATCGCGATCGGCGGCTGGGGCTGCTTCACGCTGGCGGACCGCCTGCGAAAGGGGCGGCCCATCATTGTCCACGGCGATGGCTCCTCGCTCTGGGTGGTGACGCACGCGGAGGATTTCGCGCGCGGGATTCTCGGTCTGCTCGGCAACCTCCATGCGGCCGGCGATGCCTTTCACATCACGACCGACGAGGTGCTGACATGGAATCAAATATACGAAACCATCGCGGACGCCCTGGGAGTCAAGCCTAAAATTGTCCATATTGCGACGGATTTGCTGGCCCGGGTCGCCCCGCAACTGAGCGCCACCCTGGTGGGCGACAAGGCCTGGAGCGTTGTATTTGACAATACTAAAATCAAGGAATTTGTCCCGGGTTACCAGGCGGTCATCCCCTTCCGCCAGGGCATCCGCCGCACGGTGGCGTGGTTCGAGGCGGACAAGGCCCGCCAGCGGGTGGACCCGGCCATCAATGCCGAGATGGACCGCATCCTGGCTGCGTGCGCCGCGTAGCCCCAGCGCGGCAAGACGCAATCGAACGAAGTAAAACGCAGATCTGCTCGAAAAGAGAATAGCCCACCGCTTCAGCGGTGGGTCCCCGTGTCGGAAAACAAATCTAGTCCCGTCAGGGACGAAAGATCTGTCGTCCCTGACGGGGCTTGTATGGCTTATTTGGCCGGTTCACCCAGCCATAAATGGCTGGGCTATTTTCACGAAATCCTCCCGAGAATGAGTGATTCTTACAAATTGCACTTCCTTAAACAAGGTGCGTTTACTTCGCCTTGGCGACTTCGACGGCATAGACGTGGGATGGGCCGTGCATGTTGGAACGGAAGACAATCCACTTGTTGTCGGGCGTGAAGGTGAGGTTTGGCTCCAGCGTGTAGTTGTGCTTGGAAAGGTCCACCAGCTTCTCCACGTCGAACTTGCCCACTTTCACGTCGTCGTTTCCGACCTTGATCGTGTCCGGCTTCTCCGGGCGCGGGGTGAAGAGGTAAATCCACTGGCCGTTGGCGGGCGGGTTGAAGTGTGTGCCATTGGGCGAGCGGTTGGAGACGCCATTCGGGCCGCCGCCGTCGCCGGCGAAGAGCTTGCCGTCGTGGGATTGGTTGTAATGCACCGACCACTGCGAGCGCTCGATTGGGTAGCGGATGCGTTCCCCGGTTTCGGCGTTCGCGCCCGCCAGCCAGAACACGCCGGACTTGGGCGTTTGCAGGTCGTACCAAACCGTCTTGCCGTCGTAACCGAAGAATTCATGCCCGGCGATTTCCATGGGCATGGTCCGCGGGTGAATGAGGCGGTTGCCGGTGCCGTCGGTGCGAATCGTCCAGATGCGGTCCACCAATTCCCAGGTGCCCTCGTGACAATAGAGAATCAGCGTCGGGTCCATAGGTGAGCACTGGTCGTGGTTGAGATTGTCGCTCATGGGGAAGAAGGTGCGGACCGCCCCGGTCTTGATATCCACCGCGAAGAACTGCAACATCCGTCCGCCGCCGCCGCCCCGGCCGCCTCTGCGGGCCGGGCTGGGGCCATTCGTTGTCCCGGCGGAAGGAGCCGATGGCGGTTGCGCGGCGGGCGCGCCGCCGGGGGCGCTGCACTTGCCGATGATCAAGGTCTCGTCCGCGTTGACGCCGCCGAATTCGCCGGTGAAACCCAGTTTGGCGATTTCGCGCGTGGCTTTGGTGTCCACATCGGTTGCGTAAATGACGGACTGACCCTCCACATTCCTCTCGTAATAAACCGAGCGGGTTTTGCGTCCGACCTCGATGCCGGCGCTGCTGCCCGCGCTGTAGCGCACGCCCGGCGCGACCAACTCGATCTCGCGCGTCTTAAGGTTGACGGCGGAAAGGCCGCCCGGTGTGGAGATGATGAGCTTGTCGCCTTGGGGCGTGTAGGCGTTCTGGTGGAAGTAGAGGCTGATGCTGCCCGGTTCCTTGGAGAGCCGGATCAGCCGGTGCCCGGTCGCGGCATCCACCCATTCCGTTGGCGGCTGTGAAGACGCGGCGGGCGCGGGCGCGGGCGCATTGCTCCCCTGCCCTTGCGCGGACAGCACACCCAAGCCCGCGCACGCCAAAGTCAAGAACAATTCAGTTGATAGTCGCATAAACTTTTGCCTTTCTTTGATTTTCCCAGGCACAGCCATGCCGGATTCAATACAAGAACCCGGACGCCGCATCAAGGAAACAGTGCTTGCTAATGGAAGGCGGGCGCGCGACAAAATTCTTCGCGCCCCGGTAGGCCCGTAGCGCCGCAGGTGCGGCCTATCTGGAGTCCGCCAGCGCCCCGCGAATTCAAGCTCCGTCAGGAGCGAAATCTCTCCTTCTCCCCAGAGGATGCCGCTTCCAAGGAACCGGGATGGGAGGAATGGGAAGAATGGGACGAATGGCACAAGTGGTCTCCGCCAGTGTGTTGGGTGTTCCGCGGCACAATGCACCGCATTTGGCGGTTGGAGTCTCTTGACGGGCTTTGAACCCTGTAGCGGCGGTCTATGACCGCCGCTAATTACCAATGTTGCTACAACCCACCGTTACAATGTCCCAAACGGTCAGGCCGCTTGGCTAGGCTTCACGAAACCGTGGCCGACTTCTGCCAGCCCAACATCTTCTCAATGCCGGTCGGCATCTTGTAGGGCTTGATGTAGTCCTTGAGCGCCGGGCCGACGATCTCGATCTTGGTCAGGTCGGCTTGACCCATGCCAGCCTTGGCGCAATAGTTCAGGTAGCCGATCTTGGCAAAATCAATCCCCATCAATTCCACGCCGACGCGGTCGGCAGCCAGCCAGTCCAGGCTCGCCACGCAGACGCGCGAGTTGATCGCCGTGCCGTTGCCGGGGCCCTGGCCTTCCATCCCCTCGTAGCCGTCAATGACCGCCAGATGCGGACGGAGGCCGCGCTGGGCCAGTTGGCACAGATTAAAGTTGATGCCGTAGATGCCGCCGCCGTGCATGGTCGGCTTGTCGCTGTCGCCCATATAACCGCCATCAGCCCCTTCGCTGCCGGCACGCTTGATGGCGGCGCCGAGAACGATGTTCTTGAGGGACAGGGTGGCAATGACGCGGTCGTGAGTCTTGAGCTTGGCCGGCGAAATAATGAAGTTGTTCGGATCCAGAAGGGTCTTGGACACGCGGCAGGGGTGGGGACGGAGATCCTTTTCGCTGAAGAGCCAGAGCGTTTCGATTTCATCATCGTCCAGTTCGCCCAATTTGACGCCGCTGTATTTGGCCGCCAGCTTGTCGTAACCGTAATTGACGTATCCGACCTGGGCCTTGCCCATGGCGGGCGATTCGGTGATCAGCACGTTGTCGGCCTTGCCGATGGACTTGAGGAATTCGAGGATGCCTTCGACATTCTTGGCGTCGGTGGCGGCCAGTTGCTTATTGGTGACCAGGAAATTGGGCTTGATAACCACCCGCTTGTTGCCGATCGCCGCAGTGATCTCCTTCGAGAAGGGCTTGAGTGCCTGGAAAGCAATGTCAGTGCGATCCTCGCCGGCTGTGAGGGAGACGCGGCTGGGCACGTTGGAGGCGTAGGACAACGGGGGGGTGGCTGGCGCGCCGCCGGCCCGCGCGCCGCCGCCGCGGGCGCCGCCACCGGCCATTGCGCGGGTGGCGCTCCAAGGCAGGGCCAGAGCGGCGCCGCCCAACAGGGAGGTTTTGAGGAAGCTTCGGCGGTCAAGAGCGTTGTAATTCATTTGTTGAACGGTTCCTTTCATTGCATTACAAGGGCAGTCTGCGGTTTTCGCAGTAATTCCGCCCAAAAAGCGAGCGTAGATTAACGGGTGAGCCTTGCGGGGTCAAGACAAAAAGGGTTTATTTTTGGGGGGCTGGGGCGCAGGGCACAGATCTCCGCCTTCCTGGCACGGCAGAACTGCCGCTTCGCCTTATCGACTTGGCGCAGGAATTGGGTTACTCATTAAGCTGGCATGTCCACCATCCTCGCCGCCACCGACTTGGTCGTCCGCTACAACGAGCGGACGATCCTGGACGGCGCCACACTGGGCCTGGACGAAGAGGACCGTATCGGATTGGTCGGACGCAACGGCTGCGGCAAGACCACGTTCCTGAGAATCCTGGCCGGCCTGCAAGCGCCCGACGCTGGCAAAGTCACGGCCCGACGGGACTTGGTAGTGAGTTATTTGCCGCAGGATTTCACGCTGGAGGCGTCGCAGGACGTGCGGGGCAATGTTCGCAGGGGGGCGTGGCGCACGCTCGATTTGATCTCGGAATTTGAATCCCTGCCCGCCGCCTCGAAACGCCATGAGGAGTTGGAACGCCGCATCCAGGCGCTGGATGGCTGGACGCTGGATCAACGGGTCGAAACGGCCATGTCGCATCTGAACTGCCCGCCGGGGGAGCGGCGGATGGATTCCCTGTCGGGCGGCGAGCAACGGCGCGTGGCGTTGGCCCGGGCGATTGTGTCCCAGCCGGAACTGCTCCTGCTGGACGAGCCGACAAACCATCTGGACCCGGAGTCCATCGAATGGGTGGCGGCATTTCTGGAGAGCTTCAGGGGCGCGTTTCTGGTCGTCACTCACGACCGCTATTTTCTGGACCGGGTGGCCAACCGCATTGTGGAGTTGTGCGAGGGGAAGTTTTTCGGCCACGCCGGCAACTACACGGACTATTTGTTGGACAAGGCGGAGCGCCAGGCGGGAGACGCGGCCATCGAGCACAAGCGCCAGATGTTTTTGAAGAAGGAACTGGCCTGGGTGCGCCAGGGTCCTCGCGCCCAACGGAGCAAACAGAAGAACCGGTTTGAGCGTTACTACGAAACGGCCGCGCAGGAGGCGGCCCC
>Ga0182027_10008855_pt1 | contig 14571 bp, 13 predicted proteins | sample 712E1DmetaG_FD_121300 | JGI IMG/M metagenome (GOLD analysis project Ga0182027, IMG submission 121300) | Permafrost microbial communities from Stordalen Mire, Sweden - 712E1D metaG (Illumina Assembly) | ecosystem: Environmental > Terrestrial > Soil > Wetlands > Permafrost | place: Sweden... | reverse complement strand
TCGCTCTCGGATTACGACGTCGTGGAGCTGGAACAGCGGCTGGCGGCCTGGGGCTTCAAGACCTCCCATGCCCGACGGATCCTGCGTCATTATTATGCCCATGTGGGGGTCGTGGAGTGGACGACGCTGAAATTGCCAGGCGGTCTGCGCGATCGCTTGGGGACCGAATGCGTCCCGATGGCCTCGCGTGTCACCGTGCGCCGGGTGGCCGAGGACGGCACCATCAAGCTGTTGCTCCGGCTGGCCGATGGGCGGACCGTCGAGTCGGTGGTCATGCCGGCCTACCAGGAGGACCGGGTGTCCGGTTGCCTCTCCTCCCAGGTGGGATGCGCGATGGCCTGCGACTTTTGCGCGACGGCGCAAACCGGCTGGGAGCGCAATCTGACGGCGGGAGAAGTGGTGGAGCAGTATCTGCACCTGCGCGGCGAGGCCCAAGCCATGGGCCGGCGGCTGCAGACGGTGGTGTTCATGGGCATGGGCGAGCCGCTGTTGAATCTGGACTCCGTGCTCGACGCCGTGCGCCGCATCGCCGGCGGCGACGGGGGGACGCTCGGGTGGCGGCAGATCACCGTGTCGACGGTTGGCATCGTGCCGGGGATCGATGCCCTGAGCGCGGCGGGTCTGCCCATCAACCTCGCCGTCTCCCTCCACGCCCCGGACGACGCCACGCGCGCGGCCCTCGTGCCGTCAGGCCGACGGTTTGGGGTGGACGAGATTCTCGCGGCCGCTGATCGCTTTCAAGCCGGGCACAACGACCGGCCGGTCTCGATCCAATACTGCCTCCTCGACGGAGTGAACGACTCGCCGGCGCAGGCGCGGCAGCTGGCCGCGCTGCTGGCGGGCCGGCGGATGCACGTCAACCTGCTTCATTACAATCCGACGGGAGCCAGCCTGTCCGGGCGGACCTACCGCGCGTCATCCGCGGAGGCGGCGGACGCGTTCATGAGGGAGCTGCGGGCGCGCCGGGTGGTGGCCCATTTCCGTCGCCCGCGCGGCCGGGACATCGAGGCGGCCTGCGGCCAGCTCCGCCGAAGGACCGACAGCGAATGAGGCCCCGTCGGGTTGCCGCGGCGACATCCCTTTCGCTGGACGGGCTTCACCAGTTAGAACCTCCCGTTCGAGTCGATGCTGTTTGTAACGTATTCCGTGACAAATCGCTTTGGGCGGACTCCACCGGTGAAGACCGTCTGTTCGTCGCGATGCAGTTTGTAACGTATTACGTTACGAATGTCCGATGGCGGATTCCGCCCGCTCGGGCGCGTTGGATGGCGGCGGCACCGTGCCGCGCCGTCGGCGCCTTAGTCAACCATCCGGGCACGACGGAGCGCGCCCCTCCAGGATTTGCAGCGATTCGCGTGAATTGGCGAATTCCTTTGGTTGATGCGGTGCAATCCTGAGCTGGCCAAGCCGCCGGGCGCTCCATAACGTTCGCGACCATTCCTGTCGTGGCGGCCCGCCGGCCGCACTTCGCCATTCTTCCCATCCATGAAGCGCATCGCCGTCGTTGGCTCCGGCATCACCGGTCTCACCGCAGCATTCGAACTCACCAAGGCGGGCCAGGCGGTGACGGTGTTCGAGGCGCGCGGCGAGCCCGGCGGCGCCATCCGCACACAACGCCGCGACGGCTGGCTGGTCGAGGCGGGTCCCAACACGCTGCTGCTGCGCGACCGGTCATGCGATGCGCTGTTCTCGGAGCTGGGCCTCGACGGCGAATTCCTGCCCGCCAACCCGGTGGCGGCGAAACGTTTCATCGTGCGCGGCGGCCGGCCGCACGCGCTGCCCGGCGGGCCGCTCGGGGCGGTTTTCACGCCAATCTTCAATTTCCGTGGCAAACTGCGCGTGCTGTGGGAGCCTTTCGTGCCGCAGAACCGCACCAACCCCGACGAGACGCTCGACTCATTCGCCCGGCGTCGGGTGGGTCAGGAGTTTCTCGACTACGCGGTCAACCCGTTCATCGGCGGCGTCTACGCCTGCGCGCCGGAGGACCTATGCGTACGCCACGCGCTGCCGCGGCTCTGGCGGCTGGAGCAGAACCATGGCTCGCTCGTGAAGGGTTCGATCGCGCTGTTGCGGGCCAAACGCAAGGCGGGGGACCGGACTCCGTCGCGGTTGGTTTCGTTCCGCAGTGGTTTGCAGGTGCTGCCCGATGCCCTGGCCCGCCGGCTGGGCGGTTCTTTTCAACCGAACACCGAGGTGGTCGCGTTGGAGCGCGGCGCGACCTGGCGGGTGCACACGCGGGGCCCGGGCGGCGCGGTCGCGGCGGATTTCGACCAGGTGCTCCTGTGCACGTCGGCGCCGGCGCTCGCGCGGCTGGAGGTCGCCGGTGTGAAGCCGCTCGCCGCGCTCGCGCCGATGCCGTACTCCGCCGTCGTCAGCCTGGCGCTCGGATACGAGCGCGGCGCGGTGGCGCACCCGCTCGACGGGTTCGGCATGCTGGTCCCGGCGAAGGAACACCGGCGGATCCTCGGCACACTTTTCTCGTCGACGCTGTTTCCCGGCCGCGCGCCGGACGGCCGGGTGTTGCTCACGACGTTTGTGGGTGGCCGCCAGCCCGAGCTGGCGGCGCTGCCGGACGCCGAGATCGAACAAACGGTGCGGGCCGAACTGGCGCAGTTGATCGGGGCGCGGGGCGAGCCGGTGTTCCGGCAATTCAACCGGTGGCCGCAGGCCATCCCGAAGTACACCGTCGCGTTCAACGGGTTCGCGGCGGCGATGGAGACGTTTGAGCGCGCGCATCCCGGTCTGTTTCTCGCGGGCCACTTTCGCACGGGCATCTCGCTCTCCGATTGTCTGGCCGCCGCGCGCGCGGTCGCGACGCGGATGGGCCAGGCGGCCGGCCACTGAAGTTCCGGGCCCATCCGGTTATTATCCGCGTCAACGTCGCCAAGAGCGCGGAATGACCCATGCCACTTTCGATCCACCGCCAATCGACCGATGTGCTCTGGCTGGAGAAGAGCGCAGGATATTCGTTTCATTTCCGGTGGTTCCGTGTATTCCGTGGTTCCAGCGATGGCACGGATGTCCACCAGACAACTTTGGAAAGCCAAGCTCGAGGGCCGATTGGGGCCGCGGGCGTGGCCCGACGCCCCGGAACTGTGTCGGCCGGCATTTTCGGGCCGGGTGCTCGGGATTGATCCGAGCCTGCGGGGCACGGGCCTGGCGCTGATCGAGTTCTCGCCTGCGCGTCCGGCGGTGTTGTTGCGGGCGGTCACGGTCAGCGTCCCGGCCCGGCATTCCATGGCAGTGGCGCTGGCCGAGATTCACCGGGCGGTGAGCAGGTTTCTCGACGATTTCGAGGTGCGCCACGTCGCGCTGGAACAGACCATCTACGTGCAGAATTTCCGGACGGCCCAGATCCTGGGTGCAGCGCGGGGTGCGGCGATCGCAGCGGCCGCCCTGCGCGACCGACCGATTTTCGAATACGCGCCTCTGCGGGTGAAGCAGGCGGTCGTGGGGGTGGGGCGCGCCAGCAAACAGCAGATGCAGCGCACCGTCATGGGGTTGCTGGGCCACGGCGCGGTGCTCGCGGCCGACGAAGCCGACGCCGCCGGCGTGGCCCTCTGCCACGCGCTCACCTGGCGCGGGGTCGGGTGACCTCGCCAACGGGTCGCGGGCTCCGCGGGTTAGCCGGAGAAGGTCACGATCACCGCCACGGAAGAATCTAACAGGCAATGATTAAGGTTGATTTGAATAACAATTCCGTTGCACGGCGGATAGGCATCCGGCACGATGGAGCGCCGTTTTTTTCATCCGCCGGCGCCACCGCGCTGACGACATTACCAGATACTACGAGATGCGTTTTGCCATTCCCTTCCGACCGCGGCTGGTCGACACGCTGCGGACCTACACGCGACAGGATTTCACTGCCGATCTCACTGCCGGCGTTACCGTCGGCATCGTGGCGCTGCCACTGGCCATGGCCTTCGCCATCGCCTCGGGGGTAACCCCGCAGGCGAGCCGTCCTCCGATCCGCTTTTCGCGGAGCGTCAGAAACTGGCCGCGGCCCGGCAGGAGCTGGCGACGGCCATTGAACATGTCGACAAAGTCCTGAACTCCCCTTCAAGTGGGGACGAACGCGGTAGCGAACGCAAATTGTGAACAATCGGAGCCAACGGTGCAGGCGCCTTTTGTCCCGCGCGGAAACCCACCCGCAGGCGTCCCGGCGGAGCGGCGCCATGCCGGTGGCTGACGCGGCGCAATCACACCCGCCGTGTATCTAAACGTCGTCCAATTGGCGGAATCGTTTGGAGTCGACGAGCGGGTCGTCGACGGCTGGATTCGCAACGAAGGGCTGCCGTGCGTGCACGACCGCGGGCGCCTGCTCTTCGACCGGGCGCAGGTGGTGGCGTGGGCCGGGGATCGTGGACTGGCCGCCCGCGCCGGTTTCCTCGCGCCGGAACGGACGGCTCTGCGCCCCGGCCGCCACCTGGAACCCCTGTTGCGCACCGGTGGGATCTGGCGGGACGTGCCGGTCGCGGAGCTGCCGTCGGTGATCGAACGCATCGTGACGGCTTTGCCCGGGGCCACGCCGGCCGTGCGCCAGGTGCTGGTGCAGCGCGTGCATGCGGCCGGCGGCGTCACCTGGGCTCCAGTGGGCGGCGGGCTGGCGCTGCCGCACCTGCGCGCGCCGGTCGCGCTGGGCAAGGACTCCGGGATCCTTGCGCTGCTGTTCCTGCGCGATCCGCTGCCGCTGGCGGATCCACCCGCGGACGGCGTGCCGGTGACTCGGTTGCTGTTCTTTCTCGCCCCGTCGCCCCGGGCGCACCTGGAATTGCTGGCGCAGTTGAGCACTGCCCTCACGCGCGGTCCTCTGCGCCGGCTCGTGTTGGAAGCCGCGTCCGACGCAGAGATCCTGGCGACGGTGGCCGCCGCCGAGGCGGCGCCGGCCTCCGGCGGGGAGAGCGGGCCATGACCCCCGGAACGCTTTTGCTGGTGGCCGCGGCCGGCCTGGCCTGGGGGATCGCCGGCGCCTGGCGTTTCCCACGAGCCTCCCTCGCGGCCACGGTCGGAGGAGCGGTGGCGGCGCTGGGGGCGGCGGTCTGGGTGTTGGCGGCCGGCGAGCCATGGGTCTGGCAGACGGCGGTGCGCGTCGGCGGTGAGCCGGTGAAGCTGCAACTCGACGCGCTGAGCGCATTCTTCCTGGTCCTCGTGGCCGTGCTTGGCGGCGCGGGTGCGCTCTACGCGTGGGAGTACTGGCCGGACGCCGCCCATCCGCACTCGGCCCGCACCGGGCGGGCGTGGTGGAACGGATTGCTTCTGGGCATGGCGCTGGTGCTTCTGTCGGCCAACGGTCTGCAGTTCCTCTTCGCGTGGGAATTGTTCACGGTGTGCGCGTATTTTCTCATCACGCGGGAGCGCCAACGGCCGGCGGTGCGGGCGGCGGGCTGGCTCTACCTGGCGGCTTCGCATGCCGGCACGCTCTGTCTGTTCGCTTTCTTCGCCCTGCTGGCGGCGCGCACGGGCGGCTGGGACCTCGGACCACTGCGGGAGCGGACGGACCTGGCACCGCTTTTCTGGCTGGCGTTGGTCGGTTTCGGCCTGAAAGCAGGCGTGTTTCCACTGCACATCTGGCTGCCGTCGGCCCACGCCAGCGCTCCCAGCCATGTTTCCGCGATCCTCTCGGGGGTGGCCATCAAGATGGGCATCTATGGGCTGATGCGGTTCAGTGGGTGGCTGCCGGTGCCGGCGGCGGCGGGGTGGACGGTGGCGGCGCTGGGCGCGGTCAGCGCCGTGCTTGGCGTGGCGTTTGCACTCGCCCAGCACGACCTCAAGCGCCTGCTGGCCTACCACAGCGTGGAAAACATCGGCATCATTCTGCTCGGGCTCGGTTTTGCCCTGGTGGCCGCGGCGCACGGGGACGCGGCCTGGGGACGCCTGGCCTTCGCGGGCGGGTTGCTGCATGTGTGGAACCACGGCCTCTTCAAGGCGCTTCTGTTCCTCGGGGCCGGGTCCGTGTTGCACGCCACCGGTACGCGGGAGATGAGCCGGCTGGGCGGCTTGTGGCGGGCGATGCCTTGGACGGCGGGCTGCTTTACACTAGGTGCCGCGGCCATTGCCGGGCTGCCGCCGCTCAACGGGTTTGTCAGCGAATGGCTCGTCTTTCTCGGCCTCTTTGATGCGACGTCCGGACGCGGACCGGCAACATGGGCGGCGGTGCCGGCAGCCATTTTGCTCGCTATAACCGGCGCGCTGGCGCTGGCATGCTTTGTCAAGGTCTGCGGGGTCGTGTTTCTCGGTCTTCCGCGCACGGCGGCGGCCGCGCAGGCGCACGAGAGCGGGCGATTCATGCGGCTGCCCATGGTAGCCTTGGGCGCGGCCTGCGTGGCGATCGGGCTGGCGCCGGCCCTGTTCTGGCCGGCGGTGGCCCATGCCGCGGCGGCCTGGCAACCCGCGTGGGCGGGACTGGCTTCGCCCGCGCCGTTGGTGACGCTGGGCGTATGTCATGTGATCCTGGCGGTGACAGCTGCGGTGGCCGCGCTGTTGCTCTGGCGGCGAGTGCGGCGGAACGGTTTCGTCCGCGCCGGCACGTGGGACTGCGGGTATGCGGCGCCCACGGCGCGCATGCAATACACGGCCGGTTCGTTTGCGGGCATCATCACCGGCTGGTTTGCCTGGATTCTGCGCCCAGAGCGTCACGCGAGTTTGCCGGAGGGTCCGTTTCCCACGGCGGCGAGTTACGCGGAGCACACACCGGAGACGGTATTGGAGCGTGTGGTCCAGCCGGCGGCAGCGGGGGTGATGGTGGTGGCGGGAGTGGCGCGGCGGCTGCAGCACGGCCGGCTGCAGGCGTACATTCTTTACGTGGTGGTGGGCTTGCTGGGGGTGGCGCTGCTGGTGCTGGCGGGAGGTGGGCGATGATGGCGGCGGCGGAAGTGCTGGTGCGTTTGGCGGCGTGGCTGTTGCTCGCGCCGCTGGTGCCCGGCCTGATCAACAAGGTGAAGGCCTGGGTGGCGGGCCGCCGCGGGCCGCCTGTGATGCAGCTCTATTACGACCTGGCCAAGCTCTGGCGGAAAGGCGTCGTGCTGAGCACGGCGGTGTCGCCCGGCCATGTGGCGGCCCCGGCGGTAGCGTGGGTGGCGCTGGTGGGTGCGGCGCTCCTGCTGCCAGTGGGATCGAGCGGGGCGGTGGTGGCCTTCCGCGGCGATGCGCTCTTGTTTGTCTATCTCCTGGCGCTGGCGCGTTTCGGCACGGCCTGCGCTGCGCTTGACACCGGGTCCGCCTTCGAAGGCATGGGTGCGGCGCGGGAGGTGAGCTACGCGGTGCTGGCCGAGGCGGCGATCATCACGGCGCTGCTGACACTCGGCGTGCAGAGCGGGAGCGTCTCGCTGGCCTCGATGCTCACGCCCGCGGCGGGGGCGGGCTCCGCCCTGCTGGCGGCGGGCCTTTTCGCCGTGCTCCTGGCCGAGAACTGCCGCGTGCCGTTCGACGACCCGAACACGCATCTGGAGCTGACGATGATCCATGAGGTGATGGTGCTGGATCACAGCGGTCCGCCGCTGGCGGTGATTCTGCACGGGGCGGCGTTGAAGCTCCTGGTCTTCGCGGTGCTGCTGGCCGAGGCGACGCTGCCGATCGGCGAGTTGTCCCCGTTCGCCGCGGCGGGCGTGCTGGCGGGCGCCGTGGTGGTGCTGGCGGTCGGCGTGGGCCTCGTGGAATCGCTGCTGGCGCGGTTTGCCTTCCGGCGCGTGCCGCTGCTGTTGACCACCGCGTTCCTGCTTTGCCTGTTCGCGCTGCTGGCGGCCTGGAAGGGAGGCGCCCGGTGAGCGGCGCGTTGAATCTTCTCGTCGGTCTGGCGATGGGCCTGAACCTGATCGCGCTAGCAAGCGCCCGGCTGCCCTCGTTGATCCGCACGGCGGCGGTGCAGGGCATGGTGCTGGGGGTGCTGCCGCTGCTGATCGAGCGGCAGGTCCACCTGCTGGTCGTGCTGGTGGCGGCTGGCACGGTGGCGGTGAAAGGGGTGGTGATCCCCGCCTTGCTGCGGCGCGCGCTGCGGGCGGCGAACATCGACCGCGAGGTCGAGCCCCTCCTCGACTACATCCCGTCGCTGCTGCTGGGCGCCGCGGCTACCATCGGCGCGGTGGCTCTGGCCGGGTTGTTGCCGTTGCTCCCGGAACACACCGGGGCGCTGTTGGTGCCGGGATCGTTCGCCACCGTCGTGGCCGGGTTTCTGCTGCTGATCGGCCGGGCCAAGGCGATCTCGCAGGTCTGCGGTTACCTCATCCTGGAAAACGGCATCTACCTGTTCGGCCTGTTGCTCATCCGATCGATGCCGCTCGTCGTCGAGGCGGGCATCCTGCTCGACCTGACGGTGGGGGTGTTCGTCATCGGCATCATCGCGGATCGCATCCAGCGTGAATTCGACACGCTGGACACCCGCAAACTCACCGTCTTGCGCGAATGAGGGAACTGGGACTCATCGTGGTGCCTTTGGCGGGCGCGGGTCTCGCGGCCCTCTGGCCGCGTGATCGCACGCGGCCCTGGCTGTTGCCGTTTATCGGTCTCATCCATGTCGGGCTCGCGTTCTGGCTGTTGGTGGACCCGCCGGCGGTGACGCCGGGCACGTGGCTGGGCTTCGATCCGCTCGCGCGGGCGGTGTTGCCGGCGGTGTCGTTGTTGTTCCTCGTCTGCGCGGCGTACGTCGTGTCCTATCTCGGGCTGCGGACGGAGCGGCGCAACCGAGTTTTTGTGGCTTCGCTGCTGGCGATGCTGGGGCTGTTGAGCGCGGGACACCAGGCCCGGCATCTGGGTTTGCTCTGGATTGCGACGGAGGGAGTCACGCTCGCCGCCGTGCCGCTGCTACACTTCAACGGCACGGCCCGCGCCTTCGAGGCGACGTGGAAATACCTGCTGGTCGGCGGCACGGGTATCGCGTTGTCGCTGCTGGGGTCTTTCTGTTTGGGGTACGCCTCGCTGCAGGGCGGTGGCGGCGGCGACCTGACGTTTGCCGGCCTGACGGCCCAAGGCTCCAGCTTGTCACACCCCTGGGTGCTGACCGCGTGGGTGCTGCTGCTGGTCGGCTATGGGACGAAAATGGGGCTGGCGCCGATGCACACGTGGAAGCCCGACGCCTACGGCGAGGCGCCCGGCATCGTGGGCGCGATGCTCGCGGGCGGCGTGACCACGGTGGCGTTCACGGCGATTCTGCGCGTGCGCGCGGTGATCAATGCCGCCGGGGAAGGCGCGATGGCCGACCACACGCTGCTGGCCATCGGGATATTCTCGATGCTGGTGGCCGCGCTCTTCCTGCTGGTGACGCGGGACTTCAAACGCATGCTGGCCTATTCGAGCGTGGAGCACATGGGCATTCTCAGCATCGGGGCGGCGCTGGGCGGCGCCGGTTTGTGGGCCGCGCTCTTCCACGTCTGGAACAACAGCCTGACCAAGGGGGCGCTGTTCCTCAGCGCGGGCAACATCCGGCGGGCCGCGGGCGCGCGCACGGTCGACGAAGTCGCCGGGATGGCGATCCGGACGCCGGTGTCGGCGCGGATCTTCGTGACGGGCATGCTGGCCGTCACGGCCTGCCCGCCGTTCGGCCCCTTTTTCAGCGAGCTGCGGATTGTCCGCACCGCGTTCGCCACCGGGCACGCCGCCGTGGCGGCGGGTTTCCTCGGCTGCCTCCTGTTCGCCTTCTTCGGCCTGACCCGGCTGGTCTTTGCCATCGTGGATGGCCGTCCGCGCCCGGCCGCGCGGGCGACCGGCCCCCGGCTCCGGGAAACGGCCGGCACCGTGCTGCCGCCCCTGGCGCTGTTGGGCGCTTCGCTCTGGCTCGGGTTGGCGACTCCGTCCGTCCTGCAAGAGACGTGGACCGCGGCGGTCCAGGCCCTTCTCCCAACACCATGAATACGCCGCGGGAATTTGCCGTGCTCGGCAACGCGTCCGCCCTGCCCTGGGCAGACGTGCCGGAGTGGCCGGTCGAGGCGCTGGTCGAGACCACGGCGGCGGAGATCGCCCGCGGCGGGCGGCTCGTGGCCTGGTTCGGGGTGTCCGAAGGCAAGGAGACGCGGATCGTGGCGGTGCTGGCTTTTGATTCGGACAACACGCTCGGCGTCGCCCGGAGCACCATCGTTCGGCCGCTGACCGGCCTGCCCTTCGCGGCGGACGACCGCTATCCGGCGCTCACGGTGCGTTGCGCGCAGGCGCATTTGTTCGAGCGCGAATTGTGGGAGCAGCACGGCCTCGTGCCCGCCGGGCATCCGTGGCTGAAACCGGTGCGGCGTGTGCCGGGCCAGCCGGACGGGGCGGGACCGGCGGAGAGATCGTTTTTCCGGGTCGAGGGCCGTGAAGTCCATGAAGTGGCGGTCGGGCCGGTGCACGCCGGCATCATCGAGCCGGGCCATTTTCGCTTCCAATGCGCGGGCGAGGAGGTGCTGCATCTGGAAATCGCGCTGGGCTACCAGCACCGCGGGGTGGAGGAGGCGCTGGTGGGCGGACCGCATCGCGCGACCCTCAGCCAGATGGAGACGGTCGCCGGGGATTCGACCATCGCCCATGCCACCGCCCACGCGCTCGCGCTCGAGGCACTGGCCGGGGCGGAAGCTCCGCTGCGGGCCCAGTGGCTGCGGGCCGTGGCACTCGAACTGGAGCGGTTGGCCAATCATACCGGCGACATCGGCGCGCTGGCGGGCGACGTCGCCTTTTTGCCGACCGCAGCGGCGTGCGGGAAGATCCGCGGCGACTTTCTCAACCTCACCGCGTTGCTGTGCGGCAACCGGTTTGGCCGCGGGTTGGTTCGCCCTGGCGGGTGCCGCCATGATCTGGAGCCGGAACGGGGGGCGCGTCTGGCGGAGCGGCTCGGTGCCGCCCTGGCGGAGGTGGAGGTGGCGGCAACTTGGCTGTGGGACGCGGCGTCCGTGCGGGCGCGGTTCGAAGGCACGGGTGCCCTGACGGATGCGCAGGCGGCGGACCTGGGCCTGGTGGGCCCGCCCGCACGCGCCTGCGGCCTGGTGCGCGATGTGCGCTATGATCACCCGGCCGGCTGGCACCGGTTTGCGCAGATGCCCGTGGCGGTCTGGCCCGACGGCGACATACTCGCGCGCGCCCGGGTCCGCTGGCTGGAACTGCAGCGTTCGGGGCGCTTCCTCACCGAGCAACTCGCCGGCCCGCCGGACGGGGCGATCCGGGACGAAATCGGACCCCTGGCGGGCGAGACGCTGGCGGTGGCGCTGGTCGAAGGCTGGCGCGGCGAGACGTGCCATGCGGTGTTGACCGACGCGGCCGGTCGCATCCGCCGGTACAAGATCGTCGACCCGTCGTTCCACAACTGGACCGGTCTGGCGCTTGCCCTGCGCGGCCAGGCCATCTCGGATTTTCCGCTCTGCAACAAGAGCTTCAACCTCTCCTATTGCGGCTTCGATCTTTGAGCCGCGCCCGCTCCGCCATGTTCGCCCTCGACACACTCACCCATCGCCTGCGGAATGGCTGCCAGACCATGGCCTATCCCGAGGGTCCGCCGCCGGCTCTGCCGGACCGGCATGGCGGCGCGCTTCGGGTGGACTCCACGCGGTGTGCCGACGGCTGCCAGGCCTGCGTGCCGGTGTGTCCGACCCAGGCGATCACCCGGCTCCACTCCATCGCCAAGGCTTCTGCGGTCGCTGGAGCTTTGGCGGAAAGGTCTGAGGCTGCAGCCGGCGCCGCAGTCGCGCTCGATTTGGGCCGTTGCATCTTCTGCGCCGCCTGTGTCGAGGCGTGCCCGGTCGGCGCGATCACGCAGACGGGCGATCACCGGATGGCGGCGAAACGGCGGGAGGATCTGGTGCTGGGCCCACGCGGCGAGGAGGAAGTCCGCCTGGCGGCGGCTCTGGACGAGAAGCTCCGGCGCCTGTTCGGCCGCTCCCTGCGTCTGCGCCAGGTGAGCGCGGGGGGATGCAACGCCTGCGAAGCCGACACCAACGTGCTCGGCACGATCGGCTGGGACCTCCACCGCTTTGGCATCCAGTTCGTGGCGTCGCCGCGACACGCCGACGGCCTGCTCGTCACGGGACCCGTTTCGGCCAACATGCGGCTGGCGCTGGAAAAGACGTACGCGGCCGTGCCGGCGCCCAAGATCGTCATCGCCGTCGGCGCCTGCGCCATCGCGGGTGGGCCGTTTGTGGGTCATCCGCAGGTCGCGAATGGCGCCGCCGCGGTCGTGCCGGTCGACCTGTTCATCCCCGGCTGCCCGCCGCACCCGCTGACGATCCTCGACGGCCTGCTGCGTCTGCTCGGCCGGTTGGAAGAGGTTGGCGCGGGCTAGCAGAGTGTCGGACTTCGTCCTCCACTCTGCTAAACAAAATGGCTGCGCCATTTTGGCGGAGCCTGGTAGGGCCGAGTGATTTCCGGGTTTTTTGCTCGGTGGTGATCGAAGGCGTCCGTTTTCTTAAATTCGGAAATACTCCTCCATCCCGCTTCGACGAGTTTTTTCTTCCACTTCCCGGCGTCGGGATATTCCCCGTGACCCTAATGCGAATGGGTCGCACCGCCGTTGGGAGCGGCGACATTTCACCCGCCGCCTCCAGACGGCGGATCGCCAATTCCAACGAAATTTGCTCGCCTCAAGGCCGGCAATGTGCGAAAGCAAAACATCCGGTTGCTGGAATTCCAAGGGCTTCCTCGCTGGCAAATTACCCATTTCCCCGCCGTTCTTTCGGTCCCCGATTTTCCCATGCCCATGCTCTCTGGAAACGTCACTGCGCACCGGGCAATTTCAGCGGCTCCACGCCGCCCGTGGCCGATCTGCAAACGATTGACCGTTCTGCCTATCATCCCACCCTAATTGGCAAACCCACTCATTGGTACAGCTACACAACGTTCGGCAAAAATCTCCATCTACACGTCATGAAATCCATCATCGCAGTCCTCTGTACATTGGCCCTCGTCGCTTGCACTAGCGTTCAGAAAAGTACCCGCATCAGTACCAGCCTGCACGCGCAAGAATACAATAGCGTCGCTTCCCGTTACATAGAGAAGCCGACTTTCGTCTCGATGGAGAGCATGAGCGACGGCAAAAATGTGCTGATGGTTGAGATGAAGACATATGCCGTTCCCAGCACATACAGTAGTTTGAATCTATCACCAGATGCCGCCGAGGCACTCCGTCACACGCAGCTCAGATTCCTCAAGGGGCAGGTCGGTGGCTATGTCGCGGCGATCGATAAGTTTCTAGATTGGGCTGCTCTTGCGAGCGAAAGAAAGGACGCATTTACGAAGGAGATCACGAGTGTACCGACGTGGGCGAATATGGGGAGTGGCGCATTGAAGTTTACGTTCCATTCAGGGAATGATCAGGCGCATTTCTTGGCTATCGCCTTTTCTGCTGCTGGCACCACACTCGAGGCTGAAGCACAGTACTTCGACGTCGTGAATGCGAAGGAGCTGAAGCGAGTGCTGTTGGCGTTTGGATCTGATTCGCTTCAGAAGACAGATATTGATAGCGTTTACAAATGAAGAAAGAGGAGCCGAACCCAGGCACTACAGGGAACGCCTGAAAAAGTCCCTTCTTCTGCGACCGAGCCGGAGGCCCGGCGCCCCTGACCTGAAACGTTGGGCAACAATACACAGGAGGCGCATCATGAATCGGTGGCATATCGCAGTCTTCGCCGTGGCGATGCTCTGCGATGGAGCATTCGCCGGTGCGCCGGAACACTCGGAAACATTGCTCGATCGACTCCCCGGAAATTGGGTGCTGAGCGGAAAACTGGCCGGCCAAGAGACCACCCACGATATCGCGGCCGATTGGGCTCTGAATCGTGGCTATCTTCGCATCCACGAGATCTCGCGCGAAAAAGCGCCATCGGGAGCAGCCTTCTACGAGGCCATCATCTTTTTCTCCTACAATGCGAAGACGGACGATTACACGTGCCTGTGGTTAGACTCCACCTCGAATGAGGGATTGGTTGCAGAAGGGTTCGGGCATGCGAAGCGAAGCGCGAATTCGCTGCCGTTTGTATTTCGAGATGCGAACGGGCAGGTTTCGTTCGAGAATACTTTCGTTTACGATCCGACTTCAGATTCCTGGAAATGGATCATGGACAATGTTGCGGCGGGAAAGCGGAAGCCCTTTGGCAGAGTGACGCTGGTGAAGCTAGACTCTCAAGCGAAAGGCATGCCCAACCAGCCACCACTGCCGACGTCGGCCAGCGTCACTCCGGCTGCTGGCGCACCCGTCGTGCCGCCGTCCAACGCGGCAGATCGTTGAACGTTGGGCCAAGAAAGAACCAGCTTGACAGACGTACGCTTAACCGTACGCTCCAGGTATGACCTCAATTCCAGTCACCCTAGCTCGTTCCAGGCTCTATCAGCTTGTCGACGATACCGCCGCTTCCCACGTTCCCGTCCAGATTACCGGCAAGCGCAGCAATGCGGTTTTGGTGGCCGAAGACGATTGGCGGAGCATTCAGGAGACGCTCTACCTTCTGTCGATTCCGGGAATGCGCGAATCCATTCGGAAGGGATTGCGGGAACCGTTGGGGAGAGCCAAGACTGAAATCACCTGGTGACCTGGCAGCTCTATTACACCAAGCAAGCCCTGAAGGACGCCAAGAAGCTGGCGTCCAGCAATCTTCGGCCCCAAGCAGAACGCCTGCTTGAGATTCT
>Ga0182027_10008854_pt1 | contig 14571 bp, 11 predicted proteins | sample 712E1DmetaG_FD_121300 | JGI IMG/M metagenome (GOLD analysis project Ga0182027, IMG submission 121300) | Permafrost microbial communities from Stordalen Mire, Sweden - 712E1D metaG (Illumina Assembly) | ecosystem: Environmental > Terrestrial > Soil > Wetlands > Permafrost | place: Sweden... | reverse complement strand
CGCACAAAGATGTAGCTATTGCGAGACTCGTGCAGGATATTGCGGCCGGCGCAAGCAATCCTACAAGTACTATGAAGTGGAATGAGTTAAATAGAGTTGATACGAAAAATGCGCCGTACGATTTGCTTGTAGTTCCAAAAAGCGCGTATGCAATTATGCATTTGTACTTACAGGATTTTGATGACAAAAAAATTCTTGCTTTTGCCGATCAGGGGATTGCGCTATTGCAAACACCAGAGGAATTGTTCAAGGATAATCTTCGCGCAATATCTGCATATACACCGCGCGGGAAAGATCTGCTGTTAATTTGGGAACAGTCTCCAAAAGTTGATAGCGTTATTCAATTTTTTTCCCGATATAAACGCTATGGTAATCAAAAGGTTATTACAGATCACGTTGACGGCGTAACATTTTCCTTATATCTGTTAACAATCAAGCGCGAGAATATTAATCAATTTCAACATGATGTTGTTGAAGACGCACCGTTATGGTATACGAATAGTGGGGTGAGTGATGAAACGCAGTAACCTTTTATTATTGTACGTTGTGAGTTTTTTTATAGGGACGGCGATTTTCGTTGACCTTTTCCATTCTGTGCTTTTTCGTGGAATAGACGTCTTTTTTTATCGGGGTATAGCGTTATTGTTTGTCGCATGTGTGATAGTGGGTATTGCACTTATTATTGCTTGGAAGCGGTTTCCCGGATTTTTTAGCTTGAAAGATATTTATATTATCATCCTTACCTTAGTAAGCGTGAATCTCCTCTTTTTTACTCATGTACCCGTGACAGCCGAACGGTCTATGAGTATCTTTCTGTTAGATTATATGAACAAGAACCCGGAAAAAATCATTAGTAAAGAAGAATTAACACGGGTGTTTTTAGAACAGTATGTGGTGGCAGATGATAATATTCAAAAAAGAATTCATGAACAGCTTGTATCGGGGGATATAACTTTGAAGGAAAACGGGTACCAGTTAACTAACCAAGGAAAACTTCTTATGAAGATGTATGGAGTTGTGGCTAGTGTATTCGGGATTAAGAAATAATTCGTTGTGCTGCCCTTTGTCCTAACTCTACTGCATAGTTCGTTCCGCGGTCCCAGGGATAAATACTGTCCATGTTGGCTAGATACACATTAGGGATCGTTGTCTCAATCCGGGGAGCTCTTTTTGAGTAATTTACTTGGTGTACCGGTTGTGCGTAGGGAGCGGTGAATAAATATGAATTCGTTATATCTAAATCGTTATTCGTTAATCGGTTAATATATGGAATAAAGATTTTAAGTAATTGTTGTTTGGTCATCGTAAGATACGGGTGATCCGTGGGGAGATAATTACCGATATAGGTGAGGTGATGATTGCTGTAGTGGGATGCGTTCATAAAATTGGTGTGCGCAACGACAGCTAAGAAGGGAAACGTTCGATCTGTGATGTTGAGCCAATAGACATTTTTTAGAATTGGCGCATCAGTTTCAAGAATAAGGGTTTGTGCATGTAGATGAGGAACTGGAGTGATTTGAAGTTTCGGAACAATTTTTTGTGCAATAGGACTGGGCGTAGTGAATAAAATTTTATCAAATTCTGAAAGAGTCTTAAGCGAGTCGATTGATGTGTTTGTATGAATGATTCCACCCTGTTTTTTTATAGCTTTTTCAAGCGTTGTAACCAATGTGTGAAAACCGCCACTAATATAATAGAGGCTTGGTGTCCGTTTTTTAATTCTCGCCCACAGCCATGATGCGGCAATGGAATCGTTATAATGGCCGAATTTACCGGTCATGAGAGGCTCCCAAATAACCCGCCAGCCAGCCGATCCTCCAACAGATGTAAAAAATTGTTTTGCAGTGATTCCTTCCAGTGTTTGCCAAAATGGATAGAGTTTACAAAATGCAGCAATTGTTCCGGTTCGGAGTTTATCTATAAGTGATAAACCGGGAAACTGAAGCAGGTTGATAGGGGAATCCAACTGGTACATTCCATCGTGAACTAAATTTGCGGTGATTGGGCGTTTGCGGATAAGTTTATCCTTAATTCCCAATTCATTCATCAATGCAATAATTGCGTAGTCGTTGGTAAACAGATGGTGGTATGATTTTTCCAGTGACCAATCCCATCCCTTTTCTTTCCATCCATTAGCAAGTCCGCCGAGCTCTTTATCCCGTTCAAACAAATCAACATGGTGGCCGCGTTTTGTGAGTTCATATGCGGCGGTAAGTCCTGTTAATCCGCCACCAATTATAGCGATCTTCATGCATTGATTATATACCATCAACTCTTATGAAAAATCCCTCTGTACTCTATTGTATCCCCGAGTATAATCTGAGTATGGGTTCAGATCTGTCAATTGTATTCCGTTGGTGGGGGACACTTTTTTTAGTTGGTGCCGTAGCGTTTCCATTAACAAAAAGACTATTTTCCAAGTGGTGGGATAAAGGGTATTTGTTTTCTAAAGCAGTCGGCATGGCTTTGGTTACCTTCCTCGTATATGTTGCCGGTACGGTTCATCTGTTTCCTTTTGGAGCGCTTTCGATTATTTGGGCAATGGTAGTAGTTTTTATTGTTGGGCTAGGGTTGAACGGTATTCATATTCGAAAAGGTTTAGGTAAACAAGTATGGAAAAATGTCATTCTGTTGTTTCTTGAAGAGTTTTTCTTCTTCGCAGCTCTTTTATTTTGGTCCTGGATAAAAGGACATGAGCCCAGTATTCATGGTCTTGAGAAGTTCATGGATTTCGGATTTACCAAGTCAATTTTAGATAATAGCTATTTTCCCACTCCGGATTTGTGGTATGCGGGATTTTCTATTAATTATTATTATTTTGGCCATACGGTCATGGCAATGCTCACCCGGTTGTCGGGGTTGGATCTTGCATACACGTTTAATCTCATGCTTACTTCAATTTTCGCATTCACACTTACGATGAGTTTTTCAATCGGATATCAATTATTACGTTTGGGTTTGCCAGATCGGATTGGGAGGCGGGGACGAGTATTTGGTGCTCTCTTGACAGCATATTTAGTGACATTAGCTGGAAACATGCAGACGATTTACGCCTTTACCAAGGGGTATTTTGGAGACGCCACCCCACCGCCGTTTTGGACGCTCTTGTGGAAAGCATCAGAACTTGGGAATATCGGACTTGGTTTGGATAAATACTGGTATGCAAACGCCACGAGGTTTATTCCGTATACCATCCATGAATTTCCGAGTTATTCATTTGTTGTATCGGATGTACATGGACACGTACTCTCTTTGCCGTTCGTGCTGTTAGCTATAGCATTATTAATACTACTGTTTGGTTTTCCGATTCAAAAAGGTGCAAAATTTGAATTTTCGCGTATTGTGTTTTACGGGTTTCTCTGTGGCGTGCTTTTGATGACGAACGCACTAGACGGACCTATTTACATGGGATTATTTTTAACTATCTTTATTGTTCGTCAATGGAATTTTATTGTACTTTGGAAGAAACATTGGAAGCAGTTACTATCGATTTTTGCTGCAGTTGTGATTCCTGCGATTGGAGCAAGTTTGCCGTTCTTGGCTCACTTTAGTTCGTTTGTCACAGGTCTTGCGGTTAATTGTCCTCCAGCTTTTTTAGCGGATCATAAAATCGGACCAATTCTATTTGAAGGAATAGAAAAGTGCCAGCATAGCCCGTTGTGGATGATGTGGTTATTGTGGGGATTTTTTATTTATTGTGGTGTATTTTTCATTGGTTCGAATATTCAAAGAATCAAGATATCGAAGCTAAAACTTATACAGTTAAAAACCAATTTTACTCAATTGCACATGGTACTTGCGATTTTTTTCATTTTTTCAGTCCTCCTCATTATTTTTCCAGAATTCTTCTATTTTAAAGATATTTATCCCATGCATTTCCGTTCAAACACGATGTTTAAGTTGGGATATCAGGCATTCATTATGTTTAGTATTGTTTCGGGGTATACGATTGTGCGGGCGATTGTTTCATTGCGTGGGCGGGTTAAGAATATTTTGTTCCTTATTATCCTCGTGCCTCAACTATTCTTGGTTTCCATATATCCTATCTTCAGTGTTCGATCATACTTTGATAGTCTTCGACATTATCAAGGGCTGTACGGGTTGAATTGGCTCAAAAGCCAATATCAGGATGATTACGCAGGAATTCAATTTATAAATACCCAAGTTGCAGAAATGAATCCTCAGTTGCCTCGCCCGATTATTGTCGAGGCGGACGGGGATAGTTATACCGATTATGATCGTTATAGCTCATTTACCGGATTGCAGACTGTTGTCGGATGGGCAGTGCATGAGTGGTTGTGGCGTGGATCGTATGACGTAGTTGCTCCTCGTCGGGCAGATGTGCAAGCGATTTACGAGTCCACCGATATCGAAGCGACCCGTGAACTTCTTCAGAAATATGACGTTACCTATATAATAGTAAGCTCTCTTGAGCGTGAAAAATATCCTACCATGGATGAAGCGAAGTTTGAACAACTTGGTAAACTTGTTTTTTCCCAGGGTGTAGCAAAAATTTACAAGATACAGACATATTGACAGATGACGCAAAATAGATTTTACTAAATGGAGGAGTAATTTCTATAACTATGAATAAAACTGTCCGTTCACAGATCGCATTCGCTCTTGTTTTAGCGATTCTATCGATGGGTTTGTTGCCATTTGTCACATCAGTGCAAGCAGGAACACTTACTCCGGCAAAAGTTACAATCTCTGATTCCCGGGCAGGGAATACCCCTACGACGTATGATTTTGCCTTTACCACTACAGTTACTGATGCTATTAAACAACTGAATATTGAATTTTGTAATAACGCCTCCGGAGCATGTGTCACTCCAACGGGATTTGTTTCAACTGGAGCCACCCGTGCAAGTGATAATCTAGCAGGGACCGGACGGACAGACACATTTACCGGAAACGGTACACTGTCTACAGTTGTTACAACGCCTGCTGCTCAATCTACTCAGGCAGTGACGGCATCCTATACCGGAATTACCAATCCAACAACCGCTAACACGACATTTTTTGCCCGAATTACTACATATTCGGATACAGGTACAACAGAAATAGATGACGCAACGGTTGCGTTTGCAATTTTAACCTCAACTTCAATTTCCGTATCCGCGTCAGTTGATCCAACGTTTACATTTAGCGTCGCGGCAGCTAATACAGGAACGGTAAACGGTGCTGCGATAAATGTAACAACATCCACTGCAACAACAATACCATTTGGTACATTATCAACAGGTACCACAAAGATTGCCGCTCACGATCTTTCGATTACATCAAATTCACTGAATGGATACACAATAACCGTGAAAGCGGCTGCAGATCCACCATTGGTTGACGCCTTAAACAATATCGATAAATTTACCGGTTCCAATGCAACTCCTGCAACTTGGTCATCACCGGATGGAACCAGCGCTAATGTGAATACAGGATTTTTTGGATACACCACGAATAATGCGACACTTGGTACCGGAACGGCGGATCGGTTTACAAGTAGTGGTGGAAATAAATGGGCTGGTCCAACAACTAGTCCGCTTGAAATAGCATATAGTCCGGTCGGAGTAAGCACAACTCAAGTAACTCGTGTTGGTTGGCAGGCAGAAGTTAATGGTCTTCAGCCGCCGGGATCGTACGCGGGGACAGTCGTATTAGTCGCGACACCAACGTATTAATTACATCATGAAAAAGAACCGTAGAAGTTCTGTTTGGATGTTCATTGCTCTTGGAGCAGCAGTGATGCTGGTTGCCTCAACAATTGTCGGTTCCATTTCTGCACAAAACGCTACCAGTTCTCAGACGCTTGAAGTTTCTCCTCCTAGTCAGGAAGTTTCTGTTGATCCCGGACAAACTGTAAACGTGAAAGCGAAGGTGCGCAATAAAAGTGCATCAGCATTAAATTTGACTGTTCGGATTGAAGATTTTACTGCAACAGGCGAGGGGGGACAGGTTGCACTTACCGAAGAGGGACCATACTCACTTACTTCATGGACGAAACTTGATACAACGTCATTTACGCTGAAACCCGGTGAAACAAAAGAAGTAACCGCAACAGCTACGGTTCCGGTTGGATCCGCGGGTGGCAGGTATGGTTCGTTCGTATTTTCTGTTGGTGGTGGTGCAAGCGCGCCGGGAACCGCTTCAGTATCGCAGGAAGTTGCATCATTATTCTTACTTCGTATATCCGGACCGGTGACGGAACAATTAACGATCGACGAATTTTCAGCACCAGCATTTTTGGAATTCGGACCGGTTCCCATGACATTGAAGTTTCAAAATAAAGGGAACGTTCATGTAAAAGCAAATGGACTAATTAACGTTCGTAATATGTTCGGAAAAACGACAGCCGATGTGGTATTTCGAGGAGATAACGTTTTTCCAGGTGCCTCACGTATTCAAAGTGTAATGCTTGATAAACAATGGTTAATCGGACCGTACACAGCGCAAGCAGTACTTACGTTTGGTAGTAAAAATGAATCCCTCACGGAGACGACAACATTTTTTGTATTCCCGGTTCGTATATTCGTTGCTGTTGTAATAGTTCTGGCAGTTTTATATTTGATGCGTAAACGCTTGCAAAAGGCAATGAAAGCGCTCATAGGATAAATAATATGAAATATACTACTAAACGACGATTCGGACAGTTTATTTCAGTTCTTTTAGTTCTTGGATTAATCAGTATTTCGTTTGCTTCATTTATTACCCCCAAAGTTCAAGCTGGTACATTTACGCCTGCAAAAGTCACGATTAGTGACTCCCGCGCAGGAAATGCATCTACAACCTATGATTTTGCCTTTACAACTACCGTAACGGACTCTATTAAGCAACTGAATGTTGTATTTTGTACCACCGCATCCGGAGCATGTACGACGCCAACCGGTATGGACACAACGGGTGCCACTAGGGCAAGCGATAATTTGGCAGGTACGGGAAGAACGGATACATTTACCGGAAACGGTACATTAACAACAGTAATCACCACACCCGCGTCACAATCAACACAGGCAGTGACAGTATCGTACACAGGAATTACCAATTCAACTTCGGCAGATACAACGTATTTTGCGCGGGTTACCACGTATTCAGATACTGGTTCAACTGTTATTGATAGCGCAACGCTCGCGTTTGCGATTTTGACATCAACGTCTCTTGCAGTAACGGCTGATGTAGGTTCAACATTTTCGTTTTCAGTTGCTGCAGCAACATCAGGATCAGTCAACGGAGCATCAATTAATGTGAGTACTACAACAGCAAACAGCATTCCATTTGGAGTATTGTCTTCCGGAGCACCAAAAATTGCTGCACACGATATTTCAGTGTTAACAAATTCACCAAATGGATACACGGTAACAGTAAAAACAACCACAGATCCGCCTTTGCAGGATAATACGAACAATATAGATAAATTCACCGGTACTAACGCTGCTCCAGCATCTTGGACATCACCGGATGGCACCAGCGCGAACGTGAATACCGGATTTTTTGGATACACAACAAACGATTCGACTCTTGGTACAGGAACACCGGATCGGTTTACCAGTTCCAGTGGAAATAAGTGGGCAGGTGCTACAACATCACCGCTTGAAGTTGCATATAGTGCTGCAGGAACAGGATCAGCGGATGTAACACGTGTTGGTTGGCAGGCGGAGGTTAACGGTTTACAGCCGCCGGGATCGTACACAGGAACCGTTATCCTCGTCGCTACTCCAACATATTAATTGCATGATAACGAGAAAAATGGCGTTTATTGTACTCTTATCATTCGGTGTTGGATATGGATTTCATGATATTGTACAGAAGAATGGGATAAACCCATTGTTAAGAACAATAAATATACCCGATAAACAAACCTCTCAATCCGTATTAGGGCAGACATCCGACAATCAATTTGTTACATCGGTGACCTATGATGGTCATGTATTCCATCCTGATCATGTAATGGTTAAAAAAGGTAATTATATCGCCATAACAAATAAAAGTCCGTCAGAACTCATGTGGTTGACTTCAAATTACGATGCATTATCAACAAAACGTGGTTTTGGAGAGGGAGAGCGTCTGCAAGTCACGCTTATGCAAGAAGGAGTATATGTTATACACAACCAACTCCGTCCGGAGGCCATAATCAATTTGACGGTTGAACCATAAGTGGTACAACTATTCTTTGTATATACTTTGGTCTATGCGGGAAAAACGGAGTTTTTTCACAATTAAGGAACGAGTAATTCTTTGTCGTTGTCTCTTTTTAATTATTCCCGCATATCAGATTTCTTTGAATATGATCGTGTGAGGTTCTGTTTTTTTATAATCCGCTCAATTGTTCGAAGAGAAATGCGTAAATCCAAATTATTCTGAATGCGTTTAAGTGGCCAGTTTAACTCCCTGAGATGAACGATTTGTTGAATGTGTTTGGCAGATATAGAGGATGTTCGAAGTTTGTGTGGTCGGGTTGATTTTCGAACAAGTGAGATTGATGAGCTATCGGATAAAAGATCGTCCGCTCTTCGCGACCATCTATGGACTGTAGAACGGTGTACACCGAGAATCGTTGCCGCATCACGAGCTGATCCATTAACGGACGTAAGAGCTTGCATAATTGTTGATGGCGGTATTCGATGGTCTTGTGGAGTTGGTGTTATGTTGGTTTCGGGATATGGTTTTCCCAACAAAGCAAGGATTGCTCGTTTCATGTTTTTTCGTTTTGAAATAATAAACAACAAGAGAAGAATGAGTATAAGAAGCAAGATGGACTGGCGAACTGGAAATACTATAATATATTTTGATTCTTCAACAAACAAACCCTGTTCTAGACTAACGGATAGTTTTATATTATAAACGCCCCATTTATAATTTTGGATTGTAAATACGGGCTTCCACGATCTTATTTTATCCGGTAAAATTACTTTTTCTTCAAGATCTAAACGTTGAGTCTTACCTAAAAGGGGCGTGATAGATAGAGTTGGTTTCGCAGTGAAATAGTTAAGAGAAATATTTTTTACTCGAATATGAACGCCTACAGGGTTTGACTCATATACTGGTTTATCAAAAGAGAATTCCAATATATCACCTCTTTTTTTTAGTGAATCCTCGACGCCAATATTTGCGAGTGTGATGACTCCTATTTTTGATCCGATGGATAAGCCTGGGGTGAGGGGAGTAAAATAAATCATCGCGTAATACCCGCCAAGAGGCACCGTTTGGGGGATGGATATCCGTACAAAGAATTTGTCAGAACTCCGAGCAGGAATAATGGTGTCTGTGTGATCGAGCGCCATCCATGAAGACAAGGGAGAAACGGTGTTTGTATTACTAGATACTTCAACACCAGAATCCTCATCAGATGGGTCAAATCCTTCAATGGATGCCTGGACTGGCACAGGGATAGAAGCAAGATTATCTACTTTAATGGAATATACCTGTTTGGATCCGGGCTTGATCTGTAGTTTGAGAATGACCGGAGAAATGCGCAAAAGGGAAGTGAGTTGAGAAGAATCCTGTGCGTAGACAGATGAAATTGGTATAGAGAATCCAATCCACACAAGACATATATATAGTAAGAATCTTCGATTATTCATATTAATATATAGGTACGACGACATAGGTAACCGTATTTGTATAATTTCCTGCTTTTGTCGTGTTGTCTCCGGAGACTCTGTAGGATATTGTGAATTGTTCATTTACTATTGGATTATCTTCAATCGGTCCTGTATGGTCAGCGACTGGATCTCCCGGAATAGATGTTGGAAACCCTGCGTACTTCGGTCCACCGCTCGTAAATCTATCACTCGTTCCACCTGAAAGGGAGTTGTCATTCGTGGTATACCCGAATCCAGTATTACTCCATACTGTGGGAGAGCTGTTGGGACTTGAATAGTCAGGAATTGTTTCAGATGCAAATGAAAGTGGTCCTGTTTCCCGTCCGTAAACGGCGTATCCGTTATAAGCGTTTGTTGATGTGGTTAGTGTTGTTGACTTACTATCATCTGTGTAATTATTGCCTGAATTTAAATTATTAAAAGCAAGATTTGCAGCGGAAATACCGAACGTCATGGAAGGAACAGATGTTGTGGCGCTAGCTGTCGGTCCGTAATCTGATTCCGTAAAATCGCCTCTTTTGGCTTTTACTTTAATTCTATACGTTGTGTCTTGTGTAAGGGATCTGATAAACACACCAGTTGATCCGCCCCAATTGCTGTACGTCTGCCAATCTTCAGATCCGAGTATCGGACCAATCGTATTATCATTTTGGACATAATTTGTTGTGGTGAAATCATCATCAGATATGGCGATAGCATAGAGCGTGTCAGTTGGATTATCCCCGGTATTAATGACACACTTAAGGCGATCATAGTTAGTGGCAGGATTGGTAAATGTAGGAGCAGAAGGAACATCTGTTTGTAATGTTTCCGTAAGTCCGGCGTTCACAGCATAATTTGTCGATGATATATTGTTCAACTCTAAGCCTCCTGCCTCTCCGAATAGATTAAAATTTGAAGACGTACTGTTGTCTCCACCTCCGCTGTCAAATCCGTATTGTTCGAGTTCATAATTTGTGCTACTTGGTCCGGCACTGGCAGGGATGGGAAATGCGACAAATAGAGCGAGGACGACGAAGAATGGTACAAGAGAAAATTTTCTTCTCGGCATACTGTATAAAAGTACCATATACATTTGCGACACACAAGAGGCAAGTAAATATATATGTATATGGCAGATTTTAGACAGTTTAATATGGTAAGGTAAACTCACGGAGTCCGAAGAGATAGGGGAAGTATTTAAAGGTACAAACATATGGGATTTGTAAACGATCACAGACAATATTTGATAGAGCCTGATCCAGTGTTAGATTGGCGCTTTTGGTTGTAATAACAAGCTTTACAGCTGTTTTCATCATTGGTTCGTCCACATAAACAATATCGATTGCGCTTGTGAATAAGGTTTGAAGAAAATCACGGCCAATAGATTGGCTCATGTAGGTTTGGATGTGCTCATAGGTATACATGACTGTAGACGGAGAGGTATAGAGATGGTAGCCATCCTGCGCGAAATATCGGAAAAAAGCTCCGGCCATTTGGTGTTTGATATCAGAACGATCTATAAATGTATAGAAAGCTGATTCTGTAAGATATACTTTTTTACTTCCCATACGTTATTTCGTTGGAATGCTAACGCTCATTCCAACCCCTTCCAGCTTCCAAAACGGGTCACTTAGAGAGAACGTCTGCGTTTCCGAGTGAGCGGTTACAGGAGCATGTTTTGTGGGTGAATCGTAAGCTTTTTGAAATAAAGTCAAATCGTCTTCTTTAATCCGTACCGCACCGGCAATTTTAACTGCATTGAGTTTTTTGTCGCGGATATACCTACGGATGGTCAATGGGTGGACCTTGAGAATGAAGGCCACTTGTCTAACTGTTAGTAAATCAGACATATACAATTATATACATTTATATACAAAAATATGCAAATCTTACGCACGTTTGACCTCAAAACACGGATGATTCTTAATTAATATAGTATATGCGCACTATACTGCCCAAGGTTTATACTATTCTTCTGACTGTTATTATTATAACAGCATTATCTGTTATAAATACAGGAACTGCTTACGCTTCAACGGGTATAAATCAACAAATAAATTTTCAAGGGAAAGTTGTTAATACAGATGGTACCAATGTTCCGAACGGGCTATATCGATTTCAATTCCGAATTTATACGGGAGCAAGCGGTGGATCACCGATTTGGACAGAGGATTATGATGGTGCAAATAAAATTCAGGTCACCGACGGAATTTTCCGCGTTGCACTCGGAAGTTTAACAACACTTCCGGGAAGTGTGGATTTTAATACTGACAACATATATTTATCAATACAGTTTCATACCGAGTCAACGGAAATGGATCCCAGAATTCAATTTGCGGCCGTTCCATACGCGTTTAATGCGAAAACAGTCGGAGGACTAACCGTTACAGACACAACTGGAACTCTCACAATCCCGGATAGTACAACAGTTGCATTCGCCGGTTCATTTACGACAAATGGCGCATTTCCACTCGAATTAACCACAACGGCAGATACAAATGTCACATTGCCAACAACGGGCACATTATCAACACTTAATGGCAACGAGGTTCTTACAAATAAAACAATTGGTTCCACAGGGCTTACATTTTCCGGCGCGTCAACAGATATCACAACCGGTACAAATGAAGATTTTACTATTGTTCCCAATGGGTCAGGAAAAGTAGGGATTGGCACAAATGCTCCTTCACAAATGCTTGATGTTTTGGGAAATGCGACGGTATCCGGGTCTTTATCACTTGCTCCCAATACTTCCGGATATGTTGGTGCATGTACCTCAGATAAAGCTGGGGAAATGTATTTTAATGGAACAGACAATACATTCTATTTCTGTAACGGAACAACTTGGACACAGTCACAGGATGGAATTTTTGGTCCAACCGGTTCAACCGGTGGAACAGGAGTAATGGGGCCGACGGGAACGACCGGATCCACAGGTAGCACTGGTTCAACAGGAGTGATAGGTCCAACTGGATCCACAGGGGCCACAGGATCAACTGGTTCCACAGGGGCTGTCGGACAAACAGGTCCAACTGGTTCAACAGGTTCAACAGGTGGAACAGGTGTTACGGGACCAACAGGTGCAACCGGTACTACAGGTTCAACAGGAGTTAAAGGTCCAACAGGTTCAACCGGAGATACTGGTTCAACAGGATCAACCGGAACTACAGGTGGAACCGGAGTCACCGGCCCAACTGGTTCTACAGGTTCTACGGGTTCAACAGGTGTAACAGGTCCAACCGGTTCTACCGGTTCAACCGGAACTACAGGTGGAACCGGAGTCACCGGCCCAACTGGTTCTACAGGATCTACGGGTTCAACAGGGGGAACAGGAGTTACGGGACCGACAGGTTCAACCGGTTCTACAGGTTCAACAGGAAGCACTGGTTTGACAGGTCCAACCGGATCTACTGGTTCAACCGGTGGAACAGGAGTAATGGGGCCGACGGGAACGACCGGATCCACAGGTGGCACTGGTTCAACAGGAGTGATAGGTCCAACCGGATCAACAGGTTCAACTGGAGGAACAGGAATAACCGGACCAACGGGGTCTACTGGATCAACAGGTTCCACTGGCGCTATTGGACAAACTGGTCCAACTGGTACAACAGGATCAACCGGTGGAACGGGTGTTACAGGTCCAACCGGATCAACAGGTTCAACCGGAGCTACGGGAATTATTGGTCAAACCGGACCCACGGGATCTACAGGCAACACGGGTAGCACTGGTGTCACAGGACCATCGGGTTCTACTGGCTCAACGGGTTCCACAGGCGCTGTCGGACAAACCGGTCCGACAGGATCAACAGGATCAACTGGTGGTACAGGAGTTACGGGACCGACAGGTTCAACCGGTTCTACAGGTTCAACAGGAAGCACTGGTGTGACAGGTCCAACCGGATCTACTGGTTCAACAGGTGGAACAGGTGTTACCGGACCAACGGGATCAACTGGATCAACAGGATCAACCGGTGGAACAGGTTCAACGGGACAAACAGGTTCAACTGGTGTCACAGGTCCAACCGGTCCGACGGGAAGAACAGGTTCAACGGGCTCAACTGGTGTTACTGGCCCAACTGGTTCAACAGGTTCAACAGGTGGCACAGGTTCAACTGGATCAACGGGACAAACAGGTTCAACTGGTGTCACAGGTCCAACCGGTCCGACGGGAAGAACAGGTTCAACAGGCTCAACTGGTGTTACTGGTCCAACCGGTTCAACTGGTTCAACAGGTTCCACCGGAGGTACTGGTGTCACTGGACCAACAGGTTCAACAGGTTCAACAGGTTCTACAGGATCAACGGGAGTTGCTGGCCCTACGGGTACAACCGGTTCAACCGGATCAACAGGTTCCACCGGAGGTACTGGTGTCACTGGACCAACAGGCTCAACAGGCTCAACCGGTGCAACCGGATCAACGGGTGGAACCGGTGGTACGGGTGTCACTGGACCAACAGGCTCAACAGGCTCAACCGGTTCAACTGGAGCAACTGGCGTTGTAGGACCAACCGGTACAACTGGTGCAACGGGATCAACAGGATCAACCGGTGTTATTGGGCCAACCGGTACAACCGGTACAACAGGATCAACAGGGGTTACAGGCCCAACAGGTCCGACTGGTAGAACAGGTGCAACAGGATCTACCGGTACCACAGGTGCCACCGGAATTACCGGACCTACAGGATTTACGGGTTCAACTGGCTCAACGGGTTCGACCGGTTCCACAGGCGCCACTGGATTTACCGGTCCTACAGGATTTACAGGTTCAACAGGATCAACTGGTTCAACGGGTTCAACCGGAACAACAGGTGGCACAGGTATAACCGGTCCTACAGGATTTACAGGTTCAACTGGTTCAACCGGAACAACAGGTGGCACAGGTGTTACCGGTCCTACAGGGCCCACAGGATTAGCAGGTTCAAATGGTCCAAGCGGACAGGTGATCTTTAATTTGAGTAATGGTCTCATTCAACCATATCCCGTTGTTGGTCTT
>Ga0182027_10008853_pt1 | contig 14575 bp, 12 predicted proteins | sample 712E1DmetaG_FD_121300 | JGI IMG/M metagenome (GOLD analysis project Ga0182027, IMG submission 121300) | Permafrost microbial communities from Stordalen Mire, Sweden - 712E1D metaG (Illumina Assembly) | ecosystem: Environmental > Terrestrial > Soil > Wetlands > Permafrost | place: Sweden... | reverse complement strand
GTTTCGCTTTTCGCATAGAGATTCTCTTTATATAAAACGAACACCGTTTTTGCGTTTAGTATCTTCTTTCACCATGATCTATTTGTCACACTTTTATTTTCCAGAAAAATAAAGTACTTATCAAACGCTGACTCATGGCTGCAAATTGGCGTTAAGAATGAAATTGATATTCTTCGCCTGAATCGCTATGTTGTAATGAGTCAGAACCTTCAACAGTCCTTCCTTGGTTTTCCTTTGAAGGTACGGATTCTTCGAACCAGACGTGAGGACAGAACTTCAAAATGCAGGGGCATTGGGATTCATCCAAAAGCCATACAAAGCTGAAGATGTTGTGCGAAAGATACTGGAAACAATAGATAATAAATGATTAAAATTACATGGAACCGTAGTATCAGCCAGCATATCTTGCACAGGTTGTTATTGCATATTATTAGAGAAATACCATTTTCTTTACACAATCTAAGACACATAAGGATTCAATCGCACGTAAATTAAGTTTGCGAAGGCGGGCAGTGGTTGTATGGTTCGGGATAGTGGAATGACCTTGTAGCAAGTGACGAAAATTTATCGTATCCTATGTATAGACGATACGCCAAAGGTTTCGTAAATATTCAATGGTCCCTGCCAAAAATAAAAACTCAAGATAACATTTTTTAAAAAAATCACATGTATAAATCACACATCAAACAACAGTGCACAATAACAAATGGATCAAAGGAGAAACAGTATGAAGATGTATGTCGGTAACTTGTCACGCGATATTTCGGAAGACGAATTGAAAACGGAATTTGCAGCATTTGGGGCAGTTGATTCTGTTGTCCTCATAAAAGACAAATTTAGTGGAACAGCGAAGGGGTTCGGATTTGTTGAGATGCCGGTGCGTTCTGAAGCAGAGGCGGCTATTGCCGGATTGAATGATAAAGAAATTAAGGGACGTAAAATGGTGGTGAACGAAGCTCGCCCGATGGCCGACCGAAAGTCTAACGACCGAAGCCGCAGCGGCAACAGTGGCGGTGGAAACCGTTCTCGGTACTAACTAATCCGTATCTTTTGTCTCTTCATTTCCATGCCTCCTAGGGAGATGCACTCCGGGAGGAGGGGGTGGCGGTCATCTTTCACCCTTCGACGAACTCAGGGCAAAACTCTTTTTTGTCATTTCGGCCACAAGGAAAATCTTTTGTTTAGAGTTCCTGTCCGCCGAAGTGCATTCTGGATGAAGGCAGGCTCAGTCGCTGCACTCCTACGAAATGACAGATGTGAGTTGTTTAGATGATAGCAAATAGTTAAAACGGGGCATTCGATGAAGATCAAAGGTACTGTAATTAACGCCCGGAAAGAATTCATCAAAGAGTATTTTGGCGATGGTGCCTGGGAAAAAGTGCTGAACACTCTTCCTTCTCCATATCAGGATCAGCTGAAGGGAACGATTCTTTCTTCTACTTGGTATTCGTTTGAAATTGGTGAAACATTAGATAATGCGATTGTAAAAGTGATGGGAGGCGGAAACCTTTCTTTTTTTGATGAGCTCGGTGCTGTTTCAGCACGAAAGAGTCTTGCAAAGGAACACAAATCCTTTCTTTCAAAGGGCGACCCTCAGGGATTTTTAAAAAAGGCCGGTATTATTTATAAATTCTATTATAACACTGGTTCCCGCGAATACAAACAAACGGGTCCTCAATCCGGCATAATGACAACCTTCGATTCCGAAACGTATTCTGCCCCAGATTGTTTGACGGTTATTGGTTCGCATAAGGAAGCTTTAAAACTCTGCGGTGCAAAACAAGTAAATGTTATTGAAGAAGAATGCCGTGCAAAAAGGGGCAAATGCTGTCGGTACCGTTTGCAATGGTCAATGTGACTGAAGTGTGTTGGGTGCAATGCCGATGAATAGATTTTAACCTGTTCTCCCTATGCCTTGCAGTATTTGATAATGCAGAATTAGATGAATGTTATTATCTCGAACTTTATTCCTACACAAACTTATATCACAAAATAAGTTTTAATATTGTAGTGCAACTTTCGAACGGGAGGATAAGTATACTAACGCAGTTGCAGTTATTCATTGGAAGTTGGAATGGTGATCAAAGTTTTTCCGAAAGGATTAATAATCATGAAAAAGTTGCTCGTAATTTCTCTGATAAGTCTCTTCGCACTCACTTCCTGTCACTGGAATAGAATTCGAGGGAATGGATCGATCAAAACCGAAACGAGAGATGTTGCAGCGTTTGAAGCCGTAACTTGCGATGGCGGATTTGAAGTGCAAATCGATTGTCAGGGAAAACAATCATTGGCAATTGAGACCGATGAAAATCTCCTGCCGCTTGTTAAAACGGAAGTTTACAACAACACGCTTCATGTGTATACAAAAAATATGCTTTTCCCGACATATAGAATCCGCATTGCAATTTCGGTTCCCAATGTCTCTGAGTTTACTTCGAATGGTTCGACTGATGGCGATATTAATAATGTCAATAACACTGCATTAGATATTAATATTCATGGATCGGGAAAGCTGCAGTTGAATGGAAAAAGCGGCAGAGTCAAAATAAGTACTTCAGGATCTTCGAAAATTGATGCGACATCACTTGTATCGGAGAACTCAGATATCCAAATTAATGGGAGCGGAAATATTCGAGTGTATGCAACAAATTCTATTGACGTACAAATTAACGGCTCAGGAACAGTGAAGTACAAAGGGGAGCCAAAGAGCGTGAACCAACAGATTAATGGATCCGGAAGAATAGTGAGAGAATAACGATTTGTCTGGATGGTATGGGATGATTTAGCACTGGGGAGTCACAAACCCCTTTTGCAGACTGCCAGCCCGCTTCGCATTCTGGCGGGCATCATTATTCGGACAGGATTTCGTAACACCAAAAGCCTCAGTTGCCAACTGGGGCTTTTAAATGAATTTGCAGCCGTCCCGAACCTTTTCTACCAAAATAATGTTATGGAAACAATCGCGCTCGCATTTTGATGTTAAAATGTTTTTCTTGAAATCAAAAAGATGCTTGCCAATAATTTTGCCAAGGTATTTCTCATATTAAGAGGCTGAGAATGCATGAAATTATCAAAGCTGTTATCTTAGGAATTGTTGAAGGAATTACGGAATTTCTACCTATTTCCTCGACTGGCCACCTGATTCTGGTCAATCAATTTGTTGCATTCAGCGAACCGTTCACGAAGAAGTTCGATGTCATCATTCAGCTGGGGGCAATTTTGTCTGTTGTCGTCTATTTCAGGAAGAGACTATTTCCGATGGATGGGGGTTGGAGTTCTTTTTTTCAAACCGAGGCTTATAATATTTGGAAAAAAATTATTGTCGGAGTTATACCGGCATTAATTATTGGTGCACTCTTTTATAAGAAAATTGTAGACCTTCTCTTTAATCCAGCAACTGTTGCTATAGCTTTGGTTCTTGGAGGAGTCGCGATTATCATTCTTGAACGCTGGGACAAACAGGCAACCATTCAGTCTATCGGATCACTTGGATATTCGACAGCATTCTTTATCGGCCTTATCCAATGCTTGTCGATGATACCGGGAACATCTCGCTCTGCTGCAACGATTATCGGGGCGATGGTGTTAGGTTGTTCACGTCTGGTAGCTGTGGAATTTTCTTTCTTTCTGGCTATTCCGACAATCTTTGCGGCGACGGTTTATTCCATTTATAAGATGGGATTATCAATAACAGGTTCCGAGATTATTGTGCTGATTGTGGGATTTGTCGTTTCCTTCTTTACAGCGTGGCTCGTGGTAGCAGGATTTATGAGCTTTATCAGTAAGCGGAATTTTAAACCGTTTGGATATTACCGAATTTTGCTTGGTGGAGTTATCCTGTTGTATTTTCTTCTGCAGCGATACAATGGATAAACTGTTCCGATGATGAACGTATGCAGCATTGCCCACCATTGTATAATCATGAATCATAAAAGAAGGTTCAAAGCATGGAAGTACATGTAAACTATCTGGCAGTGCTCGTTGCAGCACTTGCAAATTACATCATTGCAACTGTCTGGTACGCAGTTCACTTTAGCGGCCCGTGGAAAAAACTCACCGGCATTTCAGAAATGAAACCAAAGACGCTCAATATCGTTCTCGTCTTCATCGGGTCACTGCTGATGAGTTTTGTCCTTCTTCATTCGATCGTTTTTGGTAATACATTTACAAATATGAGCGGTGCTGCGGGCGGCTTAATGGGAGGTTTCTTTAGCTGGCTGGGATTTATTGCACCTATCACGTTAACCAATGTTCTCTATGAAAAAAGGCCATGGAAACTCTGACTCCTGGATAATGCATTTTGGCTGGTTTCATTATTGGTCATGGGTGTCATTCTTTCCGTCTGGCAATAACGGTACACGATCATCCTTGTACAGACGTATCACCGTCCGGAAAGTATGGTGGTAAAACATACATCCTTACAAAAGCTGCAACGTCATTCAATATCATTCCTTCCTAAAGCTTGACATTCACAAAGTCATTACCTAATCTTACTCATAATTAAAGATGTTCATTCGGTGCGATCCTATTCGTACAGCAGGACAATAACAGAGTTTTACTGATATATTTCAGATATTAATTCTACGGAGATTTGTAATGATACAAAGAACACTTCCGCAATTGTTTGAAGACAGTGTCGCAAAATATCCCAACAATACCTTAATGTGGGAGAAAAAGGGCGACTCCTACAAAGGAACGATATATCGCGAGATGCAAACACTTGTGTATCAATTCGCGGCAGGACTTCTTCATCTCGGTATCAATAAAGGCGACCGGCTGGCGCTTATCTCTGAAGGAAGAAATGACTGGGTCGTGTCGGAGCTTGGCATTCTTTTTACCGGCGCAATCAATGTGCCACTCTCTGTGAAGATTGACGAGCTATCGGATCTGAAATTCCGGTTAGCGCATTCCGGGTGCCGGGCAGTTATTGTTTCCGGAGTACAAGTACATAAAGTGCGGGCAATTAAAAATGACCTGCCCGAATTGACGAAAATCATTTTGCTCGATGGCGAACCGCAAGCTGAAGAGGAAATGGCATTTCGTATATTACTCGATGCAGGAAGGAATTATCTTGCTGAGAATAAGAATGTATTTGAAACGCGCTGGAAATCGATCAACGAAAACGATCCTGCGAACATCTGCTATACTTCCGGCACTACAGCCGATCCGAAAGGAATAATTCTCACACATCGCAATTACACTGCAAACGTCGAACAGTCATCGAAGCTTTTACCGATACCTGAATGGTACTGCTCGCTGCTTATTCTCCCATGGGATCATGCATTTGCGCATACTGCAGGCATCTACACATTGATGAGAAATGGCGCCAGCATGGCATCTGTCAAACTTGGTAAAACGCCTGTTGAAACACTGAAGAATATTCCGATCAATATAAAAGAGACGCGTCCAGCATTTCTTCTCAGTGTTCCGTCGCTGGCAAAGAATTTCCGCAAGAATATAGAGAAAGGAATTCGGGAAAAAGGCGAAGGAATAGAGAAACTTTTTCATAAAGCTATCAATCTCGCATATGCATATAACGGTATCGGCTGGGATCGCGGTACAAACGCTACCGTGGCAACAAAACTTCAATTGAAATTGTACGACGTACTTATCTTTCGGAAAATTCGGAAAAATTTTGGCGGGCGGCTCGAATTCTTTATCGGCGGTGGCGCGCTGTTGGATATTGAGCTCCAGCGGTTTTTCTATGCAATTGGCATTCCGATGTTCCAGGGTTATGGTTTAACAGAAGCCGCACCGGTAATTTCTGCCAATGTGCCTAGGAAACACAAACTTGGTTCGTCGGGTTATATCGTTCCCGATCTCGCCGTCAAAATCTGTGATGATACAGGGAATGAACTTCCAATCGGTCAGCAAGGTGAAATTGTCGTCAAAGGTGAAAACGTAATGGTGGGATATTGGAAAAATGAAAAATCAACTGGCGAAACTATTCGTGACGGATGGCTTTATAGCGGCGATCTCGGTTATGTCGACAAAGACGGATTTCTATATGTGCTTGGTCGAGCAAAGAGTTTGCTCATCGGTCACGATGGCGAGAAATACAGTCCGGAAGGAATAGAAGAAGCGATCGTCGGTAATTCACAATTTATCGATCAAGTGATGCTTCACAATAACCAGTCCACTTATACGGTAGCGCTCATTGTTCCGAATAAAGACAACGTGTTAAAATATTTGAATAACCAGCATCTGTCTCCGCAGGACGATGTTGCGCAGGATAAAGTCCTGAAATTGATTGAGACGGAATTAGCAGAATACAAGATTGGAGGAAAATACGCCGGAGAGTTTCCGGAACGCTGGCTTCCTGCTGCAATTGCGGTATTAGGTGAGGGATTCACTGAGCAGAATCATTTCCTGAACAGCACTTTAAAAATGGTACGTGGAAAAATTACAGCGTTCTATAAAGACCGGATCGATTTTCTCTTTACTGCAGAAGGAAAAGATATCTGCAATCACCAGAACAGAATGATTATTAAAAGAATGGTCTAAGGAGAGTCCTGCTCGAAGCAGGACATTCAAAGTGGGTTTAATTTAATTTACCTCAGCCCCGCATAAAAACATTGCACGACAGGCTTCAATGGTGTGAAGTGTTACAACACAAAAATCGCCCACCTCTCTTAGGGGAGACAGATTTATTCTTCAATTTATTATCTTTCCCACTCGTACTTGAATGAATACCAAAAGAGTTTTATGTTTCAACTACTATGAACATCAAAATACCTCTATTTAAAAAGCCGCTTTTATTTTTTTTCCTTGCTGTTGTTGTTGTTATAGAATCTATCTGGATTCTCAAATCGGATGGATTTTATTATATCGACGAACTCTCTCATTATCTCTATAGCAGATTCGTGTTACAGGCGCTGCCTGTCACCGTGCAAACCTGGCATAGGCCCATACCGCAATGGCTTTTTGCCCTTCCAGCACAGGTTAACCATACATTCACAATGTTCTTTGCTGCCGGTCTTTTCATCTGCCTTCTGCTAATCACGTATCGGATTGCTCTACTGCATGGCATAAAACACGCTGAGTGGGTTGTTCTTCTCGTCGGACTTCAACCAATTCTCTTTGATCTTTCGTTCGCGTGTATGACAGAAATACCTGCTGCTTTTATGATTTCACTCTCATACTACTATCACCTGAAAGGAAAACACGGATGGAGCCTGGCATTAGCTTCGGCGGTAATATTGTGCCGGAGTGAAATGTACATTTTTGCAGGATTGATGTTCCTCGTCTATGCTTACAAACGTGAGTGGAGAATACTGCCTCTTGTCCTGATCGGGCCGCTGCTCTGGATCGGATCGACAACGATCATATCCGGAAATATCATGACATTCTTTAAAGAGTGGAAACATTTTACGGATATAGGGAAATTTATTCCGGGAGCCTCTCTAACGCATTATGTAGCAAATCTGCAAACGGCATTTGGATTTGCACAAGCGATTCTTTTTGCTGCAGGTGTTATATTTATTGCACGGGCAAAAAAGAGCGCCGACTTTGGAATTATCTATGCTGCAATAGCGATTACCGTTATCTTTCATACTATTGCTGGAGCGGAGATATTTCACTGGACAGGAAGCATCGGTGAGTTGAGGTATATTATTGTCATAGGTCCTTTATTTGGGATTATATCAGTATATGCTCTGTCGGAGATTCTGGATAAATTGAAATCATCAAGCAGCCGATTTGCGCTTTCCATTCTTGTCTTTGGGGTCGTCGTGTTCAATTGTACGATGACGACTCATCCACGGATTTGGGCAAACTACAATAAGGTTGTGATTGCTCTGGCTAAAGAAATGAGGACTGAATATCCTAATCTGACTGTGCTCAGTAATAATTGTATTGTAGCATATCTTATGGATGTATCACCGGCTGGTGGGGAGCATTATGCGCTCTTCAATAAGGAAACACTTAAAAAGTATCCGGAATGTCTTATCTTTTGGGATCCGTTCTCGTCAAATTCTATCTTCTATCAAACAGAATTAACAAAAGAAATGATGCTGCAGGATACAACCATACAAGTACTAAAAAAATATAATTATTGGAGTGCGGAGTATCTTCTATTATATAAGCAGTAGGGAGTAAAATTTTTATACTTGGAGCGGCGAATAGTAGTATTCGAAAAGTCTGTCATTTTTTCTTCACAGGTTCACCTTTGGACTTTACTTATTTGTTTTTCTTCGGCTTATAGTCAGGATAGAGTTTGTCTATGCACGCCGGACAAAGACTATGCGAAAAATGCACATCGGTCTTTTCCGATATGTATTCCTCTACTGCCTTCCAATACCCTCCATCATTACGAATGCTTTTACAATTGGCACAGATTGGGAGCAATCCACTTAATACTTTGACGTTTTCCAAGGCCTCTTTCAATTTCGAATTAAGCCTGCGCAATTCCATGACATCTGCAAAACGTGCAGATGCAATGATCATGGTCCGTTCTATTTCTTCTGCACTTGGCGGCTTTAATAAATAAGCCGCGGCACCAGCTTGACTTGCCCGCCTGACCATTTCCGGATCGTCGTGCGACGTGAGCAGGACAATCGGTCTTGGGTACTTCTCCAAAATTATTTTTGTCGCTTCCAAACCGTCCAACTTGGGCATCTCTATATCCATAAGCACAATATCCGGAAGCAGGGATTCAGTCAGTTCGACTGCTTCCAGTCCATTGGTGGCTCTACCTACAATCGTGTGCCCTATCTTTTCCAATTGGCGCCGTAAAAGCTCTCTGATTGACTCCTGATCGTCAACAATCAGCACTCGTAAAGATTTCTGTGTTGTCATTCTAAATCACGAATTTTAAATATAGGATTTGATTATTTTGGCGATCTGAAAGCTCATAAATCTATTGTGATCAATCATACACAAATATTTGTTAATTTACACATACCAAGCGATCCCATCTTTGCACATACTGGAGAATTTTGCCCTTATATGCGGTTCGTTTCTATGTTCCTCCTTGCTTTTCCGCGCCTCTGTGGCTATATTGACTCGGATTTAATTGATTAAATTTCACGAATATAAAGCAATCATAAATGTAATCATGCCGATACTAAACGATCTTATTACCACAGTATTCCCGTACATACCAAAAGCAATTGTAGGACAAGTAGCAAAGCGATACATCGCCGGTGTTGCATTATCAGATGGTGTTCATCTCGTTAAAGATCTCAATACTAAGAGTATAATAGCGACAATGGACTTGTTAGGTGAAGATGTGAAGAATGTTGCTGAAACCGAAGAAGTGAAAAACGGAATTCTTTCGATTCTGCAGTCCATCAAAGAGAACAGCTTAAAATCCAATGTCTCTATCAAACCGACACAACTTGGCTTGAAGATCGATAAAGAACTCGCATATCAAAATATTAAGACGATTATTCGAGAAGCCCAGAAATATGGCAACTTCGTCCGGATTGACATGGAAGATGTCTCAACAACGGACGATACTCTTGCAATCTATCGTCGGCTTCAGAAAGAAGGTTTGACCAACACTGGTGTTGTGATTCAAGCCTATCTTCGTCGCAGCGAAACTGATGTACTCGCTCTGGTAAAAGAGGGAGTGAATATCCGCTTGTGTAAGGGAATTTACAATGAAACGCCGGCGATAGCATATAAAGCACGAAAAGAAATTCAGAACAATTATCTCAAACTTCTGCAAATCATTCTTGAAAACGGCAGTTATGTCGGTATTGCTACGCACGATGATGTCTTACTCGATGGTGCGTACGCACTGATACAAAAAATGGGATTGAAAAAAGAGCAATATGAATTTCAGATGCTTCTCGGTGTGCGCGAGAAGCGCCGCGATCAAATAGTGAAAGATGGGCATCGGTTGAGAATCTATGTACCGTTTGGTGAACAATGGTACGCCTATTCAACGCGACGGCTTCAGGAAAATCCGCAAATGGCTTGGTACATTACGAAAGCAATTTTCATTCATTGAGGTATTGAGGAACTCAAACACAAGGAGCAATGTATGGCAGATGCGAAAAATACAGGAAGCGCAAAGAAATTTATTTCATATGTTCCCGTGAATACGAACATGAAAGAATTTACAGTCAGAGCGTTGCTCATCGGTTTGGTGATGTGCGTTGTGCTTGGTGCAGCAAATGCGTACCTCGGGTTAAAGGCAGGAATGACAATCGCGGCAACATATCCCGCTGCGGTCATTGGTATGGCACTGCTGAAAATTATGAAAGGTTCTATTCTCGAAGAAAATTTCGCAAGAACTGTCGGCTCCATCGGTGAGTCGGTGGCCGCCGGTGCAATTTTTACTATTCCGGCATTTGTTATTTTACGCATTTGGAATTTTACACCACAAAGTATGTTCACAGAGTATCTTACTGCCGTCGCGTTAATGATTCTTGGCGGTGTGCTCGGAATAATGTTCGTAACGGTTCTTCGCCGCGTGATGGTGGAGGATGAAAGTCTTCCTTTCCCTGAATCTGTAGCGGCCGCAGAAATTCACAAAGCAGGTCAGCGCGGTGCAGATGCCGCAATTTCGCTTTTCAAAGCGATGGGTGTTGGTGCAGTCATTAAACTGATGGACGGTTTGGGAATATTCCATTCATCGAATGATTTTCAAGTGATGGTCGGACGTCTCAAAGAGTCTTTTGTGAAACTTGGATTGAAACCTGATTCTGAAAAAATCCTTGGTGGCGGTATCACAACAATTTCCGCTCCAGCGGCGACACCGGCATATATTGGTGTCGGTTATATTATCGGACCGGAACTTGGTGCTTTGAACTTTGCCGGCGGTGTTTTAGCATGGGGATTGTTTGTTCCTTTGCTCGTGTTCTTCCTCGGCCCGCAAATGATTGATAAGTATCTCGTTGCAAACAAAGGAGATTCACTTGCGGCGTGGGCTCAAATTACCGGGCATTTGTACCGTTACATCGTGCGCCCGATTGCTGTTGGAGGAATGCTTGTCGGTGCATGCTACACACTGTGGAAAATGCGGAAGAATTTGATGCTCGGCATAAAACGCGGTATTGCGGATGTAAAGAAATCTGCAACAGCAACCGCAGCAACAGAACGCACACAAAAGGATTTATCCTTTAAAGTTGTCATTATGGGTATTATCATAATTTTCGCATTGATGATTGGACTTTATTTTTATTTCACGAATATGATCCTCGGTGCAGTTCTTGCTGCAGTCGTGATGTTAGTAACCGGTTTCTTTTTCGCTGCTGTCTCTGGAAATTTAGTAGGTATGATCGGGTCATCGAATAATCCTATTTCCGGATTAACACTTGCTACGACTGTTGTTGCCGCACTGACGATGGTTGTCGTTGGTGTCCACGGTATACAGGGCGTTGCTGCAGTCCTTGGTGTTGCGGCGGTTGTATGTGTGTCGTCGGCAGTAGCAGGCGAGATGCTGCAGGATCTTAAAGTTGGACATATTCTCGGCGGCACTCCTTCGAAAATGCAGATCGGCGATATTATCGGCGTTGTTCTTGCCGGACTCGTTATGTTCTTTCCATTATATATTCTCCACAATTCAGATTTAGCAAGCAATCCGTTGACCGGAGGATTTGGTTCCAGTAATCTTCCGGCACCGCAGGCCGGACTCATGGCGGCATTATCACAAGGAATTGTTGGCGGCGAAATGGCCTGGCCGTTAGTGATCGTCGGTATCGCTTTAGGAATTTCGCTGATCTTAATAAAAGTTAAAAGTCCAATGCTGTTTTCGGTTGGAATGTATCTGCCGCTTGAGACAACATTTGCGATCTTCATCGGCGGGTTGATTCGCGGATTTGTCGATAAACGTGCATCGAAACGCGGCTATAACGAAGCTCAAAAGGCACGAGTGGAAAATGCAGGGATCTTATCTGCATCAGGATTAATAGCTGGTGAAGCACTCATGGGACTCTTCATTGCAACAGTCGTCTTTGTCAGAGATCAGATGGGACAAAAAGCGGAATTCCCACCAATCGAAATGTTCCAATCTATCGCATCGTGGCTGGCAATTCCGATATTTGCTGTCTTAGCTTTATATTTGATTTATGTTCCGCTATCTAAAGCAGGAAGAGCGGATGAACCCGCACCGCCAACTGCGATGATGTAGATAATTCTTCATAATTCATTTGCGAAGATAACTTATGATCAACCATACGACGAGCAAGTGAACTTATGAGAAGGTTTTAATGTTACAAGCTTGTTCCATTGAGCTTCATTGAATAAAAGAAATCGTTACTTTAAACAAAAAAAGAGGTCGCTATGGCAAATTCTTTATCAGGTTTAAAACCAGAATTAGTCTGGAAATACTTCGGCGAGATCAGCAAGATTCCACGCGGTTCTAAAAACGAAAAGAAAATATCTGCATACATCGTTGATACAGCGAAAAAGCTGGGACTGGATGTAAAGCAGGATAAAGTCCTCAATGTTGTGGTCTCAAAACCAGCATTCAAAGGATATGAAAATCTTCCTTCGGTGTGCTTGCAGGGCCACCTGGACATGGTGTGCGAAAAAAACAAGGATAAAGTTCATAACTTTGATAAAGATCCTTTAGACCTCGTTGTGAAAGGTAATTTTTTAATGGCGAATGGTACAACACTCGGTGCGGATAATGGAATCGCTGTTGCGACAAATCTTGCAATTATGGAAGATAAGTCGCTTGAACATGGTCCGTTGGAATTTTTATTCACGGTGGATGAAGAAACAGGACTAACAGGTGCAAATAATTTACAGCCAGGATTTCTCAAGAGCAAGACGCTGATGAATTTGGATTCCGAAGAAGAGGGAGCGATTTATGTCGGATGTTCCGGCGGGAAAAATTCTATTGGCACATGGAAAGCTGCAAATGAATCTATTCCGCAAAAATATGCGCCTGCAATCGTGAAAGTAAAAGGATTGAAAGGCGGACATTCCGGACTGGAAATTGATAAAGGACGAGGCAATTCACTAAAAATTCTGAATCGCGTTTTGTTGGAACTTGACAAACTCGGTGTACGAATTTCTTCGTTGAATGGTGGGAATAAAAGCAATGCTATTCCGCGGGAAGCCGAGGCCATGGTCTATATTCCGAATAAAAAATTAAATGACGCCAGCGCAGTTGTTTCCCAATACAATTCTATTATCAAAGATGAATTGCCTCATGTAGAATCGGATCTTTCAATTATTTTAGAAGAAGTGAAAGGCAAGGCAAAGGGAAAAGTCTTTAAAAAAGGATTGCAGAAAAAAATACTGCTAACAATTTCTGCATTACCCCATGGTGTTGTGAAAATGAGTGCAGATATACCCGGATTAGTAGAGACCTCTACTAATGTCGCGATTATTAGTACCGACGCAAAGGGTGTGACGTTAACGACAAGCCAGAGAAGTTCAGTTGCATCGGAGATTGATGAGGTTGTGCATTCCGTTGCATCAATCTTGGATCTCGGCGGTTCGGAAGTCGAAACAACAGATGGTTACCCTGGATGGAAACCAAATATGGATTCTTCAATTTTGAAAACTGCAAAAACAACGTATCAGTCGCTCTACAATAAAAAGCCGGATGTAAAAGCAATACATGCAGGGCTTGAATGCGGCATCATCGGCGAGAAATATCCGGGTATGGATATGATTTCTTTCGGTCCGACCCTCGAAGGTGTTCATTCTCCGGATGAAAAAATCCATATCGATACTGTGGAAAAATTCTGGAATTTCTTGTTAGCGATTTTGAAGAACGTCAAGTAAGGAAAGGTAGAGAGGAGAAGGTAAAAGGGAGAAGGGGGATGGAGAAGAGTCACAAAACGCTTGATGTTTGGATTAAAAGTTTTGAATTGACCAAATCTATTTATGCGGTGACAAAGAAATTTCCATCTGAAGAGAAGTATGGATTAGTTTCACAAATGCGAAGGGCAGCTGTCTCGATTCCGTCAAATATTGCCGAAGGCGCTGCACGACAAACAAAAAAGGATGCATTGTATTTATTTGTTGTTGCGCGAGGCTCTCTTAGTGAACTCGATACACAAATAGAACTCTCTCGTTCATTAGAGATGATTGGTGATACTGATTATCAGCTTTTGACGACTCAGATTAATTCTGTTGACTCATTGCTTTCTGGTTTTATCCGATATCGAAGGTCAAGGAATTGATTATTCAGGGCTTCCATTATTCTCTAGTACAGTCTGCCCTCTTCTATCCTGCTTTTCCCATTTTCCACTTTCCTTTTACCATCACGTTAAAAGTTTATTCACACAAGGATTAAATCTATGACCGATTCAATTCCATCTTCCGAAAGCTTCTTCCATCCATCTCGACGCCCCTATCGCTACACAGTATTATTTATTGTGAGTTTGCTGACATTCGGCAGTTATTTTGCCTACGACAGCGTTGGTGCAATTGCGCCTACACTTATTACTGCACTCGGCATTGGCCGCGAATCTATTGGACAAATGTACACCCTCTACAGCGTTGCTGCCATACTTTCTGTGTTTATAGGCGGCTTGCTCATCGACAGAATTGGGACACGCCGTGCAAGTCTTCTTTTTTCGGCACTTGTTACCATCGGTGCAATCATCGTTGCACTAGCACCGAACATTTGGATTCTTTATTTTGGACGTTTTATTTTTGGCTGGGG
>Ga0182027_10008852_pt1 | contig 14576 bp, 7 predicted proteins | sample 712E1DmetaG_FD_121300 | JGI IMG/M metagenome (GOLD analysis project Ga0182027, IMG submission 121300) | Permafrost microbial communities from Stordalen Mire, Sweden - 712E1D metaG (Illumina Assembly) | ecosystem: Environmental > Terrestrial > Soil > Wetlands > Permafrost | place: Sweden... | reverse complement strand
GTCGAAGTAGTTGACATACATCTGCATCTGACCGAGGTCCTGATGCGAGAGCTTGCCAATCTTGAGGTCGATAAGTACGTAGGCACGCAGCAGCCGGTTATAAAACACGAGATCGACGAAGAAGTGTTCATCGTCGAAGGTGAACCGCTTTTGCCTTGCCTCAAACAGGAAGCCCTTGCCCAGTTCGAGCAGGAAGTTTTCAATGTGGGTAACGATGGCCGATTCCAGGTCGGACTCGGAGTAGCGGGCCTTTTTCTCAAGCCCCAGAAACTCCAGCACGTAGGGCTCCTTGAAAAGGTCTTGCGGCTTGGCGACGTGCTGACCCTGCCGCGCCAGGTCACGGATCGCCTGCTTGTCTCGGCTGAGGGCCAGCCGCTCATAGAGGCCGGCATCGAATTGGCGCCGGAGTTCGCGCAAAGTCCAACCCTGCTCGGCAGCCTCAATCTCGTAGAAGTCGCGCTCTTCCGGCTTGAGTCCGATCAGGAAGACGTAGTGCGACCAACTCAGGGCAAACGGGTGCTGCGGCATTTCCACTGAGGTGGCCAATTCCCCAGACACTGTCTGGGAAATTGGAAGAACCGGGAATTGCCCAGACGCCGTCTGGGCAATCTGTGGATTGCGCCCATTCGGCAAACTCAGGGTAGGCTGTCCTACGGAACTCCCAGGTCTCAAAGGCGAGGGGCACCCGGCCACTCAGAAAACTTGAAGCGAGCTAAACAGATTCTGCAATCCCTTGGCTTTGTCCTGCCTGGCCTCCTCTATGAGGAGGCCAGAACATATCTCATAAAGGCGTACCTATTGAATGTAACGCGCGTCGCCCGTCACCTTGCTGAATCCTTCCTTGCGAAGGGCCGGCGTGCCTACGATGCGGGTCTGTGTCGTGTCAAGCATGATGTGAGAGCCTCACTTGCGCGCCTTAACGGGGTGGGCATATTCGTTTTAGCATATCGCGACTACGGCAAGATGCAAGCAGTGATTTCTTCCCGGCATTGCTGCAACATTCGATTCAGCCAAACCGAGGAGAGCTACTTGTGCGATGGCGGTGGTGCGGTCGAAGAGGCGATAGGTTTGCCGTCGACGGTATGGGGTTCCATTAGCTCAACGCGGGTTCCGTCCGGATCGTAAAGGTTTACCTGGCGCTTGCCGTTCTTGCCCACATGCATTTCAAGGGGCTTGCCATAGATTTTGTAGACAGGCCGCGCCTCGAGGTCGGCAATCGCTTTCTGCGCGTCGGGGACAACCAGAGATACATGATTCCTGGTTCCAAAGTCCGTGGGGATTTTGTCGTAGAGCATGAACTCGACGTAGTTGCTGCCGTCTGGAACCTGCATGTTTACCCAACTCAGCACCTTCGGGTCGCTCGAGCCGCGCCAGGTTTCCTTGAATCCGAGGACATCGTGATAGAAAGCGATGGACTTCTCGCTGTCTCTGACCAGGAAGCCTACGTGATAGAGGTCGTCTGCAATGCGGGTGGCAGACATGAACTTGCCCGCGGCCTGGGCTTCCATTCCGGTTGGCAAACTCTGTACAAACTCGACCAGCGTTCCCTCGGGATCTTTGATCTCGAATGCATAGTCGCCGGTGTGTGTCTTGCCGCCGTTGCCGGACTTTACGTTAAAGCCCTTAGATCGGAGGTAGGCACGCATCTGTTCAATGTTGTCTACGGTGAAACAAATATGGCTCATCCTGTTCGGCGGCGCGGTTGGCTCTTCGTTGAAGAGCTCGACGTGCTGGCGATCGTTGATCTTGATGAATGCGATGCGAACCTCATTGCTGTCCTTCTTTTTGAGGTCGTAGGGCTCGTCGAAGCCCAGCAAGTCGTGCCAGAAAGCGATGGCCCTTGGAAGGTCGGAGACGAAGTAGCCAACGTGAGAGATGCCGGTGATTCGGGGGCGAATCGGCGCCGCGTCTGGCGTCAACGCATCGAGTTCAGATGCCGCCAGCAGAAAACCGCCGACTCCATATACATAGCTCGCGGAGGGCTTGAACTTCCCCGGCTGTCCATCTATGGGCTGGATCGATCCCAGGCGTCCGTCCGCATAGACGTGTTTCAGGATTCCGGCCCAGGCGCGCCTGACCACCGGCTCATACTTCGCCCGGTCCAGCACGCCGTGGTTGATGCCCCATGCCAGCGAATAGGTGAAAAACGCAGACCCCGAAACTTCGGGCAGATCGTAAGCGCCCGGATCGAGCAATCCGCTGCGCCAGAGCCCATCCTCACCTTGAATCGAAGCGATTCGTTCGGCCATCTCCTTGTACTGTGCAATGTACTTTTCGCGGCTAGGATAGTCGCTCGGCATCACCTCGAGCACCTTCGCAAAGGCGCCCATCACCCATCCATTTCCGCGCGACCAGAAAATCTTCTGGCCGTTCTCCTGCTTCTGAGTGAAGTAGCGGCTATCGCGAAAGTACAAATGCTCCACCGGATCGTAAAGACTCTCGGAGGTCTGCCACCACTCGCGGTCCATATAGTCCAGATAGCGCCGGTCGCCGGTTGCGGCAGAGATTCTGGCCAGCACAGGCGGGGCCATGAACAAGGCATCGCACCACCACCAGAGCAACTTGGAGGGATCGTCCGAGCGCACGACCAACCGGTCCAGGGTTGCTTTTGTATCCGCCATCCTCGCCGGATCGCGCGTCTCAAGGTACAGGTCCATATACGTCTGCCCCAGTGCCATATCGTCCGCATGAGGAAATCGCGCATTGAGCAGCTTCCAGTCGAAGTGCTGCGCCATTCTCACCATCGCATCGTGATAACGCGGGTCTCCGGTCGCCTTCGACGCCGCCAGCATTCCGTCGTACAATGCGGCGTATGTCCATTGCTGATTGAATGTCTTCTCCGCTCGTGCGAGCTCCCAATCGGCCACTTTGCGCGCAGCCTTGTTGATAGCTGCATCTGTGATTGCCGGGGAAAGATCAGTGGCCAGCGGCCCCGGATCGTCCGGTGCGTCCCCTGATGCTGCCCGGTCCACCGGCGATGGGGACGCAACCGGCGCTGTTTCAAGCGTCTTCGGCTGCGCGATCTGAGCGTTCGCCGTCCATCCTGCCAGTGCAACTATAGAGACCAAAATCCACGCAATCCGTCCCGCTCTGCCACTCATTCCTTCGACTCTCATCTTTTGCTCCCTCATTGCTCTCTATGGCCAACAATCGCATTGATCACTGTCCGTTCGGAATCGCCATAATACATCAGCGTCAACTGTACCCGCTATCGAATGAAGCTGGTATTCAACGTGTGAGCAATACAACCAGGACAGTATCCTTCAATTTGCCGGAGTTATTGAAAATCGCGACGCGTTAACGGGTTCTTGGAAACGTTTGGCACAACCATCCTCAACGCCAAGGCCGGCCATTTTCAGAGTTGCGGCGCTCTTGCGATAAGTGCAATCACACCATGGCCAATTCCCGGCAGAAATCTTCACGGCAGCACTTTAGCAAGGAACGGAGAGATACTTCGAAAGGGCCAAACGGTGAGTCACTTGTCAGCACTTGTTGGAGAAGTTTACTTTTGTTCGATTTTTAACCGTGGATTCTGCGCCGCTCCTGAAATAATTCGATAAATTTATAGCGAAGCCAAGGAACGAGGGATATGCACCCTTCAAACGCACTCAACCGGAGAAGTTTTTTGAAAGCGGCGGCAGCAACCAGTTGTACCGCTGCCGCCAGCCTGGCCTGGGGCCTGCCGCACCGCCCGCACATGTCGGAAGCCTTCCAGCTTGTCGCTAAGACAGATCACGGCCGGATTCTGGAGGCGGTGGCTCGTTACGTTTCACAGGAGCCCCTGACCATTACGGCCTTCCCAACAAAGCGAAGCACGGGCGGGCAGCACGATTTCTACTCTCAGGCGGACTATTTCTGGCCAAATCCGAATAACCCCAATGGCCCGTATATCAACCGCGACGGGCAAAGTAATCCGGATAACTTCGACGCGCATCGCAAGGTGATGGTTGCGCTTTCGATTCAGATGCCGGCCTTGACTGCGGCTTGGCTTCTCACCGGGGACAGCCGCTTTGGCCAGCGTGCCTGCGATCATCTACGCGCCTGGTTTGTAACGCCTGAAACGCGGATGAACCCAAACCTTCAGTATGCCCAGGCAGTTCAAGGGGTTTCAACGGGGCGTTCCACAGGTATTATCGACACCCTGCACCTGGTCGAGGTGGCCAAGGCAACTAGCTTTCTGACGCCTAAGATGCTCGGCGCCCGCGACAGCGCCGCAGTCAGTGCATGGTTCGCCGGTTATCTCGATTGGCTGTGCAACAGCGACAGGGGAAAGGCGGAGCGCGATACGAAGAATAACCACGCAATCTGTTGGGCGCTACAGGCCGCTGAGTTTGCGCGTCTGGTGGGTGACGATACGACTCGAAACGATGTGTACCGCCGCTACCGCGAGATTCTCCTGCCGAACCAGATGGCGATGGATGGATCGTTTCCGCTGGAGCTGGCGCGAACAAAGCCGTACAGCTACTCCATCTTCAACTTCGACGCGATGGCCGGTCTCTGCCAGTCGCTGAAAGGTCTCACGCCCGATCCGTCGTGCTTTCAGATTGCAGATGGACGCGGCCTCGCGAAGGCTGCAGAGTTCATCTATCCATACATGAAGGATAAGAGCGCGTGGAAGTGGGCCAAGGACGTGGAGCATTTCGATGCGCTGCCCGTTCGCTCGCCTGGACTGCTGTTCTCTGGCGTGGCCTGCCATCAGCGGAGGTACATCGACCTCTGGAAGACGCTGAATCCGGATCCAACGGACAAAGAGATCATTCGCAACTACCCCATCCGGCAGCCGATTCTATGGGTGTGACGGAACAAATCGATGGAACAGCAGGAATGCTCGCTTCCGTGGTACTCATTGGACATTCACCGCCAGAATCGTGGGTGCCCCCGTCTTACCGTCGATGACGCGGACTTTCAATACTGCCTCTATGTTCCGGTTTGAGAAGTCTTTCCCCAGTTGATCCTTGAGCAATTGCATATAGTGGGGGCTGGTTGCAAATTGAGCGGCGGCCTCCGTTCCATTGCGGCCCAGGCCTGCCAGCACGACAACCCAGCTATCTGTAGTTGTGTCGCGATACCTTGCCACAACGGCATAATCGTCAGCGCTGGAGTAGGGGAGTGAGTGGTCACGCGACCAATGTACCTGAGGGTGCATTTGATCGACAATCGACTCAACCGGCTCTGGCGTGAAATGAAAGCGTTGCGACTGCAATAAACGCATCGCCCATTGATTGTTGTAACCGCCCAGCAAAACGACCGACTGTTCGCGCAGATTGGTGAGCGGAGTTGAAGGGGAAGACAGTAGTTGGGCAGTCGATCCGTAGCGCGCCATCAGCCCGCTCAACTGCGCAATGGAAGATGCAATCTGCATCGACACGAATGGGTACTCAATGTCTTTGCCGGCGGTGATTACGCCTGAGAAATTGTTTTCCTGAAAGACTGAGCCCCCAGTGCAAATTAAGACTGTTTGCTGCTCGCGTAAAACCGGACTCCAAAAATCATTCACGGCGGTTTGAGGATTGCCGGCGCGATGTTTCCACCTCAATCCCGCAATTGCAGCCAACACAATCAGGACGGCCAGGGCCAGCCACAACACGCGCCTCAATATTGCTTTGTTTCGCCCATGAGATGGGATTGTCTCCACCGGTTCGCCGGATTCGCCGGCCGGCTCCTCGATGCGACGAGCATCGGTAATGGGCGTTGCCGAAGTACCTGAATGATCGGCTGCCTGTTCGTGTCCTTCTTGCCCGTGAATGAACTCCGGGATATAGGAGCCGGCCGGCAGCAAGATCTGAACGCTGGAGTTCCTGCCGTGTTCGGAGTAGTAGAGCAATAGCCGCTTGCGAACTTCGCCGGCTGTGTACCGTACCACGGTGTCCGTGTTGGTGTCGTAGGTCGGAGGCCGATCGAAGACTTCAATGCCAAGCGTTCTTTCCTTCAAGAGTTCCGATTTGCCTGCCAACGTGTTTTCGACGATGTATTGCAGCAGCGCAGGGTAGCGTTTGCTGTTGCAAAAATGCGGACTGGTCAGAATCTCCTGTAACTCGCGCAAAATCTCGTCGCGATCCTGCCGTGTCTGCGGATGCCATGCGTCGCGAACTGCGGATGTTCTGTCCATAGGGCACATCGGATGATACTGCCAATTGCAGCGACACGCAAGAACGTTTGACACAAGAGAAAAAGAAGCGTCAAGACCCACATTCCAGACAAGATAAAAACGCACCGCGAATCAAACGGTGAGTCACTTGCATGCCGTGCTTGCAAAGCAGAACATGAGCTCGTTTTGGTGGAGCGAACCAAACGGTGCGTGATTTCGACTGAATCGTTACACCTCGAAGGTCACCCATCAACTCGCAAAAGCGAAGCAATGACGAAATAACTACTCTACAAAAAGAGGCCCTTTTGTTTGATACGTCCCGGCGGCAATTCATATTGACTGCATCCTGTTCGGCTGCTGTCGCACTTCTTTCTGCTCCAATACGTGCTGCCGCAATGAGTTCCATCTCACAAGAAGTTGGATCGGTTGCTTCCGCAGTGAGATTGGATTCCGGTTGGCAATTCCGTCAGGGAGTAGTCGGCGGCGTTGCAGAGGTCTGGGACGCTGAAAAAGATGGCTTGTGGCAAACCGCCATTCTGCCCCACTGCTTCAACGAACACGATGCGTGCGACCCCGACCAACCCTACTTTCGAGGTCAGGGCTGGTACCGTACGCGGATTTCCCTGAGCAATCCCTCAGCCGATTGGCGAACCATGTTGCACTTCCAGGGCGCCGGTCAGACCACCACGCTTTGGGTGGGATCCACGCTCATCGGGACGCACAAGGGCGGATACGACGAGTTTGCCTTCGACATTACCGATGCCGTCCAGCGTTTGCCTTTCTCGGACAAAAATAGCGGCGTGCCGGTCGCGGTTCTCTGTGACAACTCGCCCGATCTCAGCAGGGTGCCCTCTGACCTGAGCGACTTCTGCCTCTATGGGGGCCTCTACCGGCACGTAAATCTGGTTCAACTGCCTGCGTTATCCTTCGACGCCGTTCATATCCTGCCCATCGTAACCCTGGGGGGGGGTGCCCAGGTATCTGTAAAGGCTAAACTCTACAATCCATCCAGCCAAAACCATCCCTGCTCGATTTCGGTTCAGGTTTTTGACGCGCGCGGCGTCGACATTCATCAGTCGACACGGACTCTTTCGTCCTGGAACGGTTTTACCGAGCTTGCAAGTTTTAACGTGTCAGAGCCCAAGCTTTGGTCGCCCGAGTCGCCTCACCTTTACCACTGCCGGGTTACGCTTTCCAGCCCTGCGGGGCAAACACATCTCGATGAGCGCTTTGGCGTGCGCCACATCGAATTTGTCGAACACGGCCCCTTCAAGTTGAACGGCAAACGGGTGCTTCTGCGCGGCACACAGCGCCATGCCGATCATGCGGGAGTGGCCGCCGCAATGAGCGACGATCTGGTGCGCGAAGAGATGCGGCTTATCCGCGAGATGGGCGCAAACTTCATACGTCTTGGCCACTACCAGCAGGACAGATTGGTACTCAACTTATGCGATGAGCTTGGTCTGATGGTCTGGGAAGAGGCTCCGTGGTGTCGCGCAGGCATTGGCGGTCATTCCTTTCAGAAAAACGCGACTGACATGCTCACGCACATGATCGAACAGCATTACAACCACCCTTCCATCATTCTTTGGGGGCTCGGCAACGAAGATGACTGGCCGAATGAATACCCAAATGTCAATAAACCGGCAATACGCGGCTTCATGACTGAAATGCGCGACCTGGCGCATCGGCTCGACAGCTCGCGGTTGACTGCATTTCGCCGCTGCGACTTTGCGCGCGACATTCCGGATGTCTATTCGCCCTCAATCTGGGCCGGCTGGTACCGCGGCAATTATCGCGAATACGAGCAAAGCCTCCTGGCTCAGCGCGAACGGGTCAAGCGGTTCATTCATGTTGAATGGGGTGCTGACAGCCAGGCCGGCCGCCACGCTGAAGACCCGGAATCCGCTTTGCACAAAATTGCATCGGGCAGCGGTAATGACGAACGCGGGCTGGATTATCTGAAGTCTAGCGGCGAGGCTCGTGTCTCAAAGGATGGCGACTGGTCTGAAACTTACGCCTGTAACCTCTTCGACTGGCACTTGAAAACTCAAGAGAAACTCGACTGGCTGACAGGGTCAGCCCAGTGGATCTTCAAGGACTTTGCATCGCCGCTGCGCGATGACAATGGCATTCCGCGCGTGAATCAGAAGGGCGTTGTCGAGCGCGACCTGACCAAGAAGGAATCATATTTCGTCTTCCAGTCCTATTGGGCAGAGAAACCGATGGTTCATATCTACGGGCATAGCTGGCCCGTTCGCTGGGGTAAAGCAGGCCAAACGCGCTTTGTTCATGTTTATTCAAATTGTGATCACGCGGAGTTATTTCTCAATGACGTTTCTCTGGGAACCATGCACCGCGACAGTCAGAATTTTCCCGCGGCCGGCCTGCGCTGGAAGGTTGAATTTGCGAGCGGACCGAATCATCTGCGAGCGGTTGCCACTAAGGGGGAGGCTGTTTTTTCGGATGAGATTGACTTCATTTATCAGACTCAGTCCTGGGACAAACCTACTGAACTGAAGTTGTTTCAAAAAAAACGAACGGGAAATATTGTCACTGTTGAAGCAAAGCTGTTTGATGCGAAGGGCGTACTTTGCCTCGACTCATCACAGGTTGTCCGCTTCTCGCTTGCCGGCGCGGGCAATCTAATCGACAACCTTGGAACCACGCGCGGATCCCGCGAGATCCAACTCTCGAATGGGCACGCTGAAATCTCAGTTGTTTGCAAAGGGCCATGCACCATCCGAGCTGCTCCGAAGGGGATGCCGGTTGCATCACTCAGTGTTTAACCGCTGGCGCGCCTTCGCACTCCATACGAGCGCGAAGGATCAACCTCAGCCCGAGGAGTATGGCTATGACGCCGAACACACCATTTGAAACAAGACACTTGGAACGAGAGAGTGCCGCACTCAAGGAAATCAAGGAGAGCCAATCTATGCACATCACACATTTCAAACACTGGGCGCTGTTGGCGCTGCTGGTTGCCGCTTTTGCTTCGATCGGGGCGCAAGCGCAACTGAGCACTGCCAGTCTCAGTGGCAGCATCACAGATGCCACTGGCGCTGTTGTACCCCATGCTAGGATCACGCTAACCCAAACCGATACCAATTTCACGCGGAACTCTACCTCTAGAGATGACGGTTCTTTTCACGAAGAGTTCCTGCCCGTGGGCCCGTACAAGGTTTCTGTCGTCGCCGCCGGCTTCAAAACGCTCCAGCGCAGCGGCATCGTTCTCGCAGTTATGCAGAACGCCACGTTGAATCTGGCGCTGGAAATTGGCGGCCAAAGTGAAACAGTGAGCGTTACCTCCGATGTGCCCCTGGTCAATCTGAGCAACGCCACTCTCGGAGCGAGCATATCCAATGTGCAGATCGACAATCTGCCCCTGATCAACCGCGACGTATACGCATTGCTCCAACTCACGCCCGGCGTGCAATCGTACGCAAACACAAACAGCCTTGGTTTCAATGAAGCGCACGTCTACATCAATGGTTCGACGGACGACTTTACTGGCCAGGTTTCGTACTATCTTGACGGCGGCCTCAACATGACCGGCCTGCGCAACAGCGGAAATTCCACCCCCAACCCCGATGCCACCAGTCAGTACGATGTGCAAACCAACAACTTCACCGCGCAACTCGGGCGCTACGCCGCCGCCGTAGTCAGCGTGGTGACCAAATCCGGAACCAACCAGTGGCATGGTTCGGCCTTCGAGTACTATCGCTCCAGAAATTTCAACGCGACGACGCATAACGTCACCACAGGCAAGACCCCCTACGTCCAGCACCGCTTCGGCGCTACATTCGGCGGGCCGATCCGCCACGACAAAGACTTCTTTTTCGGCAGCTACGGCGGCTACCGGTACAGGACGGCGACGCAATACACATCTTCTGTACCCAGCGCCGCTGAAATGGCTGGAAATTTCTTCGAAAATACACCGACGGACACGACCGCCAACCCGGCTAACGCACACGCTTGCACGGTCGCTCCCACCGCCGCGGAGAACACTGCCATCCAGTTCTATGTCTGCAACAGAGCAACTGGTCTTCCTTATGCGAACAACACGCTTCCCAGCTCTGCCCTCGACCCAACCATTCAAAACGTCCTCAAGTATCTCGCCAATGGCACTATGACGGGACCTCTCGCCAATACCGGTCACCTTACACAGAATCCGGGCGCGTTTGGCGATACCATATATACCCATCATGAGTGGGATCCGGCCCCGCAAAACAACGACGAATATCTGATCAAGACCGACCACCAGCTGACTCCGAACCATCGCGTCAACCTGAGCTACTTTCGCTACGGCTCCGCCACCACAATCGTTCAGGGCGGCCTCACCTCCAGCTGGACCTACTCCAACTACGCGTCCACACAGCAGAACGCAAACGTAAGCGACACATGGACCATAAGTCCGCGCACTGTAAACCAGTCATGGGTTAGCTACACGCGGCAATTTGGTGGACGTAACCCGGTTCCGAACACCGATACGTGGGCTACTTTTGGTTCCGACTTCGGCATCTCCGGGCTTCCGTCACGCGGGCAGATCTCCGCAATGTCCGGCTGGTTCGGCCTGACCCAGGCAATCACCGGGCCCAAGGCCGGCACCAACCAATATGGCGTTCGCGACGTACTCAACACAACCCGCGGCAAGCATACGCTCTACTTGGGCGGTGAAGGCGGCTTGGAGAAGGACTTCCAGCAGACCTCGCTGAACAACTACGGCGTCTTCGCCTTTGCCACTTCTGCAAATGCCCGCACAAACTACATCCTGTCGGACTTTATGGAGGGTTACCCCAATTCCTTTGAACAGGACACCGGCGAATATGCCGATGCCAACTACTTCAACTACGCCGTCTTTGCTCAGGATGACTGGCACATTCTGCATAACCTGACCATCAATTTGGGTATCCGTTACGATTGGCAGCAAGCGCCCACCGACCCGCAGAACCGTGAGACCAACTTCATTCCCGGCGTGCAGTCTCATGCATTCACCACTGTGAACATCTCCGGCAAAACCGGCAACCAACTGGCTCCGATTGGATTGCAGTTCCCTGGAGACCCTGGGGTGCCAAAGGGCGGAGCGCTCACCCCGAACAATCACTTCTCGCCACGCATAGGCTTCTCATGGGATCCATTCGGCAACAACAAGACGGTTATTCACGGCGCAGGCGGCATATTTTTCGGCGGCATCTCAGGAAATTTGTGGGAATTGCCCTCGAACTTCGCTCCCTACGCCGTTCGTCCCACCTTCAGCAAGGTCACATCGGTTACCCACCCCTACGCGAACGATCCGACGGAGTTTCCAGGCGCAGTCAATCCATTCCCGACGCTCACCTTTGTGCCCGGAACCGGAACCGCCAGCTTCCTTGCGCTTAACCAGATCTCATCCATCGACTCACACTTCAAGTGGCCCTTTACGTATCAAATCAACTTTGGCATTCAACAGCAGATCACAAACACTCTTGCCTTTAGCGTGAACTACGTCGGCTCACTTAATCGCAGGCAGCCGATCTACATGGACCTGAACCCGGCGCAGTTCAACATCACCGCTTCTGGCACATCGGGCGCAAGTTGCACTGACCTGACCCAGGCTTGCGGCTATGCAAATACCAGCGCTACGGTCAACAATCGCCGCAAGCTGAACTCGATGTACGGTCTCTCGGCCGCATCGCCGGTTTATTCAAACGTCTACAACATCCAATCCAATCAGGGGTCCAACTACAACGGCCTGCAAGCCACTGTTGAACAGCGCCTCACGCATCGCGTCAGCGCCAGAGGAAGCTATACCTGGAGCCATACCCTCGCCAGCAGCAACCTGGACGGAACCTCGCTCAACAACATCATGCTGGATTACAACTACCAGTATCTTGAGAAGAAGCAGCGTTCGGACCAGGACAGGCGCCACATGGTCTCCGCTTCGGTGGTGTGGAAGCCCGACTACTTTAGTGCCTATAACCGGCTCGTCAGGACTGCGTTGAATGGCTGGACTGTATCCTCGACCATCACCTTGAACAGCGGCCAGCCCTTCACCGTTACAACAGGAGTGGATAATTACTTCAACGGCCAGGGGAACAATCGTCCCAGCATCGTCCCTGGCAAGACACCGCAAACCTTTAGGGGCCCCCGTGCTAACGAGATGGCGCAGTGGTTCGATACGTCAGCCTATTGCATCGCCGGAACAACGACCGGAGGAGTAACTTGCCCCGGCACCGGTCCGCTCAACCTTCTCGGACTCGAGCGGCCCATGTCACTCTCCGTTCCGGGCTACCGGGATATCGATGCTTCGATGGTTCGCGATATCCAACTTCATGACCGGCTCAAGTTCCAGTTTCGCGGTGATGCCGTCAACGTCTTCAACCTATCCAACCTCGGCGCTCCAACGGCCGCGATGAACAGCACAAACTTCGGCAAAATCACCGGGAGCGGCGGCAGCAACCGGATTCTCCAGGTGAGCGGCCGGATCCTCTTCTAACGCTTATCAACCCGGCAAAGAGCGGGCGGCACATACATGCCGCCCGCTTGAACAAGAACACATCCGTCGTTGGCCTCAGCGACAGATACAGTCTGGATCAAGTTGGGCTCTTCAAGACTGTTTTTTATAGCCTCTTCAGCGCCTGCTCACCACGAGCGGGCGCTTTTTTTTGATATCTTTCTCTCGATTGTGAAAGTCGAGGAGCTACAAGTTGAGATCAGGCCGGAAGCAATTGTAGGTTCTCGTTCAATCGGAAACAGTAATTTTTTCGCAAAGGGCAGAACATAAGTTGTATTGAGATGTTTTTAGAGTGCCAGTTCTGCTTGGGAAGAACGTGTCCGAGTCGGAAACTGTGGCGAGTTCGATTATTTATCCACGACCGGCGGCGATCATCTTGACGGGGCATGGAAACAGAATTGGCGAACAAGAGACGAGAGCCCAGCGCCGCGATAGTCGAGCCCTACCGGAGTACCCGTGGTCCTCTTCTCCGCCAACAAATCATCTTCCATTGGCCGCCTTAATTCCGGAAAATGTTCGTAGCTCTGAGCTTCAGGTGCTCGACCTTCCCATTCGCATTGGTGTTCTCTCCCAGCTCGTAATCACTCACGACCGCAAGGTTCTGTCCAACAACAACCTGGATATCGACAGGCATTACATGACCACCCAGTTTCATCGCGGCCTGGCCTTCCCAGTCCTTCAGCATTGTGCTCCAGCCGTGTTCGAACTGTCCGGTAGGGTCCATGTAAGTCACATCGTCAGCATGAGACCAAACTGCCTTGATCGGGGCAATATTGCCCGTAAACATCTGGTTGATTGCCACGTAAAACTGGGTATTCGCGGCGAGAACTGCGGCCTTGCCATCATTAGGGGTCTGTGCAGAGACGCCGGTGACCGCCAAGAACAGAACAATCGCCAACGCGGCTACATGAAAGTACGCTCTCCCTGGTTGTTGTGCATGGAACATGGTATTTCTCTTGTCTGGCCAATTACTCAACCGTCAACGTAAGAGGGGTGGAGGACGACTGGTTGCCTGAGGTAGCGGTCATTGTCACGGTATAGGTCGTCGGCTGCTGGGCGAAGTAGTCATTACCGCCGCAGCCGTTCAGTCCCGCTATCGTAGCAACGCTTGCAATCAGCAAGAGCATGATCCACGTCATGCGACTGAGGCGCTTTGCCTGTTTGCGCATCCGCCCCGCGAAGGGCAGCAACAGAAGAGCCAGCGCGAAGGGTGCGAATCGATTCATGCCGTCCTCGTGATGCAGTGCGGCAGTTGTTGCTGGTAACTGGACGGTCAGCGTTACCGTCTGTGCAACTGAACCCGCCAGCAGTGTTGCCGGCGAAATGACATAGGTTGCGCCCGCGGGCAGACCGCTGACAGAGAGCGTTATTGTGGATGGGAAGGTAGTTGATCCAACCGGGCTGATGGTAACGATAAAGACCGCCGTTCCACCCGGCTGCACCGTCGCAGAAGTCACCGATGCAGTGCCGCTCGAGCCGGCGCCACCGGAGAAACTCACGCTAAAGTCCAACACCGTCTCGGTCAGCGCGCTGCTGGTGACTATGACGAAGTTGCTGTCACCGGAGTAGACCGCTGTGATGGCGTGCGCGCCGACTGCCAGCGTTGAAGTGGTGAAGGTGGTAACTCCGTTAACCATCGTGCCTGTTCCCAGCGGCGTAGTGCCGTCCATGAAGATTACCGTCCCAGTCGGTGTGCCGATCGCGGAGGTCACTGTTGCCGTAAACGTAATCGCGCTCTGCACCAGAATGGGATTGACAGAGGCTGCCAGCGTGATGCCTGGCGTGGCCTGGTTGACGATGATGCTCTTCTGCACTGCCGTTGCCGCAGCATAGTTGGTGTCGCCTGCCTGATTGGCCGCGATCACGATGGTGCCCGCGCCGGTAACAGTCAGCGTGCTGCCCGTGATGCTGCCCGGGCCGCTGATGATGCTATAGATAACCGGATTCGTCGAAGCTCCGCCGGTAGCCGCCAGCGTGATAGGCGAAACTCCATAG
>Ga0182027_10008850_pt1 | contig 14578 bp, 10 predicted proteins | sample 712E1DmetaG_FD_121300 | JGI IMG/M metagenome (GOLD analysis project Ga0182027, IMG submission 121300) | Permafrost microbial communities from Stordalen Mire, Sweden - 712E1D metaG (Illumina Assembly) | ecosystem: Environmental > Terrestrial > Soil > Wetlands > Permafrost | place: Sweden... | reverse complement strand
TGAATATAATTCGCTACTCGCATGGAAAGAACGAATGATCTGTCACCATTGCCCTGTTTTTTCCCCGGGGGTTAAGGGTTTGAAATTTTATAATTTCGCGCATGAAATCAGCACCGGATGAACTCATTCTCTGCTTTGGTCGATAAATTGAACTACTATCGTTTTATAAAGGCAATCTTTAAAGTATTCCTCTCCTTGTCGCTAATTGTTTACCTTGAAGTGTATGCACAAACTTCTTTTAATAGCCCTGTGCATGAGCAAGTCGTAAATGATATTTCTCCTGAAAAAACTCCGACAATTCAAAAGCGCTCCTTCAATGAAATTGAAACAGCCGCAAGTACCTGGTTCGATGTGACGTATTATCGTCTCGCATTGAACATCTTTACTCAATCTAATTATGTAAAAGGGAAAGTGACAATCACGGGAATCTGCAGGGACAGTGCAAGTATTCTTACACTGGATCTGGTCAATCAAATGTCCGTGGATTCGGTGCATATAAACGGACAGGTCAGACCCAGTAATCAAAAAAATGACTGGTTCGATATTTCCCTTCCCCGTTTATATAAATCGGGCGAAATTCTATCAGTTGATATATTTTATGAAGGTGATCCGTCCAGCACTGGTTTTGGAAGTTTTAAGTTTGTTTCTCACTCTGGTGTGCCTTGGGTACACACACTGAGTGAACCCTATGGAGCGAAAGACTGGTGGCCTTGTAAAAATGATCCGAGCGATAAAGCTGACTCCGCAGATATCATTGTAACCTGCGATTCGACGTTGAAGGTCGGCTCAGAAGGCATACTTGTCTCGGTTGTGAACAATGGAAATGGAACATCTTCTCATCATTGGAAAGAGCGGTACCCTATCGCATCTTACCTTATCTCCATTGCAATCACTAACTATGTTCAATTTTCCAACTGGTATCATTATTCCGCTGCGGATTCAATGGAAGTTTTGAATTACGTTCTGCCCGAACATGATTCATCTGCTCTCCAAAGTCTTCCTCGCGTAGTACCAATGTTGGCGATTTATTCAAACCTCTTTGGATTATATCCATTTATAAATGAAAAATATGGCCATGCGGAGATTAGCGGCGGCAGCTCGATGGAACATCAAACCATGACTTCTCTCACAACATTTAATGAAGATGTTCTATCACATGAGCTTGCTCACCAGTGGTTTGGAGATATGATTACATGCCGAACGTGGTCGGATCTCTGGCTCAATGAAGGCTTTGCACAGTACTGTTCGGCACTTTACCGTGAACGACAATATGGAGTTCAATCGTATTGGACGTATATTAATTCGCAGCTCGATCAAGCAAAATTAGCTCATGGTGCAATTGGAATTCCCGATACCTCCAGTGTCAGCAATCTTTTCAATTCACCTAGAATATATTCCAAAGGTGCTATTGTCTTACATATGCTTCGTCATGTATTGGGAGATACCATATTTTTCCGTTCGTTCCATGCCTATGCCAACGATCTGAGATTTAAATATTCCACCGCTACAATTAAAGATTTTCAATCTGTGTGCGAAACAGTCTCCGGAAGAAGCCTTGCCTTTTTCTTTCAAGAATGGATCTATGGCGATAGGTTTCCGGATTACAGTTATTCTTGGACATGGAAATCAATGGGTGATTCCTCTTTTATCATACTCAACATTAATCAAACGACTAATGGTACTACTCCTTCGTATTATACTATGCCTATCGATATCCGAATTTCAGCAGCGGGAAAAGATACGACATATATAGTTCTCAATAACGCACAACGACAGACTTTTACCATCAAGTGCCCGACGAAACCTTCCTCTGTACTTCTTGATCCTGAAGGATGGATTTTAAAATTTTCTTATTCGGAAATCGATCAGCCTCCATCTACCTTCAGGCTGGAGCAAAACTATCCAAACCCATTCAATTCTACGACAACGATTTCGTACCAGCTTCCAAGTCGGGAACAAGTTATTCTGAAGATCTATGACATTCTCGGGAGAGAGGTTGCAACACTTGTAGATTCAAAACAATATGCGGGATTTTATGAGTACCAATGGAATGCTCAATACATAACAAGCGGAATATATTTTTACCGTTTGATTGCAGGAACTGAACAGATGCAAAGAAAGATGCTGCTTCTGAAATGAGTCTTGTTCTGAACCTGTTATAAAAATCGTTCAATCATCCAGTAACAACCGGCCGAGACCAGTGCAGATATTGGAATTGTAATTATCCATGCAATTACAATTTTTCCAGCAAGTCCCCACTTTACTGCGGACATCCGTTTGGTTGCGCCTACACCCATAATTGCACCGGTAATAGTATGTGTCGTGCTGACCGCAATACCGCTGAATGCAGTAATAAGCAATGTAAATGCACCAGCCGTTTCAGCACAAAATCCGCCTACAGGTTTCAATTTCGTCACTTTCTGGCCCATCGTTTTTACAATGCGCCAGCCGCCGAACATTGTGCCAATGGAAATTGCGGTATAACAAGGAATGATGATCCACCATTTTATCGGAAAATCGTCCGGGCCGCTCGTTTGAATAAGCTGAGCGTTGATGAGCAGGATAGTGATAATACCCATGGTTTTTTGTGCATCATTAGCACCATGTCCAAGACTATAGAAAGCAGCAGAAACAAGTTGTAACTTTCTAAAAACACCATTGATTTTTGATGATGGATGTTTATGAAACATCCACATGAGAAGCATCATCATGCCAAAGCCTAAGACCATACCAAGCATAGGAGCAACGACAATAAAAACGAGTGTTTTTATCCAACCACTCCATATGATAGAGCCGAATCCGGCACGCATAATTGCTGCACCTCCCAGTCCGCCCATCAACGCATGCGAAGAGCTGGAAGGTATCCCGAAATACCATGTAATAATATTCCAAGCTATTGCACCAAGCAGCGCAGCAAGGATAACGTATTCGTTCACCAAGCTTGGCGTCACAAGTCCTTTGCCGATTGTCTTGGCAACATTATGGCCTGTAAAAAGAAATGCCGCAAGAAAATTAAAAAACGCTGCCCACAAAACCGCTTTTCGTGGTGTGAGCACGCGTGTGGAGACGATCGTAGCGATTGAATTTGCAGCATCGTGAAATCCATTGAGAAAATCAAAAACCAACGCAATCAAAACGATGAAAACGATCAATGTTATCATAGCCAAATGTTTAGTTAGTATGAATTCTAGAAATACATCATGATGTTTTTCAGGCTTATATGAATAAAAGAAAACGCTAAGCCGTTCATAATGAGTATCATGGTTTTAATTATGTTTTATCAGAATACCTTCAAGTACATTCGCAGCATCCTCACATTTATCTGTAGCGGTTTCCAATCCGACAAATACTTCTTTGAGTTTTATAATTTGAATCGGATCTTTTTCTTTATCAAATAAATCTGCCACAGCTTTATCGAAAATATCGTCTGCTTCATTTTCGTACTCATTCACCTTTGTGAATGATGCCTTGAATTTTTCTACGTCGTTGAGATTGCGCAGGAGATGAACACCATTCGTCAGTTCAGCCATTGAGAGAATCAGCACATCGATGAGTTGAATTACTGCTTTGGGAACACGTGTTATCTTGTAGAGCGCAAACCTGTTTGCACATCCGTCTATATGATCAAGAATATCATCTAATGCCGAGGCAAGTTCATGAATATCTTCGCGGTCGATGGGAGTGACAAAAGTTGAATTGAGTTCAGAGAATATTCTATGTGTTATTGAATCACCATCATGTTCGATATCTTTAATTCGCTTCGCGGCATCTTCACGCTGGGTTTGTGTTTTACATAATGGAATTGTTTTCAATTCCACACCTGCTTTTATCAGGTTCTGTGCAGATTCCTCAAGTAAATTATAGAAGTTTTCATCATGCGGGAGCAGCATTTTCAAAAATATGTCAATTTTCATATTGAGTCTTCATTTAATATATAATGGATGTGGTCTTTTAGTTAGTACTATCAGTCATTTGTCATTATACTTTTTGGAGCAACGTGTTTTTGAACATATGTATTCCCGTACTTTGGAAAGGTGCAAAAGACTCCGTGAACAATTCTTGATTCAGTCCTTGATCATACGGAAGACTTCAATACTTTCTCCTGCAGTTTTGTACGATACGCTTCGAGTTTGAGAGTAAGTTCGGGAGATCCAAGTGCAAGTATTTCGATTGCAAGCAATGCAGCATTTACCGCTCCATCGATAGCCACTGTCGCAACCGGAATACCAGCAGGCATCTGAACGATGGACAGCAACGAATCCAATCCATTAAGTGATTTTGATTTGATAGGGATGCCGATCACAGGCAACGTTGTAACAGCGGCAACAATTCCCGGCAAATGAGCCGCGCCTCCGGCTCCAGCAATTATAATTTTTATCCCGCGTTCTTTTGCTGCTTTTACATAACTGATAGTCTGATCCGGTGTGCGGTGGGCTGAGAGAACTTTCATTTCGCATGGAATGTCAAATTCTTTCAGTATTTGTCTCGCAGGTTCCATAGTGTCCGCATCAGATGAACTGCCCATAAGAATTGCAACAAGCGGTCCTGAACTTGTTTTATCTGTATTTAAAAGAATCATATTTATAAGCTCCTTGACAATAAATTATTCGTTTTTAAGTTATAGATGTATTCTTCATAAAGAACACACACTCTAACTATTCTGTGCGGCTTTCATGAGTCGATCCATGACTGCTGCGCCGATTCCTTTTTCTTCAACACTTTCTATAAGGATATAGTCAACGGCTAAGCTGTCTAATTCCCGAAGCGCATGGAAAATATTCTGAGCATAGCGTTGGACAGATGAAGAAAGAATAAGATGGAATTTTGTGACATCGATGGTATTCAATCCTTCCGAATAAGTAATTGCCCCAATGTTTTTCCCATCTTTCTTCAATGTACTCAATTGTTTAATAAAAGTTTCCCGATCATTTTGGGGAACGAGGATGACGTGTGCTTGTGGTGCATAGTGTCTATGCCTCGTCCCCGGTGAACGCCGGAGTATTTCCTGAGCGCTTGTCCGAAGAGTATTTCCTATTTCCTTTTCAATATCTTCTCGATTCAATCCTCCTATACGCAAAATTGCTGGCGGATCACTCGTAACATCTATAACCGTTGATTCCATACCAATGGTTGTCGGTCCTGCATCAAGAATCAGATCAATCCTATCGTGTAAATCATGATACACATGTTCTGCAGACGTTGGGCTTGGACGCCCAGAAATGTTCGCACTCGGTCCAACAATTCCACCTTCAAAATATTTTAACAGCTCCAAAGTCACAGGATGATTTGGAATTCTGATCGCCACAGTACCTAAACCGGCAGTGACAATATCCGGAACTATTAATTTTCGTTTTACGATAAGTGTAAGCGGACCAGGCCAGAAACGCTTTGCCAGATTTATTCCTTTGTTGGAAATCTCACTCATAAAATGCCATGCGATTTCCAGAGATGCAACATGCACAATAAGCGGATTGTCAGACGGTCTTCCCTTCGCCTCAAACACTTTTTGAACAGCGTCTATGTTTAAAGCATCCGCGCCTAAACCATAAACTGTTTCCGTTGGGAACGCAACTAATCCTCCAGCACGAAGTACCGAAACTGCGGTTTTCATGCCCTCCGGATTCGGATGCCCGGCAGTGAACTGAATGATTTTAGTTGTTGTCATCTCTTTTATAGGTTACTCTGCGCTTGCCAGCAATATCTCAGCGAGATCTTTTACTTTCACGAACTCAGCCGCCTCTTTATCTTTTACACCGTCTTCTAACATCGTCATACAGAATGGACATGCTGTTCCAATGATATCCGGTTTCAATGCAAGTGCTTCTTCTGTCCGTTCAACATTCACCCGCTTACCTGCGGTCTCTTCCATCCACATTCTGCCGCCGCCTGCGCCGCAGCAGAATCCTTTGGATTTAGAACGTTTCATTTCTACTGTATGCACACCTGGAATTGCATTAAGAATTTCTCGTGGTTGATCATACACGTCATTGTAGCGTCCGAGGTAACAAGAATCGTGGAACGTCACCTTTACCGCTTCTCCCTTTTTCACTTTTAGTTTGCCTTCGCTGATGAGATTTAACAAGAACTCAGTATGATGAACAACTTCGTAGTTTCCGCCAAACTGAGGATACTCATTTTTCAGTGTGTTGAAGCAATGCGGACACGTAGTAACAATTTTCTTCACATGATATCCATTGAGAGTAGCTATATTGTCTTTCATCAGCATTTGAGCAAGATATTCATTCCCGATCCGCCGTGCTGAATCGCCGGTACATTTTTCTTCGGTTCCAAGGATAGCGAATTTGATTCCCGCTTTTTGCATCAGCGCGGCAAAAGCCTGTGTCACTTTTGTGTACCGTGCATCGAATGCTCCGGCACAACCAACCCAAAAGAGGATCTCAGCATCCTTTGCTTGTGACATCTGCGGAATGTTCATCCCTTCCGCCCAATCAGCGCGGGCTGACGCAGGGAATGCCCATGGGCTGAAATTTGTTTCAAGATTTTTAAATACAATCTGAACCTCCGGCGGGAAATTGGATTCCATGAGAACAAGACTGCGGCGTAAATCTACAATTGCTGGGACATGTTCGTTGTTGACAGGGCATTCTTGCATACAGGCCATACATGTGGTACAAGCGAATAATTCTTCAGCAGTGATATAATGATGAAGAAGAGTTTTCTCCAGTGTATTCTTCTCCCCTTCTTTTACTGCAGCCGCTTTCTCTCCATCAATCAATAATGAGCCTTTTTCAGCGGTACGGTGTCTGATATCAGTCATTATTTTTTTTGGAGAAAGTAATTTGCCGGTTATATTGGCCGGACATGAATCAGAGCATCTGCCGCACTCCGTGCATGTATAACCATCAAGCAATTGTTTCCAGCTCAGATCATCAACATCTGTCGCACCGAATTTTTCGACCCCTTCTGCTTCAAGATCAATCGGATTCAGCGTTCCTTTTGGTTTTAAGGAGGAAAGAAAAACATTCGGTACAGATGTAAGTATATGTGCATGCTTTGAATATGGCAGGTAATTGAGAAATCCAAGTACCAACACAATATGCATCCACCAATAAACTTCAAATAGAATATTGTTTGTCGATACATTTGAAGAAGTGAGAATTGGAGCTAACGCCGCCGAAAGAAAATGCCCCATGTGATTCGAATCAGTTTGGAGCCGTACTGCGTTTTGTCCCAATAAACTTACCATGATAAAAAAGATGGTGAACAGAATGACAGTCGCATCTATTTGTGCATGTCCATCAACTTGCAATCGCTTTGGCCGAAGAATATACCGGCGATACAAGGCAATGATAATTCCGAGGATCACGAATCCTGCAAACAAATCCTGACAGAATTGCAATGGCTGATAGAACATGCCAATAAAACCCAATGTGAAACCGGAAGATATTCCTTCACCTATTGCTTCCAAGACTGATGACAGGAGCACCAAGAACCCCCAGAAAATAAATGCATGCATCAGTCCCGGTATTGGTTCGCGGAAGAGTTTTGTTTGGCCGAAGGCAACAATCATCATCTTCTTAAACCTGTCCGGTAAATGATCTAATCGATTTTCTGGTTTGCCGATTAATATCAGCTTAATCATCCGCCGCAGACTTAATCCGAATAAAGTAAATGCACCCAGTATTATGATTGCAAAAATGATTGCCTTTGCCGTCATTCCATCATTCCTTTTGTTGGTTATATCTTCAGAATTGAATCTAAAATTGTTACTGCCTCGCCGGCGATGCTCACATCTTCAACTATATTTTGTTTTAACCGGAGCCGAATCTTTACGCGTCCTTGGCGTTTAAGATAATCTCCCTGCTCACCTATAAATTCCATTCCGCCATCTGACAACTCACGGCAGGCAACCGGATATCCTGCCGGCAATACATATTTATGCAGGTAGAAACCGAGTGGACCGTTTGATGAACCTGTGACAGGATCTTCATTAATACCATAGTTAGGTGCAAAAAAACGGGAATGGACAGAAGAATATTTGTCCTTTGTTTCCAAAGAAAACACACAAACGCCTTCCACCCGCATGGTCCTTAACTCGCGGGCAAGCGCATTAAACTCAGGTTTTAGTTTCTCTATTACCTTAAGCCGATTCACCGGAATATAAAGGTACGCATCAGTGACCGCCGGCAAATCTTTTTTAACGTCTTTGCCAATTAACCCTAACGCATGCAGCATTTTCACCGGCAGCGTCTTTTTGATTTTAAATTTCGGTGTGGGCAATTCGAATTCAATTGTTGTCCCGTAAAAATTCTTTTCAACACGAACAGACAGGACTCCGCTTTTCGTTTGCAATCGGAAGTAATGCTGACCGTTTGTTCGCATGCCTTCCATCCCCTCTTCTGCAAGAGCGTGAAAGCTGGCAATAGTAGCATGCCCGCAGAGAGGCACTTCACCTACAGTTGTGAACCAACGAATGCGAAGATTTGCATCTGGTTCTGTTGCGGGAAGTATGAACGCCGTCTCTGAGAGATTTAATTCCCGCGCGAGAAGCTGCATGTGCGAATCCGTCAGACCATGTGCGTCAAGAACCACTCCGGCCGGATTGCCGGCGAACGGCTTCTTCGTGAATGCATCGACAATTTTAATGCGGTACGTTTTCATTGTCTCACCTTCCCATGAATTGAACAACGATATCCCGATTCCGTGCCCGGTTGTCGAAATCTATCAGCACGATTTGCTGCCATGTTCCAAGAAGCAACTCACTGCCGGCGTACGGCACCACGAGGGACGGGCCGAGAAAAGATGCCCTCACATGTGCATGGCCATTTCCATCTCCCCATGTATCATCATGGTGATAGCGCACATCGCTCGGCGCAATCCGTTCCAGCATTTCCGGGATATCTTTTCTTAATCCTGGCTCAAATTCCGTCGTGGTGATAGAAGCAGTCGAACCAATAACAAAGAGCGTTGCAGTGCCTTCTTTCAAATTATGCTTCTGAAGCAAATCAGCAACCTGGCTGGTAATATTGATAACTTCAGAATTTCCCCGGGTCGCAACTTTGATATGATCTGTTATTATTTCCACAGCTGCAGCGCTGTTAATGTAGTCTGATGTTTGATAAAAAATAATAAATTATCTTTGACGAAAAATGTATCGGGGCTTGGTGCCTTTACACCTTCAGCTATCATTTCACTGTAAAGCTCCTTTTCTTTCCTTAAATCATATACTGACAATATATTATTCAGCAATGGTGATTCAGTTTGATTATGCATCTGTCGATAGTGACTGACGATGAGTATGTCTCGGTACGAAAGATATTCTATCCATCCCTCAATTGCCCTGTTTTCTGTAATTTTATTAACAACTGTTTTGACACCTGATTCAGCTTCTTTCTCGTCATACACTTCGGGGAAGATGACATCCTGCTGACGTTCAGATTCCTTCTGCAAAACTTTTTGCCGGAGTTCCTGCATCAGATCAATGTTATCGGACTGTTCATGTATTATTGTCCCGGTTTTTATGTCAAGCTCATTGCAGATGTGTTTTTCAAAAACATATTTATGCGCGTAAAGTTTTTCATTATCGATGAACCAGAACGAAAGAGCATCGTTTCTCCAAAGTAATTCACCTGATTCAATGTCAATGACGCGAATGCCGCGATGTTCCGGCATATCAGGTCTGACGAATCCATGCAACACCATCCATCCCTTATGCACAGCTTCAATTCCAATCCACCATGGTTCATCAAACCCAATATTTTGCCACAATGGTTTTCCGGAATTTATATCGATACAAAAGAAACTTGTCGATTTTGTTTCTTGGTTGCGTGTTTCACCTACTATGAGATTATTTGAAGTAATAAATATTCGCCAAATCAAAGTGCCGGCATCGAATGTCCATGCTGGTTTCAGTTGCTTTTCTTTGAATAATGGGATAATGGAAGCCATAAGATGGAATAACATACCGTTTTTTTAAAGTAGTTTCAACCGATTCACTGTATAGTGAATAAGCTGCCAACTAAGGCAACGTATTTTTTAGGACAATTAAATTGTTTCACAGGAACAGTCCATAGATAAACAACGCCTGTTAAAAGTCTGAAGCCTTTCTCGTATCGATAGATTATTACCTACAGTATTTAATCTCAGTGAATAAATTTCCGATCAATAATGCAGGTAAATAGATTTCATGTTTATTATTTGCAGCGGAATAGAAACGCTATGGACATGTATACAATGCTATGCCTGAATAATAAAGGAGAAATTATATTTTATTTATACTTAAAGGTGTAATTCAGCACATTGCGGGTCAATTCATTCAAATCAGCATCTGATGCTACAAATTCATATCTTGATATTGTCTTATTCCCTGAATATCTTTTTCCTTGGGCTGATAAGTTGTAACCTGCATTTTGGCAATGCAGGTGGGAGTGGATGTGAAGGATGATATTGTGAGTCTATCAGTACGACACATTTTGCACGAATATTTATTACCGGTTGAGCAAAAGTCAGGCAGAGTCACACTTCTGCTAAAAACATACCCGCGATATGCAACCCCTGCCTCTTTTAACCATCGCAAGCAATATTACAAGACAACCATCATTCTACTGAATAATTATTGTACCAACATTTCTTCTCCTCTGCTTATTAACGAGGTTCCTGCCCATGAATGACTCCGAAAGTAATATAAAACAACCCTCTGTTATCATGGTCGCCGATATTAAATCTTTTGCCAAAAAGATGATGAGTGATGAACGAGCAGCGTTTGAATTGCTAAAAACATACGATGAGATCATGCGAGGTCTTGTTGCGCAGTTCGGCGGCATAGTTGTCAAAACACTGGGAGATTTTTTCAATGTGCTATTTTTTAATCCAATCGATTCGCTCAAGTGTGCTATTGAAATTCAAAAAAGGTTCTGGAGCTTCAATCTTGGGAAATTAGATTTTGAATCGATCGAAGTTCGCATCGGCATACATTCAGGTGCAATTGTCATAGAGCATGGCAAAACCTTGGGAGAGGGAATTGAAACTGCCTCGCGCATCGAAGCGATAACCGAACCCAAACGCATTTGCATCTCGGGAAATGTTTATGACCTGCTAAAAAACAAAATAACCTTCCAGGCTTTTCCTATGGGTGCTATTGAACAAAAGAGCACCGGCGGCGAGCTGAGCATATACGAGATATTGATCGAAAGTATTGCCGAGTTTGCCAGACCTTCAGAGAGAGCCAGACAAAAGTTGACGAAAAATATAATTAAAGAATTAAATGAAAGTGGAGATGAGGAAGTAAAGGAAGCGGAAGCGCTTGAGGAAGTCAAGGAACGCTCTATTAGAAATCGTCCAGAAAATACTGAGTTAAAGAAGCAGATCGAAGAATCATACTTGAAAGCCGAAACCTACTATAAGGGTGGATTTTTTCAAGATGCGGAAAAGGAAATTGATAATATTTACAAACATTATCCGAACTACGGAGACATTGACGATCACAAAAAGGAAGAAGAAGAAAATGAACGACGGGCGGATGAGAGGATTAAAAGAGCCCGTGTGTATCTCATAGAAGGAAATTTTGATGCCGCAGATACTGAAATCAATCGTGTGTTCCATGTTTTTCCGCTTCATTTGGAAGCGCAACGAGTGGCTCAAGAGATTGAAGACAAAAGAGCCGAAGAGAAATGCGCTCCTCGATTAATAAAAGCCCGGGGACTCTTCCTTCAGGGAAGTCTTGATGAAGCTGAGGCTGAGATCAAAGAAATATTTAATGTACTCCCTGATCATCCAAATGCCCAGGTATTAGCCGGTCATATTTCAGCTTCAAGATTGAAGCTGAAAGAAGAGGAGCGTGTGCGCCGCGATGTTGAGGAAACATTAACATTGGCAAAGTTGGAGAAAGACCAACTTATCAAAGAAATATTAGACAAGGCCAGCAAAAAAAGCGATACCCCTTCTTCTCGTGGCGGATCGGTCTCTCCGAGTAATGTTCTTGAAAAATCAGCACCATCAATACCTCCCGTTAAGACTGAACCGCCTCCTGAAAAATCAGAGGCCGAAATCGTTAAGATTAAAAAGATACTTCCCCCTCTTCATGATCCGGTTGAACGGCTGGACGAAGAAGAGGAAAAGACACAGCGGGCAAAAATACTTCTGGAGCGGGCTCATACGTTATTACAACAAGGCGATCTCGATGCGGCCGAAAAAGAGGTCAATGCAGTATTCCAGATCTTTCCTTGGCACACAGGAGCCCAGCAGATTTTAATCCAGATTGAAGATGCCCGATATAAAAAGGAGAACGAGGAACGCGCCTTAAAAAAAGAAAAATCAAGAAAGTTAGAATCGCTGGAAGGAAACAAAAATATTCAGGAGCATTTGACAAAAGCGCGAATGATGCTTGAAGCAGGTGATTTTGCAGAATCGACATTTATTCTTCATGACATCTTTAAACTCGATCCCAATCATGAAGGTGCAAGACAACTTCAGGCAGACCTTCAGAAGGCAAAAGAAGAAAAAGCCATACGCAGACGCACAGAGGCCGATCAAGCGGAAAAAGAACGTCGCACGAAAAAAGTTCTTGTTGCTCAGAAAAAAAATGTTGTTCAGCATATGCAGAAAATTGAAAAGGCAGAACCGGATCGTACGCTGCTCAAATACAGGTTCATTTTTCGGTTAACGGCAATATGTATTGCTGCTTGTATTCTATGGATAGCCGGCAGATGGACATATAGTTATTTATTCCCTAAAACAGTATCCATTGCTGTTTTGGACTTTATTCCATCCGATACTGGAGCTGATGCAGATGTCTCTTTTATTCTTCCTTTATTTTTAAAAGACGATTTTGCTCGATGCGAACATGTAACCACTGTAGCATCTACCTCTCAGATTATTCTCGATCCCAAGATCTTCATTTATTCTAAAAATAGTATCAAATTAGGTGTGCAGTATTTTTTAACGGGCAATGTTCAACATCAAGGTAGTCAGTACACAATAACTGCAGTACTCATTGACGCAAGAACTCACCTCACAGAGTATAAAGTATCTTTCAGTGGAGAGATAACAGCGTTACCGAAATGTCGCGTAGCTATTGTTCGGTCCGTTCTTCAATACTTGGATATTGAGACGGTGTTGCCCGATATCCCTTCCGGAAATTTCTCTCCTGAAGCGTATCAGAAATATCTTTCTGCGTTCCATCTTATTCGAAGGCATACAGTACCTTGTCTCGATAGTGCGAGGACATTGCTTCGTCAGTGCATTGAGCACAATAAAAATTTTACTGCTGCCGAAGTACTTCTTGCTCAAGCTGAAATTGACTCCTATACACTCGGTGGTGAGAGTGCACGAACATTGAAAGAAGCTTTTGATCTTGCTGAGCACGCTCTCCTCTCTTCAGCATATGCAGCAGACGCATATCGTGTTATCGGAGAATATTACTTATTCACACAACAGTATGACAGTGCAATTAAAAATGTGCAGACAAGCTTAGAGCTTCAGCCTGCAAATGGCCAGAGCGATCGAGACCTTTCCCGTTCGTTCCTCGGCTGTGGAGACTTTGAAGCGGCCTCACGATATGCAACAATGGCATCCTCTGTAGAGCCAGTGAACAGCGAGTCGTACCTATTATTGGGATTGGTTAAACATTTTCAAAAGGAATATACCACTGCCGCAGCGTTCTATCAGCAGGCTATTCAATGGGGAGCGAATGATTCGCTCGTGACGAGTCAATACCTGACGATGGTATGGGATATGCTGGGTCAATCCGAAAAAGTAGTAGCCTTCTGGAAAGATCAGATGATCCGCTGGCCGAATGATTACCGAAGCTATTATAGTATCGGGCGAGCGTATCAAAAAGTGTTGAACATTCCAATTATGGAGCAAACACATTTATATCAAGACGCTTTCACTGAAGGGTTGCGTCTTGCCCACCAGGTTCTGGAAATGAATCCTGGTGATCCTCTTGCGCACGCATATGCTGCTCTCTTCCATTCCCGTCTGGGGGCTTTTAAAGATGGGGAAGCGGAAATCGTAAAAGCGCTTGAGCTTGAACCCGGCTCTGCAAAAATCCATTATCTCGCGGCTGATGTCTATAGTATACAAAAAGACGCACCTCGCGCATTTGCTGCTCTCAAACAAGCTGTTGCGATAAAATACGATCCCACAGAATTTTTTAATCCGGACCTCATCCTCATAAGAGATGATGCTGAATTCACCTCTATTACGACGAAGCCAATCCAATTTTCGGCAGGTGAAACAAAATAGTTTCAACCAAGAGCCCTATAACAAAAAAGGTCAACCTGAATATGGTTGACCTTTCAGTATAAATTATTAAAACAGATTATTATTGTTCGTTCACAAGTTTTTCAATCTCAGTTATTACTTCTTTTTCTTCCGGCTCTGTGCCTGGGGAGAATTTATTCACGATATTTCCTTTCCGGTCAACAAGGTATTTTTGAAAATTCCATTTAACAACTCCTGGAACCGGCGATTCTTCTGTTAGATAGTGGTACAGCGGATGCTGGTCATCTCCTTTCACACTAATCTTTGAAAACATATCGAATGTGACGCCGTACGTTGTAGTGCAGAATTGTTTTATCGTCGAATCTGTACCGGGCTCCTGCCATAAGAAATTATT
>Ga0182027_10008849_pt1 | contig 14580 bp, 8 predicted proteins | sample 712E1DmetaG_FD_121300 | JGI IMG/M metagenome (GOLD analysis project Ga0182027, IMG submission 121300) | Permafrost microbial communities from Stordalen Mire, Sweden - 712E1D metaG (Illumina Assembly) | ecosystem: Environmental > Terrestrial > Soil > Wetlands > Permafrost | place: Sweden... | reverse complement strand
TGCCGGGAAAACCGTGCATTCCCAATATGCAAGAATCCGGAGTGCCCCCGGTATCCTCTACCAGGGATCGGATTCGGCGGCATGCTGTTACGACAGCCCCCTTTTCCACGATAATACGGTGGTTGGGGGCAGGTACGGGAGTTTGCGAAGAATGTCGTTCACTCAATAGGCCCGGCAACCGGGGCGCAGGTCTTATGGAACAGGCTCGATTCACATCCGCCGTGAAAACACGGCGCAGGTACGACGACACTTTTAAGCGGAAAGCGGTGCAGGCGCTTGTCGAAGGCGGAAAGTCGGTGACCGCGGCGGCTGGCGAAATCGGCATTGAGCGCACCGTGCTGCATAAATGGCGGCTTAAATTCGGCCGGGAATTCGATAAGGCCGGCGTGGACATTCGTGCGCAGGCAACAAGGGAAGACGAGATCGTTTCCCTCAGGAGAGATGTGGACTCTCTTAAATCGACCATCTTTCACTTGAAAAACATTGTAAGACGAACGATGGAACCCAAGTGCCTGGATGAAGACCAGAAAATTGATTCTCTGATACGTTCGCTGCCCGAGGGGCAATAACCGGTATTTGATACTGTGCCGCGCTCATGAAGGAACGCCTGCTTGCTCCGGAGAATCGGCCGGAACTGCGCCTTCCCCGAAGGGGTCGTGGTCCCGGCAAAAAATGGGCGCCCTGCCTCCAACTCCGGCGCGGGCGCCCCGCCTCCCCCTCCCGTTCGCCAACCGATCTTCTAGTCTCCCATGACAGCATTCTCCGGTCTCGCCGGAACCCGGCGTATTATTTCCCCCATCCCTGAATTCCGAACCCGTACGGGTACAGCGGCGCGCCGTAGAGCGAATCGCCCGTTGCAGTGTTGAGCGGCATGTTTGCCGCGATGAGCGACCTGATTCTCTGGCGCTCGGCATCGGACGCGCCGATATCGTAGGGCAGGTCCCAGTGTTCCAGCATGTTTGTTTCCGTGTTTGTGCCGATCTGGTCACCGGATCGCGGCAGTTGCCACGGCAGCCTTCCGTGCGGCGCGTAGCTGCCGAAAATAAGGCCTGCCACCGCATCGCCCGCTCCGTCGCCCGGCCGGTATGCCGCCACCAGAGCGTCCGCGCTGTCCGCAGCCCATGCAAGCGCGTACGGCCGCGGCATGATAACGACGGCGATAACCGGCACGCCCGCGTGTTTGTAACTTTGGAGCAGGGCAAGCTGGTCCTGAGGCATCTCCACGGTGTTTGCGCCCCATTGGGGAATGTTGGTGTAGCTTCCTTCGCCCAGGATGCACACGGCAGCATGAGCCGACAGGTGAACGGCAAGGGCCGAATCGTACACTGCGACAACGCCCCTTGCCGCGGCCTGCTTCTGTATTGTCAACCATATGGTCGTATCGTGGAACGAACTGCCCCAGCCGGCATAACTGTTGCCGTCATTGGCGCGCGCTCCCGCCACAACCAGCGTATCGCCGGCCGAAAGCGCGAGAGGCAATTCGCCGTTGTTCTTGAGCAGGGTCATCGATTCCCTGGCCGCGGTTCTGGCAACCAGCAGATGGTTTGCTCCGCCGAGCACCGCGCCGGCCCAGTCGGCATTGCCGTAGGGATTTTCGAACAACCCGAGGGAAAACTTGACACGCAGGACACGGGCGCACGCCTCGTCGATGCGGGCGTCGGGAATCTGGTTTACAAACGACGCCATGTTGACGTCGCCCGGGCTCGCGTTTCCAAGAATGTCGGCCCCGGCGTTGAGGCAGCCTGCCCACAGTGCCGAGCCGAGGAATTCGGTACACACAATACCGTCGAAATGGAGCGAGTCCCGCAGAAAATCGATCATCTGTTTGTTGTCGCTAGCGCCGTTGGGATTGGTGAAATACACGGTATTGGTGCCCAGCCCGGTCATTATCGCGGCGGCGCCTGCCTCTATCGCGGCTCGCCACGGCTTCAGGTGATACTGCAGGGTCACGGCGTCAAACGGTATGTCGTCCTGGCCGGCCGGCCAATGGCCGGGAATTGCAAGGATGGATTTCGGGTTGAGCTCCGGGCCGTTCTGGTAGGCGCATATCGTGGCGCGTATCATTGCCGCGCCGAAATCGGCGTTTTCGCCGCACCCGTCGCCGATCCTCGAATAGAGTACCTTCGTCCCCGTTTCCGGCGTGGGAGAAAGGGTGGCGCGAAATGCCTCGATAAGCTGCTCGTCACGCTGCATGGTAGCGCATTTGTAAATTATGCCGAGATCGCGGGTCGCACAAAGCGCTCCCTGGGAAGGAAAGGTGGTGTAGAATCCGCTTACAAAATCGGATGTCGGGATGATGGGAATTCCCCATTTCGCCTTTGCCGCGCTTATCTGCGCCGGGCGCAGGTCCCAGGAACTCAGGTAGGTGGTCCAGCCGGCGCCGGGGAAGCGGTCTGCGGCGAAGAAAAGCTGCATGGCCTTGTCGGTTTTTGACATTCGCGACATAAGGTCGTTGACACGCACGCCTACAGGGAGGCGCCAGTTCTCGTACGGCTCGATTGTTCCGTTCTTGTCGAGGTCGCGGCAGCCGCCGATGAGGGGTACGCTGTCGGCCACGGTGGTGTCGATGGTGGGATTGTAGACGCCAAAGGTGCGCACGGCGGAATTCTTCCGGTTGCCGGCGGCGTCCACCGACACCACATACCATTTGTAGTTCCAGCGGTCGTCGAGGGTCGGTGCTGCCATGCTGTCGTCGGGAATGCCGTCGCCGATTTTGGTGTAGTTGTCAAGGAGGGGCGAGCCGCCTGCGGTCCAATCGTAGTCGGTGCGCGAGATATTGAGATAGACGTCGTAGAAAACGGCGTTCACGTCCGGGCTCCACAACAGCAGCGGCTTGCGCGTGCCGGTAATAACGGCGCTGTCGGCGGGGGAGGTCAGGCCGAAAACCGATTTTTCCAGGACGAAATCGTAGGCGCCGGCATACGAGGAAACGGGCTTTCGCGCTCGCGCAAACCCGGCTGCCGACACAAGAATGGTATCCACGGCAAAGGCCTGTTTCGCCAGAACCGGCGCACGTTCTCCGTCTCCCAGCCTTCGCAAGCCTCCCTTTCCCGTACTGCCGGTACTCGCGGTCTTGAGCAGGAAACGCGATGTCCCAATGGTTACGCGCACGCAATACGGCTGTGCCGACACATTCTTCGCATACAGCGGCGTGGCGTAGTCGCCGGGGGCGAGCTGCGCGTCGATTACGGTAGAAACATGCCTGCCCAGCAGGGTGAAGAGCTCAATGCACACCTGCCCGCTGCGTGCGGAAACGCCGAAGTAAAGGATTCCGTTGACACATGCAGGTATGCGGATCGCCGCGGCGCGCGCGCCCGGCGGGAGAGCGGCGAGGTCTTTTGTAATGGCGTAGGCGCCGTTTGCGTCTGTAAAGGCGGCAAGCCCGAGCCCGGCAAGCTTTACCGATACACCCGAAAGCGGCGATGCCGATCCGTCGCGCACCGTTCCCGTGAGGTGAATATCCTGGGAGAACGCCGGCGCGGCCGCGCCGGCCAGGCAGAGGAAGAGGATGGCTGCCGTTTGGCGGAAGATCATGTTGCATGCCCTGGTTGGTTCCCGGAACCGGCCGCATCTGCAGTGCCGGCGGAACCGGATACTCTCTCTTGCATGGACCCCCCACGTGCGCGCATTGATCATGCGCTCCATGCCGTGCCGAAAGTATCCGGTTCCGCCGGCGCCCGCATCAAAAATCGGCAGAGTCCCTCTTCCGGGAGAGGAACTCCGCCTTCAGCAAAAGAAGAGAGCCCCCCCTCTTTCTTTCGCATGTATTGAACGCCGCATCCCCGCGACCTCTTCCCGATATTTCAATCACGGGGACGCGACGATAAAAGCCGATCGGAACAAGCCCCTTACTTTTCCTGCGTGACAATAACCACTTTCTGGTCGGACCTCTGGTTCTCGTACGACAAGAGCAGCCAGTCGCTAGATCGCGCCGTTTTCGACACGTGCACCTCGTCGAGTGAACCGGTGAGGTACTGGATGCCGTTATAGCCGATTGTCACCTTGTCGTCCACGTTGTCCTTGGCCCCTGCGGTGTAGGTGGAAGTAATGCCCGTTTGAGCGCCATCAAGGAAGAACGATGCGGTGCCGGCCGTGCCCGACTCGTACTGCCACCTGAACACGAGAAAATGCCATTGATTGTCGAGCGGAACGTCTTTGTCCGCGAAGGCATATCCGTTGCCTTTGCCGAAGAACGAGGGCCGAAGGCCCGTGCCGCCGGCGGGCGTTCCGTCGCTGAAATACAACTGTTTTTCCCCCGTGTTCTGCACGATGTTCTCTTTGCCTTTGGCAAGCAGCACGCCGCCGGGGGCGGAAAGGTTGACCCACGCGGCAATCGTAACGTCGCCGGCGGCCATTTCCGTTACCCCGCTGTTGGTGGAAACCTTGTCGGTGCCGCCGAAGCCGTGGCCGTTTGCCACAACGCCCGCCCGGGATGTTGACGAAATGTAATCGTCGCCGTCGGCCGCGTTCGGGGTGGCGTCTTTGTAGAGGCCGGGATTCCCGATGCCCGCCTTTTCCTCTTCGAGATGCCACACCGCGGCAAACCCGGAGGCGGTGTCGAATACGGCGTTGGGGTTCGACGCCGGTAGCGCCGCGGCATTTCCCCAGTGCATCCGGACAAATTGCGAGGCATTGTTGCCGTAGACCGTGTCGATGCTTATCCAGACAACGGCCTGATCGAGTACCGAGTCCCACTCAACAATCTCAAATGCACACGGTCTTCCGTTCGCCTTGGAAAATCTGATGTCCCTGCCGCCCGGCAGCGCCTGCGAGAAATTGAAATTGGACGCATTGAGCCTTGCTGCAACAGGAAAATGGGTGAGGGGCAACGATGTCGCCGCGCCCGTCGCTGAGGTGTTAATGGTGATTTTTGCCGAGTGGCTCCATGAGGCGAACGGATCAAGCACGATGGTGTCCGGGGAATTCACCGGCAGATTTGCCGCAAGCACCACCGCCGAGTCCAGCGCGCTGCGCTGGAATTTGAGCTCCGGAAGCGTACACTGAGGCACCGAGACCAGTTCAACGGCGTCGGCTCCGGCGGCTATCTGCTTGCACAGCGTTGTACCCTGTATGTAAACGTACCCGGATGAATTCTCCATGCTATCGGACAGGGGAATCACTATGGCGGCCGTGGCCCGCAGCGAATCCGGCGGAATGATAACGGGCGTCTCGTTTACCGTAATGCCCGTGCGCAGAAGCGCGCGGTCTTGCGCGTTGTTGACTGCCTGGACATTGTAGCTTCCGGGAGCGATGCCGGTAAAGCGGTACCTGCCGTCGGCTTCGGTAACCGCCAGCATGTTGCGGCTGGTCTGGCTGTCGAACGCGGGATTATGGGTACGCGCCACGAGCGACACCCAGGCGCCGGGATTTCCCTTGCCGTCAACCGTTACGATCTTGCCGCTTACCTCGGTGTCGGACCCGCCGCCCGCCACACGCGTCGGCGAGCACGCGAACCCCGCGAGCGCAAGCGTTGCGCCTGTGAGGAGCGCACGGAGCGCAAGAAATTTATTTCTTGTCTTCATCCGAGGTTTTGCTCACGGGAAACAGGTTAAAGGTGAACTGGTACACTCTGTCGGGCGCGTTGTCGAGCCGGGCTATCTCGAGCAGCTCCTTCCGGAACTCCCGGGTTTTCATCTTGAAAAGTTCGAACGTGGTCTTGGATATGCTGAAGGTGGTGGACGCGCTCATGCGGTCGTTGCGCGCAACGACGTCGTAGGCCTTAAGCGCCATCTGGAGCATTTCGCACTGGAATTTCTCTATGACAAAGGCCTCGGCCGCGTCGGGCTTTACCGAAATCACGTTGTCGGTCTGGTGGTACAGGCCTTTGTCGTCCCGCTCGAGAAACCCCAGGCGCTCCAGCAGCGTAACGGATTCCTGCGCCTCTCTGGCGGGTATTGCGGGCGCGAGCCGTGCACCAAGCCTGGCGTAGTCGTCCCGGAAATCGATCATGGTGACCACTTCGCGGATCACGCTGTGATACCACTTGCTGTAGAACTCGTACCGGTCTTTGTCGATTGTCCGTATGTCGATCGGCCGCCGGCATTCGACGATCCGGCTGTAGTACATCGTCTTTTCGGAAATATTTTTGGCTTGATTGAAGAAGACGAGGTTCTCGAAATATTCGTTTTCGTCTTTTGTGTGGCCGATGGCTCCGGAAATCTTGTCGATGCTCTTTTTTGTCAAATTCCGTTTTCCCTCGATAACATAGTAGAGAAACGCGGAAGCGTTGATCCCGGCTTTTTTCGAGAAATAGCGGTAGGAGAAATAGCGCTTTGTAGCCTTCTGGTCGTTATAGTAATCGCGAAGGTAGGTCCGGAAATTCTGGTATTCGAAGATGTTGATCATAGAGAATGGCACCGTCATCACAAGGAAGTTGTCTTGTGATTCTGTGAACAAAATATAAGCTATTTGACATCGTTTTGCTCATTTTATGATGTTTTTGCGTTCACGTCAGTGAACAGGTCGGGTAGATGTTTTGTAAGTTTTTGTAGATCAAGCGATTGGCCGGAGGCTGGTGAAAACCGCAAACGGTCCGGAATCGCAGTTTTCCTGGAGGCTGATCCGATTTCGCGTTTGACATATCCCGCGGAGACCGTATATTTTCTTGGCGGGCGGGGAGGTTTCCCTTTGGAGAATCGGGGCGATAACGAAGGTATGATCGACGCCGGAGCATCCCCGATGTTTCCAAGGAGACCCGGGGCTGCCGGATATCAAGAATGACAACCACTTCAGTCAAAGATCGTTTCCGCTTCGCGGGAGTTTGCGCGCTGCTGTGCGCAGCAACGGTGGTAGCCTATTGGCCTGTTACGCACGCGGGCTTCCTCGTCAGCTACGACGACGAACTGTACGTCACGAACAATCCTCACGTGCTTTCCGGCATTTCGCCGGAGAATCTCCTGTGGGCCTGCACCACGTTCGAAACGGGAAACTGGCATCCGCTCACGTGGGTATCACACATGCTCGACTGTAGCCTGTTCGGGCCTCGGCCGCAGCCCCCGCACCTGGAGAATCTTGCTTTCCATCTTGTGAACGTTGTTCTGCTGTTCTGCCTCCTATGGGCGGCCACGGGCGCCGGATGGAAAAGCGCTTTTGTGGCCGCGCTGTTTGCCCTTCATCCGATGCACGTTGAGTCGGTGGCGTGGATCTCCGAACGCAAGGACGTGCTGAGCACCATGTTCTGGCTGCTCACAACGCTGTGCTATGTACGATATGTCAAGAAACGTGAAGGCGGCTGGTACGCCGCGTCGCTCGCGTGTTTTGTTCTGGGCCTCATGGCCAAGCCCATGCTGGTGACCCTGCCTTTTACGCTGCTTGTACTGGACGCGTGGCCGCTGGGCCGCCTCGACGCTCCTGCCAAGGCCGCCGCAGCCGGGCGCGCCGCCGGCAGGAACACCACGCCGCCGGGATGGCGCGCCTGGCTGCCGCCGTTGGCGGAAAAGGCGCCTTTTTTTGCACTGTCGGCGGTTTCGTCCATTATCGCCTTTGTCGCGCAAAGCAACAAGCGTGCGGTGGTGGCGGTGTCGAGCCTCTCGCCCCTTGAGCGCGCAGCGAACGCCATTCATTCGTACGGCGCCTACCTCGAAAAGCTGGTCGCTCCTGTCAATCTTGCCTGTTTTTATCCATTCCCGCAGCGACAGCCGGTTCTCGCAACGCTCGCGTCGTTGGCGGTTCTTGTCGCGATTTCGGCAGTTTGCCTCAGGGAAAGGAGGCGGGCGCCGTACTTGCTTGCGGGATGGCTGTGGTACCTGGGCACGCTCGTGCCGGTGATCGGCCTTGTGCAGGTTGGCGTGCAGGCCATGGCCGACCGGTACACCTACGTTCCCTTTATCGGGCCCTTCGTAATGATCGCATGGGGAATTTCGGGCGCCCTTGCGCAATGGCGCATTCCCCGGCCCGCGATTTTCGCCGGCGCAACTGCGGCGGTGTTTGCGCTGGCCGGGGTAACGCATGCCACGGCCGGCTACTGGAAAAACAGCATGACGCTCTTTGAGCGCGCCGCTTCGGTCACCAGGAACAACGACGTGGCGTATCTCAACCTCGGGGTTGCCCTGTCGTCGGCCGGGAAAACTGATTCCGCAATAGCAAGCTTTAACCGCGCCCTTGCGGCAAAACCGGGTGACGCCGGCGTTGCCTACGACGCGTACAACAACCTGGGCATCGCCAGTGCCCGGGCGGGCAGGACAAACGAGGCGCTTTCGTATTACCGCAGGGCGCTGAGGGCGGCGCCGGACCTTCCCGAGGCGTATTTCAACCTTGCCGCGGCGCTTGCAGCCGCGGGCAACGGCTTAAAGGCCGTCGAGAACTACCGGCTCGGGCTGCAGCGCGATCCCGGCGATTTTGATGCCCGCAGCAATCTGGGAGACCTGCTGGCGCGCGCCGCGAAACCGGGCGAGGCGATTGACGAATACAAGGCCGCGCTCCGGTTGCGGCCGAATTCGGCCGCAACGCTGTGCAGCCTGGGACGGCTGCTTGCCGACGCGGGCCATCTCGACGAATCGATCGCCTGCTTCACAAAAGCGCTCGTGCTGCGGCCCGACCTCACGGTTGCGCACATCAATCTCGGTGTCGCGTTTGCCATGAAAAGCGACATGAACGATGCGCTCCTTCATTTCCGGGAGGCGATTCGCCAAACTCCGCGGAGCTCCGAAGCGCATGCCGATTGTGCGCGGGCCCTTGCTTCGATGAACGACACCGCGGCAGCTTTGAGCCAGTACGAGGAGGCTGTCCGACTCGACTCGCTGAATGTGGATGCACGGCTCAATTTTGGCGCACTATTGGCCGGCCAGGGGAAAACCGCGGATGCGGCAAGGCAATTCGGAGCGGTTCTTGCGATCGATCCCGGGAATACCGCGGCGAAAAGGGATTTGGGTCTGGTGACAAGAAGTTGGGGCAGTCAGAGGAGGTGATGTTGCGCTTGCTGCGCAGTGTGTACCCTTCGTCCGTTCCCGGAGGACTTGACACAAGGAGAAATGAACTTCTGCTCCGCGTTAGGACGGACTGGAAGGGGCGCTAAAGCGCCGTGCCGGTCGACCCCGCCGAAAGGCAGCGGGGCGATCCGGCACCGAGGCCGACTGGCCGAGCCTGCAAGGAGGGCCGACCCGAGCGAAAGCGAGGGGGACGCCCAACTCCATTTCTCCCATCCGAAGCGAAAATCCCCGCCCTACTTTTTTCCCTTTGCCGAATCCGCACTCGCCTTGTCCTTTGCGTCTCTCACCGCCTGAAGGCCGTCGAGCGCATCATCGTTCTTGGGGTCAAGCTTCAAAACATACATATACTTGTTGAGCGCTTCGTCGTAGGACCCCAGATTCACATAGGTTTGTGCGGTCTTGAGGGCCTCATCGATTCTTGCCTGTTTCTGTTCTGCAGTGAGCGCACCTGCTCTCGGCGCCTTTGGTGCGTTTGTTAATGCGGCGGCGGGCTCTTTCGGCAAAGTCCTGGCTTCAAGAGTGTCTTTGGCAGGGGCGAAAGGCTTTTCCACCGCCGGCGGGGCAGCAGGAGTCGCGGGAACGGGCGCACTGGCAACGGGCGACGTCTCGATGATACTTACCGGTGCGGGCCGGGTTTGGCTTACGATAATGAGCGTGAGTCCCACGGAGATGATCGCAACGGGAACCGAGACCAAAATGGAAACCAGCAGGACTTTGGCCATGGGGAATCCGGGTTGAAATGACTCGTGACGAATTCTTGTTCCGCAATTGGAACAGAAGTTCGCGACCCCCGCGTTCCGGCTGGAGCATTTTGGGCAGATTATGCCTTGGCTGCGCGGAACCGCGTCGATCTCTTTCGGCTGGCGGCGGGGAAGATCTTCCTGCATAACTGCCGGCATCGACACCTCGGTATCCTTCTCTCTTTCGTGTGAAACAGGCGGTTCGGGCGCCGGCGCAGGCGATGTGCCGGGGTGTGCCACCGAAGGCGCGGGGGGTTCGGCTTTCTTTTCCACCTGAGCCGGCCGCGCGCCGGCGGGCTGCGCTGGAGCAACGATGGCGGTGTCGGTCTTGTCGTCCCGCAGCACCGCGGTTTCGCGCATTTCAACATTGGGCGAAGAAGACGCGGAATCATCCGCTATGGTAATTTGTTCGGTGCCGGTGTCCACGATAATTCCCTCGGTCCTCCGGCCGTCTTCGGGACGCGGGGTGTCGTCGGGCTCCTGTTCCTGGATTATAACGTCGGACCCCGGCGCGTCGACGTGCATCTGCTCGGGTTCCTTGTACCTGAGGTCGGCTTTCGACAGCGGCAGCATCGAGGTGTTCCTGTCGGCCCATTTCGCCGCTTCGGCATTGATGGGGGTGCGCGTATCGTATTTCTGAAACGCGATCATTTCCCCGATTGTCACAACCAGATCGGCAAGCGTGACGCCCGGCTTCCAGTATTCCTTAATATCAATTTGGTCGTCGGAAATATTGGGGTGGAACAGCGCCGTTACCCGCTTGCACAGCGGGGCTGCGTCCGGATATTTCGGGGGAAGGGCGATTTCCACGACGTGTTCGTTCTTCACCTCGATGGTGTTCTTGATCTTTTCCAGCCCGTCAATTCGATAGAGAAAGTGATATTTCTCGGGCGGCGCGCCGAACACTTCCCTGATGGCGATGAAGGGGTGGGTCTTGAACAGCTCGGTGACGCGTTTGTAATCGGACAGGAGCTGGCTGGTGCGGTCCAGGTTTTTCCTGGCGTCGAGAACGTTCTTCTTCCTGAAGAGTGCCATGTGCGCTGTCTCCCAACGGAGTTGGTGGTACAACAAAACTATATCGTAGCGCGCCGTATTTGTCAAATTTAGCGGGTACAAAAAGGGAACGCCGGACAGTGCCGCCCGGCGTTCCCAAAAGCCGATTAACGCCCGGTTAGGCGCGGGAGACGAAGTCGCCGTTGCGGGTGTCGATGCGGATCACGTCTCCCTCGTTGATGTAAAGCGGCACCTGCAATTCGTATCCGGTCTCCGTCTTGGCCGTCTTCATGACCTTCCCGCCGGTGTCGCCGCGGACGGCGGGCTCGGCGTAGGTGATCTTTGATTCGATGTTTATGGGCAACTCCACGCCGACGGCCCGTGCACCGTACAGCACGACGTCGATGCTCATTTGTTCCTTGAGAAAGTTGAGCGCGTCGCCGAGATCGTCCTTGGTAAGGTCCATCTGCTCGAAATTTTCCTGGTCCATGAATGTGTAAAAGTCGCCGGAAGAATACAAAAACTGCATTTTCCTACGTTCGAGCACGATGTCCTCGAACTTGTCGGACGCCTTGTGCACCGCTTCCGCGATCGAGCCGGTTTCGAGGTTTTTGAGTTTCATTTTTACCATGGAAGCGTTGCGCGCGCCCTTGTTGTAGCTGAACTTTGTCACGAGAAATAGATCGTTTCCTATTTTGAGGGTGTTGCCTACCCTCAGGTCTTGTGCCTCTCTCACCTGAACATCCTCCGTTAATGTACTATGAAATCTCGGAAAGAAAATCCGAGAATTTTTTCACCAGGTTGCAATTGCGGGTCATAAAATAACTCATTTCTCTTGTCGAACGCTCAACTTTTTTCAAGTCCTTGAAGAAGCAATCGAAATGCTCACCCGTGGCTTGCTCCTCCGACTCTTCTCCGCAATCGTTGAACGACTTCAGGAGTTCCCTGTACCTGTCGAACACGAGACTGTCGCCAAAGTATTGGGCAAAAGCGGTGCAGAGGGCATCTACCTTGACCAGATGGTAGCGCTTCTCCTGAACATAGGCGCTCCAGATAAAGGGCTTGCCCGCAAGGATTGCGCGCACAAGGGAGTCTTCGCCCCGCACAAAGTTGAAGTCCGAAACGCACAGAAGCTCGTCGAACCGCTGTTGCGGCACAAAGGGCATGAACAGGACAAAGGCGGCGCCAAACCGGAACTGTGATTCACCGAGCATTTCTCCGTTGAGCCGCTGCAGGGTGGCACGCATTCCCTGTTGCGCCTTTTCTCCGCACACGAAAAGAAACGACCGTTTGCCGGCATTCTGCACATCCCGCAAAAGGGTGTCGAACCCGCGCGAATAGGTGAAGACCGTGCCCAGCAGGCAGTCGCCGGTCGCAGCGCCACCCAGGCCGAACGGCTCCAGAAACCCGTTTGCGTAGTCTGTGCGATGCGCGGCTATGTCGGGCTTGAGCTGTTCCACACGGGTATCGATTATGACGCCGCCGGTATTCTTTGTAAATCCAGGCATGTAGAAATACTTGCGGGGTCCAAAGCCGCTCCACAGCGATTGCCGCTTGTGGTAGCCGTCAACCCACGATTCAGCCGAGAGATATTCGAGGTTGATCCAGGCGCGGGCCCGGGGCAGCAGCAGCTCCCGGTACGGTTCGGGAATGTCGCAGCCGAACGCTTCCACGACGATATCCGCGGCGCCAAGTTGACCAACAGACGGCGCGAGCGCTCGTGAATCCACAATGGTGAGGCCGCGAAGTTCCTGAAGGGGCCTGAGCACGTCGATTCCCGGGCACATGGCCGCAAGCGGTGCGAGGTCGTCGCACAGGATTCGTACCCGGCAAAGCGGATGGGCGAGGAGGAACTCCTTTGCAAAACGGTAGACTACTCCCGCATCGCCGAAATTGTCGACCACATGGCACACGATGTCGATACTTGAGAAGCGCATGGACGAACCAATCCCATCGGTAAAGAAAGGACGAGATCCCGACTGGAAAATACTCTACTGTTTGCTTTTTTGGCACAGAAAGCCCTATTTTTCTGACACACAACCGATCGGAGCGCTCCTACGGAAATAACCATTGCTATCGTGCCGATGCTGGCGGACAATTATGCCTGGATTCTTCACAACGGCGTCGATGCGGCCGTTGTCGATCCGGGAGACGCGGAACCGGTGCTGCGATTCCTGGAACGCGTCAAGCTCAGGCTGTCGCATGTTTTCATCACGCACCACCACGCCGATCACTGCGCCGGCGCCGTGGAACTCAAGCGCGCGTTCGGATGCCCGGTTATCGGTCCCGACGATGTTCGTGTGCCGTATGTTGACCATGCGGTTCGAGACTATGGCGGGTTTTCGGTACTGTCCGAGAGCCTGCAGGTGATGGCCACTCCGGGCCATACCATGACGCATGTAATATTTCATTTTCCAAACCTGCGCGCCATTTTTACAGGCGATACGCTTTTTTGCGGCGGGTGCGGGCGCATTCTCGAAGGAACGCCCGCCGTCATGCTGCAATCTCTTATCAAATGCATCGGCGTCGAAGACATCACTTCGGTGTACTGCGGACACGAATACACGGAAGAGAACCTGCTTTTCGCAACCACGGTTGAGCCGGACAACAAGGATGTCTGGCAGAGGCTCGCAGATGTTAAGTATCTGCAACGACGGAACCTGCCGACCGTTCCTTCGACCATAGCCGTTGAACGGGCCACCAACCCGTTTCTGCGCACCGGCAGCCCGGAGCTGCGAAAAAAACTGGGCATGCAATCCGCCACGGGTGTCGACGTGTTCGCTGAGCTACGGAAAAGGAAAGACAGGTTCTAGTCGACACGCTCACGGTTGTCAAGGCGCTCTCCCTTCCGGCGCCGGTCTCGCAGAGCGGTGCCGGCAACGCGGGAACGAAGGTTTACATTTGCAACGGCCACATGGTTGTCGAAGGCTTGGTCTCGCGGCGTGTCGTCGTCGCGGGGTCGTGCTATAGCGCCAGCGGCATAAACCTTGGCGGGTTCAAGACCGGCGTTTTGTCCGCAGGGTGGCACCGGATCACGGCGCCCGAGGCGATACACACGCGATTCTCCGCCGGAATGGCGCCGATGGTGGTAAGAGTGACGTTGCCTGACGGGAACGAATTGACCAGGGTGATCGTAAAAATGTAGCAATTGTTGCATTGCAGACGATGGAGACAGTCATATGGAAATAGAACCGCTCATCGATGATCAATATACCGGTCTTCCTTCAAGACGTACTCTTGACCGCATCGTTCAAAAGCGGCGGGAAGGAAGACCATTCCCTCCTTGGAAATCACCCTCCTCCACGGCTTGCGCCATTGTCTCGTCCCATGCATTTATCGGCAGCAGGATTTCCTTTGAGGCCTGCCGCTGAATAATGACCGCGTTTTCGGGAATCACGCGATGGGTGTAGGAGCGCATTGTGTCAATTGCGGCTTTTCTGTTCGAACCGCGGAGAAGTACCGCCGGAGCGGAAAAATTCATGGGGATCAGGAGCGCTGCGCCGGGCGGCAACATCCTTTCCAATCGTTCGCCTTCATGCTCATCCCGTGCAACGATAATCCAGTCACCGTCGTCCTTAAAGAAATGGCGACCGAGCTTCAGAAGCGCCATGTCTGCGATTTCCGGGGTTTTTGACCAAACAAAGTACTCGCGAAGCCGTGCCGCAAATTGCTCGTCTGTCAAAAGACACCCGCCTGCCGGGCACCGGTACTCGTTGATTCCCTTGTCTTTTGCCAACGCGATTTGCGGCTTTCTGGAACGTCCGGATATCGAAAGTAAGGCATTGCGGTCCACCCATCCTTGTTGCTCCGGAATAGTGGGGGAGAACAAACGGGCGGAGAGCGGCCTTAGAATCAATCCCTTCATGCCGCTATCCCGATCGATGATCGAAATCGCCGATCGATGTTGAGACATTGGACGC
>Ga0182027_10008848_pt1 | contig 14581 bp, 12 predicted proteins | sample 712E1DmetaG_FD_121300 | JGI IMG/M metagenome (GOLD analysis project Ga0182027, IMG submission 121300) | Permafrost microbial communities from Stordalen Mire, Sweden - 712E1D metaG (Illumina Assembly) | ecosystem: Environmental > Terrestrial > Soil > Wetlands > Permafrost | place: Sweden... | reverse complement strand
GGCCGTGAAGTTCAACTACGACCGCTGGAATTCGTATCCAAAGGGCGATCTGCAGAATGCTGCGGTCTACTTCTCGGCCGTCTTCGGCGGCTTCGGCTCGGCCTCGAACCTTTTCGCCGTCGACGCGCCGGATCCCTCGACGATCGTCTTCCATCTGCGCCACGCGCAGGGCAACTTCCTGATCAGCCAGACGGTCTCGGTCTTCGGCATCCAGAGCCCGACCGCGATCGGGGCAAACGGCGGGAACACTGCCACGCTGGCCAAGAACGCCTATGCGCTCGGAACGAACGGAGCAGGCAAGGCGATGGTGGGAACGGGCCCGTTCATGTTCAGTGAGTGGGCGCCGGGGGACCATGTCACCCTGGTCAAGAACCCCAGCTACTGGAACGCGGCGGCCGAGCCGTACCTCGACCAGATCGTGTTCAAGCCCTACGCCACGGCGGCCGCCGAGCTGGCTGCGATGCAGGCCGGCACGGTGGACATGGTCGAATCGCTCGATCCGACCGCCGTTGCGGCAGTGGCCAAGGACTCGAACCTCGTCGCTCTCGATCGCGGCACGGGCTGCAACCTCACGCAACTGGGAATGAACGACTTCGACACCGTCGCCGGTCAGCCGAACCTGCTGGCCAACAGCGGCGTCCGCCTGGCCATATCGGCGGCGGTGAACAAGCCCGCCTACATTAGCGGCTTCTATGCCGGCGAAGCTCTCGTCGCCGACAGCTGGCTGCCGGCCGGCGCCCTTTACTACAAGCGCGAGTACCTGCCAACGCACAACGTCACCGTGGCCAAGGGCTACCTTGCCCAGGCCGGCGTGCCGGCGACCGGGCTCAACGTGGACCTGTGGTATCCCACCAGCGCCCCCGCCTCCGCGTTCACCAATGCCAAGGGCCTGGCCGCGGCCATTGCCGCGGATCTCACGGCGGCCGGCTTCACGATCAACCTCCGCACCGAGCCGTACGCCAACTACCAGGCGGATTCGGCTGCCGGCAAGATGCAGATGTGGCTCCAGAGCCGGTCGTGCCGCTGGGCCAGCCCGGACGACTACCTCTACACGTTCTTCGGCTACGTCAACAGCGCGCCGGCGCCGATGTTCAGCTACAAGAACGACGACCTGAACACGCTCATGACCGCGGCCCTGATGGACACGGATCCGGCCAAGGCTCAGCTCGACTGGCAGAAGGCCCAGGACATGATCGCGCCCGACATGCCGACGGTGCCGCTCCTGGGCGCCAAGCTCCCAGCCGGTGCCCACACGTACGTCAAGGGTTTCGTCGGGGCGGGCAACCGGGTGGAGATCCTCAACACGGTGTGGCTGGACAAGTAATCCGGTTCCGGCAGCGAGCAGGGCGCCGAGCGCGCCACGGGACCGCGGCGGCGCCGCGCCCGGGAGAGGCATCGCCGGAGACGGTCCGCGGCTAGACTTCAGGCATGAAGCCGCTCCGCATCGCCCTGGCCCAGATGGCGCCGGTTCTCGGCGCGCTCGACGACAACATCGCCCGCCACCACGATACGCTCGAGGCGGCACGTGCCGGCGGAGCGGGGCTGGTCGTCTTCCCGGAGCTGGGCCTCACCGGCTACCAGCTCCAGGACCTCGCGGCAGAGGTCGCGATGCGGGCCGACGATCCGCGCCTGGCCGGCCTGGCCGTCGCCGCGGACGGGATGTCTGCCGTCATGTCCTTCGTGGAGGAAGCCGACGATCACCGGCTCTTCATCAGCGCCGCGCTGCTGGAAGAGGGCGAGGTCCGGTTCGTCCACCGTAAGCTCTTCCTGCCCACCTACGGCCTCTTCGACGAGCGGCGGTTCTTCGCCGCGGGCGACCGGCTCCGGACGGTCGAATCGCGCCTGGGCGTGCGGCTCGGCATCGCCGTGTGCGAGGACTTCTGGCACCTGGCCGTGCCGGAGACTCTGGCCCTGGACGGCGCCCAGATCCTGATCAACGTGTCCTCGTCGCCCGGCCGCGACCTGGCGGCAATCCACGAAGTGGGTCTCGGGACCGCGGCGTCATGGCGAACCCTGATGCGGACCTATGCCCAGCTGACGACGAGCTTCCTGGTCTTCTGCAATCGCGTCGGCATGGACGAGACGGTCAGCTTCTGGGGCGGGTCGGAGGTGATCGCCCCGAGCGGCGAGGCCGTGTTTACGGCGCCGCTCTTCGACGCGGGCCTGCATTTCGTCGACATAGAGCTGGGCGACGTCCGGCGCGAACGGATCGGCCTGCCGCTCCTGCGGGACGAGCGGCCGGAGCTGCATCTCCGCGAGTTGCGGCGAATCCTGGCCGAACGGACCGACATGGCGATCGACCAGGCCAGCGAGTCGCCGGCTGCAGACGACCGACCCAACGGCGATCGCGCCGCCCGCGAGCGCGAGCTGACCTGATGGCCGCCGACGCCGGTGCGGGCTCCCGGGATATCCCCACGGCCACCGAAGAGCTCTTCGAGCTGCCGGAAGAGCTGGCGATCGACACGGACGTCGCGCGGCGGGTCATGGTCGGCTTCATCCGGAACCAGCTCCACCAGGCCGGCTTCAGCCGCGCCCTGATCGGGCTCTCCGGGGGAATCGACTCGGCCCTTGTGGCGTTCCTCGTTGCCGAGGCGATTGGCCCGGAAGAATTGCTCTGCGTGATGATGCCGTACAAGACCTCGTCGGCCGAGTCGGTCGGGGATGCCCGCCTCGTCGTCGAGGAGCTCGGCGCCAACAGTGAGATCGTCGAGATCAGCCGGATCGTCGACGGCTACTTCGGTGACGGCGACGAGCCCGGCGACGGCGGCAAGTCGGCCAGGGGCGCGAGCCAGCTGCGACGCGGCAACTTCATGGCCCGGGCCCGGATGTGCGTCCTGTACGACCGCTCCGTGCCCTGGAGCGGTCTTGTCGTCGGGACCGGCAACAAGACCGAGGCGCTGATCGGCTACACGACGCTCTTCGGCGACTCGGCCTGTGCCTTCAACCCGATCGGGGACCTGTACAAGAGCCAGGTCCGGCAGGTTGCCGCGGCGATCGGCGTGCCCGAGGCCATCATCCGCAAGGCGCCGTCGGCGGACCTGTGGCCCGGCCAGACGGACGAAGTGGAGGCAGGTTTCACGTACCCGGAACTGGACCGGCTGCTGTTCTGGATGATCGACAAGCGCCGCAGCGACGAAGAGCTGATTGTCATGGGCTTCAACGAGGCGGCGATCGCCCGGGTCAAGCGGCTGGTCGCCGTCTCGGAGTTCAAGCGCCAGGTTCCGCCTGTAGCCAAGCTGGGGCCGCGCACGACCGGCGTAGACTACCTCTATCCGCGGCGGCGGCCGGGATCGGCGCGGCGATGAGCCGCTCCGCGACGGGCGGCCGCCGGGAGCGGACAGGGCCTCGGGGCGGCGGCGGGTCCGTCGCCGGAAACGCGGCCGAGAGTGGGGAAGCGGGCGACGGCAAGCCGGGCCGGCTCTTCATCGTCGCCACTCCGATCGGGAATCTCGGCGACTTTACGTTCAGGGCCGTCGAGGTTCTCAAGACCGTGCCGCTCATCGCCGCCGAGGACACGCGGCTGACGCGGCGACTGCTCGATCGCTACGAGATCGGCACGCGGATGGTGAGCTATCACTCCCAGAGCAGCCAGGGCCGCGAGGTGGAGTTGCTGGATCATCTGCGCTCCGGTCTGGACCTGGCGCTGGTCACCGACGCCGGCACTCCTCTCGTGAGCGATCCCGGGGCAGAGCTCGCGTCCGCGTGGGCGGGCGAGGGCGGATCGGTCGTACCGATTCCCGGCGCCTCGGCCGTTCTCGCCGCGCTCGTCGCGAGTGGTTTGGCCGCGGCGCATTGGACGTTCGAGGGCTTCCTGCCACGGAGCGGAAAGGAGCGGCGCCTTCGCCTGGCCCGGATCGCGGCCGACGACCGGGCGTGCGTCATCTACGAAGCCCCGTCCCGGGTCCCGGCGACACTCGCCGACCTTGCGGCCGCGGCCGGCGGCGCACGGCGTGCGGCGGCCTGCCGCGAGCTAACCAAGCTCCACGAGGAAGTAGTCCGGGGGCCGCTGGCCGAGCTGGCCTCGAGCGCCGCGGCCGGCGCGATCACTCTCCGCGGTGAGTTCGTCCTCGTCGTCGAGGCCGTCGCCGGCGGGGCGCCGGCCGACCGTGACTATGAGCCTTCCCCGTCGATGGCCGACGCCCGGGCTGAGGTTGCGCGCCTGGTCGCAGGTGGTGCCCGCCGCTCCGAGGCGGCTCGAACCGTTTCCGCCGCGACCGGCCTGGACCGCCACCAACTCTACCGACCGGATTGAGGCGGCGGCCCTGCGGCCCTGACCGGCGCGTTGTGTCACCGCCGGTAACGAATCGTGGTGCTCCGACGTCAGAGGGACGCTGGTTCGGCACGGCGGGCGAGGCCGAAAGCACGCAGCGATCGAGGGTGGATTGCGATGAAGACTTACGCGGCGGTCAAGGGTTCGGCCGGCTTCAGATGGCTCCGGATCCTTGCGATCTCCCTCGTAGCGCCGGTGCTTCTCGCCGGCTGCGTCAATGCCGCCGCTTCCGCGGAGCCGAGCGCGACCGCCACGTCGTACGAGCCGGCATCGGCGATCCCTTCCGACTCGCCCAGCGCCTCACCGTCGGCCACGGCCACCCCCGAGCCAACGGCGACGGCCACGGCCACGGCCACGGCCACGGCAACGCCGACGGCCAATCCTACGCCGATCCCTCACCCCAGCGTCGTTCCCGCCAAATGGACGGGTATCAAGTGGACTTCGCTTGGACCCGTCCCGGACTTCACGACCGCAACTGGCGACGCGAACGTCTCCACCGACATGAGCGTGTTCGGTTGGAGTCGGGGCTATGTCGCCTTCGACAGTTCGATGGACATGACGATGATGGACGCGTCGTCCAGCACGCTTATGTCGGCCTCGTCGGCGGACGGAGTGAACTGGAGCACGGCCAGGCCGATGAATCTCGCCGGCCTGACATTCGCGGTGGGCATTACCTCGGTCGCTGAGAGCCCGTCCGGGCTCCTGGCCATCGGCCGGATGATGGGTGTGGCCTGCGGCGGACCCTCGACTGTCAGCGCGATGTGGACCTCAACTGATGGCATCACCTGGAGCCGCGTCACTCCGCCCGCGGATTTCGCCTCAGCGTCCGTTTACCAGGTCGACGGGGGGCCATCGGGCTTCATCGCGTTCGGCGTGCTCCAGGACGGCCTGACACAGGCCCTGTGGATTTCGTCTGACGGGCGGACGTGGCACTCGAAGCTCCTGCCCAAGTCGGTATTCGGCAAAGTAATCGTGCAGGGAGCGACGAGCCTCCCGGCCGGGTTCGTGGTCTCGGGCGCCGTCGAGAGCGGCGAAGGCTGCGGCGGAACCCAGTACCAGACCCCGTCCCTGTGGTGGTCGGCGGACGGGACAGCGTGGACCCGTGCCACTCTGACCGGCGCCGCGCCGGCGACCAATTCGAGCATGGCCGTGACGAGGATCAACGACCACACGTACATGGCCGTCGCGAGCGAATGGAATGACGCCACGCAGGTCATGACCACCAAGGTGTGGGTCACCGGCGACGGCCGGACATGGAGGCAGGTCACCTCGCCGTCTCCGCTCCTGGACGCTGCGATCAGGACAAACGGCAGCGAGGGAGTCGCGATCTCAGACGCCGCCGGGAATCCGTCGCTTACCTCCACCCCGCTCACCGTAGCCGCCATCGGGGACGATCTCTCGGTCAGGGTTCTTGCCCAGACCGGCGATGTGCCGACCGTCGAGCAATCTGCCACGGCGTGGGGCAGCACGCTCGGTCCTGCCGGGCTGCTGGTTCCAAACAACGACGGCTCCAACCTGTGGCTCGGCGTACCTGTCCCGTAAGCCTCGGCGGCGCCACCGGCGCCGCACAGACTGAGCGGACCATTTTGTCGGTTCGTGTGCGGCCAAGTCTGGAGGCCCGATGGACTCCGATATACACTCTGCATAGGAGAGGTTCGCCCAGGAATCTCCAGTGCAAGAGCCAGGGAGGACTACATGACCGGTAGGTTCCGGACAGTCTTTGGGCTGCTCGCCATCACAGCGATGGTGGCGTCGGCCTGCTCGAGCTCCAGTGCCACACCCACCGCGGGGCCGCTGAAGATCGGCGTGGTCACCGACGTCGGCTCGACCACCGACCACACCTTCAACCAGTATTCCTACGAAGGCGCGAAGGCTGCCGGTGCGGCTCTCGGCGCCACCGTCAGCGTCGCCGTCCCCAAGGACGCCTCGGACTATGCGAAGGACATCCAGGGTTTCGTCGACCAGAACTACAACATCATCGTGACGGTGGGCTTCAACCTGGGTAACGCCACCATCGCCGCCGCCAAGGCCAACCCGAACATCTGGTTCGCCGCCGTGGACGTGGCCCCATGCGTAGACGCGACAGGTGCCGCGGACAGCACGTTCGCCTGCAAGGGCGACGCCGGGACGCTTCTGCCCAAGCTCGTGGGCATCCAGTTCCAGGAGGACCAGGCCGGTTACCTGGCCGGCATCGTGGCCGCCGCCGTGAGCAAGAAGGGCGTCGTCGGCCAGATCGGTGGCATCAACAACAACCCGGCCGTCGTGCGCTACATGCAGGGCTTCCAGCTCGGCGCCGCCTCGTACAACTCGGCCATCCAGGTCAAGACCGACTGGTTCTCGACCGGCGACCTGACCAAGGCCTACGGCGACCCGGTCTGGGGCAAGACCTTCAGCACGCAGTTCATCGCCCAGCAGGGTGTCGACGTCATCTTCCAGGTTGCGGGCGCCACCGGTAACGGCGCCCTCGACGCGGCCTGCGCCGCCGGCATCTACGGCATCGGCGTAGACGTGGACGAGTACCTGACCTACCCGAGCGCCGACAAGTGCATCATCACGTCGGCCGAGAAGAACGTCTCGTCCGCCGTGAACCAGACGATCACTGCCATGGCTAACGGGACGGTCACCAGTGGGACGCTCGTCAAGGACGGCATTGCCAAGTTCAACGCCGCCAACGACGGCGTGGGCTATGCGCCCTTGAGCGAGAATACCGCCGTGACCTTCCCGGCCGACCTCCAGGGCAAGCTGGACGCGGCTCTCGCCGCTATGAAGGCCGGCACCCTGACGACCTGTCCCGCCAACTGCGGGACCTGGAGCGGCTCGTAATCGAGTCGCAGTAGCGTCCGTAACTCTCGAGCGGGCCGCGCCAGACGGCGCGGCCCGCTCCCTGCATCCGGCCCGTCGAGGGCCATCGAGGAAGCAATGAGCGAGGACACCGCAAGCAGGAGCGCCCCAGCTCTCGAGATGCGGGGGATCACGAAGCGATACCCCGGGGTTGTGGCCAACGACCATATCAATCTGGACGTGTGCCGGGGCGAAATCCACGCTCTGCTGGGCGAGAACGGCGCCGGCAAGACCACGCTGATGAACGTCCTGTACGGGCTGGCGCGCCCGGACGAAGGCCGGATCCTGATGGACGGTCGTGAAATCCAGATCGCCGGGCCCTCGGATGCCATCGCTCGCGGCATCAGCATGGTCCACCAGCACTTCATGCTCATCCCGGTTCTGAGCGTCGCCGAGAACGTGATTCTCGGGTCCGAAACGATGTCCAACCCGGTGTTCGTGGATCGCCGGGAGGCGAGCAGGCGTATTGCGGCCCTGGCCGAGCGCTTTGGCTTCGACCTTGATCCGGACGTTCGCGTGGGCTCCCTGTCGGTCGGGCAGCAGCAGCGAGTCGAAATCCTGAAGGCGCTCTACCGCGACGCCAGGATCCTTGTACTCGACGAGCCGACCGCGGTCCTGACGCCGGGCGAAACGGAGGAGATCTTCGCTCTCCTGCGGCGCCTCGCGAATGAGGGCCACTCGATCGTGTTCATCAGCCACAAGCTCTACGAAGTGCTCGAGGTCGCCGACAGAATCACAGTCATTCGACGCGGGCGTGTGATCGGCGAGCGGCGGCCTGGCGAGACGACCGAGGATGAGCTCGCCGAGCTCATGGTCGGTCGCGAAGTGGAACTGACCGTCGACCGGGGCACGTCGAACATCGGTGAGCCGGTGCTGCGGGTCGAGGGACTGCGTGCTGCGGACGACCGCCATCACGAGGTCGTGCCCGGCGCCACCTTTGAGATCCGGGCCGGCGAGATCCTGGGCGTGGCCGGCGTCGCCGGCAATGGCCAGGATGAGTTGGTCCAGGCTCTGATCGGCCTGCGACGGCCCACGGGCGGCAAGGTCACGCTGATGGGCCGGGACGTCACGGGTCTTTCGCCCCGTCGCATGAACGAAGCCGGTGTGGGCTACGTCCCGGGCGACCGACACCGCTTCGGCCTGATCCTGTCCTTCCCGGTGTATGACAACCTGGTTTTGACCAGCTACTACCGTCCGCCATTTGCCCACGGCATCCTGCGCGACGACTCGGCCATCCTCGAATCCGCAGCGGCCCAGATCGAGCGCTTCGACATCCGCACGCCATCTGCCCAGGCCAGGTCATCTACCCTCTCGGGCGGGAACCAGCAGAAGGTCGTGGTGGCTCGGGAGTTCGACCGGCAGCTGAAGCTGCTCATCCTGGATCAGCCGACACGGGGCCTTGATGTCGGCAGCATCGAGTTCATCCACCGCCAGATCATCGCCAAGCGCAACGCGGGCACCGCCGTGCTCCTCGTCTCGGCGGAACTCGACGAGGTCATGGAGATGTCCGATCGAATCGCCGTCATGTACCGCGGCCGGATGGTGGCCGAACTGGATGGACGCACCGCGGACAAGAGCGAGGTGGGGCTGCTGATGGCCACCGGCGGCCGGGAAGGGGCTGCAAAGCCAAAGGAGACACTGGCGTGAGCAGTCCAGCGAAGAACGGCCGCGCGTCCGGCCCTCGGAATCGGATAACCAGCGCCATTGGTGCGTCGATCCAACCGATCGCCGAGCCGCTCGTCGCCATCGCCCTGGCCCTCCTGGTTGGGGCCGTCGGAATCACCGTGTTCAGCGGACTCCTGGCTGGCCATTCGAGCTTCGACGTCGGCCTGCCCGTTGCCGCGTACAGTGCCCTGCTGGGCGGAGTGGTCAGCCCCAACGGCTTCACGTCCACACTTGTCTACGCCACCCCGCTGATCCTCGCCGGCCTGGGCGTGGGGCTCGGCTTCAAGGCCGGGCTCTTCAACATCGGCGGTCGGGGCCAGTTCCTTTTCGGCACCGTGGGCGCAATGGCCGTGGCCACGACCCTCGGCGGGACCCAGTCCTCGTATATCACGATTCCTCTGGCACTCCTCGCTGGGGCGGCCTTCGGGGCCGCGGCGGGGTTCCTCCCCGGCTTCCTCAAAGCCACCTCAGGGGCCCACGAGGTCGTGACCACGATCATGCTGAACTACGTCTTCGTGTTCGTGACCTACTGGGCCATCAGCGGTCCGTTGGTCCTGCCCCACGCCCATCAGCCGATCACAGCCGACGTGACGGCGCTGAACGCCGCCCTGCCGATCATCCTGGGGCGGGACGGCAACGCGGGCATCCTGCTCGCACTGGCTGCGGTTCCGATCATCTGGTTCCTGCTCTACCGCACCACACTCGGGTTCGAGATCAGGTCGGCCGGAGCCAACCCTGACGCGGCCCGATACGGCGGAATGAAGACCAACCGGCTGATTGTGCTCACGATGTCGATCGCCGGGATGATGTCCGGTCTGGCCGGCGCCACGACGCTGCTGGGCGTGGTTCACCAGATCGCACCGGGTTACGACACGACGGTCGGGTTCGACGCCATCACGGTGGCGCTGCTCGGTCGGTCCAACCCGGTCGGCATCCTCTTCTCCGGGCTCCTGCTCGGGGCGATGCGGGCGGGTTCGCAGCAGATGCAGATCCAGGCAGGGGTTCCGGCCGAGCTCGTCGACGCGCTTCAGGCCATCATCCTGGTTTTCCTCGTGGTCAACGCGCTGAGACGGTGGCTCGACCGCAGAGCGGCGAAACGCGGCTCGACACCATCTCTTGACGAGAACGCCGTCCAGGGAGCGGAGGGCGTCGCATGAGCGGCATCGCGCAATGGCTCGACGCTCTGCCGGTCGCGGGCTTCGTATTCCAGTTCCTGGGCTACATACTCGCTAACGTCGAGTACATGTCTCAAACGACGGTCGCCGTTGCTGTGCCGATCTCCCTCGCAGCCCTGTGCGGCGTCCTGTGCGAGCGGTCCGGGGTGGTCAACATCGGCATCGAGGGCATCATGCTGACGGCAGCATTCGTCGGCTGGATAGTCGGTGTCGCGGCCTCGGGGCTGCTGGGCGCGGGTACGCCCACCCCGTTCTTCGGCGTGACCCTGCCCCTCCTGATCGCCCTGGCGGCGGCCATCCTGGTCGGCATGGCCGTGGCGCTGCTGCACGCCTGGCTCGCCATCTCGATGCGGGTCGACCAGATCATCAGCGGCACGATCATCAACATCGGCGCGGCCGGAATCACCGGCTATCTCTATACCCTCATAGCTTCGCAATCGCCGACCGGCGCCGGCAACTTCGCCCGCTACCAGGTTCCCGTTCAGGTGGCCGACCTGCCGCTGGTAGGGTGGCTGATCAACGCCGTGCTGAGCCAGGGCCCGATCGGCCTCAGCACGATCGTGATAGTGATCTTCCTGCAGGTGATGCTCTTCCGGTCTCGCTGGGGCCTGCGGACGCGGGCAGCGGGGGAGCATCCCCGAGCGGCCGAGACGGTCGGCATCGACGTGATCAGGCTTCGCTATCGAAACGTCGTAATGTCGGGTGCGCTCGCGGCACTCGGCGGCGCCTGGCTGAGCATGGAACAGACGAACGGCTTCACCCCAGGCATGACGGCCGGACGCGGCTTCATCGGCCTGGCCGCGATGATCGTGGGCCGCTGGTCGCCCCTGGGCGCTTTCGGCGCAGCGCTGCTTTTCGCCTCCGCTACCGGGCTCGCCACATCACTGGCGATTTCGCCGCCCACTGGCGATCTCGGCCAGTTGATGGGACACGTACCGGGCGAGTTCTGGGAGGCGCTGCCGTACATCATCACGATCGTCATCCTGGCGGGCGTCATCGGACGGAGCATCGCGCCGGCCGCCGACGGCCAGCCCTACGAACGAGAATCGGCGTCTTAAGCCACCGGGCGGGCGGCGTGGTGACTCGACCGGCCCCCTAGCCGTTCCGGAGTAGCGACGGGTAGAACGTGGTCTTGCCGGCGGCCGTCTTGAGGGCGGCCCATTCGGCGAGAATGACCACGGCCTCGTTCGCGACGTTGATGGTTCGTTCTTCGGCCCCGTTGTCGCCGAAGGCGTTGGTCGCACGGTTGGCCACGGCGCCCAGGATTGCGCCGCTGCGCATGCCGAAGAGCCGAGCGAGGATGAACAGGGCCGAGCACTCCATCTCCAGGCAGGCGACGCCGGCCTTGCGGAGGTCTTCGATCACGCCATCGGCGGCCGACTGCCAGAAGCCGCCGGTGACCGGGCGCTCCTGGCCCAGGTAGAACGACCCGACGCTGCAGACGATGCCGAGGTGGTAGCGGTAGCCGAGGCGTTCGCAGGCCTCGATAAGGGCCATGTACACCTCGGGGTCGGCGAAGGCCGGATGCTCGAGCGGGAGGTAGCGATCCGACATTCCGTCGCGCCGGACCGCGGCCACCGGCACGATCATGTCGCCGGGTTCGATCTCCGCCCGCAGTGCCCCGCATGTCCCGACACGGATGACGGTCTTGCCGCCGATCGCGGCGAGCTCCTGCGCCGCGATTTCGAGGCCGGGGGCTCCGACACCGCTGGAGATCGCCCCGATCGGGACGCCTTTATAGGTGCCGCGCGCCGAGCGATATTCGCGGTGGAAGGCCAACTCCTCGCCGCCCTCCCAGGTGGCCGCCATCCTCATGATGCGGCCGGGATCGCCCGGCATCAGGACCGTCTCGGGGATCTGTCCGGCCGAGAGGTGCAGGTGATACTGTGCCCCCGTCTCGTCGGTCGGAGCGTCGGCGCGACGCCCTGCGTCGTCTCGACGCGCGGCCGCGATCGGGCCGTTCGTTTCCATCGGTCGTGTTCTCCTCCGCCGGGATTGGCTCCGTGGTTGCCACAGACGCTATCACTCCTTGGGTCGGCAGTCGTTTGATGAGGTCCGGTCAATGACAGACGGCGGTATCCAACTGATCGACCGCGCCGAGGCGGCCGCCCGGCTGCCCGAGTTCGAGAGTCTGCTCCAGCTCGCCCTGACCGCCCAGAGTCGAGCTCGGGCGCCATACTCCCGCTTCAATGTGGGAGCGGCGGTCCTGGCGGGAAGTGGCGTTGCGTATCCCGGGTGCAACGTGGAATCGGCCTCGTACGGAGCCACGATCTGCGCGGAGCGGAGCGCGGTCGCGGGGGCGGTGGCGGCCGGCGAAGCCTCGATCCGGGCGTGCGTCGTGGTCACGCCCACGGCCGAACCGTCCAGCCCATGCGGGATATGCCGCCAGCTCCTGCGCGAGTTCGGGACGGAGTTGGTGGTATTCGCGGCTTCCAGCCTGAGCGACGCGGTATACGTAGCTCGGCTCGGCGATCTGCTGCCGCTCTCGTTTGGGCCGGACAACCTGGAAGCAGCCGAGGGGGTCGAATGAGCGCGCGGGACGAGGCCGAGGGAATGGGCGCCGCGGAGGCCGCGACGGGCGCCGCCGGGATGGCCTTCGAGTTAGGCCGCGAGATCCCGCCCCTGGAGCAGCCTGCGCGTTTGGCGGCGCTCGAGCGGGCCGTGCGCGAGCGGACCGCCCTTCGGCCGGTCGTCGGGCTGGTCCTGGGTTCCGGCCTTGGCGAACTGGCCGATGCGCTGGACCTGGAAGCCGCGATTCCATTCGGTGATCTGCCCGGCTGGCCCGATGCCACCGCGCCCGGCCATGCCGGCAAGCTTCTCTTTGGGCGACTGTCGGGGGTTCCGGTCGTCGTTCAGCAGGGCCGTTTCCACCTGTACGAGGGGCATTCGGCCGGCTTCGTAGTTCAGCCCGTCCTCCTCATGGGGCGCCTGGGGGCCCGGATCGTGGTGCTGACCAACGCGGCCGGCGGTGCCAACCCCGGTTATGCGGCCGGCACGCTCATGGTCATCGCCGATCACCTGAACCTGACCGGTCGATCGCCGCTCATCGGGGCCAATGCCGACGCGATCGGCCCACGCTTCCCGGACATGACCGGCGTCTGGGATTCGGATCTGCGGTCGCGGCTCCATGCCGCCGCCGGCGCCGAGGGAGTGGTCCTGGCAGAGGGCGTGTATGCCTGCCTGCTCGGTCCCAGCTACGAGACCCCGGCCGAGGTGCGGATGGTCGGGCTCCTTGGCGCCGACGCCGTCGGCATGTCGACCGCGCTCGAGGCCGTGGCCGCCCGATGGGCCGGGATGAAGGTGTGTGGCGTCTCGCTGATCACGAACCCGGGGGCGGGCCTGTCCGGCGCGGAGTTGAGCCACGCCGAGGTCCTCGCCGCGGCCGAAACCGCCGGCCCGCGTCTGTCTCGGGTAATCGCCCGCTTCATTGCGGAGTTGGGCGCGGAGTAGCAGCCGGCGCCGGCTGCGCTCGCCGGTGCGCGGCCCGGCCTGGGCCCGGCGCAATCTGGTCGGAACGCGGCCCGCCTGGGGGAAGAACGGGCCGCGCTCCGGAGGAAGGTGTCTAGGCCAGGACGAGGACCTCGTCTTCGGCGGCGGCGTTGTCCGAGTCCGAAGAGGCATCGGCCAACGTCATGACGCCGACTTCGGCCGCCTCGTTGGGGGAGATGCCGTCTGTGGGTGCGGACCCCTCGGCGGCCTGGGCCCCGATCGAATCCGCCTCGTAGTCGCGCTTGCGCCGGCCGGAGAGCATCTCGACCGACGAGGCGACGACCTCAGTCTTCCAGTGGCGCGTACCGCGGTCGTCGTCCCACTGCCGGGTCTGGAGCCGGCCCTCGACCGCGACCTGCTGACCCTTGCCCAAGTACTGGCCGCACACCTGGGCAAGGCGGTCCCAGACGACCACGTTGTGATATTCCGCGCGCTCCTTGCCGTTGCCGCGGAACTCGTTGGTGGCCACCGCGAAGGTGGCGACGCTCGATCCGCTGGCCAGCGATCGCAGCTCCAGGTCGCGGGTCAGCCGGCCGGTAAGAAGGACCTTGTTCACGGTCCCAATCTCCTCTTCCTCGCCGCTCGATGGCGGCGCCTCTCTGTTACGGCGGGTGCCCGAACCCTACTCAGCGGCGATCAACCGCGGCTTACTCGGCGCTTATCGGTGGTCTTTCGTGGCGGGGGATGGTCGGCCAGCCGCGACCCTCGACGACCGGGTCGCGTGGCATCGTGGGCTTGACTCCACGACGAAACCATTTGGGCTGCACCGCTTGACAAGGCCAATTCGCCGCGCCATAGTCATGATCATATGAGCAGCTGGTTGCACATTTGAGCATGGCCGTCCGAACGGCGTTGATCGGGCAGGACGATCTGGGTCTCGAGACCCGGTTGATGCTTCGCGCGGCGCAGCTCTACTACCGCCTTCACCTGACGCAGGATCAGGTTGGGGAGCGGCTTGGCGTCAGCCGATTCAAGGTCGGGCGCCTGCTGGACCGGGCCCTGCGCGAATCTGCGGTCAGGATCGAGATCGTCCATCCCGACATTCGGCTCGTCGAGCTCGAGGACGGGCTGTGCGGCCGATTTGGGCTCAGGAGCGCCGTCGTCGTCGACCTGCCGCCAACGGCTTCCGTCGCCGACCAGG
>Ga0182027_10008847_pt1 | contig 14581 bp, 10 predicted proteins | sample 712E1DmetaG_FD_121300 | JGI IMG/M metagenome (GOLD analysis project Ga0182027, IMG submission 121300) | Permafrost microbial communities from Stordalen Mire, Sweden - 712E1D metaG (Illumina Assembly) | ecosystem: Environmental > Terrestrial > Soil > Wetlands > Permafrost | place: Sweden... | reverse complement strand
CGGGTTTCAGAACGACTTTGGGTTTAGCCTGCGCGGGCTCCGCGGGCAACGCCGGTTTGACCTGCGGCTTGGCAGCGGGAGGAGCCGCAACAGGCTGAACAAGCGATTTGGCGGGTGGGTTGGCGGGAGGTTTCGTTCCCGGCCCCGATACCGCCGCAGGCGTTGGCAGCTTGGCTCCAGCGATAGTATTCACAGGCTTGGCAGGCGCGCCAGCCGCCGCTGGGGTTGCGGGTTTGGCGGGTGTTACCACAGCAACCCTCAGCGGTTTGCCGGTCTGCTCATCGCCGGGGAATCTCTCATCATCCTTGCCGGCGATGGCGACTCGCATCACGTTCATCCAGATAGGCAGCGCGGCAACGGCGCCGGTCTCTTTCTCGCCTAAGGTCTGGTTGCTGTCGTAACCCACCCAAACTCCGCAGGTGATGGAGGGTGAAAAGCCCAGAAACCAGGCATCGGTATAGTCGCTGGTAGTGCCGGTCTTGCCGCCCAGTGGATGTTTGAGCTGCGCCGCGGCGGCGCCGGTTCCATGTTGCGTCACGGCCTGCAGCAGGCCCATCATGGTGCGCGCCGTCGCCTCATCAATCACCTGATTCACGGCTGGCGGATCTTCCCACAAGGTGATGCCATCGGCGTTTGTCACCTTCCGGATCAGGCGCGGCTTGACGCGGAGGCCGTCGTTGGGGAAGACCGCATAGGCGGCCACTTGTTCTTCGAGCGTGACCTCCACCGCGCCTAGCGCCACGGGCAGATAGGCAGGCATGTTCGTCGTGATTCCGAAACGGTGGGCCACATCAATCACCTTATGAATGCCCACGCGCGCGGCCAGTTTGACGGCGGGAATGTTGCGCGAATGTGCAAAAGCATTGGTCAGGGTCATCGCGCCCCGGTAGTCGTTCTCGTAGTTGTGCGGAGTATATCCGGCAAAGCTTACCGGCCCATCCACGATAATGTCGCTCGGTTTGGCGCCGTCCTCGATGGCCGCGGTGTAGACGTAGGGCTTGAAGCTGGAGCCGGTCTGTCTTTCCGCCTGGGTCGCGCGGTTGAACTGCGAGAGGGCATAATCGCGCCCGCCCACCATGGCCAGCACGCCGCCGCTGGTGTTGTCCATGGCCATCAAAGACCCCTGGGCGCCGGAGTCCTGCTCCAGCGTGGCGCGGCGCGTGCCGCCTTCCATGGCCTCTGAAAGATGGATATAGATCACGTCGCCAGGCTTGGCAAGGGTGTCGCCGTAGCGCTGCCCGGTCCATTTCCAGTCCTCTGGCAACAGCACGACCTCGTCCGTTCCCACGCGCGCGTGAATTTCCAGAGGCCGCGCGCTGGTGACCAGCGCATGAACGTAATTGCCGGGCCGGGTTTTCATGGCCCAGTCGGGATGCTTGTAGTCTTCGATCGTCGTGCTGCCGGTAAGCACGTTCTCAAGCTTTCCAGTCCATCCATGCCGCCGCTCGTAAACTGCCAGGCCGTCGGCCACGGCGCGGTTGGCCGTCTGTTGCAGGTCCAGGTCGAGGGTGGTTTCGACCTTCAGGCCGGCCTCATGCACCTGTTCGGTCCCGAAACGCTTTTCCAGCTCTTTGCGCACCTCCTCCTGAAACCAAGGAGCTACTGACATCTCCGGCTGGGCAATGCGCAGTCCCAGGGGGGCATTGCGCGCCTCCTCGGCCTGAGAAGGGGAGATAAGACGATCTGACTCCATCTCAGAGAGCACCAGGTTACGGCGGCGTAGCGCCTTATCAGGATTGAGCAGCGGCGAAAAGGCCGACGGCCCCTTGGGCAGACCGGCCAGAAGCGCGGCCTCGGGAAGTGTCACGTCTTTGGCGTGTTTGGCAAAGTAGAACTCCGCGCCGGCCTCGAATCCGTACATTCCGTGGCCCAGATAAATCTGGTTCCCATAGAGCGTGAATATCTGCTCCTTTGTGAAAGCGCGCTCAATCTGGATGGCGAGATAGGCCTCCTGCAGTTTGCGGGTAGCGGTGCGCTCGGAAGAGAGAAAGAGGTTGCGCGCCAGTTGCATAGTCAGCGTAGAGGCGCCCTGGGCGCGTCCGTGGCTGCGCAGGTCGTACCACACGGCCTCCACGACGCGAATCGTATTGATGCCCCAGTGCGACTCGAATTTCTTGTCTTCAATGGAGAGAACAGCCTGGCGCAGCACCGGAGCAAAGCCGTCGTAGCCGACCACTTCGCGCCGCTCCAGCGCAAAGGAGCCGATGATGCGGCCCTTCCGGTCATAGAGTTCGGTAGTGGTGGAGGGGCGGTAGCTCTCCAACTCATTGATTTGAGGCAGATCGACGGAGTAGACCAGGGTGAGCCCGGCCAGCGAGCCGGTAATGACAGCCAGCAGCAGCAACAAGACGAATGCGGACCGGCTGGCAATCTTGTGCCGGCGTTGCCCAGGGACAACAGGCATGCGCAGCCGGGGCTTCCGGCCCCGTCCGAGCGCATCCGGATGCTGATGGGGGGTAACAGCCAAGCGAATCAGGCCTCGTAGGCATCTCTCAGAGTGCGTGCGAGAAGATGCTTCAGCCTAAGGCTAGCATCTTCGCGTTATGTAGTTTTGGGAAGGCGCTTTTCCGCGCAGGGTATGGTGCAAAACAGGGGACCGCCGAGTTCTGTCAGTCGATTCGGGGCCGGTGGCGTCTGTCAGCCGTTCTTGGCCTTCAACACTTCCAGAGCCTTGTTCAGCGGCTCGTCGCCTTTTGCGGGAGGCGCTTCCACGTCCTGCTCTTCATCCGGCGCCGGTCCCACCACAACGGTGGGAGTAACGGCAACGTCCTGAATCTTTTTGCCGGCTGGGCTCTGGTACTTGGCCACGGTCAGCAGCAGAGCGCCGCCGTCGGGCAACTCGATGGTCTTCTGCACTGAGCCCTCGCCGAAGGTCCTCTCGCCTACTACATCGCCGCGCTTAGAGTCTACGATTGCGGCAGCTGTTAACTCTGCTGCGCCATAAGTTCCGCGGTTGACCAGCACCGCAAGCGGCGCGTCCGTGATGAATCTTGCCGCATCGGCGGTAAAAATCTGGCGGGGAAACTTCTGGCCCTCCAGCGTGGCCAGGGTTCCCTCTTTGATGAAGAAGTTGGCCAGCCTCAGTCCCTGCTCGGCATCGCCGGAGGAGTCGCGCAGGTCAAGAAGCACTTTGCGATTTTTACCCACCTTGAGCTTGGCAGCTATCTCATCCACGCGGGTAGTAGTCAGCAAGCCGGGCTTGAGATAGAGAATGGTGGAGTTTTCGTACTGCTGCTCGCTCAGCGGAGCAGGCGCGGTAATGGTCCGGGTGAGCGTCAACTTGTCGGGGTCGGCCTTGCGCGGGCGCACCACCGATAGCGTCACCGTGGAGCCGGGCTTGTCTTCCAGCATCAGCCGTATGGCCGCCAGAGATAATTCGCGGGTAGACTGGCCGCCGATCGATTCGATGACGTCCCCGTCGGTCAAGTGCTCCTTGTCCGCGGGCGAGCCGGGCACAACGCTCACCACCGTGGCGTAGCCGAAACGCTTGGAGACATTGATGCCAACCTGCGCCAGGCCGGTGGCCGGATGTTGCTTGTAAATCTCGTATTCCTTGGCGGTTAGGTAGCTGGAGTCAGAGTCCAGGGACTCGAGCAGGCCGTGCAGCGCGCCCGTGGTTACGTCGCTCATGTCAGGATCGGTGACGTAATCGGTCTGGACCTTCCTGAGCACGTCGCCGTAAACCCGCATCTGGCGGTAAGCGCCATCCTGCTGGCCTCCTGCTTGAACGCCAAACAACCCGAACTCGCCCATGGCAAAACCCAGGCCTAGGGCGGCAAAGATTGCCACGGAAAGCACGAAAACAAATCGCTGGAAGAATCGAGACACACACACCGCCGGGGCGGCCTTGTGGGGAACAGGCCACTCACTCTATAGACGCAATGATAACAAAAGCGGCTCTGTACCGGGTTCGGGGCGATCTTGAGATGCCGAACTGTCGCGGGTGTGCTTGACGTTCACCCTGGTTTTCTTTGGCTTCCGGATGGAACCGGCGGCATCCAGCGATCCGAATGATTCGCCGCGCTATGCCTTCACCACCACATGCCTGGCCAAATAAGCCGGATCGATCTCCACGCCCACTCCCGGCCCGGTGGGCACCTTCACCACGCCATTTGCATCGCTGCGCAATGTCGATGTGGCACAGGTGAATGGCAGGTCGTTATTGAACTCCTTGAACTCGTGATAGGGCCCGGAGTTGGGAATCGCCGATACAAAATGCATCATGTACAGGTATCCGAGTCCAGTGCTGGAGATATGGGGGATGCACTGCTTGCCCAGGGCATGAGCCATCCTCGCTACCCGCATGCACCGGACCATGCCGCCGAAGTAAAACATATCCTGCTGCACGATGGAGAGGCCGTTGTTTGCGATCAGCCAGCGGAAGTTGTGCGTGCTCGGCTCCTGCTCTCCTCCCGCGATGGGAATCCGCAGAGCGTCTGCCACTTGCTTCGTCTCCTCGTACCAGTCGAACGGCACAGGCTCCTCGAAGAACGCATACTTGTACTCCTGCATCAGCTTCCCGATGGGGATGGCTTGCTGGGGTGTATAGGATCCGTTGGCGTCGGCTGAGATCACCATCCGATCGCCGAATGTCTTCCGCACCAGCGGAATCAGCTTCTCGCTGCGCCCCACGGGATACTCGGGATGGCTCATCCTTCCGCCCAGCTTGAACTTGATGGCCTTCGCATTCGATATGGCCACGTCACGCTTCAGATGTTCGATTGTCTCCTCGGCTGAGATATCCCGTTCGCCGTTGGCCTGGTACACGGCGACATGCGTATTGTGAATCTCGCCGATCAGTTGCCCGATGGACTTGCCCGACATCTTGCCGAACATGTCCAGAATCGCAAACTCGATAGTCGCCAGAGGCACAAAGATAGCCAGGCCCTGCGCCTTGTAATTGCTCTGGTAGACGGTTACTTCTTCCACAAGTGCTTCGATGTCGCGCGCATCTTTCCCGATGAAGAACGGCTGCATTCGCTTGACGAAGATGGGGTAAAGAACCGACATCTGGGCGGCGTTGCTGATCGAGATTCCCTCGGCACCGTCCTTTGACCGGACCCGGCAGAGAAACGAATCCTTGTACCGCAGCAGTTCCAGCGTTTCAATGATCACCGGATCTGGAAAGAGTTCCCGCTTGAATACCGGCTGCTTCAGAGCTTCATCGAGCTTTGCGTACCTGGCCGCCAGTTCTTTTGCGCTTAGGGCTGCTCCAGAGATCGGTTTGCTAGTGGCTGCATTAGAACTCAGCGGCAACGAAACCGCCATTCCGCCGGCGATGGCAGTAGTGATGAAACTGCGACGATTGGTTAGCATCTGCGGTGATCTCCTATCCGAACAATTGTCATTATGCGTTTCGGATAGGAGAGACGTAAAGGAATGAGAGCGTTTCGGCGCAGCTCAGAGCTAGCCAGGCAATCCTGCCCGGCATCTGGATTGATTTGGTGGCGGGAGGCAGGATCGAACTGCCGACCTACGGGTTATGAATCCGTCGCTCTCACCATCTGAGCTACCCCGCCGGAATGAACGCCGCGGGCAGCATAGGCCCGCCGGAGCTGGGCGGACGAAATCCGCGCACACGTCCCAATTGTGATGATACGGGTGGCCGGATTGCAGGTCAATCCGTCCCGGATGGGTATTAACCGCCTGGGAAACCTCTTACGCACTCTCCCTCCCCGCTGCTGTAAACTCGCTTGCATGAGCAAGTTCCGTATCGCCGGGGTGATTCCGGCGCGGCTCACTTCCACCCGGCTCAGCCGCAAGGTGCTGCGCATCATCGCTGGCCGCCCCATGGTGGAGTGGGTCTGGCGCGCAGCAGCCCAGAGCGGTCTGATGGACCCTGTCGTAGTGGCCACGGATTCCGAGGAGGTTGCAGTTGTCTGCCGCGAGCGCGGCATCCCAGTTGAGATGACCTCGGCCGCGTGCCCCAGCGGCTCGGACCGGGTGCGCGAGGTGGCCGGCCGCATCGACGCCGATATCTACGTCAACATCCAGGGCGACGAGCCGACGCTTACCCCTGCCTTCTTCCCTCCGCTACTGGCGCTCTTTGACCGGCCTGAGGTGGAAGTGGCCACGCTGGCGGTTCCCTGCCCTCCCGGAGAATTTATCGACCCAAACGCTGTCAAAGTAGTCACAGCCCTGGACGGACGCGCGCTTTACTTCTCCCGCGCCACGATCCCGTTTGACCGCGACCAGGCAGGCTTTGCCGGCTACCGAAAGCACCTGGGAATTTACGCTTACCGCAAGGCCGCGCTGGAGCGGTTTGCGGCGTTGCCGCCCTCGCCGCTGGAGCGGATTGAGCGGCTGGAACAGTTGCGGCTCCTCGATAACGGCATTGCCATCTACGTGGCCGAGGCGCCGGCGGACACTATTGGCGTGGATACCGAGGCGGATCTGCTGCGGGCAGAGGCTGCGTTGTTAAAGATTGCACCTGGATAAGCAACCAAAAAATCTGAATTGCCCGCAAGAACCGGATAGCGCTCAAGCCCGCTCATCGGCGACCATAGTTTTCGTGGACAGCAAACTACAATCCGAAACCGCCTCCATCGACCCGGAGACGGCCTGGCGGCAGATCCTCAGCCGCGATTCTGCGGCCACATTCTTCTACGGGGTTTCGACCACCGGCGTCTTCTGCCGTCCTGGTTGCACCAGCCGCCGGCCGCTGAAAGCCAACGCCCGCTTCTTTCGTTCAGCGGTTGAGGCGCAAACTGCCGGATTTCGCCCCTGCAAGCGCTGCAAGCCAACCACTGCGCGGGATAGCCCTTTAGATAAGATTCGTGCCTATATTGAAGCCAACCTCGACCGTCCCGTCCCGTTGGCCGAACTGGGCCGCCTGGTCAAACTCAGCCCCTTCACAGTACAGCGGCTCTTCAAACGCGAACTCGGCGTCAGCCCGCTGCAATATCAGCGGGCTTTGCGGGCCGGTTCCCTGCGCGGCGCGCTTAAGCAAGGAGACAACGTGACCAACGCCATCTACAACGCCGGATTCGGCTCCTCCAGCCGCGCTTACGACGGTGCGCAACTGGGCATGACGCCCTCTCGCTTTGCCGCTGGCGGTCGCGGTGAGCAGATCGGTTACACAACAGCCCGGTCGCCCTTTGGCTGGCTGGTCGTGGGGGCGACAGCTCGCGGACTCTGCTGGCTTGCTCTCGCGAGTACCTCTGCCGAGGCTGCGTCCAGCCTGCGCGAGGAGTTTCCTCTGGCGACACTCCGCCGCGATTCGTCGCTGTCGAGGCTGGTGGATGCGGCTGTTGGGCAGGTAGTCATCTCTGGAAAACGCTCAGGAGGTGCGTTGCCTTTGGACCTGCGCGGAACCGCCTTCCAGCTTCGCGTGTGGCAGGCGCTCAGGGCTATTCCGCGCGGCCAGACACGCAGCTATAGCCAGTTGGCGCGTGAGTTGGGCAATCCCAACGCCACCCGCGCCGTAGCCCGAGCATGCGCCACCAACCGAGTGGCCCTTGTCGTTCCTTGCCATCGCGTCGTCGGCGCAAACGGCTCGCTCACCGGCTATCGCTGGGGCATCGAGCGCAAGCGCCAACTGCTGGAAGCAGAGAGCGCTAAACTCTGATCCCCATTGTTTTTAGCTAGATGGCGACTGCAGATCAATCATGAATCCTCAGGATGATATTCTCAATGAGCGAGGAGAAATCGTCACCTATGGCAACTTCAACACTGGAAACCACGGATTTGAAATACAAAGTAGCTGACCTGTCTCTGGCCGACTGGGGCCGGAAGGAAATCGCAATCGCTGAGTACGAGATGCCGGGGCTGATGTCAATCCGGAATAAATATGCGGCGGCCAAGCCACTGGCCGGCGTGCGCATCACGGGTTCGCTGCACATGACCATTCAGACCGCGGTGCTGATCGAGACTCTGGCGAGCCTCGGAGCTGAGGTTCGCTGGGCAAGCTGCAACATCTTCTCGACGCAGGATCACGCGGCCGCGGCCATTGCCGCCACCGGCGTTCCGGTATTCGCGTGGAAGGGCGAATCCCTCGAAGAGTATTGGTGGTGTACGTATCAGGCGCTGACTCACAAGGGCGGCAAGGGGCCGCAACTGATTGTGGACGACGGCGGCGACGCGACCCTGCTCATCCACAAGGGCTATGAACTCGAAAACGGCGACAAGTGGGTGAACGGGCCCGCTGAGAGCCACGAAGAGCAGGTCATCAAGGATCTGCTGAAGAAGATCTACGCGGAAGACCCGCAGCACTGGCATAAGGTCGTCAAGGAGTGGCGCGGAGTCTCGGAAGAGACCACCACCGGCGTGCATCGGCTCTACAAGATGATGGAGCTGGGCAAGCTGCTGGTGCCGGCCATCAATGTGAACGATTCGGTGACGAAGTCCAAATTCGACAATCTCTACGGCTGCCGCGAATCGCTGGCCGACGGCATCAAGCGCGCAACAGACGTGATGGTCGCGGGCAAGGTCGCGGTTATCTGCGGTTATGGCGACGTGGGCAAGGGTTGCGCGCACTCCATGCGCGGCATGGGCGCGCGGGTCATCGTCACGGAAGTCGATCCCATCAACGCGCTCCAGGCGGCCATGGAGGGCTTCGAGGTGACCACCGTCGAAGACACCCTGGGGCGCGGGGACATCTACGTCACCTGCACCGGCAATGTGGACATCATTACTCTCGAACAGATGAAGCAGATGAAAGACCAGGCTATCGTCTGCAATATCGGCCACTTCGATAACGAAATCCAGATGGACCTGCTCAATCGTGAGAAGGGCGTCGTCAAGCTCAACATCAAGCCGCAGGTGGATAAATACACCTTCCCCGCCCTTCCGAATCAGGCCGGGCACAGCATCTTCGTGCTGGCCGAGGGGCGCCTCGTGAACCTCGGCTGCGCCACTGGGCATCCCAGCTTCGTAATGAGCAACAGCTTCGCCAACCAAACCCTGGCGCAACTCGATCTATGGGAGAAGAAAGACAGCTATAAGGTTGGTGTCTATGTGCTGCCCAAGCGGCTCGACGAAGAGGTTGCGCGCCTGCACCTGGAAAAAATCGGCGTGAAACTAACCACGCTTTCTTCAAAACAGGCCAACTATCTCGGCGTGCCCGTGGAAGGGCCGTACAAAGCTGAAAATTACCGGTACTAAGAGAGTTGTCAGTTATCAGTTGTCAGCACGACCTCTGACCCCTGATCCCTGTCACCGCCGTTTGCGATTCATCATCCGGTGATGGAGCCTCCATACGAAGTTATGCAGCAGCCGGGTCTGCTCGGCCTTGAGGGCCTTGTAAGAGCGCTCGACATAGATGTCGAATTCGGGCGGCCAGCCAATCGTCGAACGGCGTTCGGAGTAGTCGCCGTCAGCCCACTTGGATAACACCGCCTTGTAACCCACTACGTGAGTGACAAAGTCCAGCAGGCAGTGCGGCATCTCTTCCTCGACGATCAGGTGGGCCTTATCGATAATGATCTTCTCGCGAATGTCGTTGAGGGGCATGAAGATGGTCGTCATCCACAGAACCCACTCCTTCATCTCCGCGTCGAGAATCGGCTCGCTCTGCTTCTTACCCTGCTTCCTGAGCAGCGACCGGTAGGCGATATTACCCGCCTGCGAAGCCACGTAGAGGGGGCCGTAGAAATCGTTCAACCGCTCGTTGACCAGGCGCAGCCTGTCCGCGCGACGGGCCATCATGCGGGAACTGAGGAAGGTGACAAGATAACCGACAAACGCAAGGATGATGGTGAGGGTAGCTGCGCCTTGCAGGGAATTTGATAGCAACAATGTTGATGGGTCCATTGCGTACCCTGCCTTGCCGGCCTAATTAACGTCGTTGGCCATAAACACTTCAACAGGTGGATCGCTGGTCAGCTGGGTATCGACGATCAGCACCGTTCGCACCTCGCCTCCGAGCAGAGCCATGGGGGTAGAGGTGTATTTCACCGTAGTGGTGCCAGTGGGCGTAATGACCATGGTGACGGTTTGAGAGGTAAAGCTGATATAACCCGCGGTCGAACCCACGGGCAAATTGGTAACGATGGGAATGGTGTTGGCCAGCGTAGTGGTGCCGGGAATCATATAAACATCGACTCCGCCGGTCTTGGGGGCCTGATTGAGAAAACGGAAAGCGGAGTGGCCGCCGGCGGCTGCTGTCTGCTGGTCTTCAAGCACCGTGACCGTATAGCTGGTGGGGGCCACGCCGTTATCGGTGAGAAAGACAGAGTGTTGACGGCCGGCCATCAGAGTCCCATTTGATGTGACCAGTGTCGAGCCGCCGGTTGCGGCTGTCACCTTGATGGCTGCATTGTTCGAGGCCGGAAGAGTGCCGTAGGCGCTGATGGTTCCCTGGCCGACGTTCGACGCAAGCAGCGTGCCTTCCACAATCACATTCACGGCTGGGGCAATATAAGAGGCGTCGATAACGCGAACCAGGCTGGGCTGGGTATAAGTGGCGACATTCTCGCAGGCCGAGAGCGCCAGCGCCACGGCCAGCGAGGCTGCCGCCGTTATAGCCAACCAGGGCAACGTTAACCGCCTTTTTTCGCCCATCCGCCGATTCCAGGTCGTCTTCATCGTGCGCATCTTCGAAGGTGCTGATTAACCCTCACACCATAGTACAAGGGGTTGATGGGAAGAGTTTACGATTTTTACGCTGCCGTGGGGAAAACCCGAGCACAGGGGGACTCAAGCTGGCAACACCGTAGCGGGCTCTAGCTTGCTCCCAGGTAGATAAAACGGGCCAGAAAAAGTGCCGCCAGTACGTAGAGCAGCCACTCCTGCCTGCGAAACTTGCCGGTAACCAAGTGGACAACGGCCCAGGCGATAATGCCGAAGCCCAGTCCGTTGGCGATGGAGTAGGTCAACGGGATGAGCATCAGGGTGAGAAAGGCGGGTATTGCGATCAGCGGGTCGCGCCAGTGAATCTCGGAGACCGTGGAGAGCATCATCGAACCCACCAGAATCAACGCCGGAGCGGTGGCAGCCGGGGGCACGATGGCGGCGAATGGCGCCGCGCCGATGGCGGCCAGAAACAGCAGCCCGGTCACAATAGCGGTTACGCCTGATCGGCCTCCAGCAGCGACGCCGGCTGTGGATTCAATGTAACTGGTCACGGTCGAGGTTCCGGTCAGGGAGCCAAAGACTGTGGCCGTAGCGTCGGCAAAGAAAATTCTGTTCAGCCGGGGAATGGTATGGTCAGCCTCGATCAGCCCGGCGCGTTTGGTGACGGCCACCAGCGTCCCGAGGTTGTCGAACAGGTCCACGAAAAAAAAGATGAAGACGATCTCCAGCAGGCCCGTATTGAGCGCTCCGCGAATATCGAGTTGAAATGCGGTCGATGCCAGCGCGTGGAATCCTCCGGCGGCGTGCGTCCATTGAACCTGGCCGAAGGCCCAGGCGACGCCCGTGGTTGCAAGCACGCCGATCATAATTGCGGCGCGCACCTTCTTCACCTCCAGGGCCACCATCAGGATGAGGCCGAAGAGAGCCAGAACCGTGGTGGGGTTGCGGATGTTTCCCAGTGTGACAAAGGTCTCGGGATCGGCCACCACCAGCCCCGCGTTGCGGAAGCCGACGAAGGCAATGAAGAGGCCGATACCGCTGGCCACCGCCGCGTAAAGCTCGTGCGGGATGGCGTGCAAAATCATCTGCCGGATGCCTGCGGCGGTGATCACCAGGAAGATAACGCCGGATAGGAAGACCGCGCCCAGGGCCGTCTGCCAGGGAATGTGCAACTTGAGGCAAACAGCGTAGGTAAAGTAGGCGTTCAGGCCCATGCCGGGAGCCAGTGCGATGGGATAGCGCGCCACCACGCCCATGAGAATGGAGCCGAAGGCAGCCGAAAGGCAGGTAGCGGCGGTAACTGCGGCCAGAGGCATTCCGGATGCCGACAGGATGGCCGGGTTCACCAGCACGATATAGGCCATGGTCAGAAACGTCGTGACGCCGGCCAGAATCTCGGTGCGCCAGTTGGTCCCCAGGCGCGCAAATTCAAAATATGCTTCCAATCGCTTGAGCATGGGCGGGTACTTGTAGGAGAACACACTCCCGGCGGCAAGTTGAATTTTCAAGCCGGATTGAGACGCGCCTATGGCAGCAGATTGGGCTCGATCTTGCCGTAAATTTCGTCTGAGGCGTTCTTGATCTGGGTCACAATATCGTGGAAATCTGTGGCGTCAGAGATGCGCAGTGGGGCGTCAATGCGTACTGAAAGATCGTCATCCGCGTCTAAACCGACCTTTACCCGGTCAAACTCGTGATTAAACTTCAGCAACTGGTGCAGAAAATCTGTAGTGACCGGCATGCGCCGTTTCTCTACCACGGTGACAAAGATGACCATCTGGTTGTTGGCAACGTCAATCGCCAGGACAACCTTGATGTCTTTCAGGTGAGTCCCGGTGAAGTGAATCACCCAGACGGTGGGCGACCGGGTGGTAGTGAAGCTGTAGTTGTTGGCCTGCATGAGGCTGACCATTTTGGCTGTGCCATCGGTACTCGTCTGGGCCGCCATCGGCAAGGCAAACGAGAGCAGAAGGGCCGCCAAAAGGCAAAGGCGGACGAGGCTGAAGGTGTGGCGGGAACGCATAGGTGTAACCTCCTGAGGGAACAAGACTGTGTAAGAGTACCGCTCAGCATGGGTTTGCGCAATCGGCCGCACAGTGCAGCCTGGGGGGCCGACTCACCCCAGCAGTTTGGCGGCTTCCTTGGCGAAATACGTCACGATAAAATCCGCCCCGGCGCGGCGGATGCCCACCAGCGACTCCAGAATGGCACGATCATGGTCCAGCCAGCCCTTTTCAAATGCGGCCTGGAGCATGGAGTACTCACCCGAAACCTGGTATGCGCCGATGGGCACATCCACCCGTTCCCGCGCCGCGCGCACCACGTCCAGATAGGGCATGGCCGGCTTCATCAGAATCATGTCCGCGCCTTCGGCGAGGTCAAGGTCGATCTCGCGCATTGCCTCGCGCAGGTTGGCGCCGTCCATCTGATAGGTCTTGCGGTCGCCGAACTGGGGCGCAGAGTCCGCCGCCTCGCGGAACGGCCCGTAAAAGGCCGAGGCGAACTTCGAGGCGTAGCTGAGGATGGGCGTCTGCTGGCAACCCTCCGTGTCGAGCGCCTTCCGAATCGCGGCTACGCGCCCATCCATCATGTCGCTGGGGGCCACCACGTCGGCTCCGGCTTTGGCCAGGCTCAAGGCGGTGCGGGCCAGCAGTTTGAGTGAAGGGTCGTTATCCACGGTCCAACCGTCGTGCGTCTCCACTACCACGCCGCAATGGCCGTGGCTGGTGTACTCGCACAGGCAGACATCGGCGATGAGAACCAGCTTTTTGGATGCTTCGGATTCCTTCAGGGCCCTCAGTCCCCGCTGCACGATGCCGTTCTCGTCCCACGCGCCGGAGCCATTCTCGTCCTTGGATTCGGGCAGGCCGAAGAGCAGCAATCCCCCCAGGCCCAGCCGCGCAGCCTCCTCGGCCTCGCGGACAACCAGGTCAATTGACAGGTTAAAGACGCCGGGCATGGAACTGACTGCGCGTCGCACGCCCTCGCCGGGGCATAGAAACAGGGGATAGATCAGGTCGCCCGGCTCAAGCACGGTTTCGCGCACCAGCACCCGCATCGCTTCGCTGCGCCGCAGACGGCGCATCCGCGTTTCAGGAAAACTCATGGTCCCGATTGTAGAACAAAGCCTCAACAGATGAGCTTCCTGCCCCGCTGAGTTTTCATCTTCCAGTCGCGCCAATGCCCATCGGTGGTAGCATCGAACCTGACAGATGCTTACAAAAAAACTGAAAATCATCCCTCTGGGCGGGTTAGGCGAGTTCGGAATGAACTGCCTCGCCTTGCGCTGGGAAGACGACATTATCGTGATCGACGCCGGGTTGATGTTCCCGGAGTCGGAGTTGTTGGGCGTAGATATCGTAGTCCCCGATATCACCTACCTCATTGAAAATAAAGAGCATGTACGCGCCATCATCCTCACGCACGCTCACATGGACCATATTGGCGGCCTGCCTTGGATCTTGAGCGAAATCAAGGTTCCCGTCTACGCCACCGAGTTCACCCTGGCCTACGTCGAGGGCAACCTCGAAGAGAACCAACTGCTCGACGAGACCGAACTGGTCGAGATCGCGCCCAGGGAAAAGTTCTCCATCGGCCCCTTCACCATCGAGCCCATCCGAGTGACCCACTCGCTGGTCGACGCCGTTTCGCTGGCCATCGAGACCCCGGTCGGCATCGTCATCCATACCGGCGACTTCAAGATCGACCTCTCCCCTCTGGACGACAAGCCATTCGACCTGCACTCCTTCGCCGAATACGGCAAGCGCGGCGTGCTCGCCCTGCTTCAGGACTCGACCAACGTCGAACGGCGCGGCTATACGCCCAGCGAGCGGGCGGTCATCCCCCGGCTCGACGAAGTCTTCTCGCAAACTAAAAAGAAGCTCTTCTTCAGTTGCTTCTCTTCCTCCATCTACCGCATCCGGATTGCTTTGGATTTGGCGCGCCAGCACGGGCGCAAGGTGGCCATCATCGGCCGCTCCATGATGGAGAGCACCGAGATTGCGCAGGACCTGGGCTACATCGACATTCCGCAGGGGCTGGTTATCAATCCCGGCCAGATGCGCGACTT
>Ga0182027_10008846_pt1 | contig 14584 bp, 13 predicted proteins | sample 712E1DmetaG_FD_121300 | JGI IMG/M metagenome (GOLD analysis project Ga0182027, IMG submission 121300) | Permafrost microbial communities from Stordalen Mire, Sweden - 712E1D metaG (Illumina Assembly) | ecosystem: Environmental > Terrestrial > Soil > Wetlands > Permafrost | place: Sweden... | reverse complement strand
CCCACAATTGAAATAACGGAAATAAAGGAGAAGAACCTAGAGTCCTTTTTAGAGAAAGTGAACCTTTTTGATATATAGAGCGGAAACAGCATAAGGGTAGTTATAGTTTGATTGATTTTGATTGAGAAAAATAGAGATTTATAGAGTGAATAAAAAATATATCGTGATAACATTGTTTTTATTTTGATAAACAGATATATTTGTTTCCTGTTTAAAAACAGACATATACAATCATTTCCGGGTAAAACAGACATTCCGGTTTGACAAGCAAGATAAACAGAGAAAATTTCGGGGCGTAGCGTAGCCTGGTTCATCGCGCCTGCTTTGGGAGCAGGAGGTCGCAGGTTCGAATCCTGCCGCCCCGACAAACTAAGTTCTTAAAAAAGTGAGACTCATGCGCCCATAGCTCAATTGGATAGAGCAATAGCCTTCTAAGCTATAGGTTAGTGGTTCGAGTCCACTTGGGCGTACAAAAATAGAGCGGAAGCTCTACTAAATGGTGAGCGTAGCTCAGTTGGTTAGAGCACCAGGTTGTGGCCCTGGGGGTCGTGGGTTCAACTCCCATCGCTCACCCAAATAGTTTTTTTTAACTTTATTTTGTATAAGAAGGCCCCATCGTCTAGTGGTTAGGACATAGCCCTTTCACGGCTGTAACAGCGGTTCAAATCCGCTTGGGGTCACTAAAGCTCATAGCAATATGGGCTTTTTGCCTATAAAAATGAAACATATTGAGCTATTTCAGATTTTTTCTACGCTTCTTTACGCTTACTTACGCTTTTCTACGCAAAAACCGCCTGTTCTCTCACTGTTCTCCCGCTTATCTTACGCTTACAGCATACTTATTTATTCTTTTCAGGTATTCTTTTTATTTTCCCAGGTTATTCAAGGTAAGGTGACTGTTAAAATAATTATTATTTCTCAATTCCCGGAAATGCCAGAAATGATGTAATGCATAAAATTGATTTAAGGTTAATTCCTTAAATGAATTGATATTTGGCAGTTTATTTTGTTGAGAATTAGAAGCAGATGCTATAAATTTGCAAATACAAACAAACAGTGTAATATTATGTGGGTGCGGCTTAAAATAATTATTGTTTCTCTATTTATAGTTCTTATTAACTCCATGGGATTTTCACAAAGTGCACAGAAATCTGCTTTTTACGATTTGATCTTCTTTCCGCAGGGGTATATGTTGCCAGATCTGAGTGGATACGGGTACAGTAATACTATGAGCGATATATCTAATATCGGGAATATGAATCCGGCATCATTATCCTCCTTTAATTCAATTGCGGGAGGTATTTCGTACCAGTTTGATTCTAAAATTCATGAAGCCTGGACGAACTATATTGGCTACTATAAGAATAAAGATGGTATGCCTCAGAGTGCCGGTTTTGTGTGTCCATACAATGATTTTAGATTTGGAATCGGGTTCAAACAAAAATTCAATGGTTCACTTGATTTTGGGAAAATACCGGTTACTACTATTGATAATCCGGACGGTACCGATGAATATTATTCACCAACTTATGATTATAATCTCATCAGTTATTCTCTTTCTGCATCCTGGTCAGCTTATAATACTATTGTAAAGGAAGATAAATTATCTTTTGGAATTCGAATTGATTTAGACAGATTAAGTGCATTTCAAAAAATTGGAGACGTGGAGGCATATGGTCAGATTAATAATACAAGTTATGCCATGGGCCTTACTTATGAAGTCAGAATTGAGAATAAATATAATTATCAGCTTAGCTTTTATTTTGAAAAAGGGGTAGATTTTACAGGTGTTATGACATTTAATGAACCTACGTTCACTACAGTCTACACTTCCGATTCGTCCCACGCTTACACAACAGATAATTCTCCAATAACAGCAATAGGAAAAACACCTGACAGAATAAATGCCGGAGTAGATTTTAATGTAAGCGTCCCTCTAAGTATTAGTGCGGATTTTACATACGTTTTATGGCATAACATTAGTCCGGCGGATAATGAACCTGAAGTTTCAGTTAGTGCTTCGTATAATGTTTCTGATCTTGTTTCGTTCTCACTTGGTACGTATTTTATCCGTTATAATAGTTCCTTTATGAATGAATGGACTTTTTCGAATAATCAACTAAATGCTGTTTATCTGACTGCAGGGACAGTGATCCACTATGGAATGCTTGATTTTAATGTCGGGCTTGCCGACAGTCATCTTATGTCAGGCAACTGGCGAAAGCAGACTGTGGGAATGGTATCAATGAGTGTCCACATGTGAGCATATTCTCTTAAGATGGGAATGACAGGAGGAGATTCTTCACTGCGTTCAGAATGACAGCGGCTTCGCTCAGAATGTTAGACCTGAGCGGGGAATGACAGTATAAGATTCTTTTCCCAAAATAAACGAATCAGAATGATAAATTTTTAGTGGAAGCATTTTTTAATATGACTGATAAAATAGTTTTAGAGCCAATAGGCACAATACATTCTGAGCTTGTTTACCGTTACGAAACTCCACGGCAGGGAGTTCTGGCAGGGGATACTATCTCTTATATCCAACTTGAACCTCAGATGAATTTCGAACAGGCATTAAAACACCTGGATGGTTTTGACCGGATATGGGTTATATATCTATTCCATTTAAATGAAAACTGGAAACCGATGGTTACTCCTCCAAGGCATACGAGAAAGAAAGTCGGTGTGTTTGCAACCCGCTCACCTCATAGACCAAATAAGATCGGGATGAGTTGTGTGAAACTTGAAAAGATTGAGGAGCTCAAAGTTTTTATTTCGGAATCGGATATACTTGATGGCTCTCCGGTATTGGATATTAAACCATACCTTCCTTACTCTGATTCTTTTCCTGATTCTGCCACAGGCTGGGTTAAGAAGGACTTTGATGAAATTTATGAAGTTATATTTATCCCCAAAGCCGAAGCGCAATGTACATGGCTTAAGGAAGAAGCCAACATAAATCTTTTTAATTTCGCCCGTTTGCAGCTTGAATTTAACCCGACCGATTTAACACGGAAAAGAATATCTTTTGTTGAAATCCCCGGAGGTAATGATCATTATTTTATACTTGCCTACCGGACCTGGCGTATATTTTATAATATTATTGAGGATGAACAAAAAGTTTATATTAAAGAAATCCGTTCAGGGTATAATGCTGATGAGCTTGTAAGCGGAGAGGATAAGTATAAAGATAAATCAATTCACAAATTATTTCGTGCAAGGTATTTGGGTGAACAATAGATTTAGGAGGAGATTCTTCGCTTGCGCTCAGAATGACATATCAGAATGAGAGTAACATAAAATCATGGGATCCCTGCTTTCGCAGGGATGACAAAGAGATTCTTCGCTTCGCTCAGAATGACAGAGTTTCGTTCAGAATGAAAGTATTTGTTCATTTTGTTGTTAATAAGTATGTTTAATCCGGTAATTCTGATTTTCCATTTTATAAAATAACTATTTGTAAATAATGTCAAAGAAAAAATCGCATAATAAGGGACGGGAGACTGTTCTTCAGAATATTTTCCATCCGGAACTAATTTATAGTAAATATTTCCCCGGGAAGTCAGAAAGGTTAATAGCTATTATTCTTTCAGTTATTTCAATTATTACGGGGATATATTTTATAGTTCAGGCAAAGTCAACTAATGGCTTCTATTGCTTTCCATTTGATGATTCATGGATACATCTGACATTTGCCAGAAATCTTGTGGAATATGGGAGTTTTTCATATTATAAAAACCAGTTGTCGACATCCGGCTCGACTTCACCAGTTTATACATTACTCCTATCCGTATTTTATTTGATTTCAAAGAATGAATTTATTATAAGCTACATTATAGGCGTCATATTTCTTTCCCTTTCTGTATATGCTTTATTTTATTTAATGAAAATTCATTTTAGTTCGGCAATGTGGCTTACTGTAATTGCAGCTCTTTTAGTAGCTATTCAGCCGAGATTAAATTTTATTTCTGTTTCAGGTATGGAAACCACAATGTTTATCTTTCTCCTTGTGGTGTCATTATACAATTATAAAAAAAAGAACAGTACGGCACTGGGAGTGTCTTTAGGGCTATTACTTTGGTGCAGACCGGATGGACTTATTTTGTGGGCTGCTATTATAGTTGACCATCTGTTGTCACAAATATTTATTCTCAGTAAAGAGAAAAAATTAAAAAGCAGGGTATCCCTTAAAGAATTATATAAACCTTTCTTAATTGCCGGCGGATTCGTAGGAGTGTATCTTGTATTTAATTTCATCTTATCCGGATCACCATTCCCAAACACCTTCAGATCTAAACTGGCTACTTACCAGCATAATTCGCGCAGCGAATTTTTAAGCAGGGATGTAATAAAAGATTTTACTTCATTTGAATTTGTGATTATTTGGATCCCTTTTTTGATTAGCGGAATTATTATTATTAGAGATTTTATTAAAAAGCAATATAATGAGTTTTCCGTATATCTTATTTTTATAGCCGGATTTATTTTTACATACTGGTGGCTGCTTCCATTTTCGTTCTCGTTCGGACGTTATCTTTTACCTGTAATTCCATTCTACATAATTTTGTCAGTTTATGGAATCAAAGTGATTCTTGAATATTTTGCACGTAAAGTCAAATCACAGGCGACTGTTAATGTTTTAGGGGCCGGTTACTTTATTGCCGCTTTTGTTTTGAGTATTGTATATATAAATGCAAATTCCGATATCTATTCATACACCTGTAAATATTATAATGACAGACATGTTACTGTAGGTAGATGGATAGCAAAAAATACTCCTGAAAATTCAGTCGTAGCTACTCATGATATCGGGGCTATAGAATTTTACGGTAACAGGAAGCTTATTGATATGGTCGGACTTGTTTCTCCTGAAATATTAGATAAAATGGATGCAGGATTTATTGGATTTCTTAACCGTTACCTGACTGAAAAGAAACCGGATTACCTTGTCATCTTAAAAAACTGGTTTGAAATAGCAAATGACAATCCAATATTTGTCCCTATACATACTCCTGAAGTAATGGAAGTTTATAAGTACAAACCAAACCAGACTCATATTATATCAGGGGAGGTTCCTCAGCTTGTAAGGAAAGCAGCTGGATATCTCCAGGAGAATGATAAACAGGATGCTGAAAGAGATCTGCAGCAGGCACTGGCTGATGATCCTGTATCATCCAAGACATATTTTTACCTGTCATATTTCTATGATTCAGTTGGTAAAAGAGATAAAGCTGAAGGATACCTGAAAAAAGCTCTTGACATTTTTCCCGACTATGCCGACGCAAACTTTATGATGGCTTCTTTTCAGTTCAGCAAAAATAATTATTCTTTGACTAAAGTATATCTTGACAGGTGCCTGAAAATAAATCCTGATTATACGGGTGCGCAGGAGCTTATGGATAAGGTTAAAACCAAATTATGAAATTGTTAACTATTTTGATTTTAACTAATTGGGTATTATTTGCCCAATTCTTCCCAAAGGGGACTCAGCAATTGAAAAGGTATGATTTTAATATCGTTACCGCGGATAATGTTTCACTTGATTGCACTAAATTTATCCCCACAACACCGAAACCTAAAAATGGCTGGCCGGTAATGTTATATTGTCATGGATACGGCGACTCAAAAGAATCGGAACTACCTACCGCAAAGGACCAGGCACAATTCGGGTATATCACTTTTGCTTATAGCATGAGAGGGCAGGGACATTCAGGAGGATTGTCAAATCTAATTTCGACAGTTGAAATGAATGATTTATTAAAGGTTGTGGATTATATAAAAAAAGATTCTCTCGCCGATTCGACAAAGATACTGATCCTTGGGGCATCTCAGGGAGGAATAATCCCTTTTATGGCGGCTTGTAATGGTTTAAAGGTACTAACAGTTATATCAGATCTTGCCTCACCTGATTTTGCATCAAGTTGGATTGAAAACGGTTCTGTCAAAATGACCTTCTTTTGGTCTGTTGACTATGATACTTCTATTATACGTTATGATGATAAAGTTATTCAACTCAGAAACTGGGCACTATCTAAGAAAAAAAGCGCATGGGACAGTCTTGCGGTAAATCTTCCGAGGGAAAGGGATTTTCCTGATAAAGTACCCCAATGTAAAACTCCAATATTAATTACCAATGCATGGCAGGATCGTTTTTTTAATGCTTCAGGAATGATTCAGGCAGCTTCAATGTTGAAAACACCGTATATGATTTACATTGGAGCTGTTGATGGTCATGGCGCCGATACTTCAAAGGGGGAGAATAGTTTTACTTCTTCCTGGGATAACAACTGGATGCAATACTGGTTAAATAGTGCTCGAACCGCTTTTCCAGATACTGGCATTTATCAATATGCGTCTTCACATTTTCCTAAAATAAACAATTTGTGGTCTTTCAGTCATTTTTCTTCAGGGGTCTGGCCCCCTGTTAATTATCTCCCTTTAAAACTGTATTTCCACCCGGGCGGGGCTCTTAGTAAAGAACCAGATAATTCGGGCATTGATACATCAGGTTTTCGGAATTATATTGTCGATTCAAATTTCACAATGAGGCAGGCAATCAATGTTTCGTTTAAAGGAGATTTATTTAATTCGGCATTTAAAAAGGATATATTAGTGTTTGAAACAGAACCCCTTAAAACTGATCTTCATTTTACAGGGATTCCAAAACTCAATTTATTTTACTCGTCCAGTTCAGATGTCTGTCAATTTAATGCTCAGATATGGGAAGTGACACCAAAGGGTACTGCTGCTTTTGTAACCAGGATAAATTATACTGACAGGCATTACAAGTCAGGGCAGATTAGGAACAGGGAAATAAACGGTGCCGCATATTCACATATTTTCAGAAAAGGGGACAGGATTAAGGTTATTTTTACGAACCTTGATACCCAACCCGAAGATTCATTCCTTTTTTCAAATCCATATGTGTTACCTGTTTTGAAAAATGGTTACAATACTATTTATTCGGGTCCCAATACCCGATCTTATATCGAACTGCCGGTCCAAAAGGAATAATTTTCCCTGATTTCAGGTAAGGTCGTTCGGGAAAAAGAAAATATATATAAGTTTTGTTTTTTGTAATTGATGTCGGAGAATATAAATGATTAATTATCTGATTGTTTCATTTGGTGCTGCAATTGGTGGAGGATTGCGATTCTGGTTTTCAGGTTTTGTTTACAAGTTTCTTCCTGCTACCTTTCCGTATGGTACACTGATTATTAATGTTGTTGGGAGTTTTATTCTTGGAATAATAATGTTCTATTTTAATGAAAAAGAAATGATTAGCCATGAAGTGAGATTATTCCTGACAGTTGGATTCTGCGGAGGTTTTACAACCTTTTCAACTTTTTCATATGAGACTATTAATCTTATTAAAGATGCACAGTTTATGGGGGCTGCACTTAATGTAGTGTTAAATGTTGTTTTAGCATTGTTGGGCATATTTTTGGCTTATATTATTACCCGATAGAAGGAGGTATTTATGGAAATTAAAGGCGAAGCAAAATTATTAAGGATCTTTATTGGCGAAGATGATAAGCATGGTTCCATTTCACTCTATGAAAAAATAGTTCTAAAAGCTAAAGAAACAGGTATGGCGGGTGCCACTGTTTATAAGGGAATTATGAGTTTCGGCGGAACAAGCCGGATTCACACTTCGAAAATACTCCGTCTTTCTGAGGATCTGCCGTTAATAATAGAGATAGTTGATGAAGAAATAAAGATAGATGAGTTTTTACCCTTATTAAATACTATTTTTGACGAAGCCAATTGTGGAGGTCTTATTACTATGGAAAAGGCACAAATAATTAAGTACAAAGCAGTCCACCATAAATAGTTCAGTTAGCCCTTGTTTATAGCTATAATTGGAACTATCTGAAACTTGTTGTGTGAAACATAAACAATTGATTATAGTTTCTCATGTTAAAATCTATTACCATGAGGGTATGTATTTAAATTTTAATTATTATTTACTAATAATTGTATTTGTAATCAGTATATTTTTATTTAATTTATCTCCTATATTTTTCTAAAATTATGATAAAATATTGCTAATTTTAGATTATTAAGTTATTATCTCAATTATGAAATTTAAATTTTGTTGACAAGTGTCATTCTTTATAAATTCTAATTAAGAAAAAATTAATCAATTAAAAACCAACGGAGTCAGACTGTGAGTAACAAAAATCAATTCAGATCAATGTTTACAGGATTTGCTGCCATCGCAATACCTGTTATTTTTGTTGTTTGTATATTACTTTATAAATTTGTGCTTGGTAACCCTGCTAATTTTGAGGGTGGTAACACAGCAAACCATCCGCTTCCAGGTAACATTTTAGGTATTGTGTTCAAAGGCGGTACAATTGTACCTATTTTAATGACACTTTTATTAATGGTTTTAACTTTTTCTATCGAAAGGTATATTACAATTACCAAAGCAAAGGGAAAAGGAAGAGTTAATAGTTTTGTAGCAAGAGTTCATATGGATCTCTCAAGTAAAAATCTTGAAAACGCAATGAACGAATGCGACAAACAGAGAGGATCAGTAGCAAACGTAATCAAAGCCGGGCTCATTAAATACAAAGAAATGATTACTGAGAAAGGATTAAACAGAGATCAGAAGGTAATTGCTATTAAACAGGAAATTGAAGAAGCAACTTCTCTTGAATTACCTATGCTTGAGCAGAATTTAGTCATTATAGCTACAATCGCTTCAATTGCTACACTTATGGGTCTTCTTGGAACAGTAATAGGAATGATCAAAGCGTTCTCCGCTCTTGCAACAGCCGGCGCACCTGATGCAGTTCAGCTTGCTAATGGTATCTCTGAAGCTCTTATTAATACTGCTCTTGGTATTGGTACATCTGCTCTTGCAATTATATTTTATAACTATTTTACAACAAAAATAGATAAGCTTACTTACAGCATAGACGAAGCTGGTGTTGCAATAGTACAGAACTTTGCAGCTAACTATAACTAATTTTAAATTAAGAGCTATAATATGCCAAAAGTAAAAGTCCCTAGAAAAAGTACAAATGTTGACATGACGGCAATGTGTGACGTGGCTTTTCTTCTGTTGACCTTTTTCATGCTCACAACCCAATTTAAGGCTGAAGAGCCGGTTGTGGTAACAATACCAAAATCTATTTCCGATATTAAGCTACCTGATAATAATATCATGTCTATTACAGTGACTAAAGACGGAAAAGTATATTATGGTGTTGATGGACAATTTAACAGGGAAAAACTGCTTAAGAAAATAAGCGATAAGTATAAGATTGAATTTACTGAAGATGAAGCTCATGCTTTCTCGCTTACTTCTGCCTTCGGTGTCCCTATTCAGAAACTTAAAGTATTTCTTGATATGACGCCCCTGGAAAGACAAAACATACAACAGCCCGGAATTCCAATAGATTCTACAAATAATGAACTTGGAGACTGGATTATGCAGGGTAGATTAGCAAATCCTCAATACAGTATTGCTATCAGGGGCGACGGTGATTGTCCTTATCCTGTTATTAAAAAGGTAATTGCAACGCTTCAGGCTAAGAATGTGAATAAATTTAATCTTATCACAACTCTTGAAGCTAAACCAAAAATTTGAAAGGAATTAAAAAATGGCTGAACTAGACACCTCGCAAAAAGGCGGAGGTCATAAGAAAGGTAAGAAGAAAACTAAAAAAGCATCCACGAGAGTTGATTTAACTCCGATGGTTGATCTTGGATTTCTTCTGGTTACTTTCTTTATGTTGACCACTACCTTCAGCAAGCCTCAGACTATGGAAATAAATATGCCCGTAAAAGATCCTACTGCAAAGGATAAAGGAACCGATACTAAAGCTTCACAGAGCATGACCATTATTCTTGGCGATAATAATAAAGTATTCTGGTTTATGGGTATGGCTGATACTGCCAATTTCACTACCACTGATTATTCTCCAAAAGGAATAAGAAGTATTCTCGTTAATATGAATAAAACAACAAAAGACTTGGTTTGTATTATTAAACCTACAGATAAATCAAATTACAGGAATATGGTTGATATTCTCGACGAAATGAGTATTATTGGTATCAAAAGATATGCGCTTGTAAGTGACTTTATTCCTGTTGAAACAGAAAAAATTAAAAATTTATAATGGTAAAAGATTATGAGTGAGAAAACATTAAATATGATGGACATAACGGATATAATCTTTGCCAATAAAAACAAAGATTATGGCGCTTATGTTTTGCGTAAGAAATATAACAAGTATGTTACCTGGTCAACAATAATTGGTACAGTATTTTTCGTACTATGCCTTACTGGCCCGATGATTGTAAAATCATTAACTCCGAAAGAAACAGTAGTTAAAAAGAAAGTTATTACTCTTGATTATACACAGCTTTCAGAACCCCCTTCACTTGATAAAGCTACTCCGCCTCCTACTGTGGATGTTCCACCTCCTTTGAAGTCAACTATAGCTTTTCTTCCTCCTGTAGTTAAACCCGATGAACAGGTAAGTAATGATGTAGTTCCTACAGTTGAAGATTTGAAGAAAGTTGATCCCGGAGCAAAAACTCAGGAAGGTCAGGAAGGCGGCGTTGATTATAGTCTAATTGAAACCCAGGAAAAGATTGTTGAAGCACCGAAGGAAGAAGCTCAGGTATTTACTTATGTTGAGGAAATGCCCACATTTCCTGGTGGAGAAGAAGCTTTCTATACTTATGTTGGGAAAAAAATCGAATATCCTGAAATTGCCAAACGTGCCGGTGTTGAAGGTAAAGTTTACATCCAGTTTGTAGTTAGATCTGATGGCAAAGTAACTGACGTTACTGTTGCTAAAGGTATAGGTGCAGGATGTGACGAAGAAGCAGTCAGGGTGGTTAAATCAATGCCCAATTGGAAACCCGGAAGGCAGAATGGTCATCCTGTAAATGTCAAGATATCAGTCCCAATCGTTTACAAACTCCAATAGGAATTAATTCCTTGTGGAGTGTTGGAAAAATATCAGGGATTCTTAGGTCATTAATTTATTTTACGGCAGGAACCTTTTTTTTGGTCTCTGCCGTATTTCCTTTGTTATATCAGAAACTAATTATCGGAGGCGGTACTATAATCTATGGAATTTACAGATTATATAAAGCCATTAAATCTGACGAAGAAACTGAAAAGGATAATGATGATTAAATTAATTCTTCTTAACCTGTCTTTTTTGATTATCTCCATTTTCACTTTTACATCATGTAACCAAAACCAGAATGGGGAACCGGAAGATACTCCTACCTCAGGAAAAATTAATATAACAGTAGATGAAACATTTAAACCTATTATAGATTCTGAAATTGCTGTGTTTGAGAGTTTATATAAGTATGCTTCAATTAATGTCTCTTATAAACCGGAAGAGAAGGCTTTTGAAGATCTGCTGGATGATAGCGCACGAATAATAATCGTTACCCGCGAACTGACGACTGCTGAAAAGAAACACTTTGAAGATCTGAAACTCTTCCCCCGTATTACTAAAATTGCTTATGATGCTGTTGCACTGCTAACAAATAATGCCAATCCCGATTCTTTATTTACTGACGACCAGGTAAAAAAAATTATTACCGGTGAAATTAGTAAATGGAATCAGATCAATCCTAAATCTCAAAATATTCCAATTCAGCTTGTTTTCGATAATAAAAATTCAGGTACTTTAAGGTACCTTAAAGAATATGCGGGAAATAAAAATCTTTCAATAAACAGTTTTGCTGAAGATTCCAGTAATGCAGTTATTGATTATGTTTCAAAAAACAAAAATGCTATTGGTATAATTGGTGTTACATGGGTAAGTGACCGGAATGATTCTACTTTATTGTCTTTTATAAATAAGGTGCGTGTCGATGAAGTATCTCCTCCTGATAGCTCGGAAGGGAGGGGGGATTATTATAAACCTTACCAGGCATACATAGCTACAAAATACTACCCATTGTGGAGAACAGTTTATATTATTAGCCGCGAAGCCAGGGCAGGCCTCGGTACCGGGTTTGCAAGTTTTCTGGCAGGTGATAAAGGTCAAAAAATAATATTAAAAACTGGACTTGTCCCTGCCTCTATGCCGGTTAGACTGGTAGAGCTTCGTAACCAGAATTTTCAAATAACTAAATAGGATTCACTCAGATTATGTCTAAAAAATTATTCCAACTTTCTTGTTTTGTAATTGTATCATTTTTGTTTGTTAGCTCATCAATAAATGCACAGTCAATTGACGATGGGAAAAAATTACTTAGGAATGAAAGTTTTGTTAAAGCTATTGAGACATTTAGAACTGCTGCTGCTCAGAGTAATAACCCTGAAGCATGGTATTATCTCGGTGAAACCTATTTCCAAAAAGGTGTGCCTGATTCTGCTAAAATTGCCTTTCAGAAGGGTATAGATGTAAAACCGGATTTCGGTCTGAATTATGCCGGACTTGCTAAAGTTCTTTTTAATAGTAAAAATATTTCTGATGGCGAAAAAAATATTGCTGAGGCACTTAAAATTGCGGATGATAAAGATGTAAAAGTTATTCAGGCTGTTGCAGAAGCTTATATTAACGGCGGTAAGGATCTTACTCCGAAAGCAAAAGATCTTCTGGACCAGGCAGTTGCTCTAACTAAAAAAGCCAAGAAGAAAGATAAAATGAACTTTATTCTTTTAGGGGATATGTATAATGTGGAATATGATGGAAGCGCTGCCGTTGAGAATTATAAAAAAGCGATTGATATTGATTCTTCGGCTCAGGCCTTTGTGAGTATTGGAAAAATATTTCAAAAGATTAAGAACTACCCGGAAGCCGAACTATCTTATAATCAGGCAATGAAAGTTGATCCTCTTTATGCACCTGCTTATAAAGGTTTGGCTGAACTTAAATTTGATCTTCGTCAGTATGAACCCGCAATTGAGAATTGGAAAAATTATATTCAATATTCTGAAGAGTCACGCGAAAATATAAAAACACTTATAAATTATATATACCTGAGCAAGGATTATAAAACTGCGGCTGATATGATAAATAATGTTCTGAAGAGTGATCCGCAAAATACTTATATGCTTCATATGCTTGCATATTCCTATACTCAGATAAATGACTCAAAAGATGGTATTCCGGTTTTTGCTAAATACTTTTCTATTGCTAAAGATAGTGACATTCTTGTGGCTGACTATGAATATTATTCAAAACTTCTGGTCGATGGGAAACAGGACTCGCTTGCTGTAATTCAACTTCAGAAAGCAGTCAAAATGGATACTTCAAGAGCAGATTTGCACGCGAATATTGCTGTCCTTTGTTTTAAAATGAAAAACTGGGATTGTGTAATTAGCGAATATGGTCTTAAAATAAAAATGACCGGCAGCCTTGCCGGCCAGGAATATTTTGATCTGGGAAGAGCTTATTATTTCAAAAATAGTTTAATAAATGCAGATTCTGCTTTCTCAATGTTGATCAAGACAAAACCAGATCTTATTATTGGTTATATATGGAGAGCAAGAATAAATGCATCCTTAGATTCTACTTCAGAAAAAGGTCTTGCAAGACCTTTCTATGAAAAAGTAATTGCTATGGCAACTGATACAGTTAAATATAAAAAAGATTTGATTGATGCTTACCACTATCTTGGCTTTTACTTTTATCTGCAGAAAGATGAGTGTTCGGCAAAAGCCAATTATCAACATGTGTTGTTTTTAGCTCCTGATGATCAGGCATCTCTTGAAGCAGTGAAAAAATTAAAATGTAAACAATAATTAATAGGCGGGTTTTTTATTAACCTTCGGGGTGACTGACAAATGCCGGTTCATTAACCTCGAAGGTTTTTTTATTAGTTCTATTTACTGAATTTATTCTCCAGTGCCGCCTTTACTACCAAAGGCACAAAATCACCTATGTCGCTATGTAAACTCGCCAGGTTACGAATAATAGTGGAATTCAGATATGTATACTTCTCATGCGGCATAAGAAAAATAGTATTAATGTCTTTTGCAAGTTTCCTGTTCATAAGCGCCATTTGGAATTCAAATTCAAAATCACTTAAAGCCCGTAAACCTCTTATAATACCTACAGCTCCTACATTCTTAGCATGTTCAACTAAAAGTCCATCAAAGGAATCTACTTCAACTTTCGGGTAGTCCTTTACACTTTCTTTTATAAAATTAACCCTCTCCTCAGCAGTGAACAAGGGTGTTTTGGAAGGATTTATGGCTACTGTTACTACTACACCATCAAATAAGTCACAAGCTCTGTGGATAATATCAAGGTGGCCATATGTTATCGGGTCAAAAGTTCCGGGATATATTACTTTCCTCATTTTATTTCTCTTTGGAAATGTTAATTCAAATTTATAGAAAATTCTTTAATTCATACAGGCATGTGTCGCCGATTATTTTAAATGGCTCAGTCTTAAGATTTAGAATATCTTTGTCTCTTGTTTGGATGGATCGCTCGAGAATAATTCTACCCGTTTCTGTCATAAATTGATTCTTTATCAGATTCTCTACCACTGCATAAACATCATCTTTAAAAAATGGGGGATCAGCCAATATCAGGTCATATTTATTGTGATCTGATAAAAAACTAAATTTAATGGCCTCCAT
>Ga0182027_10008845_pt1 | contig 14584 bp, 16 predicted proteins | sample 712E1DmetaG_FD_121300 | JGI IMG/M metagenome (GOLD analysis project Ga0182027, IMG submission 121300) | Permafrost microbial communities from Stordalen Mire, Sweden - 712E1D metaG (Illumina Assembly) | ecosystem: Environmental > Terrestrial > Soil > Wetlands > Permafrost | place: Sweden... | reverse complement strand
GACACGCACCTACTGTCGCCTCACAGGCTCCCTCAGACCCCTCGCCGGCAGCTCCGACCCATCCGAGACGGTTCAGTGTCTCAGAGACGATCGCCAGATGTCTTTCGGTGGATCAGGGCTTAGAGCTACCTGGCTGTCGACCTTGGCCTGACAACCGCCTCGTGGCCAACCTCGAAGCCGACTGGAACGACACTGGGTCCACGCCGTCACCGGACCAACAAGAGACTTCGCGGGCAGGTGGCCGGACTCCTCGGCAGGGACTACAGCTCTTCGCAGATGAGCTATGGCTTTCGTCGCCTCCGCCTCTACGGGCTGATCGTCCGCACGAGGCCATCAACTCCTACACCCTCACCTCGATGGGATCCGACTGGACTTTGGCGGGTGAACCCCGATTTTGTGGCCCCGCACCCCTGCTGACCTGGGCGAGCTGTGGATAAATCGGCGTTTCCGATTCTGGTTGTAGGGGCGACATATCCACCACGTGAGGTGTGCATTGGTGTAAGATGGTGGCATGTTCATCAAGAGGACGGTGAGGTGGCGGGGCGACACGTCATACGAGTACCTGTAACTCGTCGAGGCTGTGCGCGAGGACGGCAAGAACACGCACCGGACCCTGCTGCGCCTGGGCGAGGTCACCGAGCTTCGTGTCTCAGGCCAGCTCGACCGGATCATCAACGCTCTGCGCACCTATGCCGAGGGGAACTGGTTCGAGGCCGGCGAGCTGTCGGGTGAGGGTGGTCCGAGCCTCGGAGCTGTGGCCGCCTGCCATGCGTTGTTCGCTCGCCTCGGTCTCGACTCGCACTTCGAGGTGATCGGCAGAACACGCAAGTCCCCGTCGCTCAAGGACACCGTGCTCGTGATGCTGGCCAACCGCCTGACCGAGCCGAGGTCCAAGAGACGCACGATCAAGGAGTGGCTGTCGAGCGTCGCTTTGCCCAAAGGCGTCGCTGCCCCGAGCCTGGACCAGTGCTACCGGGCCGTCGACGCGCTGGCCGATGCCAAGGAGTTGACCGAGGCGCACCTTTACTCCAAGCTCTGCAACCTCACGAACCTGGACCTGCGCCTGGTCTGTTACGACCTGACTTCCTGCTACTTCGAGACCGAGGCAACCGAAAGGCCGAGGTTCACCTCGCTCGCCTACGGCTACAGCCGCGACCACCGATCAGACCGCCCCCAGGTCGTGATCGGACTGTTGGTCACCGGTGACGGTATCCCGATCGCCCACCACGTCTTCTCCGGCAACACCTCGGACGTCTCGAGCTTGCCGTCGATCATGGAGAACCTCCAGCAGCGCTTCGGGGTCGGCCGCATCGCCCTCGTCGCCGACAGGGGCCTCATCTCAGAGAACAACCTCGCCCTGGTCGAGGCCCACGGCTTCGACCACGTATTGGCGACACGGCTGCACCACGACGAGGACGTGGCCGCAGTGCTGGAAAAGGCGAACGCCCGGGACAGTTCCTGGGTGGCGGTTCCACAGGCGCGCAGCTTCTGTGCCGAGGTGGCCCACGACGGCAGGCGCTTTGTCGTGGTGTTCTCGCCCACCCGCTACTTCAGGGACCGCGCCCGGCACCGGAGCTTGTGCGCCAAGGTCGAAGACGGCCTCATCGCGTTAGAGGCAAGGGTGCGCTCGGGCCGTCTCGTCGACCCGGCCAAGATCGGTGCGGCCGCCGACCGGGTCCTCCGTGACTCGGGAGTTGGCCGGTGCTTCACCATGACGGTGAAAAAGGGCCACTTCTCCTGGGACTTCGACGAGAAGGCAAGGCGCTACGACGAGGAACTGCTCTGCGGGCGCTATGTGATTACGACATCGCTCGGCGCCTCCGAGGTCAACTGCGCCCAGGTGCTGCGCTACTACCGCAGCCTGCAGAACGTCGAGGCCAGGTTCAGGGTCACCAAGGACTTCCTGGCGCTGCGACCTGTCTTCCATTGGACCGAGAACCGCGTGAGGGGCCACATCGCCCTGTGCATCCTGGCGGCGACGATCGAGGCAGTCATGGCCAAGGACCTCGCCGCCGCCAAGGTGATGGACCCGGACCTTGCCTTTCAGCACATGACACCTCGCCGAGCTGGCCGAGGTGCGCCTCGAGCTCGTGAGCGCCGGTGAGCGCAACATCGAACTCGTCAGCAAGCCGACTCCACTCTAGGCCAAGGTGCTCCGGGCCCTCGGCGTGGACACCTCAACCTGGTCCAAGGCCACAATCGCCTGAGCTGGGCAAAGAGATTCCGCGTAGTGGAAACACCTTCTCCGCGCGCTCCTATCTACCTGGACTTACGCGATTGACCCGCCAAAGTCGAGTCCGAGTCGCCGTCTTCTACACAAAGTTGCAGACTCGCCTGCTCCGTCCCCTTCTCGAGGCCGACAAGCTCCCTGCATCCGTCGAGCTTCGTCGCGCCCTGGCCACGGTCGAGCGCGTCCTTACCGACTACGTCACGAACGCGCGTCTTGGAGTCGCTGCTTGAAACTTGTCACAAGATCCAGGGGGCTGGTGGACCAAACAAATCTAGGTCTTGCCGTCTATGGGAAGAGACTTGGAGCCAAACGAGGCGTGAATGATCTCTCGCTCGATGTCACGACCCTTTGACTCCCCACCGGCAAGCGACGTGAAGACCTTCTGGTCACGCATGATGTAGATCCGATCACACTTCTCGAGCTCGGCGTTCTCGGTCGAGTACCAGAGAATGCCCACACCCCGCTCGGCCTCACGCCTGAGTATGTTGTGTATCTCCTGTTTCGTTGCTTCATCGACTCCCCGCGTCGGATCATTCAAGACTAGGACGTCTGCGTCCGTGGCGAGCGCACGAGCAACGAGGACCTTTTGTTGTGTACCGCCGCTAAGCGCCAAGATGGGCGTGCGTGTCCTTCCCTTGATCGCAAGCATTTGAAGCCACCGTTCTGAGAGTCGCCGCTCCAACCGAGGTCGAACGAGACCCAGCCGAGCAACCTCGCGCATCACAGAAACTGAGATATTCCAGTTGAGGTCCCAATACTTGAAAACTCCCTCGTTGAGACGATCTCCGCTGATGCAAGCGACTTTCCCTTCGATAACAAGGGACGCGCGCGCGCGTCTGTGGAACAGCCACCAGCGTGAAGCGCGGCTAACAGCCTTCACGATGGAGCGTTGCCCCTGTCCCTCCAGGCCGCCCAACCCGACGATCTCGCCCGAATTCACTTCCAGCGTCACGCCCCGTAATCCCTCGCCGTCGAAGTCTGAGAACCGGATCCTCCCAGATCGCCGCTGGCCTTCCCGACCTGCCGCCGCCACGCCGTCCCGTGCGATCTGCTCGGTCGCGGGCTGTACGGCGTCGCCAACCTCGTCCTCGGCCGTCAGCCTGCGCATAAGCGCGACCAGCTCTTCCTGCGTGCAATTATTCATCCACTTCTCGCCGACTATCTTGCCGTTCGTCATCACGTAGACCCGGTCCAGTTCCCGCATGACTTCGTCCAGCCTGTGCGTCGAGACCAGGACACCGAATGTTCGCTCTCGCGCCGCCTTTCGGAGCCACCGGTAGAGCGCCGACGTCGAGTCGGCGTCGAGCGACGAGGTTGGCTCGTCGAGAACGAGGCAGGTGAGCTGCTCATTAGGGCTGCATAAAACTGCGGTCGCGATCTCGATCATCTGTCGATCCGCGATCGAGAGTGACGCAATCACGCTGCGAGGTGAGAAGCTCGCGTCAGGAAAGATCTCATGAAAGATCACAGAGAGCTGGAAAGCAGCCCCCCGTCGCCAGCGAAAGCCACGCCCGGCGTCGCGCGAGGCCAGGATCGCTGCCTCCGCGATCGTGAGGTTGCTGCAAAGTGAAAGCTCCTGGTGGACGCTGCGAACGCCAAGCGCGCGAGCTTGTTTCGGCCGGTAGCCGCCCTGGCCCAGCGCTTGCGGACCTACGATCAATGCGCCGTCATCAGGTCGGACAAGGCCTCCAACAACCCGCAACAGCGTGCTCTTACCCGCGCCGTTATGCCCCACAACTCCGACGAGTTCGCCAACATTCACTTGAATCGAAGCGCCGCTCACCGCCCGTGTGACGCCAAAGCTCTTTGAGATGCCTTCGCACGCAAGGACCACGCTCCCGTGCGGGATGTCGTGCCAGATACCCATCGCATCACTCTGCTCAACCTTCTGATTCATGTCAGTGGTCCCCGCCTCGTCTCAGTGGCTCGCCACAAGGGCGAGAACGCCAACGATTACCCCACCCTCAACAATATCTTGAACCCCAGCAGCGGCACTCGTGACGGCAACGAGCGTCACCAGAAATGTCAAAAAGAGAGAAGCCGCCCAGACACCGGCAACATTGGACTTCCCGCCCCCTATAAGAGATCCCCCTAGGACCACGACCGCGATAGCACCAAGCTGATATGTCGAGGCCATATCGAGCGAAGGGCCGCCCGCATAGCCGTTCAAGAGGAGGCCGTCGAGCGAGGCACAAAGCCCACAGACCACGTACGCTTCAAGGGTTACCAGCCTTGGGCGCAACTGTACCAGGCGAGCGGCCTCGCGGGACTGTCCTACCGCCTGTACGGCGCGACCAAACGCGGACCGTTGAAGGACGAAATGGGCAGCTACGCCCACAGCCAGAATCGCGACACCGAAGATTGGAAGCCCAATTACGCGCGCGCTCATGAATTTTACCAATATTGGGCTCGCACTGCCAACTCCCCCAGTTTGCTGCCTTAACAATACGACCGTGTCCACGATGAAGCCGACCGCTAACGTCGCGATCAATGGTGGCACCTGAAAGACCATAATCACGCAAGCGTTGACGAGTCCCACGGCGCAGCCGACCGCCAAGGCGATGAGAATCGAAACAGGAAGCGCAGAATTCCGGCCATTCATCACACTGGACGTCAGATATGCGGTCAACGTCATAACGTATGGAATAGACAGGTCAATGTTCCCATTACCTGCGGTAATCACAAACAACTCGCCAATACCGACAACAACAAGCAAGCCAGCAACTAACAGCCCCTCCTGGAGCGTTCCCAATAGACCGTGCCCGGCAATAACGGCAGTCAAAATCCAGACCACGAACGCCCCCACGAGCGCGGGCAGCCACCGCTTTCCGCTTAGCACCGCAAGAGCGCCAGTTGTATCAGCGCCCCCCGAACGGCCAACATCCCGACGCCGCCCCAAAAGCCAGTTCATGCGCATCATTGGGTCGCTCCCCTAATTCCTTCTGCCGTCTGAGTCGTCCTGGCCAGTCCGCCCGAAAGCCACTTCGACGTGATCCGAAGCGCAACGGCCACCAGCAGCACTAGTCCCTCGGTGCCGATCTCGTAGTTCGCAGAGATGTTGAGGAAATCGAGTAGTGACGTAAGAAGGCTGAGCGCAAGCGCAGCTGCAACAGCCCCAATCGGGTCTACTTCCCCGCCGGTGAACTCGCCGCCGCCGACAATCACCGCGGCAATTGTCAGGAGAAGGAGGCTGCTTCCGCCGTTCGGGTCACCGGATCCGCTCTCGCCGCTCAGCACGAGTCCTGCCATGACTCCCATCAAACCACTGCCCGCGAACAGGATCGCACGACGACCAATTACAGATATACCAGCCCTATCAGCGGCTTCAGGATTAGCGCCAACTGCGCGCAGCTGGACGCCGAGCCGCGTTCGCATCAGGAACCAATAACACAAGACCGCCAAGACGACACAGATCAGAATGGGCTCGGGCACCAATGGTGTCTGTTCATTCAATGCGGTCACGAGCGCTGGCGGAACGATCCCGCCGGGCGTTGGAAGCAATATCAAGGCGATTCCGAGCCAAACTGACCCGAGGCCGAACGTAAGTACCAGCGATGGCACGTGCCTGACTCCGATGAAGAGCCCCATCAGCACGTACACGCCAATCGACGCCACCAAGAGCAGTCCACCATAAAACGGGTGACTTCTAAGGACAACAGCAGACAAAGCGTTGATCAAACCGATGAACGCGCCCAGCCCCAGGTCGATATCGCCTGCAGCCATTGTGAAGAGCTGAGACATCGTCCCAAACACCAAAGGGAGCGCCCCGACCAGTAGCAACGTCAATCCGCTGTAGGTCAGGGCATAAGGCTCGATTGCGCCCATTGCCGCCACCACAGCGCCCAAGAAGACGAACGGAACTATAGCCTTGACCGGCACCTGCGCCGCTCGCCGTCGGGCAGCGGCTAAAGTTTCGCGACGGTGTGCAAGCATCGCTGGCATCCAGACGGACCACTCTTCGCGTGACGTACGCGGCTACAGCTCACGAGCCTCAGCATACACATCGTCTACTTCCTCGCTCCACTGACTGCACCGATCATACCTCCATCGACAGGAATGCTCTCTGAGGAACTCCGACTGAAGGTTTGCACGGGAGAAGGTCGCCACCGCGATAAGTCACGGTCAACTCAGCTGCCCGTCCGGTATGTTCGGAATGGCCACTCCCGGAGCAAAGGCGGCCTGCCCGCCAACCGCGTAGACCGCTCAGAATCCCTCACAGAACCTCCGGACATTTGTGTGATAAAGGGGGACGCCGATAAAACCGGCGTCCCCCTTAGGCGGCAGCTCTACTTAGCAAACAGCAGGCGTTCTATGCAAAGCACCCTATCCGCTTTGCATACGATCCAGACGCTAAGTAAGTATACCCGACACGTGCCAGTTGCGGTAGAAATTCCTATGGTATGGGCAAGTTAGTTGGAAGGGCCACGAAGTATCCGGGAGTTTTGCCCCACCCGCTCTTGTTGTCAGCCGCGATCAGTTTCACGGTCTGCGCGTAGGTTAGGAATGGGGTAGCTACCCGGTTAACCGGTGTCGCCGCGATCCAAGCATTCAAGGTCCCTTTGGTAATTTGCATCAGGGGAAAATACAGGGTGTGCGGCACATGCTTTACCCCCCTGAGGAGCGCAACAATCGTCCAGAAGGCGACTGTCCCGATACCAGGCATAGACGAAATGGACATCGACTGGTACTTCGGGTTCTTCGCGACCAACTGCTTCCACATCCTCAATTCGTTGCCGCGGTTTCCCATGATGATTGGCGGGACGGTTAGGTGAGCCCCCTCGAAAGCGAGCGCCGCTCCGGCACCGTCACCACCTTGGTCGACCACACCATTGACGGTCGGGAGGCTAGGCAGGAGCGTGGCTATCTTCTGCTGGGCTTCGGTGTCGGTCCAGTCTGCGTATACCGTTCCAACGATGTGCATTTTCGGATATTTCTTCAGGACCGACATAATGCCCTGGTGCATGTACTCGTCGGGCGTTGTCCCCGCCGTCCCTCGGATCTCGATTAGATTACCGTGCCCGTGGAGGACTTTGGCCATGAACTGGGTCTCGACGATTCCGTCTACGGGCCAGTTCTCCGTGACATTGTACGCGCAGGGCGCAGTAACAGTCGCGTCGACAGCGATCACCAGGATGTGCGCATTGCAGGCCTCTTGGATCGCTCCGTTAAGTGCTGTTGAGGACGTCGCGTCTAACAGGATCGCGTTGTAGTGCTGGACGATGAAGCTTCGAATCTGGTTCGCCTGGTCCGTAGGCGAGTTATTTGCTACCGCTGTGCCCCACTTGGTAACTATTCCGTCTTTCCGCGCCTCTTTGGCAACCAAGCTGACCCCCTCGATCAGGGTTTGGTGCCACGTATTGCCGACAGTGGCGTTCGCGAAGGCAATCGAAAAGCCTTTCTGGGCGTTGGCGCTGCGAACCGTACGCGGCGTTGCAGAGGACGCCCCTACTGCTACTACCCCAAGGGCTCCCAGCAGCGCTAGTCCTGTAACACAGGCTGTCAAACTTCGTTTTGCGATCACCTGTTTGGTACCTCCGTGTGTCGGGGTCATCTCGATCTCGCCGTTCGGGCGGGCGCGTGAAATGGCCGGCTCTTGTTCGTTAATGTCGTACCATAGTCACAGAAGTGGGCGGCGTCAAGTGAAGACCTCGATCGTGTCCGCGCAGACCGCCTTCACCGCGCGTTGTGGAACTGGCGACCGGGTTCTGCGATCGGTCACGTTGAAAGCGCCGCTTTACGACCACGGCTACGTGCGATTACGCTGGGGTCGGCGGCGGTGCCCTCAGCGCCTTAGTTCAGGGTGTTGCGCCGGTTCTGAAGGTGGATCTGCTTGTCGCCAGCGAAGACGTGTTGTGCCACGACTGCTTTCAACATCGCGAAGGCCCGCCGTGACCCCATCGTCTGGACCGCCGGGTCCGGGGTCGGGATGCGTAGCTGCCTACACGCCTTCCCACGCTCAAGTTCCTGATTCCGAATCGGGAGCGAGGAGTGCGTCGACTGCGCAGGATTGCCGTGAGTCGGCCCCGTCTGCCCGGAAGTGGCGCAGATCCTGTAACCAACAGTACGGCACCTGAGGAAGGCTCGGAGGGACGACCGCCTTTGCCGATCGGCCGTTCGGCCGTTCGCCAACCTCCGGGATCGGCTATGCTATTTGGTGTCCCGTGCGTAATTCGCGAGGCGAGGAGAGGCATGAACGCCGATACTGTACGTGAGTGGCTGTGCCTTGCCTCTGCCTCCATTCACGAGCAGCGCGACTACCTGACTCAGCTTGACGCGGCAATTGGGGACGCGGATCACGGAGTGAATATGTGCCGCGGGTTTTCGAAGCTGACGGAGGTCCTCAAGAATCTCGATGGCGCACCGGCGCCCGGTGCCCTGCTAATTCTCGCTGGAAATACCTTCGCGGGGTTGGGCGGCGCGAGCGGCGTGCTCTGGGGTGCCGCGCTCAAGCGCGCAGGTCGCGCGCTCGGTGACGTCCAGCATTTCGATGGGAAAGGTCTGGCCACAATCCTCGACGAGGCGCTCGCAGGCATCGTCCAGCTCGGAGCAGCCGAGGAAGGCGACAAGACGATGGTCGACTCGCTCGCTCCGGCTTCGCGTGCGCTCCGAACAATGGTCGAAGCTGGCGCTACGGTTGCAGAGGCGATGGCGGTCACCAGAGATGAGGCGGAGAAGAGCATGCGCGCGACTGTGCCTCTCCGGGCGAACAAGGGACGCGCTTCGTACCTCGGCGAGAGGAGTATCGGACATCAAGATCCGGGGGCGACCTCGACCGCCATCATTCTCGCGGCACTGCAACAGACCGTATCCGTCGGGTCGTGACCCAAAGGACTGTTCGCGGTATACCGGCCTCGGGCGGGACCGTCATTGGTCTCGCGGCGGTTCTCGTAGACCCCCAGCAGGGGCGTCGAGCCAGTGGCGGTGGTCCCTGGGAGCAACAGCGCGCGCTCGATGTGCTCGCGCGCGTAGCCGATGACTTTTCCTCGCAGGCCGCTGCAGCTCGCGAGAGCTCGCGATTTGACGAAGCTAACATTTTAGGCGCAAACCACCTGATAGCCAAGGATCCCACTCTGCAACGCGATGTGAAGGAGTTAGCTTCGAGCAGGTCTGCTAATGACGCATTGCTCGAGGCAACGGAGCGATACGCGGCCCAGCTGGAGGAGCTTCCCGATGGAGAGCTCGCAACCCGCGCTATCGACGTGAGGGAACTCGGTCGCAGGTCAGCGCGCCTGCTCACCGGAGCCGCCATGCCGTCTTTATTCTCGCGTCCGACGATCCTCGTGGCTCGAGACCTAGGTCCGGCCGACATCGTCGAGCTCGCGCTCCGGCACGACTCTACGCACGGAATTGCGCTCGCGGCAGGATCCGTCTTTTCCCACGTGGCCGTTATGGCGCGCGCTCTGAATCTGCCACTCGTGGTCGGACTCGGCGACGATCTGATGAAGGTGAAGGACGGAGAGCCGATCGTGCTCGACGGCGACAGAGGTGAAGTGGTCTTAGGTGAAGATGGTGATTTTGCTGCGCTCATCGACAAGCCAGCCTGGGATCAGAAACCAACGCACGAGGATGCTGGAGGGAGCCGTCCCTCTCCGCTAGTGACTCGAGATGGTCGTCCCGTTACGCTCCTCTGTAACGCAGCGAACGAGGAAGAGGCCGTTGCCGGCCTGGCCGCCGGAGCCGAGGGAATAGGGCTGCTACGTACTGAGTTTGCCTTTCTCCGCGCCGATTGCTGGCCGACTCGTCTCGACCACGAATCCGTCCTTCGCTCGACGCTCGCCGTGGTTCATGGGCGAGTAGCCACGGTCCGGACGCTCGACTTCGGTTACGACAAGCTGCCGCCATTCCTTGCCGGCACGGTCGGTCGCGGACTGGCGTTGATGCTCGCCCATCCAGAAGCTCTGCAAGAGCAGATGCGGGCAATCCTCACGGTCGGCGCGGACTCACGTCTGCGTGTCCTCTTTCCCTTCGTAGAGAGCGTCGACGAGCTACGAGAGGCGAGACTTCTCCTTTCCCACGTGGCCCGCGAAATCGATCAAGACGCGAGCATTCCGCCTGTCGGTGCGATGATCGAGACGCCTGAGGCCGCAGAGAAAGCAGGTGAGATTGCAGCAGCATCCGACTTCCTTGCCATTGGTACCAATGATCTCGTACGGCATTTGCTTGCGCCGAACGACTTACCTGGTGCGAGCCTGGAAATGATTGCGGATCCGAGGGTGCTCAGCGTCGTGGCAAGTATCGTCGAGGTCGCTCACGCGGACGGTCTCCCTGTCGAGATCTGTGGCGAGGCAGCGGGTCTTCCCTCCGTGCTTCCACTTTTCGTCGGCCTCGGCGTCGACGAGCTCAGCGTGGCTCCTGCACGACTTCAGCTTGTTCGCCTCCTGGTCCATAAACTTGTCGCGAGCGAGGCCTCGGCTGCGATGCGCTCCGTCCTCGCTGCGGCATCGATCAACGAGACACTACGCGTCGCAGCCGAATTGCTAGCTTCAGCCCAGCGCGTCCAGAAGACGAGCTAGGTTCGCGACGGCCTCGTCCGCGTCCTCTCCCGACGCGGTGAGGCATAACTCCGTGCCAGCGGTTGCCCCCAACGAGAGCACCTCCAAGATGCTCTTGGCGTTCGCTTGCCGGCCGTTTGCAGCCACGAAAATCGTGGATCGGAAGCGGTGTGCCTCCATTACGAACATCCCGGCGGGACGAGCATGCAGCGCTACGCCCCGTGGAAGCATCGCCGTGCGCGAAGCGTTGTCAGAGTTTCGTGACATGCCGGGTCTGCTCCGCAGCGCGAACGACCTCCCCAAGAGATGCCCCAGTTGAAGCCGCGACAGCTGCAGCGATCGCGCCCTCGACGAATGGCGCGTCGGCAAAGATAACCGATCCACGTTGTGTCAGGGCGAGTTCGGCGACCGCTGCACGGACTGCCAGCACCGAGCTTCCGATATCCGCAATAACGACACCACCTGGCTCTCTCGCAATACGCTGCAGTATTTCGAGGAGTCTTGGACTGTCTGTACCGAGACCACCGTCTCGCGTCCCGCCGACGGGAAAGACCGGAACGTACATCCCGGCGACCTGCTCAACCAGTTCGGCGATGCCGTACGCTACTTTGTAGCTGTGGGAGACGAGGATCAGCGAAACGTAGCTCGACTCGAGGCTTGTGCGCGGCATGGGCGCAGTATACGTCAAACGCTGTTCGACATTCCTGAAAGGGAATCACAATGATCCAGTCCGTCGACCGTGCGGCACGGATCCTCGCGGCGCTTTCCGGAGGAGTTGGACGCTTAGGAGTGACCGAGCTCTCCGCTCACCTAGGCATAGCGAAGGGTACCGTCCACGGTCTCCTGCGGACCCTTCAAGCGAACGGGCTCGTTGAGCAGGACGTCGAGACAGACAAGTACCAACTCGGCCCAGCGCTGCTCGCGCTCTCGAATAGTTATCTCGGCATGAACGATCTCCGTTCACGATCGCTGGCGTGGTCGGAGCTGCTCGCGACACGCACAAGCGAAACCGTCCGAGTCGGCAGCCCGCACGGCGACGGGGTTCTAATCGTTCATCACGTGTTTCGACCGGACTCAAGTCTGCAGATCCTGGAGGTGGGAGCGGTTCTCCCATTACATGCAAGTGCGCTCGGGAAGGCTATGCTGGCCTACACTGCACCGCACGTACTCGAGGAACTTCTCTCGAAGAGCGGGTTGGCAAAGCTCACTGTCCACACTCTCTGCGGCCGCGCGGCGCTACAGCGTGACCTCGATGCTGTCAGGACTAGGCGCTACGCGCTCGAGAGGGAGGAAGCTATCCTCGGTGAAGGCGGGATTGCTGCAGCAATATTCGACCGCCGTGGTAATCCCACAGGCGCAATCGGGATCGCCGGCCCGCGCGAGCGGCTGCTCAAGAATGATCGCGTGGCAGTATTGGCCGAGGCCGTAATCGAGGCCGCGCGGGGCATCTCGCGTGATCTGGGCGCATCGCGATGGCCCATGGCGGACTAGCTCGCAAGGACCCGCTGAAGTGCCGTAGCACGACTTCGAACGTAACTGGGGTGAAGTTCCTTCCCTCGGCACCAACGTGGGCGCGCTCTTCTGGGGTCCGGATGCCACGTGAACTCAAATTGTCCGACAGCAGTGGAGCTATGCCGCCCGCTCGATGAGGCTGACCGCGTAACCGAGCGCTTCGATCCGCTTCGCCTCAATGGCTGGACGCTCGAAGTACTCGGTGTCGGAATCAGGCAAAAAGCGCCCGTGCTCAGCAGATGCCAGACCGTAAAAAGCATCGAGTTCGCAACTGCCACAGTAGCTTTGTTCGCGCCTCGTGCGCGATGCGCGTGTATCGTGCCGAGAAAGAGGTACCCTTCGTCCGTGCTGCGGCACGAGCAATCGATGACCGCACGTCGCAGCCACTGCGCACCTGGCGGGTGCCTGCCGGTCGTCGCTTTCCTGCGGACTCTTAGCTCGCCGACGCCACCCCCGCCAGTGCACACAGTTGTCCGGCCGTCGCGAACCGTCCATGTCCGCGCCGATCTCGGCCACGATCATCTCCACAGCCGTCCTCGACATGCCCGGGATCGAGGTCACGATGGCGACAGCGGCCACAAAAAGGGACGTACCCTCCTCGGTGGACTTTCGCACCTTTGATGCCCCCGAGGGTACTCAGCGCGAGGACCGTCGACCGCCTTGTTGAGGGGCTGACTCCTTCGAGACGCCGCGCTTGCGGTCAGCACGCAGTCCGCGGATGTCCTCATCGATGATGCCAACGGTCAGCTCATGGAGCTCGGCTACGAGCTCTTTGAGCTGGCGGGCGTTATCGAGCCATGTGCGATAGTCGTCGAGCTGCGCGTCGGTGAGCACCCGGGTCTTGGTCCTCGATCCGACCTTGCGGGTCCAATAGTTGTAGGGACCGTGTAACGCATCGGGATCGGTGTGGCACGCGCAGTTGGCCTTGCCGCAGCGATAGGCCCGAACGGTCAGGGTGCCGGGCAGCGCGTAGCCGATCTCGGCCAGCTCGCGAGCGATCCGGCGCTGGGCTTGGAGGCGGTCAGGTCCTCCTTTTGTCGTGGCCATCGCCCATCCACGTTATGCCAAGATGTCCTAAGTATGAAGGACTAGGACTAAGGAGGTGGGTTGGTGGCTGGCAATCGGACGACTTCACTGCGTGCGTGGGGAGCGCTGGTCGCAACAGCTCGCGGCGCGTTCGGAGCCGCAAGCTTCAGTGTCTTTCAGACCTTGCTCTGCGGCTGGGTGCTGGCCCCGGGCGCCGGACCATCACCGCGATGATCGTGGCCGGAGACCCCGAGGGCGCCCGCTCCCACGACACCCACCACCGCTTCGTGCGCTGCGGGCGGTGGTCACTCGACACGTTGTGGCACTGCCTCGTTGTCTTTGTGGTGGCGACCTTGTCGCCCGAGGGAGCGGTGCCGGTCGTGATCGACGACACGCTTTTCAAGAAGACGCGGCGCAAGATCGAAGGGACGGGGATCTTCCGTGACGCCGTGCGTTCTACCAGCTCGAAGGTCATCTACGCGCTGGGTCTCAACTTGGTGGTGGCGACCTTGCGGGTCAACCCTCCGTGGGGCGGTTGCCCAATCGGCCTGCCCGTTGGGGTGCGACTCCACCGCAAGGGTGGACCGACCACCGTCGAGACTGTCCGACAACGACTTCGACACGGTGGAGTACGACTGCCGGAGCAGGCAAGTCCACGCCCTCGTGTGCTCGACGTGAGTGCTCTGGTTCCACGTGGACAAGAGGCACCTCGTCACCTTGGTGATCATCCGGGACCCAAGCGGGGACTGCCCCGACGACTTCTTCGTCACCGACGACGAAGACGCCTCCGACGCCGAGGTGGTGACGCGTTACCCGGGGCGCTGGTCGATAGAGGTCACCTTTCGCGAAGTGAAACAGTGCTTGGGCGGAGAGGACCCCCAGTCCTGGAAGCACGAGGGACCTGAACGAGCGGCCAATTTGTCGCTGTGGCTTTACAGCTCCATCTGGACCTGACACATCACCACGTTCGGCAGCCAACACACCTGGACTGCGCGTCCGTGGTATCCGAAGAAGGCCACCCCGTCTTTCCTCGATGCACTCGCCGCCCTTCGGCGCACACTGTGGGCCGACCGAATTACACCACTGTTATTCGGTGGGCGGGACCACAGCAAAATCATCGACGGTATGCCTGACGTTCTGACGAATGCTGCGTAGGTGCTGGGGGATCACGTCGTCATCAGTCTGCCGGTGTAGGGGTCAGCTGTGCGAAAGTTGTAAACGCCGGTCGAAAACGGTAGCGCGCGCGGCCTGACGGCCACCGGTCGAAAACGGTGGCGCCCGACCATCCCCGAATCTGACCGAGCTGGCCCGGAAGCTTCCCCCT
>Ga0182027_10008844_pt1 | contig 14585 bp, 17 predicted proteins | sample 712E1DmetaG_FD_121300 | JGI IMG/M metagenome (GOLD analysis project Ga0182027, IMG submission 121300) | Permafrost microbial communities from Stordalen Mire, Sweden - 712E1D metaG (Illumina Assembly) | ecosystem: Environmental > Terrestrial > Soil > Wetlands > Permafrost | place: Sweden... | reverse complement strand
GGGGTCGGCGCCCAGGTCGCAGCGGTAGGGTTTTCACTGGTGTCCTTCGCTCTCCTGCCGTTGACTTTCTGGCTCGCGATGCCCGCCGGCATTCGTCCCTGAGCATTTCGGACCGCGCGGCTGAGTTGCCATCGGTTCCGGTCGAATGAAGTGCGCCTCTGGCTGAGCCTGATCGCCTACAACTTGGGGAATCTCTGCGGCGGTTGGTGCTGCCGAAGAAGATCGAGAACTGGTCGCTGACCAGCTTGCAACAACGGCTCGTGAAGACCGGTGGCAGGCTGGTCAAGCACGCCCGGTACTACTGGCTGATGCTCGCCGAGAGCCATCTGACCAGGCGACTGTTTGGGAGCATGGTACGGCGGATCGGTGCGCTGGCCACGGGGTAGACGGAGGCGGTGGGATGCAGGCGAAATCAGGCGCCCAGGACGTGGGGGTCGGAGACGTGTTCGTGGAATTCACTGAAAAGACGGGGCTTCCCGGTTTTCGGTTATTTCGGCGGGTGGAATTTGGCGCTTGGCAGAGGCAAAAGGAGGCTCCCGGAAAAGAAACAGCGCTTCGGAGGATCAAGACCTGGGGGGTTATGATATGCTAAGTCCAATCCAGGAGCCAAAATGGAAATCCTGGTGAAATCGTTGTTAAAATCTGTTGAACGGGATTCAGATGCTGACCTTGACGGCCGAAGATCAATTGCAGGCTTTACGATTAGCGGCTGCCGGACTCGCTTACAACGATATCGGCAAGCTTCTTGGTTTAGCGCCAAAGGAAACTGTTCGAGAACTGATTCTTCAAGGCTATCAGGAGTTACTCTCCAAAAGCCGAGAGCACGTTCGCGAGGCAAAACTCGGCTGGGTCGTCTATGGCATTGGCCAACGGCTTAAGAACGAAAACGTCCTTTCAGAGGCGCCGCCCAACTCTCATCCACATTACATCTCGACTGGCAATCAGGCGAAGAAAGCCCTGGCTGGCATTGGGAAGATCAGGATCAACGAATTGGCTCGGGAGTGCGAAGTGAAGGCGCACGAGATCGTCAACCTGCTGCCGGAACTTGGCATTAAGGAAAAGAAGACGCATTCGTCCCCAATAGATCAATCCGTTGCCGACGCGGTGAGAAGCAGGCTTGGTCGTCCACGCAAGAACCTGAAGATGAAGGTCGACGACAACTACTTGGCACTCGCTCTGATGGATGGTAGGCTCCGTGTTGTTGCCATCACTCCGGATGGAGAATTTCAATTCTTGGACTCTTCCGCCAGGGTGTTTGACCTGCTTTACACGTACACTTCAGAGACAAAAGCGCTAGACCTGGCAATACAGGAACTTGAGGATCTTCTAAACTCACGTTTAAGCAATGAATCAGATTTTCAGCACTTTTTTGAGCGAAACCCGGATTTCATAAAAACTGCCGACCACACAGCCGTTCGCTCGGACATCTACCTTACACGAGACAATCACCCCACCTTGAAGCCAGACTTCTTCCTTAAGCCGATAAATCCGGCCAAATCTTGGGACCTCCTCGAATTGAAGCTTCCCACTGCTCCTGCGTACGTGACGAAGACCAATCGAGAACGGCTATCGCAGGCAGTTATGGAAGCGCGGGCGCAATTGCTGACGTATCAGGGATACTTTGACGAAGCAGAAAACCGTCAGCACATCGAGACCAAATATGGAGTGTTCGCCTACAGGCCGCGGCTGTTCGTCGTAATCGGTCGCAAAGGCAATGTCAGTCCGATCATAACCGCGAAAGCAGACGACCAGATGGCTGATCTTTGTCTACGAACTTATGATGACATAGTCTTACGAATGAAATGTAAGCTCAATGAGTTGCGGGATGGACATGTTCGGTGATCTGATGATCTTACCAGCAGGGTAACCCTCTAAGATAGGGGTGGCCAGACTTCGGTGAAATGAAATCGTAACTTCCAATTCAGAATCAGTATACCCCCGTCTTCGGCGTAGTGTTAATTTCTCCTCGTGAACAAGCCGAGGCCAATGTGGACACTGCCGACGCAGGGGCGGCGCCATGCGACCGCTTCAGAGCACCATCGTTTTTGAAGGGTGACCGAGCCGTATCCACCGTGGTTTGGGACATGCGGAACATCTCTTCCCCGCTTCGCTGGAACATCTGTCATGCCTCCCGCGAGCGATCCGGTATGCTGGTCCGAGTTGAACGAGAGCTTGCTAAAACTCAATAATAAGCACTATCCGACATGCGACCCGCACGCCGCAATCTCCTCCTTTTCTTCGCACTCGCCGCTCTGGTTGTGGCGGCCGTCTTCTGGTTCCGGCGGACCACTCCAGCACCCGCGCCGGCCTTGCCGGCGAAACGGCTGGATTGGGGCCACGCCACCCGCGCCTCCGGCTGCCGGATGAACGGACCCCTTCCAGACCCCGCGTGCACGCCGGGAGACATTCTTCCGGAACTCACCGCGGGAAGGATCTGCTCGCCTTCCTTCCACACATCCGACGTGCGGGACACGGTCACATCGCCCAGCGAGAAGCGAAGGGTCTACGAAATGTACGGCGTGCCGCACCCCGCCAACAACCGCGGCGGCAGCCAGGTCTGTGAGATCGACCATCTGGTTTCATTGGAACTGGGCGGCGCCGACACCATGGCCAACCTCTGGCCGCAGTGTTCGCCGGGTTACGCGGGATGGCAGGAGGCAGGCTTTCGCGACAAGGACCGCTTTGAGAACTACCTGCACCGCCAGGTCTGCTCGGGTCGACTTCCGCTAGCCGAGGCGCAATTCCAGATCGCCAGCGACTGGTTTCGTTATTGGGTGGAGGCTGGCAGGCCGTAGCCCGGCTCTTCCGGTTTCGAGTGGACAGGAAAGCCCCTTGCGACCTTCCGCCATTGTTCGCCTGCGCCGAGGCAAGGTTAGTCTAATTCTAATCGAAGAGCCCTAACACGAAATCCAACGCTTCCTTCCACCATCCGCGGCCAATCAAGAGGTGCAGGATGCCTGCCGAGACCAGGACGCCAACACCTTTTGCGCCGATACCGTCCGACTCCAGAGCGGAGTATACAGCCCAGACAAGAAGAACGAGCAAAAGCATGCGTGCGAGGTTCCCAAACCAGTCAGCAATGTTCGAAGCCCAATGTGACGCCGTGGCCCTGGCCTCGCCATGGAGGCCTTGCGGTCTACCGTTCCCAGCTACGGTTTCAGCGAGAATGGACGCAGATGCGTCCGCAGCTCGATTGATCGCCGCGACTAGTAGTGGCAGGATTTGGGCCTCACTGATTTCCTTTCCGCCTCAGCTTCGTCGGCTCTTCGGTGGGCCTCATCTCTCATCCAGATTCCGCCTACTATAAGGCGCCCGATGCCCAGGAACGCCAAAACCCCTAGCCTGGGGTATGCCCCCCCGAGGCGCTCCGCGGTAGCATGACGAACCAGTGCCGGGGACTGAGCGCAGCCTGCCTGTCAGCTCTCCAAATCGGCCACCTTCACCAGTCTCTTGAGCACGAACCGGATCTCGAATACGTTTACCACAACACTCATAATCGTTGAAAGGACCACGCCGGCTAACCCTCCTGGCCAGAATCCGACGCCGCATAACTCCGCCAAACACTCCGACACGACTTCGCCAGTGACATCAAAGGCCCTTGGACCGAAGTCTAATAATTCGGAAATAACGCCATCGACGCCATGCGACAGATATCCACTCGCAATCGTTCTCGCGACGTGATAGTCCAGCATGTAAAACACGAGATAGAACAGACCCAACCAGAGGGGGAGTCCGAGCATGAACCACCTTCGGCCACCAACGATGTCAACGAGCCCTTTGGGTCCTTCTTCTCGGAAAATCGAAACTGGCACATAGAGCAAGAAGCCGGATGGCACTAACAGGTGTAACAGCAGCGAACCTGTGCCTACAAGGAATACAATGGTGGTCCAACTGAATGGCGCCTTGACAACAAACGAACTGATGACGTCTTCGCTGGCGCTGAGATCGCTTTTCCTTGCGTAGGCGATGAGGACGTAATAGTGGTTCTCCTTTGCGAGGTACAGCACCTTTGAATACTCCGCGTACTTGTTCTTGTTGTCGTAGGACACCTCGTACCGAGCGGAGCCAACCTTCTTTCGTGCCGTTTCATTACCCAGGAAATCGAACACTGTCTTAGCACTATCGACCAAGCGCGTTAGATCGACGGAGCCATTTTCTAAGGCGCCTGAATACACATCGACGAACGTATCGTTCTTGGGTGAACTCCCTTTGAGTCGAAAGAAAGAAGAATTGCTCGATGACTGCTTTGTATGCCAGTCTGAAGGGAATGTGATCTCGAACAAGAAACTTTGATCGTGAAGTGTGAGGAACGAAGATATGCCAGATTTCTGGGTTGGTTTCGGCGCGACGAGGTCTTGAGCTTTCGTATTGGCGGCAGAGAGCGACGCGATCACCAGAGCAAGGAACACAATTCTCCGGCTCATAGTATTCCCCGCTCTGAATCCATTTGCGCGCCTTGCCTCCCATATCGAATACGCGGAGATGTCCCGTCGTTTGAACGGCAGCTCAGTTGACGACCACGGGACGTTGTCCACATCCCCAACGAGGCCGATCTGCTGATCACGAGCACGGACTGCGGCGACGAACTGTGGCACCGCCGTGTGTCCCTTTAGTCGGCGGAAGCCTCTCAGTGTTTGAAGGATACCAGCGGCGACGCCATTCGAATCGTTTGTCATATTCTTTCAGCTAGTTAATAAACAGTGTTAAGCCAAGTGTTGACAAGTTCGTGGGTGAATTCCACACATTTTATGTTGGAATGTACACTCACAAGAGCGGTCAGGAGCCCTTGCCGGGCTCGAACCGTCGCCGCCGCAACGCTTTCAACCACGACCAGAATCGCTTGGCGCCCATTTCACGGCTCTTCGCCAGGCCGAAGGCACTCTGAATCGAGCCGTGTTGAGTTCTGTAGCGTGGCGGGAAGCGGACCACCACCACGTCATCTTCGGCATTAGGCTGAAGGAGGCAATGATAGACGAAGCCGAGCCCTAACGTGATCTGTGCGGGGTCGATAGAACGCGCCTTGTGCCGGAACAGCCAATCGCGATAGAGAAAGTCGATTTCGTCCGCATTGCGCACGATGATCCCTTTCGTGCGCTTGGGGACACCCCGCAATCCTTTCCCGGAGAAGGCGACCGCGTCACGGTCGACCACGGCTGTCCGCTTCCAACGGAAGAGCAGGAGGTCCAGCGCGAAAGTGGTGCCCATTACGGTGAGGCGCCAAGCCCAGCGGGAAAGGAGAAGTGCGATCGTCATGATCGCGAGGGAAACCGCGGCGCGGTACCCGGACGGAAGCACAACCAGCACGGCGAGTACTGCGAGGCGAAACATCCGAAGGACTAGGTCCGCGAGCGGTATGGGCAACAACGCAAGCACATCGATGGTGTGACTGAGCAGCCATACCGAAACACTACCGAACACAACCAGCGCTCCTGCAAAATACATCAGCAACCCGGATTCCGCTGGTCCACCTTGTACCGCCCCAGAAGACGCCGCATGTACCACGCCGAAGGGAATCCAGGCACTTATCTCGCGTCCGGCGCCGCCCACAAAAGCATGCTGGAGACGCTCCAGCACAACCGGTAACGCCACCAGAACGTAACTGCTTTTGCGCATCACCACTACATCCACCGCTTCCAGGAAGGGCTTGGCGGGCGGCCACGCGTGGGCAATCGCTGTCTTGCACAGGACCAGGGTGAGAAGGACGAGCACGGGAACCCAGAATGTGGGGTGACAATAAAATGGAACCTGGGTGTTGGGCGAACTGGTGAAATAGCCGTACATTCCGATTCCTACAACTCCCCAAAGGGGCGATATCGAAACCCCGACGATTTGCGAGATCGAGTTCGACACCCGGCTGCTCTCGTCGTGGACCGACGAGAGGGCCCGGCCATGTGGCGCGGCGCAAGCACAGACCGCCAAGAAGCCCAGCAGTATTGTAGAGCGAAAACATCTCATTACGATTTGCTCCCTGCCCCCACGAGGGGGAGTGCATTGGGGTGCACGGCCGCTCGCCGTTGCGATGCAAGAATGAGAACTATGCCAAACACAGCCGCGAATGCGAGGAACGCACCAAGATAGGACCAAAGGAACTGCGCCGTGGGACGGCCATCGTAGCCACACCAAAACAGGCTCACAAGCAGCCAGAAGAAGCTCAGGGCAACCCTGCTGAACTTGCCGGAGTGAACGTAGTCGAGGGCGACTGCAATGAGGCTGATGCAGTAAAGGGGAAGTACGAGATTGATCATCGTCATCGGGTGTTGAAATCCACCGCTGTACTGGACAAGTATCCCGACGAACGACACATCCAGGACGTTGAACGCCGGCTCGAGATCGCGATGCTCCAGGCTCGAAAACCTGTAAAGCAGCCCCTCCGCGACAAGATAGAGGACTGAGGAAATGAACCACGCCCAAATATAGCTAGAGTTGCGGTGTAGGGGCAGGAATTCGTGAATGTCACCTCGGATCAAGTCTGTGAGTCGTTGAACTCGCGGCTGAACTTGGTCGGGGTTTCCCTTCGCTAGGGATTCAGCGTAATCGCTACAGAACGACTGGTAGTGGTGGCGTCGCTCCGAAGGGATCGTCATTTGGCTGGTAGTTACTTCCAAGCAGACGTATTCCGCCATCTCCCCCCCGTCACGAGTGGACAGATAAGCGAGAGTGGAGCCGGAGATCGCCTTCTCATGAAAAGCTCGGAAATGTGCCGGAACGATCCTAACAACCTCCTCAATATGCCGTTCTTCTGCCTTGTAAAGCAAAAACAGACCCACACCGACTGTAACGACGAATATGAAGAATACAACGAATGTCGACCGTTTGAGCTGGGCGTCCAGGCCCGGATCAACTCCGTTGCCCTTGAACCGAAGGACATGGGCCAGGTACTCGTGTACCAACCTGAGGCCTGCCATCGCGCCTTTCTGCCTTCGCCGCCGATTCAGAGATTCAGATCAACAATATAGCAAAAACGGCACCTGCAAGCTGGTCTCCAAAACAATGAGACCGAAGTACTTCCTCTTGCAGGCCGCGGAATGTCTTCACAGATCCGTCATCATGCACCTTTATGGGCGGCCCAACTTCTGCCGTGTGCGGCGCTCAAGCCGGGGCGCATTGCCTGCATGAAACTGGCTGATCGCCTTCCGAAAGAGATTGCGGGCTTCGGCGAGCTTCCCCGCCGCCGATGCGCGATCTCCTTCGGCGGCGTACGCACGGCCCAACAGAATGCGTTCCGTGGTTCCCAACTGATGGCCCCGCCGTCGAGCCTGCTCCAGCGCACTCAGGAGAAGGGCCGAGTTCGGAGCCGCCGCGTACACGCGCGCCAGCGCCAGGTAGGGCTCGGTCGAACCAGGCATGGTCCGGGCGGCTTCATCGAAATCTTGGATAGCTTCCGCCGTTTTGCCTTCGCGCATGGCCGCGCGGCCTGCCGCCATCAAATGCTGGCCCAGCACATGGCCTGAATGGGAGAGGGGAAGAGGCGTCAGGCTCCGATGGTTCAGCTTCTGGTACTCGGTGTACGCTGAGGCCAATTCGATCTGGCCAGCTTCGATCTCGTGGGCCAGTTTCTCGCTGGCGTAGAGAATGGGAACGTGGTATGCCGCCACCGCGCCGGCCAGCAGTCCGATCCAGACGCGGTGTCTTCGCAGCCCGGTTCGGAACGCACCGGCGGCTGGCGCCGTGACCTGAATGACTTGCTGCGTCGGAATGCTGTTGTACTCGTTGCAGGCGGCCGGCGCGCGGCCCTGATCGAGAGCTTCGAGGTCCGCCACGAGCGCTTCGGCGGATTGGTAACGGTTTTCCGGGTCGAGGTCGAATCCTTTGATCAGGACCGCGAGCCAATCCTCTCTGAGGGATGAGTCCGAACGCGGCCGCGGCTGGAAATCGACTTTCGACTCGCCGATCCGGTTGAAGGGATGTTGCCCGGTCAGCAGTTCGTAAAACATTGCCATGAGCGCCCAGCGATCCGCCGCGGTGTCGATCCAGCCGGTCGTCAGGCGCTCCGGAGAGCAGTACAGCACAGAGCGCTGCCAGTCCCTCTCGCAGTTGCCGTCCATAATACGGGCCGCGCCGAAATCGATTACCCACAACTGACCAGCCTGGTCCCTCAGCACGTTGCCGGGTTTGAGGTCGCCATGCACAATCGCCGGGGCCGCTTGCGCACCTTGCCACTGCACCAGCATCCGGGCCAGAAACAGCACGGCGGAAAGCGCCTCTCGCGGGCTGAGCGTGCTGGCTCGCAACGACGTACCGTCCACATACTCCATGGCAACGAACCAGTACCCATCCTGCCGGCCGCTGCCATAGATTTCCGGCACTGACGGGAGGCATCCGGGTACAGTGCGCCTCCGTGCGATGGCCATGGGTTCGAGGCCGGTGGCTTCGGAACGAAGAACCTGTTGGGCCTCGGGATCGGGCGATTCTTTAACCCGTTTGACAATGGCCAGCCGAGCCGAGTTGCGGGCGATCCACACCTCGCGGTGTCCGCCGCTCGAAAGTCGGTGATCGAGGTCATAACCGCCGAACGTTCCGTGATCCGACATCTCGCGCTCCTAAGGTGCAGTTTGATGGAAGCCTACCGCCCATGTTTGAAACGTGTAGAGCCGGCCAAATCTTTCACGGTTTCCATGGCGCTGGTGGACACGTCGGCGTGGGTCCCCTCGGCCAACTCCGGCGGCTGGCCGTTGCCGGCAACGATACTCTCGGCTACCACCGGAGTGGCTGCATCCAGAATCCGGATTCCGGCGCCTAGGTTGTCGTGAACGCGGCAGTGCAGTAAGCGGTCGCGAGACTTACCCATCAGTTGTACGCCGGCGTGCCGTGCCCCGCTGATATCCAGGTCCTCCAACGCCACCGAAGAGTCGGTCAGGAGCACGCCAATTAGCAACCGGCCGTCGGTGGAAGCAATGCGGAATCCCGAGATTCGAGCGTTCGAGATGTCCGAGCCCGCGATAGCGATAGGACCGTTCGCTTCCAAGGAAGCGCCGCGCCGGGGTTCGGCCACCACCGTCACGCCGTTCTTCAACTGCAAAGATTCTCTGTACTCGCCGGGCCTCACAACCACTGTATCTCCAGGGTTGGCTTGCTCAATGGCGCGCGCAATGGACCCGATGCCACCCGGCCCCTGGAATACTTCCCATATCCGTGGCGGCGCGGGTCGGCGCTCTTTCGCGGGCCGCACCAAAGCGGGACCCCATGCGAATGCGGCCGCCAACAGCGGAACAACCAGCAAGCCCAGCCAGCGCCGGGCAGGCCGGCCCGTCTCCATCAGCTCGAACCTGGGGCCCTCCGCTGTGGGCAATGGCGAAAACAGCGGCCCCACCACCAGCACGACACTGATGTTATCCTTGGCGCCGCGCTCCAAGGCGCGTCCCACCAGACGCGCCGCCGCAGTTCGCGGGTCTCGTGTGGCTTCCACCACTTCCCGAATTTCGGCTGTGAGCAAAGCGTCAGTCAAACCATCGCTTGCCAACAAAAGCGCGCAGGAATCGTCGAAGGGGAAGGAGTCGACATCGATGAAGTCGGGGGCGTCGAGATCCCGCTCCACTGCGCCCAGAGCGCGGTAGACTTGGTGGCGCAAAGGATGGGTCATTGCTTCGCCTTCTGTGAGCTCACCGCGCCGCTCCATCTCAGCCACCGGGGCATGGTCGTTCGTTAACATGTGGATCGAACCGCCGCGCAACAGGTAGGCGCGCGAATCCCCCACGTGGCCCACCACCAATCGGTCACCCTCCACCACTGCCGCCACCACCACACAGCCCGCGCCCATCATCTCCGGTCGCAATTTCGCCTGCCGGCAGATCTCGGCATTGGACAGCGCGATGGCTTCCCGCACGCGCCGTGCCGCGGGTGCGTCCACCCGGCGCAGCCGGTCCCGCAGGATTGCCAGGGCAATCTCGGCCGCCTCTTCGCCGCACGGGCCACCGCCAACGCCATCGATTACGGCGTAGACGCCCGACTCCGGTTCGCACAGCGTGCGATCCTCGTTGTTGGGCCGGCGCCCGCGCTCCGAAACCGCGGCCGCGGGAAATACCGCCTGCGCCATCATCTCCTTCCCTCCCGCGAGAGCGCCCACGTAAAGGCCGTGGCCAGCATCAGCACCAGCACCGGCGGAATCCAGCGCAGGGAGAAAATGGGACCCAGAGCTGAAATCATGAGTAAGCCTCCTCCACCTGAATCCTCACCTTGCCCGCCAACAGAAGGGCCGCGGGCAGTGTCAGCGCCATCCACGACTGCTTGGGCGCCGGTTCGCCATTCACCGCCGTACCATTGGCGCTCTCGTCGCGCAGTTCGAGCTTGCCTTCCCGCGTTCTGCGGATGCGAAAGTGAAGCCGCGACACCTCGTCCCCTCCGGGGACCTTCATGTCGACCCACTCGGTCAATCCACCTCTTCCAACGGTTGCCTCCTCTTTGTTCATGCGCCAGACGTGTTTGCCCTCCGACGTCTCGCAGGTCAGCACCGCGAATGCCCTGGAAGAGGATGCCTGCGGCGGCGCCACCACGGTCGTGCCCACGGTTTCGGTCCCCAGCAGCACCACCTCGGTCAGCTCGCCTGAACGCGCAGTCTCGCTGCCCACACGCACGCGATGGTGAATCTCCAATTTCCCTACCGGGATGTTGGGATCGGGCAAAGGATCCACGCGCCAGAAATCCTGGGTCCTCTCCACGGACAGTCGTGGGAACCATTGGGGGAACAGTTTTTGACGCCAGGACGGACGGTTCAAGCGCGCCAGCCCGTCGTCCAGCGCTTCTTTCGCCTGCCGGATGAGGAATGGTTCGAAATCCCGTATCTCGTCGCGGTCGCTTTCGTTGTAGAGGATCTCGAACCAGGCATGAACGTAGGTCCGGTTATACATGCGAACGCGGTTCTCAGCCATGTGCTGGACCAAAGCCTGCAAGACCTTCGAAAGATCGACGTTCACGGAAACCTCCTTTTTGTGGTTTGACGGATCGCTTCCACCATGGCGGCAGCCTGCGCGGCGCTGCTTTCCACGCGGCCTTCCAGGAGGCGCAGCGCCTGCAGGGCGGCCGCCACGCGCGTATCCTTTGAATCCGCGAGCTTCTGGTTGGCGGCTTCGGCGGTCTCCATATCCACCATGTGGATCAAACGCGTCAGCCGCGCCATTTCCAACAGGTCGGCCTGGCGCGCCGCGCCTTCACCCGGATCGCGAGTGCGATTGTAGACGGCGGCGAGCCGCTCGGCCAGTTCCATACGCAGGTCCCGCATCCGCCCATCGAGCGGCGAAACCGGGGTGTCACCCAAAACACCCATGAGGGCTAAGTCCAGCTTCCAGAGATGATCGTACAGGGCTGCACAGTTCTTCGCGAGCCGGTCGTAGAAGGCGAGCGCCTGTCCCACAGGCAGTCGCCTGGTGGGGCCGGCTTCACAGCCAGAAGCCTGCGTGAGCGAGAACACTTGCGCGGTGATGGAAGGGTAAGGATCGGCCGGCACGGCCGAGGCTGCCAACATGGTGGTGGCGGCGAAGCTCAGGATCCGCAGCTTCATTGCTTTTCTCCCAAAATCTGTTCCAACTCGTGGAGGGCGTTGTAGCCCCCGGGCTGGATACGTGTCAAATCTTCAACGATGCCGTTCACGGTTTGACGATCAGCCAGGTCCTGCAGATGGATCAAGGCGAGCAGAGAATCCACGGTCGCTTGCGCGGCTCTCAGGTAGTGCAGGTCCGCACTCAGGGTAAGCGTCTCCGCCCACCAATTCAGTTGCGCCAACTGCCTTGTCTGTGCCACGCAGTGTTTGGCCTGCTCCTGCTCGGCTTCGTCAAGCTTGGCGAGTGTCGCGATGGCCTGCTCCAATTGGCTGGCGACCAGTTCCAGTTGTGCCTTATTAATAGCAGCCAAGTCGGCGGGGTCCGCGCCATGGCGCAGGTCTTCTCCCTTGGCGGTCAGCTCGACTACTTTCCTACGGGTGTGGTCGCGCTGCTCGGCGATCTCGGGGCGCTCGAAACAGGGCTGCACGTTGGCCGCCCACTGGCGGGTCTTGTCCGCAGCCGCGTCGTACTGCAAACCGAGGCTGGTCTCGCCGGCGACGACCTCATTCGCCACCCTCGATTTCGCCTGGTAGATCTGGGCCTCGATCCGGGCGTCGTTCGGAACTTGTTGGTGGCGCGCCTGCAAATCCGCGACGATCTTACCCTGTTTCGCCAGGACGTCCCGCTCGTGCGCCTCGATGTTCTTGATGTTCTCCGTGATCGGCCGGAGGCCCTCCGGGAGGTCGGTCTCGAGATCGACGATCCGCCTGCTTATCTGTGGGGCCGCCGCTTGAGCGGCGGCGAGCACCGCCACTGCCAACAACATCACCAGGAGTTTGGCGGGAGTCATAAAGTTAGTTCTTCCTTTCCAAAGCGCGGCGCGCTTCTTTAGCGAGTTTCTTGGGGTCGAGCCTCCGGCCGGTGGCATCTTCGATGACGGTCCACTCCGTAATCTGGCGCAGTCCCGCGGCTCCGGGTTGCTGTGTCCGCCATCTCTCTACTAGATTGGACAAGCTCTGGACGGCTTGGTCGCGGTTGCCCGACAACTGGACCCGGGCTATTCGGGACGTATAGACGTCTTCCAAGACCGCCGCGGACTCGGCTTGCTGGTGGAACCACCAGGCGTACCACGTGAGTCGTGCGGTGGCATTGTCTAGCGCGTCGATGTTCGACCCCCGGCGCTTGCGGTCGGCATCCTCGGCCTGAATCTCGGCGTCGAGCCGCTTCAGCGACGCGCCGGCGTCGGTGAAATCGTCCTGCATCGCGAGCGGCCGCAGCCTGTCCACCTTCGACTGCGCCGACGCCAGCAGCTCGGCAGCCCTCTGCCGTGCCGCAGACAGGCTGGTCTGCACCGGACCCGCCACGCTGGAGCGGCGCCGCAGCGCGTCCAAGGAAACCCGAGCGGCGTTGACACCGCGTTCCTCCGCCGTCATCCAGGAGGTGTAGGTGGACATCAGGCCAGCCTCCGCTTCCAGGAGTTTCAACTCCTCGGCTGGACACGTCACAGTTTCTTGCATGCGCGCACGCCAAGTGTGCAAGCGCGCCTCGAACTGGTTTTGCAGCGCGTTGGTATCGCCGGCCGCCTGCAGTATGCTGCCAGCCAACAGGAAAAAGGGGAGAAGAGTCTTTTTCGACATAGCTATCACCGTAACGTTGTGGGGTTGTCTTTCCTTTCACTACAAGGCTGCGTTGGCCGCACTTCGACGTCGAAACCGGACCCGCGCGGCAGATACGACACTGTGGCGCAGCCATCGGGAACGCCGCTGGCCTTCATGGCCTCACGCACTTTGCCCGCCAGTGCGAGGTACAGCTCCTGGGGGTACATGGCGTAAACCTCGATTGAGCCGGGCGGGACTCCGAGTTGGTCGGCAACGCTGCGCACAGGCTCGGCAAGGGCGGTGTTCAGCGGCTCTTGAATCCGCCGCGGCACGGTGTTCGCCGGTGGCCGGTCCCGGCGCAGATGGCCGGTGCCGACGGAATACAAGAAGGTGATGGTATATGGAGTCGGCTTGCTGGCGCCCATCGCAAGTTCCACGCTAAACCTGCGCATCACGGGCACGTAGCTGGCATACTCCGTGTCGATGACGAAATGGGGCAGTGGTCCATTCTTGGCCTGTGCGGCGTAGGATGCGGCCTTTTCGTCGAAGCGAGGCGTAGCGGGCGCCGCCAGTTCCTTGCTCTCTTTGGGAGCTTCAATCGAGGGTTTCGGAGTGGAGGCCGCCAGGAACTTGTGCGGTGCGTTGGAGGCGGCCGGCCCCGGCCGGCCGTGTTTCTTCGGCGGCAACGTCTGGACCCGCGCTCTCTCGGGCGCCAGGCTGGATGGCAGGGGATCCACCAATTGAGCCGCCAGAACCGGTCGCGGAAGCGGACCCCAGTCCCGGAATAGGAGCCACACCGGCGATGCCGCCGAACCCCCAAGATAAAGCAGCGGGTACGAGCAGGCCACGGCCAGAGTGAGCATCAGGACGCGAGGACTTCCCGAGTTCGTTACTGGTTTCCCATCGAGCAGCACGTCTTTTTCTCCCTGTCATCCGATCTGACTTGCGCCGCGGTCAACTGCGCGTAGGTTTTTTGAAATTCGCCTTCGGCGTCGCGGGCGCGTTGGCGAATGGGCACTGCGTCGGGCGGCGGCGGGGCCGTCGGACGCACCGACAGCGCGCCCGAGAGTACATGCCTTTCAGTCGCCGGAGGTGCGACCGGCCCAGCCGGCGGTTCGACACGCTCAGGTTTTTCCGTGGGCCCGGGTGGCGGGGGTTCCGGCAAAGGCGAAGGCGTCGGCGGCGGAGGCGGGGGCGACACAACTGGCTTGGGTTCCGGTGAGGGAGGCGATGGCGCGGGGTCGTCTTGGCCATACGTGTCAGCCCAGTTTTCCGTTGTCTGACCCTCCCCCGGCGGGTACAGGACGTAGTGGACCAGCCAAACGACGCCGAAAAGCAGGAGGAGAGCGCGAGCCTTCTTCATTCCTTCTTTTCCTCCTTCCGCACCAGCGGCGCGAGTTCTTTCAAGAGGCCGGCGGCTTCAGCCGACTGTTCCGCCTGCGCCGCCAGAGAACGATACAGCCGGCCCAGGGCCTCATTGCTTTCCACCTGCTGACGTAGCTCGGCGATAGCG
>Ga0182027_10008843_pt1 | contig 14587 bp, 17 predicted proteins | sample 712E1DmetaG_FD_121300 | JGI IMG/M metagenome (GOLD analysis project Ga0182027, IMG submission 121300) | Permafrost microbial communities from Stordalen Mire, Sweden - 712E1D metaG (Illumina Assembly) | ecosystem: Environmental > Terrestrial > Soil > Wetlands > Permafrost | place: Sweden... | reverse complement strand
CTTAGCCGTCCCTGCTCGCTCCGCGGAGACATGACGAGAAACTGGCCGGCCCACGAGCGTCGGCGGGTTCGTTACACCTGCGCGTGCGCCAGCTCGGCGCCCCAACGGCGCGCTCGCTCGAGCTCTCCGTCACGAAGCGGCCCCCACTTACCCTTCACGACGAAACGCTGCCCCTTCATGACCGCGCGGTAGCCCGCCTGCTCCAGGCCCCGCGCGATCGCGGAGGTCGACCCGCCCGGGGACCAACGGAGACCGGTCTCGAATGCGGCAAAGGCGCCATGTCCGGGCGGGAGCGCCTCGAGCCACGAGCGCATCGATGGATGGGAAAGGTCTGGCGGTCTGGGCGCCCCGGCCGGGTTGGAGGCGATGCTGTCGCGCATCCGGTCGGACGGGAGCTGGAAGCCCAGTACAGTAGCACCGGCGACGATGAGGTCCACATCGGCCATCGCCGGCCCCGAGGCCTCCGCGGTGGACAGTGAACGGACCTCGGGTCCCATGCCTTCAGCCACGGCGCGAGCAACGGCCGCGGTGTTGCCCCAGAGGGACTCATAGACCACGACCGCTTTCATCGGCAGCTCCAACTGCTTGGCATCCGAGCTACACGCTTGGCTCCGGCGGGCCGAACATGCCACACGGAGGGAACTCGCGGTAGGGCTGGAGGGCCCGCCACTATCGCGTGCCCAAGGCGGCCGAGCCTGCCGCCGAACTGTCGCGATCATTCTGCCGTAGTGGACGTGATTCCGACCGACTCAGTACGGAGCATGACTCTGCCCTCGGGCGAGAAGATCGGCCACCGAGGGTCGAGACTATCCCGCCGGTTGGCTGCCGGAAGCCGCCTGAAGTGCCATTGGCTCTGGGGGCCAGAGGGTCCACCATTCAGATAAGCCAAATTCGGCAGTGCATTCATTGAGGTTTCACATGTTTCTTCGCAAGACTGAAGGCCAGGGCCTCGCAGAGTACGCCCTGATCCTCGCGCTCATCGCCATCCTGGCAATCACCGCCCTGATCTTCCTCAGTGGCCAGATCAACACGATCCTGAGCACAATCGGCAAGGCTCTGTAACCGTCATCAGGGCCATTGGGACCGGGTCGCGCACGACGCGACCCGGTTCTTGTTTGTCGGCGCTGGTCGGTTCCGCGATCCGCGGCACGTAACCGGTCGATCCGGGTCTATCGGGCATCCCAGGGTAAACTCGATCGCGCATGGTCGGCCGAACCGGCCGAGCCAACCCTGGACGAGTGACGATCGTGGACGAACCGACCGGGCGCCCCGCCAAACGCAAGGCCGAAGCGGGGCTGCTGGACGAACAGCAGCGATCCGGCGTGGGCGACATGGCGCCGGAGGATTTTCGGACAGCCGCGCACGCGGCCGTCGACATCATGGCCGACTACCTGGCGGGGGTGGGGGAGCGGGACGTGATGCCGGCCGTCGAGCCGGGCACGCTGCGGCCGCTCTTCCCGGCCGCGCCTCCCGAGTCGCCCGATCCGATCGAGACCATCATCGCGGACTACCAGCGCCTGATCGAACCGAACGTCACGCACTGGCAGCACCCGCGCTTTTTGGCGTATTTCAGCAGCGCCGCATCCGGGCCGGGCATCATTGGCGAGATGCTGACGGCGGTCCTCAACTCGAACGTAATGCTGTGGCGTACAAGTCCCGCCGGGACCGAGCTGGAAGAAGTGGTGGTCGACTGGTTCCGCCAGGCCCTCGGGCTGCCCGTGGCGTTCGACGGCCTGCTGACCGACACGGCGTCCACGTCGTCGCTCCTGGCTCTGGCCGCGGCCCGCCAGGCGGCCGGCATAGATGCCGCCGCCAGGGGCTTGCCCGGCCGGGCGGACGTTCCGAAGCTGCGCGTGTACGCCTCGGAAGAAGCTCACTCGTCGATCGAGAAGGCCGCCATGACGCTCGGGCTCGGGCGGTCCGGGCTGACGAGGATCCCGACGAACGATCGCTTCGAGCTTCGGCTGGACGCCCTCGAGAGCGCCATCGCGGCCGACAGGAAGGCCGGCGTCCAGCCCATCGCGCTGGTCGGGACGATCGGCACGACCTCGACCACTTCCATCGATCCGATCCTGGGCATGGCAGACATCGCCGCTCGCGAGGGCATCTGGCTGCACGTCGATGCTGCTCACGCCGGTGCGGTGGCGTTGATCCCGGAACGCCGCGGCCAGTTCGCAGGTTGGGAGCGGGCGGATTCGGTAGTCACGAACCCGCACAAGTGGTTCTTCGCGCCCGTGGACGCTTCAGTCCTGCTGACGACGCGAATGCCGGTTCTGCGCGACGCCTTCAGCCTGGTGCCGGAGTACCTGCGCACCCTGGATCGCGAAGGCCCCATCCGCGACTACAACGAGTACACGCCGACGCTTGGCCGGCGCTTCCGGGCGCTGAAGCTGTGGATGCTGCTCCGCTATTTCGGCATCGAAGGTCTGCGCCGAAGGATCGCCTACCACCTGGAGCTGGGCGAGCGTTTCAGCAGCTGGATCGACGGGGCGCTCGATTTCGAACGCCTGGCGCCGGTCCCGTTCTCCACGATCTGCTTCCGCTATCGGCCCGCCTCGCTGGCAGACCGGGAAGACGAGCCCGCGATCGCCGAGGAGCTCGATCGGGTGAACGTGGCCCTCATGGACGCGATCAACCGGACCGGCCAGGTCTTCCTGTCGCACACCCGGCTGCGGGGCCGCTTCACGATTCGAGTGGCGCTGGCCAATCTTCGGATGGAAGATTCGGACCTCGACATGGTCTGGGAGATCATCCGGCGCGAGGCCGCAGCGCTGACCGTTTCGGCGCTGCCTTGAGCGCGGGCCAAGGCGCTGCCACCCCGGAGCGGTACGATTGACGCGTGAATCTCCCATTTGCCCACATGATCGGCACCGTCCTCGTGGTGCTTGCCACGCCGTGTGTCGCCGTGGCCGTAGCCGTGCTCCTCTTTCTCAACCCGATCTGGGTGGGCTTCGATCAGGGCAGAAGTGACGTGGCCCAACTGACGGGGTATACGCCCGCGCAGGTCAGCCAGGTCACCGGCAGCATCCTCTCGGATCTCGTCTTCGGGCCGCCGAACTTCGACGTCACGGTCAACGGGGCGCCGGTCCTCGATGTCCACGAACGGAGCCACATGGCGGATGTTCGCAACGTGCTCATGGATCTTGGGCTGGTGGCACTCCTGGCCGCCCTGATCCTGGTGGCAACAGGACTGGCGAGCCGGGGCGCGTGGTGGTTCTGGCGAACCGTCCAGGCGGGCGGCAAGGTGCTCGTTTGCGGCGTTGTGGTGGTCGGGCTCGCCTTCGGGTTCTTCTTCGACCAGGCTTTCCTCCTCTTCCATGAGATTTTCTTCGCGCCCGGTACCTATATGTTTGACGTCCGGACGGAGAAGCTCGTCCAGCTGTTCCCGGATCAGTTTTGGTCCGAGACGAGCGTCGCCATCGCGGTCGCCGTCCTGGCGTTGGCTCTCATCGTCGTCTTTGCGGCGGGTCGAGTCGCCGGGCGTGCGGCGGTCGCCGCCCCGACGTCACGGGCTGCGTTGCCGGCGTTGACGCCGCCTGGCGGCTCGCAATGAACTCCGGGGTCCCGCTGGGCCGCGTGTTCGGGACCGAGATCCGAGCCCATTGGACGTGGATATTCCTTCTCGCGCTCATCACCGTCGTCCTCGGGGAGGGATTGGCGGCTCAGGCGACCACGAGCAGTGAGACGGCCTGGGCGTGGGGCTCGGCGATTGTCACGGCCCTGCTCGTCTTTGGATCTGTTACCGTCCACGAGCTCGCCCACGTCGTCATCGCGCGGCGCAATGGCATAGGCGGCAGCGTGGTCGTGATCCAGCTGCTCGGCGGCACGTACTTGATGGAAGCTCGACCTCGGAACTGGGGTCAGGAGCTCAGGGCTGCGCTGGCCGGGCCGTTCGTCAGCGTCGTGCTCGTGCTGGCGTTCGGCACGATCGCCGGGGTGCTGGAGGTTGGCTGGGGCAGCGCGAGCAACGTTCCGGACAGCGTCGCGGCCGTGAGCTTCGTGTGCGACGTGCTGGCGCTGTTCAACCTCTTCATGGCGGTGACCAATCTGATCCCGGGGTACCCGATGGACGGGGCTCGGATCGTCCACGCAATCGCGTGGGCGAGATCCGGCCGCGACGAAGTCGCGACCATGGTCGCGAGCCGGGTCGGCCGGATCGTCGGCTTTGCCGTCATGGCCCTGGGTGTCAGCGTGATCGTCTTCGTTGATCTCTGGCCCGGGCTGGCGCTGATGGTCGCCGGGTGGCTGCTCGTGGGTTCGAGCCGACTCCTCGACCGCCGGCTCTTTCTCCAGGGCCTCATGGCGGGCGCGCACGTCTCCGACGCGGCCGACTCTGATCCGGCCCGAATCCCGCCGCAGCTGACCCTCGACGTGTTCGCCGGAGAGTACCTGGGCGAGCGGCTGGGCGCTGCCGCCCTGGTGGAGCGCGGCGAGGAGCTGCTGGGGCTGATAGGCACGGCGCAGATACGGCGGATACCGCGCCGCAACTGGCCGGCGATGCGGACGGAGCAGGCCATGGTCCCGCTGCGGAGCGTGCCCTGGGCGCGCGGCGACTCTGATCTGTGGCCGGCCCTGGAGGTTCTGGAGCGCTCCGGCCTGGATGGCCTGCTGATCGGAACCGGCGAGCACGTCTCGGCCCTGCTGACGCGTCAGTCGATCTCGCGCCTGATCCGAGAGCGAGCCGCGCAGCAGGCTCTCGCGTCGCGGGCGCTGCTCCAGATCGCCCGGCTTCCCGGGCGACGACTGCCTCCCGGGCCGCCGCCGCCGGGTCCGCCGGAGGGACCCGAGGATGCCACGGATTCCTCCTCGGACGAGTCCGGCGACCGATGAGCATGGATAGGTGAGGGCCTGATGAGTTCCGACGGGAAGCCGGGAGAGAGCGCTTTCGAGGACGGTTCGCGCGCGGAGCGGCGGCGGGGCGGGCGTGTCGATCGAGTGGGCAGGCCTCGAATGGCAGACGTGACCGAACAGCCGGTCGTCGCCCGACGCGCGGTCGCTGAGGCCGAGGTCGCCGTGTCGCAGGAGACGCTGAGTGCCATAGTCGACGGCACGAACCCCAAAGGCGACGTCCTGAGCGTTGCCGAGCTGGCCGGCGTCATGGCCGGCAAGCGTGCCAGCGACCTGATCCCGCTCTGCCACCCCGTGGCTCTGACGGATCTGCTCGTTCGCGGCGTTCCGGACCGGGCCGCCGGCCTGATCCGCATCCGCGTGGAGACGGCGGCGATCGGCCCGGGCGGCGTCGAGATGGAAGCCCTGACAGCGGCGGCCGTGGCGGCCCTCACGGTCTACGACATGGTCCGGGATGTGGATCCCTCGGCCGCAGTGCGCGGCATCAAGCTGCTCTCGCGCTCGGGCGGGGAGGCCGATGCCTGGCAACGTGCGCCGGAGGCGGGCCCGGGTCGGGATGCGAGGGCTCCGAGGGGCGCCAGGGGCGCCGGTCGGATACTCAGCCCGCCACCTCGCGGGTCCGGTGGCCGCATTCCACCGCGCCGGTACGGTCCCTGAGCGGCCTGGGACGCCCAATCCCGCGCGCTATCGCGCCTCGGAGGGAAGGTCGGGGTAGTACGTTTGGGGCGAGCTGCGGGTTCATCTTGGGGCGGGTCGTGGCCGGGATCGGTCGCTACATTTAGCGGCGCGCTTCCCAAAGAAGGACCACGCCGTGCCCGAAGCCAGGGTCGTTCTACCACTCGTGATCTTCTTCATCATGGGCGCCGCCGTGCTGTGGCTGCTCTGGCGAGTGGTGGTCGCGGGTGGCCGGGCCCGGCGCGAAACCGCATCGGGCGTTGCCGCGGCCGAGATGGCACGCCGTTCCGAGACCCTGTTGGGCGAGCTGCTCGTCGTAGTGGACGAGATGCGGCGGCGCAAGATCGCGCCCCAGGACGCCGAGCCGGAAATGGCCGCGGCGCAGGATGCCCTGCGACGCTACATCCAGGATGCCATGGCGCTCAGCCGAAGCGGAGCGTGGGCGACCACGGCGGCGGCGCTGGCAGCCGACATGGAGCGAGCCCAGAGGGCGATAGATCTGGTCGCACATGGAGGGGAGCTGCTGGCGGACGTTTCCGGCGTTGATTGGGGCGAGGGGGAGACTTCCGTGAAACGGGGCTACCTCAATCTGGTCCATGCCCGCGAGGCGATCCGCGAGCGGCGCGAGACGATAGTGCAGGTTTCCCAGGCCGGTCGGTCGAGCTGGGGCGGCTGAGCTGGCCGGCCGCGCCGGCTTGACCGATGCGCGGTGATATCCTCCACCGCAGACCACGGGCACCGTGGCGGAGGAGACGGAGCCGATGCGCTGTCCGCGATGCGGCGAACGCGAAACCCGGGTCATTGACTCACGGGACCTGGACGAGGTCAGCATCAGGCGTCGCCGGGAATGCTCGGCCTGCTCGGCCCGATTCACCACCAATGAGCGGATCGAGGCCCCGCGTCTGGTCATCCTCAAGCGCGACGGGTCCCGCGAGGAATTCGACCGCGAGAAGCTGGTGGTGGGGCTCCGCAAGGCCCTGGTCCGCCGCCCGGTCGCGGAGGACGCCGCGGACCGCGCCGCGGACCAGATCGAGGCCGAGCTTCGCGCGTCGGGTTCCTCGGAGGTTGAATCCTCGGATGTCGGCCGGCTGGCCATGGAGAAGCTGCGGGCCATCGACCAGATCGCCTACATCCGATTCGCCAGCGTCTACCAGAGCTTCGAGGACCTCGAGGCCCTGAAGCGCGAGGTCGATAACCTCTACGCCCAGCGCGAAAGCGGAGCCGCGGTCAAGTGAGCGTGCTCTCCGACCGCGACATCGCCGGAGCCCTGGAGGTCGGCCGAATCAAGATCGACCCGTACGATCGGGCGGATCTGCAGCCGTCTTCGGTCGACCTGCACCTCGACCGCAGCTTCCGGGTCTTTCGCAATAACCGCTATCCCTACATAGACGTCCGGACGGCCCAACCCGACCTGACCGAGCTGCTGGCCGTCGGGGACGACGAGGCGTTCGTGCTGCACCCCGGAGAGTTCGTGCTCGGCCAGACGCTCGAGTGGGTCGAGCTGTCGGACGACCTAGTGGCTCGCCTGGAGGGCAAGTCGTCGCTCGGACGGCTGGGCCTGCTCATCCATTCGACCGCCGGGTATGTCGACCCTGGCTGGAAGGGCAAGCTCACGCTGGAACTCTCGAACGTCGCCACGCTTCCGATCGCGCTCTATTTCGGGATGAAGATCGGGCAGATCAGCTTCCTGACGATGTCGAGCCCAGTCGAACGACCGTACGGCTCGGCAGGCCTGGGGTCGAAATACCAGGGTCAGGCGGAGCCCACCGCCTCGGCATTCTTCGAGGACTTCGAGCGCGGTCGCCGAACCCCCTCGGCGCCCAGGAGGAAGCAATGACGGCGCTCAACGACGCCGTCGACTGGTCGGCCGACCTCGGCGGAGGGACTCGAGTCGCGCTCATCCAGGCCGGCGCTTTCCGCTCGGACGCGGGCGCACTCCTGGGCGTCGTGCCACGGATGATGTGGAACGACCTGGTGGCCCAGGAGATCGACGAGCAGCACCGCATCCTGCAGGCCCTCAACTGCCTGCTGGTGGAGACGCCCGCCGGTCGAGTGCTTGTCGAGACCGGAATCGGGGACCGGATCAGCGACAAGGTCAGGGCAATGCGCGCCTACGAGGGACTGTGGATCGTTCCGGCGCTGCAGAAAGCCGGCTTCGACCCCGCCTCGGTCGACGCCGTGGTGGTGAGCCACCTACATTTCGACCATGCCGGCGGCGTACTGCAGGCAGACGGTGGGCTTGCCTTTCCCCGGGCGAGCTTCGTGGCCCAGCTGGCGGAATGGGAGATCGCCATGGGCGACAACGCGCGACTCGTGGCCGCCTACGACCAGCCGGAACTGCGGCTCGTGCGCGATCTCGGGCTGGGCGGCATCGTGGAGGGCGAGGCCGAGATTCTGCCGGGCGTCAGCGTCATACCGACCGGCGGCCACTCGGCCGGTCATCAGGGCGTGCTGATCCGTGGCAGAGACGAGACGATCGCCTTCCTCGGCGACCTGTTCATGCGGCCCTGGAGCGCGAACCCGCGCTGGGTCACCGCCTTCGACGATTTCCCGCTCGACTCGGTCCTGGTCAAGGCATCGCTGTTTGCCCGCGCTTCCGCCGAGGGCTGGACGATCGTGCTATCGCACGAGCCATTTCATCCGGTCGGTCGCCTCGTACGCGACCGCGATCGCTACCACTTCGAGGCGAGCGTGTGACACCGGCGTCGTCCTGAGGTGCCCCCGGCCCGTCCGCCTTTGGCCTCGGACGCGGTAACATCGGCACGGGCCCCCGTAGCTCAGTGGACAGAGCGCCGCCGTCCTAAGGCGGGCGTCGTCGGTTCGAGTCCGGCCGGGGGCGCCAAACCCCGTCGGACCTGGGAGGGGCAGCGGGAGCAGTCCATGGTGTTCCGTGCACGCGCCATCACCGTGATCGTGTTCGCGGTCGCCATGGCTTACATGGAAGCGGCCGTCGTCGTCTATCTGCAGCGAGCACTGGGCATCACGCCCGACCAGCTCTTCCCGCTGCGCGGCCCTGAGATGGTCGGCGACCTCGCCGCGATAGAGGTGGGGCGTGAGTTCGCCACCCTGATCATGCTCGGGGGGATTGGCTGGCTGACGGGCCGGACGTGGCTCGAGCGGATGGCCTGGGGCGCGGTCGCATTCGGCGTTTGGGATGTCTTCTACTACGTGTGGCTGTGGATCTTCGTGGGCTGGCCCCACTCGCCGGGCACCTGGGACGTGCTCTTCCTCATCCCGGTGCCGTGGATAGGGCCGGTCTGGGCGCCCCTGGCCGTGAGCGCCGCTCTGGTTGGCTTTGGATTGACGGCAGCCCGCCGGGCAGAGAGGGGAGCGGCTCTTCGCGCAGGGCGGCGCGAGGTCGGTCTCGGACTGGTCGGCGGCCTGCTCGTGGTGCTGAGCTTCACGGCCGACGCGCCGCGCATCATGGCCGGCGGTCTGCCGGGCTGGTTCCCTTGGCCGCTCTTCGCTGCGGGCATGGCCTCGGCGGCATGCGGAGCCTGCCTCGTCCTGCGATACGGGGTGCGAGAGACGCAGGCGGCTTGAGGGCCGCCCTCCTCTGCCGACTCCTTCCGTGGAGGCAGTCTGGTCGGCTGAGGGCCGGCCGGCCGGCCGCGCAGGCGCAGGAGAGACGCATGGAACCGAGCATTCGCACGGACTTCAACGAACTGCTGACGCCCGTGCTCGGCCTCGCCGAGAAGATGATCGAGGATACAGGCGAGTTCCGGCCCTTCGGCGCCCGGCTGGCGGCGAGCGGCCAGCTGGCCGTGATCGACGTCGCGCCCACGCTGAGGGACCCGTCCAATCCACTGATCATCGATTCGCTGTATGCGACGTTCCGCCTGCAGGCACGGGCCGGGACCATCAAGGCGTGCGCGGTGTGCTGGGACGCGCTGGTGCCCAAGGAGCAGGGCGGCGGGCTGACCGAGGCGATAGCCATCGGCCTGGAGCACCGCGATGGCGACCCGACGGTCGTTCTCTGCACGTACGAGCGCGAGCCTTCCGGCGACGTTCACTTCGACGACCCGATTACCGCGCTGGGGCGGCGGCACGTCTTTGGGACGGTGCTCTTCTCCTGACGCCGCCGGCGGCGGGGTTGCCTGAGCGCGGTCGCGGGCACGGCCGACGCTCCAACTGGCCGGTATTGGCCGGTCCTGGTCGGGTCGGCGTATCCTAAGTCTGGCGGTTCAGCGCACGGCTGTCCGTCACGCAGTCCTGGGTCGCCGCGTCATTCGGCAGGGCCGCGGACGCGGCAAACGGGACGACGCGGAGGAAATGGGTTTGATGGCGCGGCGGTCGAAGCCACGATGGCGGGCTCTGATTGGGGTTGGAGCCTACGCGGCCTTATGCGTAGTGCTCGCGTCGGCGGCCTGGGTGGCAGTCGGAACAGCGGCCGCCCATGGCCCTGCGGCGATGCCGTCTACGATCGCTGTCGCCCCCGCGCCGACCGAGACGCCCACAGCGACCGATTCGGCGACGCCGGACCCGACGGGCACGCCCTTCACATGGCCGTCCTTTCCCGCGGGTCCTACTCCCAGTCCGACGCCGGGCCCCTTCAGCATGGATATCTACAAGGCCGGCACCTTCATCTCGCAGCACGACAAGGAAGCCTGCATGGCCGGCGCAGTGCAGAACATGCTCAACATCATCGGACCGAACGTTAACCTGACGCCGGCGCACCAGGTGGTGATCAGCAACACCATCATCGCCAACACCACCAAGTCGGACAGCCTCAACGGCGGCTACGGTCCTGCTGGCTGGGCCATCACAATGACCCAATTGGGCGGCGGCCACTATAAGCTGCTTATTGACGATTCCCTGAACCAGGCGATGGACGACGCCGCTACGGCGTTGCGCAAGACGAACCGGCCCGTGGGACTGCTCGCATGGAAGGGCGCCCACGCCTGGGTGATGACCGGGTTCCAGTCGACCTATGACCCGCGCTACTACCCCGGATTCTTCACCGTCACGGGCGCGTACATCGTGGACCCGTTCTACCCGCGTTTGAGCTCGATCTGGGGCCAGACGCTGCCCCCGGACACCTTCCGCGACATGACCGCCATGGCGAAGAACTACCTCCCCTGGAAGAGGCCGGAGGGCCACTATCCCGGTCGTGACGGGAAATGGCTCCTGGTGGTTCCGTACTGAGCGGCCAGGCGGGCGCGTCAGCCGTGACAGCCTGCGCAGCGTCCCGAGATCGTCACGTGCGATAGATCCACGTCAAAGCCCAGCTGGGAGGCGAGCGCGTCCACGATGACGGCTGCGGTTTCGGGCCGGATCTCCCAGGTCATACCGCAGCCCACGCAGTACAGGTGACCGTGGACCTGTTGGGGCAGGATGTGGTACTCCTCGCGGCCGTCGTGCCCGTGGCCGTGTTTCACAAGCCCCAGGTCCTCGAGCAGGTCGAGAGTCCGATACACCGTTGAGGGGGTCGTCGTCTGATCGCGCTCCCGGCAGCGCGCGATCAACTCCGTGGCGGTGACGTGCCCTTCGCGTTCTCGCAGGACTTCGACCAGCGTGCGGCGTTGAGGGGTCCAGCGCAGTCCGCCGGCTCTGATCCGATCGGCGGCGCCATCCCACGGGCTCACGGCGGCCTCGCCGGCGCTGGCGTTCGTCTCTGGTTGTGGCACTGGGCGGTCCTTTCTGCGCCCCGATTGTCGCGCATCGGCCCGAGGCCGTAGACTTGTGTCAGCCGCAACTCGTTGCAATAGCAAAGTGTAGCGGCAGGCGGAACAGGTGGAGGGCCACGTGCACATTCCCGACGGCTACCTGGCGCCGGCTGTCTCCCTTGCCCTGGCCCTTCCGACCGTCCCGGTCTGGGCGGTCGCGACTCAGAAGGTCAAGAAGGTCCTGAACAACAGGACCGTGCCGCTGCTGGCGATATTCTCGGCCTTCAGCTTCACGATCATGATGTTCAACGTGCCGGTTCCGGGGGGGACCACGGCCCACGCAGTAGGAGGGACGCTCGTTGCCGTCGTCCTTGGACCATGGGCCGCATGCATAGCCGTCAGTACGGCGCTCATCATTCAGGCGCTCTTCTTCGGTGACGGCGGCGTGCTGGCCATATTCGCCAACTGCCTCAACATGGCGATCATCCTGCCCTTCGTCGGCTACGGGACATACCGCCTCCTCGCCGCGGGATCGCCGGTGCTGTCGACGCGGCGAGCCGTGGCCGCGGGCATCGGTGCTTACGTGGGCATCACCGTCGCGGCGTTCACGGTGGGCGTCGAACTGGGCATCGAGCCGATCTTCTTCTCCCAGAACGGACACGCTCTCTACAGCCCGTACGGTCTGTCCGAGGCGATCCCGGCGATGGTTGCCGCGCACGCCTTCGGCGCTTCGATCGTGGAGGGTCTGATCACGGGTCTGGGCGTGGCGTACCTGCAGCGCCGGCATCCCGAGTATCTGACGAGCCTGAAGGGAATCTTCGCCCCCGACGCGGCCGCCGAAGGCACCCCCGTCCAGCGCCCGCTCTGGCAGCTGGTGGCGGCTGCGGTCGCTGCCGCCGTCGTGGCCCTGGCCGCCATCGGTCTGATCGAGGGCGGCGGGAACCCCAACCGCATGTTCGGTGCCGACTTGTCGCAGGTCGACTGGCCGTCGGTGGCCACGATGCTGGTGGTGACCGCCCTGATCGGCGCCATCCTGATACCAGCCACCTATCTGCTCTTGCCGCGCAACGTCAAACGGATCGCTACGACCTTCGTGACGATCGCCGTGATCGCTCCGCTGGGTCTCATCGCTCCCGGGATCGCCTACGGCGAAGGCGGCACCGAGAACGTCAAGGCTGCGTTCGGATACGTGCCCTCGGGCCTGCAGAGCCTTTCGGGCATCTTTAGCGCTCCATTCGGCGGGTACAACGTACCGCTGCCCTTCTTCTCTGATGCGAACGCACCGCTCTGGCACGCCGCCATCGGCTACGAGATCGCCGGCATCATCGGGATACTCGCGGTCGGCGGCGTCACCTACACGGTCGCTCGTCTGCTCCGTCGCTCAGCCGGGCATGCCCCGACGGCGGCGGAAGCCGGCTCGTGACCGCCGTCCTTGCCGGGCGCCCGGCACCGAACGGACGCATCGGCTGGCTGGAGCAGACTGTCGGCGGCATCACCGCCAACATCGAGCATGCGATCTTCACCGAGCGGCACGCTCGCTCGGATGGATGGCTGCAGCGACGCGACCCCCGGGCGAAACTGGTCGGCTTCCTCACGGCGATCCTCGCGGCAAGCCTGGCAAGCTCGGTCGTCGGGCTCGCTCTCCTGTATGCGGCGACCCTCGCGGCGGCGCGGGCGAGCCGCGTTCCGTTCGGCTTCTTCGTCAAGCGCGTCTGGCTCGGGATCCCGTTCTTCGCGGGGATCGTAGTCGTGCCGGCGATCTTCTTCGTGCCGGGAGACAGGGTCTTCGACCTCGCGCTCGGCCCGGCTCATCTGGCTCCCTCCTGGAACGGCCTGGCCGGAGCCGTGCTGTTCGTCAGCCGGGTGGGAGTATCAGTCTCTCTGGCCGTCCTGATGGTCGTCACGACCCCGTGGGCGGACGTTCTGAAGAGCCTTCGCGCGCTCCGGACGTCGCAGGTCTTCGTTCTCGTCCTCTCGATGACCTACCGCTACATCTTCCTGTTCCTCCACACGGCGAACGGGATGCTCCTGGCCCGCAAGAGCCGCGTGGTGGGCCGGACGAGCGGCGGAGAGCAGCGCCGCTGGATCACCGGCACCATGGGCAACCTGATGAGCCGCGCCTTCAAGATGAGCAACGACGTGTACGCGGCCATGCTCGCGCGCGGCTTTACCGGGGAAGTGCGTGTGTACAGCACCTACCGAATGCGGGCGGCCGACTGGCTGGCTCTTGGCGCCACGGGGGCGTTCGGTGTTGCCGCCGTGCTCGCGTCGCGGGTCGTGGCGTGAAGGGCCGAGATGTCGATTCGGCGGCCGGCGAGCCGAGGCGGGAGGCTGTGGGGCCGGGCGAACCGCTGTTCAGCCTTCGAGAGGTCGGATACGTCTATTCGGGCCGCCAAACCGCCCTCGATGGCCTCAACCTGGACATCTGGCCGGGCGAGCGTGTCGTCCTGCTGGGTGCCAACGGAAGCGGCAAGTCGACCCTGCTGAAGCTCCTCGATGGCATTGCCGCCCCATCCCGCGGCACGATGCGGGCCCTCGGCTGCGACGTCGCGGCCGTGGCGGCCGGCCAGGAGGCCTTCACCTTCCACCGCCAGGTCGGACTGGTCTTCCAGGACCCGGACATCCAGCTCTTCAGCGCAACTGTCCTCGACGATGTGGCGTTCGGGCCGCTTCAGCTGGGCCTGACCACGGAGGAGGTACGCGAGCGCTGCGACGAGGCCTTGGCGGCGATGGAGATCGCCCACCTGGCGGACAGGGCGCCCTTCGAGCTCTCGGGCGGCGAGAAGAAGCGCGCAGCGATCGCCTCCGTCCTTTCGCTCCGTCCGGAGGTTCTCCTCTTGGACGAGCCCACAGCCTCACTTGACCCGCGGACCAAGTGGGTTCTCGTTGATCTGATCCAGCGTCTCGGGGCGGCGGGCCGGACGCTCGTCGTCGCAACTCATGAACTGGACATAGTGCCCCTGATCGCCGATCGGGCCGTGGTTCTGAATGAGCAGGGGAGAGCAGTGGCGGATGGCGATCCGGCTGCGATCCTGGCGGACACGGACCTGCTCGTTCGGGCGAATCTGATCCACGAACACCTCCACCGGCACGGTCCGATCAGCCACTCGCACCGGCACGACACCGCGGACGAGGGTCATTACCACGCCCCGGAGACGCTCGACGGGGCTCCGCTCGCCGAGTCGGCTGACACGGAGCGACCGGGTGCGACGCGCGTGGCTCCCATCGAGCGCAGCTAGCCGCAACGGGAGTCTTACCCTGGAACCCCCACGGCCGGGGGATGCCCTCTCGGTGGCTGGCGTCGATGAGCCCACTGGTCACAATGAGCCGGGAATGGAGAGCCGCAGCTCCGCTCTGGAGTCTGGCCAGCCGTTCGAGGGTTCCTGGACTCATTCAAGTCGTTCAACGACACGTACGGCCACCCGGCCGGAGACGCGCTACTTGAGACGGTGGCTAAG
>Ga0182027_10008842_pt1 | contig 14589 bp, 17 predicted proteins | sample 712E1DmetaG_FD_121300 | JGI IMG/M metagenome (GOLD analysis project Ga0182027, IMG submission 121300) | Permafrost microbial communities from Stordalen Mire, Sweden - 712E1D metaG (Illumina Assembly) | ecosystem: Environmental > Terrestrial > Soil > Wetlands > Permafrost | place: Sweden... | reverse complement strand
CGGCCGGGACCGGCCCGCTTCGGCCAAGACCCTCTCGAGGGCGGCCCGCCGCTCCGCGTCGCCGGCCTCGCTGGCGTCCGGGGCCCGGTCGTCGTAACCGGGGATGCCGTAGTAGGTGGCGTCGAAGGGGTGCGTCGCCAGCCAGCCGCTGTGGGACCGCTCGGCCAGTTCCCTCGCAAAAGACATCCTCGAAGTATGCCCTACGCCGGCAGCGCCGCCCGTCGGTGAAGTGTGAGGACCGTCTTTACGCCATCGGCGGCGATGACCTCCAGCGCCAGCGTCTCGTCTGGGCCGGTGGTGGCGACGAAGACCTTCGACGGGTGCTCGATCACATGGCGCAGGACGACCGGGTACTTGCCGTCGCGGCCGCCGACGGCGGCGCTAACGGCGTCGTCGTGGCGGTCGTACTCCAGGTAGGCGAGGGGGAGCCTCTCCGCCTCGAGCTGGTCACCGAGGTCGAGCGCCGGCGTCTCGATGGTGACGAGATCGCCGTCGTGCTCCTTGCTGAGCGACTCGAGTGCGCTTTCCCAGCTGGAACGGGGCACTTTCATGTCCCATAAACCGTTCCTAAAACCATCAGCGTCTATCAGCCTGAGCTGGTAGCACCTCTGGGGCCGGCATGAACGGTCTTCGCCGGCCTCGCCCCGCCAGTCCCGCGTACCTTGGCCCCCACGTGGTAGCTCTCCCCAGGAGCAGTACTGACCGTGGCCTCCGCCACGACTGCGTCTTCGGTCCTCTGGCCATGGCCACCAGCCGTCCTCGGAACTGGCCTGTGGGGATGCCACAGACGACCTCTAGGCGAGACTTTCGGCGCGGTGGGGGAGCCTCCAGCCCGGGCGCGGGAAATGGCAGGTGTAGCCGTTGGGGTACCGCTCGAGGTAGTCCTGGTGCTCGGGCTCGGCCTCCCAGAAGGGCCCGGCCGGCGCCACTTCGGTGACAACCTTGCCGGGCCACAGCCCGGAGGCGTTGACGTCGGCGATGGTGTCTTGCGCCGTCAGCTTTTGCGCCTCGCTGGTGTAGAAGATGGCCGAGCGGTAACTCGCGCCTACGTCGTTGCCCTGGCGGTTCTTTGTCGTCGGGTCGTGGATCTGGAAGAAGAACTCGAGAAGATCCCGGTAGGACACCTGGGCGGGGTCGAAGGTTATCTCGATCGCCTCGGCGTGGCTGCCATGCTTGCGGTAAGTCGCGTTGGGGACGTCCCCGCCGGTGTAGCCCACCCTGGTCGAGATGACGCCCGGCCGCTTGCGAATAAGGTCCTGCATCCCCCAGAAACACCCTCCGGCGAGGATGGCCTTCTCAGTGGTCACGGTCATTGATGTGCACCTTTCTCATGCGTCGGCTGGCCGAGTCTCACGGACAGTGGCCGCTCTTGTCTGTTACGGCCGGCATGATGGAGAACAACCGTCATCAGACGGGTGTTCCCGCGCCCACCCGCTATGAGAGCGGGGCGGCGTTAGTCGTCGTCCTTCACCCCGAAGTCGATCGTCATGAAGGTGCTGTAAGGGTTGGCGGTGTACTCACCGAAAGGCTCGCACCGCACGAAGCCGGCTTTCTTGTACAAGGACCGAGCCGGCCCGAAGGCACTAGTCGTCAACGTCTCCAGACTGACGCGCTGATAGTCCGAGGCAACGGCAAAGGCAAGGATATGGCTGACCATGGCCTTCCCCACCCCTTGGCGGCGGGCGTCCTCGCTAGTGTGCATCGACTTCAGTTCGGCATGGGACGGGCCCAGACGCTTAAGGGCCCCCACGCCGAGCAGGACGCCGTCCCGGCGCGCGCTGAAGAATGTGACAGCCGGGTCCAACAGGCCCTCCAGGTCCAGGGCATGCACGTGCCCGGGGGGGGTCACCTGATCGGAGAACGTCAAGTGGCTGTCCAGGAGAGCCCGGACGTCTTCGGCCCGAGGATCGTCGCGGGCAATGACGAAGTCCATACAGAGTTGTCCCATCAGGCAAAGGCCAAGGCAGTGATGGCTTCGACACTAAGGCCTGGGCGGATCCCGTAACAGGCGCAAATGTTTCGTCCCGGTTAATGATTGCCGCTGCCATATGACCGGTGCCATATGACCGGTGCCATATGATCCGCGGCATGTACCTGGTCGTCCTACGCCGAGCCGGGCCCCTGTGGGACGGGTCGAAAGTGCTGGAACAACAGGCGGGATGGGGTGCCCACGCCACCTTCATGGACGGTCTGGTAGAAGCGGGCTTTGTCGTCTTGGGTGGGCCGCTCGACGATGATCGCCGGGTGGTCCTTGCCATCGAGGCTGCGAGCGAGGAGGCTGTTCGGACCACGCTGGGACAAGACCCGTGGAGCGAGAGCCATCTGCTGATCGAGTCGGTGGAGAAGTGGACGATCAGGCTCGACGGACGAGCTGGACCTCCGGGCTAGGTCCCGCGCCGTCTCGCCGGCAGAGTTCCCTTCGGCTCCTATCAGTCGGCGTCGACAAAGGTGACCTTGGCCAGCGGGCTGCGCTCCACCCACTCATCGAAGACGGCCGTCGGCCAGGGGCTGTCCGGGCCGCGCCGGCGGTTGAACTCCTCGACGAAGGCGATCAGGACGCGCCGGCGCTCCAACGGGTCGACGATGACCGTGGCCGTCGACGGGAGGTCGGCGACGACGCCGTGTTTGAGGTGGAAGTCGAACCGCGGGTGGGCGGCCAGGTTGGCCAACCAGTCGCGCGTTTTGGGCCCGGGGATCCCGCTCAGGTAGATGTCGTCGCCGAGCCGGTAGAAGACGATCTCGATCCGGCGCGGCTGGCCGGAGCGCCTGCCCGTGGTGGTGATATCGATCGTGCGGTCCTCGAGCGTGGAGGAGGCATCGATGGCCAGGGCCCGGCGGACGTCCTCTCTCATCTGGTGCCGCCGCGGTAGTAGTGGTCCTGCTCGAGGTCCTCGAGCAGGCTGGGCCCGGTCGGCTCCCATGCGAGCAGTTCCTGGGTAACGGTGGCGGTGGCGGGGCTGTCCAGGCCGACGAAGTGGCCCAGGAAAGCAAAGTGTTCGACAGCATCGGCAGGGGTCACCGACGCTGTAGGGATGCCGAGGTGACGGCCCATCGACTCGGCGATCTCGCGGAAGGGGACGCCCTCGTCGCCGACCGCGTGCAAGACCGAGCCGGCGGGGGCCGCCTCGACGGCCAGGCGCACCAGGCAGGCGGCGTCCGAGCGGTGCACCGCCGGCCACCGGTTGCTGCCGTCGCCCACGTAGCCGGCCACGCCCCGCTGGCGGGCGATGCCGACGAGGGTGGCTACGAACCCGTGGTCGCCGTCGCCGTGGACTGTCGGGGGAAAGCGCAGCACCGACGAGCGGACGCCTATGCCTCTCAGGGACAGCGTGAGCAGGGCGGTGGCCGCCCGGAGCCCGGCGGGGTTGGCCCGGACTTCGGCACTGGGTACGAGCCCATCGTCTTCCTTGGCCATGCGACCGGCGGTCAGCCCGAGGATGCCCGAGGCGAGCACCAGGGGCCGGTCGGAGCCGGCCAGGGCCGCGCCCATGGCCTCCACGGCCCGCCGGTCGGCGGCCGCGGCGGCGGCGAATTTGCCGCCAAAGGCCACCTCGTGCTGGAACGCCAGATGGACCACCCCGTCGGAGCCGGCGGCGGCCTTGGCCAGCCCGTCCGGGTCGTCGACATCGCCCCGTTGGACTTTGGCGCCCGCCGCCTCCAGGCGCTGCGCCGACGCCTCGGAGCGGGCCAGGCCGACCACGTCATGCCCGGCATTTAGCAGCTCGGGAACAACGGCCGAGCCGATCCAGCCCGACGCACCGGTGACAAAGATCCTCATGAAAACCTCCGGGAAAACCGATTGATGTCAGTAACTGCCATCAACCCTACCGCCGATGACAGTGACTGTCAACGCTAAGATCGAGCCCATGGGCCGATGGCAGCCGGACAGCAGAGGACGGCTGCAGGAAGCGGCTCTGGCTCTGTACTCCGAGCGTGGGTTCGACCAGACCACCGCCGCCCAGATAGCCGCCCGCGCCGGGCTGACCGAGCGCACCTTCTTCCGGCACTTCGCCGACAAGCGAGAGGTGCTCTTCGGCGGGTCCGCCCTCCTTCAGGAGCGGATCGTGGCCGGAGTAGCCGGCGCGCCCGACGCCGACGGCCCCCTCGACGCCGTTTCCCGGGGCCTTGACGCTGCCGCCGCCATGCTCGGCTTGTTCCGCCGCGACCTGTCTCGCCAACGTCAGGCCGTCATCGCCGCCAACCCCGAACTGCGCGAGCGCGAGCTCGCCAAGCTGGACGACTACGCCGAAGCGGTGGCCGCCGCCCTCCGCCAGCGAGGTGTGAGCGACCCGCAGGCGACCTTGGCCGCCGAGGCCGGCATGACAGTGCTGCGGGTGGCCATCCAGCGCTGGGCCAGCGAGGGCGACGAGCGGGACCTCGCCGCCATCATGCGCGACTCCGTCGCCGAGCTGCGGGCCGTAGCGACTAGCGGCTAAGCCCGTCACAGCGAGCGTCGTACGTGGTACGAAGAAGCCGACCGGACGGAGGGACCAAGCATGAAGGCCGCAGTGCTGCACGAACTCGGGGCCATCCCGCGCTACGAGGACTTCCCGCCCCCCGTAGCCGGGGACGGCAAGGTTGTCGTGGACGTGAAGGCCGTGGCGGTGGAGAACGTCGACAAGGCCGTCGCCGCCGGCACCCACTTCGCTACCGGGCAGTTCCTTCCTCAGCTCCCGGCGGTCGTCGGCTTCGACGGGATCGGCACTTGCCCGATGGCACCTGGTTGGCTTCGGCCTGCCCCGCCCGCCCTATGGCGCCCTGGCCGAGCGCACGGTAGTACCGGTCGCTAACACCATCCCGGCGCCGGAAGGGATCGACCCCGCCATAGCGGTGGTCCTCTCCTCAGCCGTGACAGGGCTCGCCATCAAGACCGCCGCCGGCTTCGCGCCCGGTGAGACCGTCCTGGTGCAAGGCGCCACCGGCGTTGCCGGCCGCCTCGCCGTCCAGGTCGCACGCCTGCTCGGAGCGGGACGCGTGGTCGCCACCGGCCGCGACGACGGGGCGCTACGCGAGGTCGTCGGTCTTGGCGCCGACACGGTGATCAATACCGCCGTGCCCGACTCGACCGGGCCACCGACGACCCTACATCCTCGAGCACTTCGGCTTGCTTTTCGCAGAATTGGCTGCGGCGCGGGCCCTGGTCGAGGAAGCGGGGGCCAAGATCGACGCCGCCGTCGCCCGGGGGCCGGCGCTCAGCGCCGAGGATCGCGGCGCCGCCGCGATAATCGTGTACGAAGCGAAGTTGCAGGCGGCGCGCGCGGGGTTGGACGTCACCCAACGGGTGTTCGACCTCATGGGCGCCCGCGCCACCAGCGAGCGTTATGGCTTCGACCGTCGTTGGCGGGACGTGCGCGTCCACTCTCTCCACGACCCGTTGGCCTACAAGGCAAAAGAGATCGGTGCCTACCGTCTCCTGGGCACCTTCCCTCAACCCAGCAACTACAGCTGACGGGCGGCCTCGAAGACGCGTACGGCGGCGTCGAAGACCCGTTTGGTCGCCACTTCGGTAGGCAGGGAGCGCAGCTCGGTCGACATGACCTCGAGGCCCCAAGGGCCCTCGAAACCAACACTGTCGAGAGCGCGGATAAACCCGGGCACGTCGAAGTCGCCCTCACCGGGCGGCAACCGGTTGTCGAAAGTGTCGTCGTACAGGGTGCCGACCGGCTCGGCGCGACCGTCGCTCAGCTCGACGGCGAACACGTACTCGGCCGGCAGTACCTCGACGAGGTTGTCGTAGCCGGTGCCGCTGCGGAAGATATGCCAGATGTCCACGAGCAAGCCGCCGGCGGGATTGGCGACCGTGCGCACGAGCTCGGCGGCAGGGGCGATCGTCGGCATCATGGAGAGTGCCGGTGGCTCGAGCCCGATCCGGGTCCCGTGGGCGTGGGCCTCGGTGGCAAGACGGTCGAACTCGCTGGCAAAGCGCTCCTCGTCCCGGTCGTCTTGGCGATCACCGAGGCCCACCTTCACGTGGTCAGCGCCCAGCTCGGCAGCCGCCTCCAACAGCGCCTGCCGCACCTCGTCGGAAGCTCGGCGCCGGTCCCCGGTCGTCCACCAGTCCTGTAGGTACTCGACTTCGACGTGACGAAGCCCGTTCTCCTCGAGCAGCTGGGCCAGCGCCGGGTAGCCGATAGTGGCGCGGACTACCGCCAGGTCGGGAGCGGCTATGCCGAACCCCCGGTACCCGGCGCTGGCGACCGCCTCCACTCGCTCCTCAACGCTGAGGGGGCTGACGTCGCCGTTGCGGCCCGGGACCACGTCACCGGCCGAAGTCCAGCACGTGGCCAGCAGGTCCGGTACCTTTACCATTTCTCGGTCCCTAGTCGCTCAAGAAGGGAAGTGCGGCTGGCGGCCCGGGGAGGGGGGGACCCTGGCCCGCCAGCCGCAACCGACCGACCGGCTGCAAACCGATCAGCCGGAAGCTTAGCTTGGTTTTGTCACGGCTCTGGTGGCTCCTTGCTCGGATGGTCTCACTATACATGATCAACCCTATCAATTTTATAGAAATAGTTGCTCGGTCCGGGCGGAAAGTCAACCAGACGTTCGCCTAGGCCAGCTCCGCACGCGCCTCGGCAAAGGCCGTAGCGGCACGTTCGAGGTCGTCACGTGTGTGCGCGGCGGAGAGCTGGGCCCGGATGCGGGCCTTGCCCATCGGGACGACCGGGTAGCTGAACCCGATGACATAGACACCTTTTTGCAGGAGAAGGTCGGCCATACGAGCCGCCAACGCGGCATCACCGAACATCACCGGGACTATCGGGTGATCGCCGGGGAGGATGTCGAAGGCGAGACCCGTCATCCGCTGCCGGAACCAGGCCGTGTTCTCCCTGAGCTTGACCCGGAGGTCGTTGCTTTCGTCCAACAGGTCGAGCACCACGAGGGAGGCCGCCGCGATCGTCGGCGCGAGCGAGTTGGAGAACAAGTACGGCCGGGAACGTTGTCGCAGGAGGTCGATGATCTCTTGGCGGCCGCTGGCATACCCGCCACTTGCTCCTCCCAGCGCCTTGCCGAGCGTCCCGGTGACGATGTCGACCCGGTCCGCGACATCGTGCAGTTCGGGCGTCCCCCGCCCGCGCTTACCGATGAAACCGACGGCGTGCGAATCGTCGACCATCACCATGGCGTTGTAGCGTTCGGCCAGGTCGCAGATCTCTCCCAGCGGCGAGACGTAGCCGTCCATGGAAAACACGCCGTCGGTCGCTACGAGCCGGCGCCGCGCGTCGGAGGCCTGCTGGAGCTGCTCCTCGAGGTGAGCCATGTCCCGGTTGTGGTAGCGGTAACGCCGCGCCGCGCACAGCCGGATACCGTCGATGATGGACGCGTGGTTCAGCTCATCGCTGATGACGGCGTCGTCCTTGCTCAGCAGCGTCTCAAACAGGCCCGCATTCGCGTCGAAGCACGACGAGTACAGGATGGAGTCGTCGGTACCAAGGAAGCCGGAAAGCCGCCGTTCGAGTTCCTTGTGGACCTCCTGGGTACCGCAGATGAACCGGACGCTGGCCATGCCGTAGCCCCAGCGGTCGAGCGCGTCCTTTGCTGCCGCCACGACGCGAGCGTCGTCGGCCAGCCCGAGGTAGTTGTTCGCGCAGAAATTGAGGACCTCCCTGCCGTCCGACACCCTGATGGCTGCCCGTTGCGGCGTGACGATGACGCGCTCGGCTTTGAAGAGCCCCTCCGATCGGATCCCCTCCAGCTGAGCTCGGACTTCGTCGCGGACTTGCGTGAACATTGGAGCCCTCCGATCAGGTTTGGGACCAGGTGAGCACGACCTTGCCGCAACGCCCGCTGCGCATGGCCTCGAAGCCCTCCTCGTAGTCGGTGGCGGCGTACCTGTGCGTGATCACCGGGGAGATGTCGACGCCTGAATGGACTAGCACGGACATCCAGTACCACGTCTCGAACATCTCCCTGCCGTAGATGCCCTTGATCGTGATCATGTTCGTAACAAGGCGCGACCAGTCGATCCCGAAGTCCTCGGTTGGCAGGCCCAGCATTGCGATCTTGCCGCCGTGGGCCATGTTGGAGAGCATCTCCTGGAGAGCCGACGCGTGGCCCGACATCTCGAAACCGACGTCAAACCCTTCACGCATCCCGAGTTGGCCCATAGCGTCGGCGATCCGCGACTGCGACACGTTGAGCGCAAGTGTCAAGCCCACGGAGCGGGCCAGCTCAAGGCGGTAGTCGGAGACGTCGGTAATGACGACATAACGGGCGCCGGCGTGACGGGCAACGATCGCGGCCATGATCCCGATCGGACCGGCCCCGGTGATGAGGACGTCCTCGCCGAGCACGGGGAAAGTGAGCGCTGTGTGCACGGCGTTGCCGAACGGGTCGAAGATGGCCGCCACGTCGAGGTCGATGCCTTCCATGTGACGCCACACGTTCATAGCCGGCAACGCGATGTACTCCGCGAACGCTCCGGGGTGGCCGACCCCGATGCCCTTTGTCCGGGCACACTGCACACGCCGGCCGGCAATGCAGTTGCGGCACCGCCCGCAGACAAGATGGCCCTCGCCGCTCACGAGGTCGCCTACCTCGAGTTCCTCGACGTCCAAGCCGAGTTCGACGATCTGCCCGACGAACTCATGACCGACGATGAGAGGGACCGGGACGTTCGCCTGTGCCCACGCGTCCCATGCATAGATGTGCAGGTCAGTGCCACAAATGCCGGTCCGCAGCACCTTGATGAGCACGTCTCCGCGGCCGATCTCCGGTACCGGCACATCTTCGTAACTCAAGCCCGCTTCGGGCTTCGCTTTGACCAGAGCCTTCATGTTGGACCGCTCCTAGGTTCCTCTCCGAGGTCCGCCAACTAAACGACGCTAGTCCCAACCTGTGGGTGCTCCAACCAACCGGTCGCTGCTGCTTTGGGGACACGTACCAAGGGCCGGGGTGCCCGGGCGATAGGACCTTCGGCCGTAGTCCGAGGCCGTGGTTCAGGTCCCGAGGTACGCTGCCAGGTGCTCGCCGGTGAGGGTGGAGCGGGCGGCCACCAGTTGTGCGGGCGTGCCCTCGAAGACGACGCGGCCTCCTTCGTGGCCGGCACCGGGACCAAGGTCGATGACCCAGTCCGCGTGCGCCATGACCGCCTGGTGGTGCTCGATCACGATGACCGACTTGCCGGAGTCGACGATCCGGTCGAGCAGGGCCAGCAGCCGCTCGACGTCGGCGAGGTGGAGCCCGGTGGTCGGCTCGTCCAGCACGTAGACGCCACCCTTCTCACCCATTCGGGTGGCCAGCTTCAGGCGCTGGCGCTCCCCCCCGGACAGCGTCGTGAGGGGTTGCCCCAGGCTGAGGTAGCCAAGCCCGACATCGGTGAGCCGCTCGAGGATGGCCTGCGCGGCCGGCGTACGAGCGTCGCCCTCACCAAAAAACGCGGCGGCGTCGTCCACCGACATGGCCAGCACCTCGCTGATGTCGCGGCCACCGAGGCGGTACTTCAGCACCGACGCGTCGAAACGCTTGCCTTCGCAGTCCTCACACGTCGTGGCCACTCCCGCCATCACGGCGAGGTCCGTGTAGATGACCCCGATGCCGTTACAGGTCGGGCAGGCGCCCTCGGAGTTGGCGCTGAACAGAGCCGGCTTCACGCCGTTCGCTTTCGCGAAGGCCCGGCGGACCGGCTCGAGCACCGCGGTGTAGGTCGCCGGGTTGCTCCGGCGCGATCCTCGGATCGGGCTCTGGTCGACGGCCACTACCCCGCCTCGGTTGGACACCGACCCGTGGATGAGCGAGCTCTTGCCGGATCCGGCCACGCCGATGAGCACGACGAGCACGCCGAGCGGGATGCCCACATCGACCTTCTGCAGGTTGTGCCTGGTTGCCCCTCGGACGTCGAGCACCCCCGACGGGCTCCGCACCGTGTCCTTCAATCTGTGACGGTCGTCGAGATGGCGGCCCGTGAGGGTGCCGCTTCGACGCAGTTGCTCGACAGTGCCCTCGAAGCAGATGCTCCCGCCCGCTGTGCCGGCGCCGGGGCCGAGGTCGACGACGTGGTCCGCGATCTCGATCGTCAGCGGCTCGTGCTCGACGACGAGCACGGTGTTGCCCTTGTCCCGCAGCCGCAGCAACAGGTCGTTCATCCGCCCGATGTCGTGCGGGTGCAGGCCCGTCGTCGGCTCGTCGAAGACATAGGTTACGTCCGTGAGCGCAGAGCCCATCTGGCGGATCATCTTGACGCGCTGCGCCTCGCCGCCCGAGAGCGTCCCCGTGGGCCTCTCGAGCGAGAGGTAGCCGAGCCCGACCTCTACGAACGAATCGAGGGTCTGGCACAGCGCGGCGATGAGCGGCGCGACCGACGGCTGGTCGAGCGAGCGAGCCCATTCGGTCAGTTCCCGGATCTCCATCGTGCAGGCGTCGGCGATGCTTTTCCCCTTGACCTTGGACGACCGAGCTACGTCGTTGAGCCGGGTGCCGCCGCACTCGGGGCAGATCGTGAAGGTGGCGGCCCGTTCGACGAACGCCCGGATGTGCGGCTGCAGCGTCTCGCGGTCCTTCGAGAGGAACGACCGCTCCACCTTCGGGACCAACCCTTCGTAGGTGACGTTGACGCCGTTGACCTTCACCCGGGTCGGCTCGTGATGGAGGAAGTCGTGCAGCTCGGCCTTGGTGTACTTGTGGAGCGGCTTGTCCGGGTCGAGGAAGCCGGCTTCCAGGTAGGGCTTCACGGCAAAGAAGTTGTCGGTCGTCCACCCGGGGACGATGATCGCCCCCTCGGCCAGCGACTTCGAGTCGTCGAAGAGCTGGGTGAGGTCGATGTCAGAGACGGCGCCACGGCCTTCGCAGCGCGGGCACATCCCGCCCTGGCGGGTGAAGGTCTTGCGCTCCACCTTGCGGGCGCCCGTTTCGACGGTGAGAGAACCGCTCCCTCGTACCGTCGCCATGTTGAAGGAGAAGGCGCTCGGCGGCCCAATGTGGGGTTTGCCGAGCCGGCTGAACAGGATGCGGAGCATCGTGTTGGCGTCAGTGGCAGTGCCGACAGTCGAGCGTGGGTCCGCGCCCATGCGCTGCTGATCGACGATGATCGCCAGCGTCAGCCCGTCGAGCACGTCGACCTCGGGCCGCGCCAGTGACGGCATGAACCCCTGCACGAACGTGCTGTAAGTCTCGTTGATGAGCCGCTGCGACTCCGCCGCGATGGTGTCGAAGACGAGCGAGCTCTTTCCGGAGCCCGAGACGCCGGTGAAGACGGTCAGGCGGCGTTTCGGGATCTCGATGCTGACGTCGCGCAGATTGTTCACTCGTGCGCCGTGGGCCCGGATCAGGTCGTGAGTGTCGGCGGCGTGCGGTGCGGATGATCGGGTGGGGGTCCTCGTGGCCATGGTCGTGCTGCCCTCTCGCTACGGCGACAGCGAGGCCTCGATCAGGCCTGCGCGATGCGGACGAGGTTGCCCGAGGGATCGCGGACGGCGCAATCCCGGGCGCCCCAGGGCCGGTCCGCCGGCTCTTCGATCGAGGGGCCGGGCGTATTCGCGGTCCATGAGGTCCCTGGCCCGGCGCAGGTGCACGAGGTCGGCCATCTCCTCTGGCGTCACGGCGTCGAGGATAGCCACCAGCACTGGCATACGCTGCCCCAGTTGCAAGGTGCGTAGGATAAATGTTCCTTGAGCAATCACCGTGACCGTAGTGCGGCCGTCGGCGTGCTGTCGATGAGATCCGCTCCGTGGTCGACGGGGCCAACGCTGAGCGGCACCAAGGTCAAGGTCCTGGTCCCCGGTACATGATCGAGGAGGCTTTGCCTTTCATCGCAGGGTCGTGGAGGAGAGCACCGTCGCGCCAGACGGCCCCCTGCTACAACCCAGCCACAGGCGATGTGCTCGGCAGCCATGTGCTCGGCACCCCTGGGGACATCGACGACGCGGTAAGCGCCGCCGTCCCGGCTCAGTTGGCCTGGGCCAGGGTGAGCGCGTTCGAACGGGCCGCCGCCTGCGAGCGGGTCGCGTCCAAGATCGCAGCCCGCCGTGACGAACTGGCGCTCCTGCTTAGCCTCGATCAGGGCAAGCCCCTGCACGCTGAGGCTTATGCCGAGGTTGACGAGCTCATCGTCTACTTCTCCATGGCCGCCGCCGATGCCACCCGCAGTGGGGGTTCGATGCCACCGTCAACGTCCGCGACGCGCCGCGTGCTCTCCTACCGGGTCCCCGTTGGGACTGTTGGGGTTATTACGCCCTGGAACTGGCCGTACACCATGGCGGCTGAGCTCTTGGCGCCGGCACTGGCCGCCGGCAACGCCGTAGTCTGGGTCCCCGCTCCCACGACAGCGCTCTGTTCATCGCTCCTCGCCGGGGTAATCGGTGAAGAACTTCCGCCGGGCGTGTTCAGCTTCGTTCCCGGGGCCGGGCCGGTCGTGGGCGCGGCACTCTGCCGGCACCCGAAGGTCGCGGCCATCGGCTTCATCGGGTCGATCGCCTCTGGCGCCGAGGTCGCTCGGAACGCGGCGGGCAAACGGCAAATCCTCGAGCTCGGGGGGAATGGCCCCATGGTCATCCTCGACGATGCCGACCTCGAGGTTGCTGTCCGGGCGAGTACCGAGGCGGCCTTCCTGTGCGCCGGACAGAGCTGCACCGCGGGTGAGCTCTTCCTTGTCCACGAGGCCGTGCATCAGGCATACCTCGACCTATTGCTCTCGGTGACAGCTACGTCTGTGCGCCTCGGCGACCCACTTGACCCGTTGACGACCATGGGCCCGCTAAACAACGCCGCCGTCGCGGACAAGGTGGCGTCGCACGTAGCTGAGGCCAAGACGGCGGGGGCCGGCGTGCTCATGGGAGGTTCACGGGCGACCGGCTTCGCCAGCGAGCTGTTCTACGAGCCGACGGTCCTCGACGACGTCCGGCCCGGAATGGCCATAGTCGACCAGGAGACCTTTGGGCCCGTCGTGCCCGTCCTGAAGGTCGCCTCGGAGACTGAGGCGCTCAAGCTGCTGAACAGCTCTCCGTACGGCCTGACGGCGGCCGTGTTCACTCAAGATCTCGCCCGGGGGCTGTCTTTCGCCGAGCGCGCCGAGGTTGGCTGGGTCAACATCAACGCGTCGACCAACCTTTGGGAGTCCCATCTCGCGTTCGGCGGTAGGGCGGGCTCGGTCAGCGGCGTCGGCCGCGTCGGTGGGACGAGCACTCAAGAGGCCTTCACCGAGCCGAAAACCGTCACCTTTGTCATGGGACAGTCGTGATCGACGTCGGGAACGCTAGCGGTCTTCGAGGAACGGATAGCGGGCCCGCACCGCCGCGACGTGCTCAGGATCGAGGTCGGCGAACAACACCGTCTCCTCGTCGCCTGCCTCGGCGATCGTCTCGCCAAATGGGTCAATGACGCAGCTTCCGCCGTCGTAGGCAATGCCGTCACCGGCACCTACCCGGTTGACCCCGACGACGTAGGCAAGGTTCTCGATCGCTCGGGCCCGCAGCAGCGTGCTCCAGTGCAAGGCGCGCGCCGCAGGCCAGTTAGCGACGACGAGATAGGCATCGGTGCTTCGAGCGAGGCCCCAGAACCGGTCCGCAAAGCGCAGGTCGTAACAAATGAACACCGAGCACCTAAGCCCCTCGATCTCGATCGTGAGCGTGCCGGCACCAGCCGCGTAGTGCTCCGTTTCCCCGCCGTAGCCGAAGGGGTGGATCTTGTCGTAGAAAACGGCCTCGCCGGCCGGTCCGACGAGCACGAACCGGTTGTACGGTCGCACATCGCCGGCTGTCGCGACCGGACAGGAGCCGCCGACGTAGATCCCATGCGTCGTCGCCTGTTCGCGGAGGAACTCCTCGGTCGGCCCGCCCTCGGGCTCAGCCACCTTGTCCGTCGCCATCGAAAACCCGGTCGCGAACATCTCCGCCAGGAGGACCAGACGGGCCCCGTCAGCCGCGGCAGCGGAGATCTTCGGTGCCAGGCGCTCGAAGTTCGCCTTGGGCGCCTCCCAATCGATATCCCCCTGGACCGCGGCGATCTTCATCGCAGCCGCCCGAGGCGCTCGACCGCCTCCTCGAGCACCTCGCGGCGCTTCGAGAACATCCATCGCACCAAGTGCCGGCCGGCGTCCTTGTCGTCGTAGAAGACCGAGCTCGGGATGGCGACGACACCGCACCGTTTGGGAAGCTCCCGGCAAAACGTGTACCCGTCCTCGTCCGACAGCGGCGTGATGTCCGTCGTGAGGAAGAACGTGCCGTGAGACGGAAAGACCCGAAAGCCCGCTGATCCGAGCCCTGCGGCGAGGAGGTCACGCTTTTGTCGGAGCACGTCGGCCGCCTCGACAAGGTAATCCTGGCTCTCGGTGAGGCCCTCGGCGATCGCATGCTGGAACGGCGCGGCATTCACGAAGGTGAGGAACTGCTTCGCCGTGCGGACCGCCGCGATGAGCTCGTGACGCGCGCACGCCCACCCGACCTTCCATCCGGTGACAGAGAAAGTCTTCGCAGCAGACGAGATCGTGATCGTCCGCTCGGCCATGCCCGGAAGCGTCGCCAGCGATACGTGGGGCGGCTCGTACACGAGATGCTCGTAAACCTCGTCGGTTACCACGATGAGATCGTGCCGCCGACTGGCATCCGCGATCACCTCGAGCTCGGCGCGGCTGAACACCTTGCCGGTCGGGTTGTGGGG
>Ga0182027_10008841_pt1 | contig 14589 bp, 11 predicted proteins | sample 712E1DmetaG_FD_121300 | JGI IMG/M metagenome (GOLD analysis project Ga0182027, IMG submission 121300) | Permafrost microbial communities from Stordalen Mire, Sweden - 712E1D metaG (Illumina Assembly) | ecosystem: Environmental > Terrestrial > Soil > Wetlands > Permafrost | place: Sweden... | reverse complement strand
GAGCGAGCAGAGTCGGCTGAGGTCACGCCCGAGGCTATGGCTGCGGCCAAAGAGATCCTCGAGCAGATCATGGCCCAGCTTGAGTTCAACGTCATCGTCGAGATCAAGGCAGGCGAAACCAATCGCCTCAACGTGGTCGGCGAGGGAGACGAGAAGGAAGCTCTGGGAGCGTTGATCGGCCGCAAGGGCGAGCGACTATCCGCGCTGCAGCACCTCGTCAACCTGCTGCTGTCCAAGCGCGTCGGCGAGTGGACGCGAATCCTGGTGGACGTCGAGGACTACCGAGGCCGGCGTGAGCGCCAGTTGCGCGATCTCGCCAACCGTGCCGCGGAGCGTGTGATCGAGACCGGCAAGATGCTCCAGCTGGAGCCGATGCCTGCCCTCGAACGGCGCTGGATCCATCTCGCTCTGCGCGATCACGAGCGCGTTGCCACCCAGTCCATTGGCGAGGAGCCCAATCGGCGCGTGGTCGTGCTCCCGCGCGAAGTCTGAACAACACGCTCGGCCGGCGGGTGGCTCCGCCGAGCCCAGGGTGCCGTCTGGTGCTGCCGCCCCTTCGAGTAGGTGACAGATGGTTCCGTTCTGCTCAACGATTGCGGCAGACGGCGTAACGGGGAGCCGCGGCTGCGCGTCTATCGCGCGGCCGGCATAGCACCCGGTTCGTTTGTCCATGCCAAAAGTGACCGCGGCGCCGAGTTGCCGATCGGCGCGGTAAGTAAGGACAAGATATGACCACCGACCCGCTCGAGCCGTTCGAGCAAAAGGAGCAGAGCAAGACGTCGGCCGGGACGGCGCCATCGGAGGCGCCTGTCACGGCGGTTGATGACGCCATGTCTGCCGAGCTTGCGGACGAGATCGCCACGCCAATGCAGCTCTCCAGGCCGCGCTTGCCGCGCCTGCCGCGCCCGTCGTGGCCACAGGGGGTGTCGTTTGCCCCTCGCGATGTCCCTCTGGTCGGTTTTGTCGCGGCATTCGCGGTGGGAGTTGCGGCGACTCTGTTCCTCCTGTCGGTAGTCGCGTTCGGCTTCTCCAGCGCCTATGACCATCGCGTGCTGCCGGGTCTGCGGGCCGGATCGGTTGACCTCTCGGGTCTGACCCGCGACGAAGCGATTGCCAAGCTGCAGTCCGGATACGCGTACTTGAGCCAGGGCGAAGTGACCGTCACCACGCCTGTCGGAGCGGCGACGATCACCTATCAGCAGGCCGGCCGTGGACCGGATGTCGAGGCAATGGCGGACGCGGCAATGGCCGTGGGCCACTCCGGCAATCCGATCGCCGATGCCGCCAGCGTGGTTCACTCCGCGGCCTTCGGCCAGAGCGTCCCGGTAATCATCCTCGTCGATCCGAATGCCCTGGCCCAGCGCATCCACCAACTCGTCGGCACGAGCTCGGTGGCGCCGCAGGACGCCCAGGCTACTGCCAAGGGCGGCAACTTCAGCATCGCTCCGTCGGCGCCGGGCAGTGGCATCGACGAGAGGGCGATGGGGTCCGCGATCATCGACCAGTTGACTCAGACCGGTGCCCCAGCCGACCTCCAGGCCGGTGGGAAGTTCACCTCGCTGAGCCCACAGGTGACCGACACGGCCGCCCAGAATGCAATCGCCAGGGCCCAGAAGATGATCGTCGACGTCAAACTGACCTGGTCGTCCAAGCCCGACGCCGCACCGGCGACCTGGAAGCCCTCAACCTGGACGATAGCCGCCGCCCAGATCCGCGGCTGGATTGTCTTCGGGCTCAAGACGGACGGTACCTATGCACCGGCCGTGGATCCGGCTCAAGTGGAAGCGTATCTATCAACCATCGTCGGCAAGGCCAGCATTCCCGCGACGGAGCCCGTCGTCACGTGGGATGCAGACGGCAACCTCGCGAATGTCACCAACGGCAAGGATGGCGTCGGCGTCGATCCTGCTGCGACCACGCAAGCCATCTCCGCATACCTCGACACATTGGCCGCCGGCAGCAGCGTCGGCGCGAGCGTCGAGGTGGCAACGGGGCCGATCCACCCGCAGATCGCCAGCATCGACAACGTCAAGAGCATGGTGGTCATCGGCTCCAAGACGATCACGTTCTATCCGGACGTCAGCAACGGTAACGGTGCAAACATCCGCCAGCCGGCCAAGAACCTCAACGGTCAGGTCATCGGTCCCGGGCAACCGTTCAGCTTCCTTGCGGCAGTCGGCCCAATCGATCTCGCCCACGGGTTCACCATGGGCGGCGTCATCGTGGGCGGCAAGAGCGACCACACCGGAGCAATGGGCGGCGGCATCTGCTCCGCCTCGACGACGATGTTCAACGCCGCGGCCAACGCCGGCCTCCAGATCGACGAGCGGCATGCGCACTTCTACTACATCAACCGCTACCCGGTCGGTAGGGACGCGACGGTCTATTCGAACGGCTCCACAACCTGGGACCTGCGTTGGACGAACGACACGCCCTACCCCATCGTCATCCGATCCTGGGCGACTTACGGTTCGCAGAGCTCGATCACGATCCAGCTCTGGAGCATGCCGACCAACCGAACGGTGACATGGTCGGGAGGCGTGGAGGTCGACCCCGTCAAGGCCACCGACAACCCCCCGAGGTACGTCAGCACCCTGAAGCCGGGCGTGACCTACCGAGCCGAATACCCCACCAATGGCTTCAAGACGTCGGTGGCCCGCCTCGTGACCGACTCCGCTGGCGCGGTCATTCACAAGGACACCTGGGGTTCGGTCTACGGCGTGGTGAACGGCCAGCTGCAGATCGGCGGGACTCCTCCTCCGTCTGGCAGCCCATCGACCTCTCCCGGCGCGGCCAGCCCCAGTCAAGAAGCCCCGGCGCCGGCCCCTACCCCGGCCCCAACGCCGGTCCCAACCGACACTCCCGTTGTGCCTGTGCCGACGCCCACGCCGGCGCCGTCGGTTCGCCGCCGCAAGGTCAGGTAGTCCTGCGGCAAGCCCAGTAGTCGAGAGAGCCGGCCTCCTTGGCCGGCTCTTCCATTTCATGGCTCGGACTGATCGCCTGGCTGAGTGATGCTGTGCTCGTAGCTCAACAGCTGCGGGAAGCGACGCACAACTGCTATCAGCCCGGCCAGGCACAGTAGCCCGCCCGACACCACGGAGAACTGGGCTCCCGCAACGGCAGCCACCGCGGCTGCCTCGGCATCGCCAAGGCGTGGCCCGCTCGTGACCACGAGCCCGTGTATCGACGAAACACGCCCCCGGAGCTGGTCGGGCGTGACGAGCTGGACGATGGAGTTGCGCAGCACAGCGCTGATGACATCCGCCCCGCCGGCGATTGCCAGACAGACCAGGGCCAGCGGGAAGGATGCCGTCAGCAGGCCGAAGGCGACGATCGCTGCGCCCCAGCCGGCCACCGCGACGACCACGCCGCGACCCGGCCGGCGTATGCGACCGACCCAGCCACTGAAGGCCGCTCCGGCGAGAGCTCCGATTGCCGGCGCGGCGTTTAGCAGCGCATAGCCGGCCGCCCCCGTGTTGAAGACCGTCAACGCCAGCTGCGGGAAGAGAGCGCTGGGCATACCGAAGACCATTGCGTCCAGGTCGATGACAAACGTGGCCAGGACGATGCGCCGACCGCGGGCGAAACGCAGACCCTCGCCGATCGAATGCAGACTCGGCCGCGCTGCCTCGGGATGGGGTGGGATCGGGGCGATGAGGAGCAACGCGGCAAGACTGGCCAGGAACGTAGCGACGTCGAAGGCGAAGGCTGTGGCCACGCCCGAGGTCAAGATGAGTACGCCTGCGAACGCCGGGCCGGCCACAGATACCGTCTGGCCGCTCAGCCAGTTGACGGCGATCGCAGCCTGAAGGCGCTCGCGAGGGACGAGGCGTGGCAGAGCTGAAGCGCGGGCGGGCCCGTCGACGGCGCCAACGCCGGCGGCCCCGAACGCGACCACGTACAAAGCCCAGACGGGCGGGCTCGGTTGAGCGGCGAGCACGGCCAGGCAGACGCTCGACAGCGCCAGCAGGGCCTGCGTGGCGATCAGGAGGCGGCGCCGATCGACAGCGTCGGCGATTGCGCCGCCGCCCAGCGAGAAGACCAGGATCGGGATCAGCTGGACGAGCGCGAGCAGGCCGATCGACAGTGAGCTGTGGGTCAGTTGCCACAGTTCGAACGGCAGGGCTACGACGGTGACCTGGCGCCCAATACCACTCACGAGCTGGCCGAGCCAGATCATCCGGAAGTCGCGATCGCGCTTGACCGGCTCGAGGTCGACCAGGAGACCTCGCAAGCCCTTGCGGTGCCCGCCGTCCGATTGAGACATGGCGGCAAGAATAGGCGAAGAGGGCTCGAGACCGCCTGAGGCGCGATCAGGGCCCCTCTCGGTCGTCGGCGGCTAGGCCAGGATGTCCAACCGGTGGCCGATGTTGCCCGCAAAGGCCGACATCGCTTGACGATAGAGCGCCAGCGGGCTTTGCCCGGACTGAGACCGACGAAGGACCGGAGCGGGGTCCATGGAGAACTCAGCCGGGACGGGCTTCGACACGAGCGCCTGGTAGATGGTGTTGGCTCGGGTCATCGCCGCGGCGGTCGATGGATCGCCGGAGATGTCGGGGTGGAGATGGCGCGCCAGGATCCGGTATGCGCCCTGGACAGCCTCCATCGGGGCCGACGGGTCCAGGCCCAGCATCCGGTAATAGTCGATTCGGGTTGGCGCCAGCGCTATGTCCAAATCGTCTCTTCTGACGGTGTTGCCGAAGACAGTTTCCTAGAAGATAAAGATATCAGACGACCCCCCGAAGTCGAGGGCACGAGGGCGGCCGTGCTCCTAGATGGGTTGCCCGCTGGCACCGCCTCGCGATGCGAATTCGCGGCAGGCGGTCCCGCCGCGAGCTGCCCCAAGCGAGACGCCACTGCCGATATAGGGCATCGTTACGGCGGCGATCTCCGGGCTGGGTGGCGTCGTCCAGCCGACGTCAAGGTAGACACCGGGTCAGCCGTGCCAGATCCAGCCCGATCGCGCGAGCAGACGGCGCCGCCTGTAGACGCGGCGTCGCCTGCCGCCGGCATCCGCCAACCACATCGCCTCGAGCCGCCAATCGGCCTCCAGACTGTGAAGGGCCGGGTAGAGCAGGTGCTCGTCGGCCGTGGTGAGGTGTGTGGTGGAGGAACCGCCGATCCTGAGGTTGATGGCCGGCCCGGTCAGCGCCTCGCCACGTCCGGCCCGGAGCGCATCGAGCACTCTGCGCCGCTCGACCGCGAGCGCCGTGGCGCCGCCGTTCGGACCCTTTGTCCCGTTCATTGAGCGGTCGTCAGCCAATCCCAGACTGAGCCGTTGAACGAGGTGTTGCCCCCGCCGCCTACCTGCAGGAGATAGCGGCCGCCGTCGGGGCCGATACCCGTGAGAACGACCCACCACATGCCCGAATATCGCATTCTCTCGAGATGCAGGACGGCCTGGAGCGAATCCCCGGAGATGACGGCCGGTTGTGCCAGAAGCGGCGTCGTGTATTGCGGGTCGATGCCAGTCGAACCCGGGTCGCTGTCGGGTAGCGCGCGCCAGGCCTCGAAGCGAATGTCGCGCCAGTTCGCCAGAACGCTGCCCATGGTCAGGCCGGATAGGCTCGGATTCAGGTCGAAGGCGACCCGAGTGCCCGACGCGTCCGATCCCCAACCGCCTCCGATGATAGCGCCATCCGGAAGCCACGCCGCCGGCGCCATCGGGGCGACCGTGGCCAGGTGCAAGTCCGGCTCCGGGCCGCTCTGCGAGATGGTCGTCATCGAGGCCGGACCGCTCGATGTGACACCCAGCAGCAGCACCATCGGAACAATGGCACCGACCAGCAACACGACGATCGCCCATCGACCCACGTGCGGCATAGGCCTCTCGACGCGAACGATCGCGGCTGCGGCCGCGATCAGCGGGATACAGAGCTCGATCGCCACGCTCGGCCAGCTCTGCGGCCCGCGGTAGGCGAACAGAAACCACCAGCCGAAGCCAAGTACCGCTGCAACGGCCCAGAAGACGGCGACGGACCCGGGGCTGCGTCGACTCAAGCCTGCGGACGTGCGGACCGCGTAACGGGTCGCCGCGGCGGCCGCGACCGCAATGGCAATGGCCAGAAGGATCGAATTGGCCGTGCTCCCGCCGTCGCCCGAGGTCATGTCCGGCAGGTGGAGACCGACCACCGTACTGAGGGCGGTCGCCCCGGCGACGGTCGCGAGCATCAGCAAGAGACCCACGGCCGTGCCACCCAAATAGCCGAGGACGAAACCGCCGCCCGCGGCGAAGATCCCCCCGCCCACGCCAGCCAGGAGCCTCCTGGTGGATTGATGGGCGATTCGCAGCTGGCGGCCGAGTTCTCGCGGCGGGCCCAGGCGCCCCAGGGCCTCTCGCACGGCGTCCTCACGCTCGAGGCCCTCGGCCTCGAGATTGGCTATCGAATCTCCGAGGTGGTCGGCCAGCTCGGCTCGAACCTCGGCGACGTCTTCGGCCGGCAGCATGAGCTCCGGGGTCATCTGATCGAGATAGGTGGTGATGGGGTCCGGACTGCCGCCCGGAGCCGCTGGAGCGGCCGGAGAGACGTTGCTCCGACCGCCACCGAGTCGACGCTCGCTGCGGCGCACCAGGGCCACAGTGGCGATCAGGAACCCGCCTATGCCACCGACGTACAGGATGATCGTGAGCCAGCCCGACAGGGCGTCCATGCGTCAGTTCCCCTCGACCGCGCGCGCCATGCCTTGCGAGAACGCCGCCCACTCGTGGGAATGCTCCGCCAGCATCGCCAGACCCGATTTCGTGATCTTGTAGTAGCGGCGACGCGGCCCCCGATCGCTATCGCGCCAGCTGGCCTCGAGGGCTCCGTCCGCCTCGAGGGCGTGGAGTGCCGGGTACAGCGACCCCTCGCCCGGGGCGAATGCTCCGCCGCTGCGGCCTCGAATCCGTTGAGCGATCTCGTAGCCGTATAGCTCGCCGTCTCGGAGCACGGTCAGGACAAGCAGTGTCGTCGTGCCCTTGAGCAGCTGTGCCCTGATCCGTCCGTGCATAGCCAGGCTACCTCAGAGTCCGGTATATCAGATACTCATGTAGCGGCAGCGTAGCGAAGCCGAGGTCGGACGTCAAGGGGATCCAGCGCCGTGGCGTGGCTGCCGCACGCCGCCCCGGCCCACAGGAAGTGGCTGCGAATAGGTGGTGGAGATGGGGGAGAGTCGAACTCCCCGTCCAGAAACCTTCGCCGGAGACCACTACGAGCGTGTCCGGTGATTTGTCGTCGATCGCTCGGTCGACCATCGGCAGCCTACCGAGCGCTCCAGTCACGTCCCCTTTCGGGCTTTGACTCCGGCTACGCGACGCTACCCGGGATCGCACCTCCGCTCAATGACGCTTCCACAGCCCACGGAGGTGAGGCTGCTTCCACGCTCACCTTACTGCCTAAGCAGCGAGGGCGAGAGCAGACTGGTTGTTGCCAGTTACTTCTTGTGCCGCCTGTTTAACGAGGCCTGACGGCACCTCGGCTCGCGTTCTCCGGTAGCCGGCCCCTGTCGAAACCACGCATCCCCACAGAGCCACGTACCGAGCCCGGCGCTTGGCCCAATTCGGGCCGCGCGACCGGCGCCCGCGGATTGTACCTCGCCGCCCCGAACAGGCCCAGCGCTACGGGCTCGGTGCCGGCGTGGGGGCTGGTGCAGGAGTGGGGGTTGGGGCAGGCGTGGGGGCGGGAGGGCTTCCGCCGATCTGAAGCTGGCCGTTGACCGCGGTGTATGAGGAGCCCCACACGTCGTCGTGGAGGACTTTGCCCGTTGAGTCGGTCACGACCCGCTCCACCGATGTTGAGAAGCCATTGGTGGCGTACTCCGTGCGGTTGGTTTCGCCCGGCGCCAGCGTGGTTACGTATTCGGGTGGGTTCTCGCCCGCGACGACGATGTTGCCCTTGCCACCGCCCGTCCAGGTCACCGTCCGGTTGAGGGTCCACGTCCAGAGCTGGATCGTGATGGTGCTTGTCGATCCATACGTGGCCCAGGATCGGATCACGATCGGATAGGGCGTGTCGTTGGTCCACTGCAGGTCCCACGTCGTCGCCCCGTTGGAGTAGACCGTGGCATCCCTGCCGACCGGGTAGCGGTAGATGTAGTAGAAGTGCGGATGCCGCTCGTCGATCTGGAGGCCGGCGTTGGCCGCGGCGTTGAACATAGTCGTCGAAGCGGAGCAGATGCCGCCACCCATGGCCCCTGTATGGTCGCTCTTGCCGCCGACGATGACGCCACCCATCGTGAAGCCATGGTCGGCGTCGATCGGGCCCATGGCGTCGAGGAAGCTGAACCGTGCGCCGGGGGCGATCACCTTGCCGTTGAGGTTGGCCGCAGGCTGACGGATGTTCTTGCCGAAGCCGTTGCTGATGTCGGGGTAGAAGGTCGTGGTCCACTGGCCGACGTCAACCATGCTGGCGACGTTGTCGACTGTCTCGATCTGCGGCGGTATCGGCGTGGTCACCACCTCGACGCTGGGCCCGACCATACCGTCTGTGGCTAGCTTGTCCAGGTAGGCGGATATCGCGACTGCAGTCTCTGTCAGGCCGACGCGTGAGCCATCGAGGCCCTTTTCCAGGCTGACCGGTGTGCCCTTCGCATCCCACACAACCGTGGGCTCGGTCGGTGGAATGCTGTCATTGGCGGTGAGTCTCGACAGGTAGGCCTCGAGCTGTCCGGCATCGATCGTGGGCTTGTAGGTGCCGTCGGCTTTGAGCCCAAAGGTGATCCAGCCACTGAGCTGCGAGGCGCTGATCGTCCAGTTCTGGGGCGTCCAGGTCGCCGGAGCGGCCTCGGGCTTCGACGACCAGGTCAGGTGGACATCGACGTCCATCTTGGCGGCGCGGTCGATCGCGGCCTGGGCGTCCTGATCGGTGACGCGCGGGCTCAGGTACCCGAATGTCCCGCCTGCCTGCACATCGGCCGGGGCGTCGGCGCGGGTCAGCTGGCTGATGACCGCGGAGCCAAGCGACGCCTCGTCAATGCCGCGGCCGGGAGCCGACGGCGTGACGCTGAAGCGGCCGGTAATCCCGCTCACGCTTGCGTCCAACGGCGCCACCGAACTGGTAGCAACGAGCTCGTGGATGCGCTGGGCCACGGCGTTGGGATCGACCCGGACGACTACGGCGATGTCCTGGCCGTAGGCGGCGTCGTGAGCCAGGCTGGCGGCATCGGCGAGCGGATAGCCGGTGTGGCCGACGGCCATCGCCGCGTCGGCCATGACCTCGACGTCCGGTCCCCGGCCCGCTTGCTGATACGTGATCGTCACTGCCCCGGCCGGCGTGGTGATCGTCACCTCGCCCTGCCCGAGGTAGGCGTACTCGGACTGCAATCTGGCGATCACCTGGTCGCGGCTCAAACCCGCTAGATCGACCGGTCCGGCATGCACGCCGGGCAAGACACGGCCGCTGTATGAGCCGGCGACTCCCAGTGCCACCCCCGTAACAAGGAGGAGCGCCGCGACCACTCCGACGAAGAATGCGACGGCGAAGCCGACGAAGCCGGCCCCCAGGCGGGCGAGACGGACCAGCCGAGGATGGCCGCCACTCTCGGATGCGACCCGTGGCCGCCGCAAGCGAGGCAAGGACCAGCGGCGGGGCAGTGGCGCTGCGGGCAACTCCAACGGCTCCGCTGCAGGAGCGTGCCATATCACCGCCTCGGGCTTCTCCCAAGGCGCGACGGCGAGAGGGACTCCATTCTGGCCGCTACCCTCAAGCGGCTCAACTGAGTCGATACTCATTTGATCCCTTTTACCACACTGGAGCCGATTGCGGAGCCGCGGGTCGGCACCCGGGCCACGGGATAGACGAATGGGCGCGGCTTGTGGTGGCTCAGCTGGCCGTCGCCTACCGGCCGCGGTTCCGACCCTCGTCGGCGAGGGCCCGCTCAACGTCCCGCCGAGAGTCGCGCTCGGCGATGTCGCGCCGGCGGTCGTGCTGCTGCTTGCCCTTGGCCAGCCCGATCTCGAGCTTGGCGATGCCGCGAGAGGTGATGTACATCTTGAGCGGGACGAGCGTGAGGCCCTTCGACTTGGTGCGGAACAGGAGGCTCACGATCTGGTCACGGTGCACGAGCAGCTTCCGCGGCCGTTTCGGCTCGTGGTTGTAGCGGTTGCCCGTGTCCCACGGCTGGATGTTCGCGCCGACCAGCCAGGCCTCGCCCTTCTCGATGCGCGCATACGACTCGGCCAGACTCACCTTGCCTGCCCGGATCGACTTGATCTCCGTCCCGGTCAGGACGACGCCGGCCTCGAACGAATCCTCGATCGAGTATTCGTGGCGGGCTCTTCGATTCTGGGCGACGGTCTTCTCTTCGCCCATGGCGGTCTCCTGCAAATGGCGCGTGGCTGCTAGACGCACGAACGCCGGCCCCGAAGGGCCGGCATTCGGTACTGCGTTATGACACCACCCGCTGGTGACCGGTGCTTAGACGCCGGCTCCTAGCGAGGTGGTGCAGCGCATCGGCAAATCCGACACTGCACATCACCTCCTTTCGTTCGAGGGCATGGTATCGATCAGGCGGAAAAGACGCAAACGCCCCTTTGTAGCGGACACATCTGCGTCGCGTGGCGAACCTCGCCACAGTGCGGCTCGGCCTAGCTCGAGCTGGCCGCCGGGCTCGGAATTGGGCTCGGCGCGGCGCTCTGGCTCGCGGACGGCGCGGGGCTGGCCGTGGCGCTGGATTGAGGCGGGAAGCCCAACTGCTCGAGGCCCGCGTCGAGGACCGGGTCCGTGCCGGCTCGGGCGTTGTCGGAGCTCACCGGCACGTCGGGCTGGAGGCCCTTGCCCTGGATCCAGACCTTGTCCGGGGTCAACCAGCGCGCGACGGTGAGATGAATGCCACCGAAGTTGTTGGAGAGGGGCAGATACTCCTGGACGACGCCCTTGCCGTAGGTCTTCGATCCGATCAGCTTGGCTCGATGGTGGGACTGCAGCGCTCCGGCCATGAGCTCGGACGCGGACGCCGTGTTCCCGTCGACGAGCACGACGAGGTGGATCGTCGGATCGGTGGCCTTCCCATCGGCTTTGGCCGTCACCTCAGCAGTCTTGCCGCTCGCGTCGACCTGGTACGCGATGGTGCCGGAAGGAATGAACTCGCTGGCGATCTTGACCGCGTCGTCGACGTACCCACCCAGGTTCCCCCGCAGATCCAGGATGATGTTGCGTTGTCCGGCCTGGAGGGCGGCAGCGAGGTCCTGGTCGAACTGCGAGCTGGCGTTCTGGTTCACGCCGAGGATGTGGAAGTACGCGACGTGGCCGCTGGCGAGTGTCTTGACGTCGACCTGGGGCTGGTTGTAGATCTTGCGCACGACCGAAACCTGCACCGTAGCCGTACCGCGTAGCAGCCCGAGGGTGACCGTCGTGTCGGTGGGGCCCTTGATCAGGGCAATGGCCTGGTCGATGGTGAGCCCGTCGAGAGAGTTGCCGCCGACCGACACGATGATGTCGCCGGCCCTGAGGCCGGCCGTCTCGGCGGGCGATCCTGAGATCGGCTGGACGATGGCCATCTCGCAGCCGTTGCCGATGTTCGAGCAGGTCACGGTGGAGGTTGGGTCGACCGGCTGCAGCTGTACCTGGACGCCGATGCCCTGGGCCTGGCCGCCAACGTCGAGCAACGTGTTCTGGAAGTCGGACGGGCCCTGGTAGAAAGACCATTGGTCGTTGAGGCTCTCGAGCATGCCCTTGATCGCGCCCTGTACAAGCTGGTCCTGACTCGGCCTGGGCGAGCCGGCGAAGTCGTTCTGGATGAGGGAGTAGACGTCCCAGAACGGGCCGAAGCGCGTCTCCTCGTCGCCGGGCGTTCCTGGAGTGGTGGCGATGTGTGCGCCCAGCGAGAAGCCGCCGATGAACAAGGCACTGCCGGCGAGGATCGCGACGAGGACGAGGCCGAAACGAGACGGCGCAACGCTCCGCTGGCGTCCCGCTCCTTTCCTGCCGCCCGGCGCCGAGTCGTCCACGCGCTCGTCGGTCTCGGCCGAGGCGTCGATCGCGGCTGGAGCAGCGGGCTTCTTGCTGTCCGGTATCGGCTCGGTTGTTGGTTTCGTCGCGGGCGCCGATCTCGCGGAGTCGTCCGGACTGGTCGCGGCTGGCTCTATGGACATGGTTCCAACCTCAGGCAGCAAAGGGGCGCGGATCGACCGGCGATCAGCGGATGAGATAGCTACGGACAGATAGATACGAGCCGAGGACGCCGATGCCGACCCCGGTTCCGAGGACGATCAAGATCAGGTTTTGGCCGACGGTCACGGCCGCCTCGACGGGCAGGACCTGGAAGTAGCCGGATAGGAAGTCCGTGATCTGACCCTGGCCGATGAGCAAGAGAACGATGGTAACGCCCGCTCCCAACAGCCCGACGAACGCCCCCTCGAAGATGAACGGCCAGCGAATGAACGCGTCGGATGCCCCGACGAGCCGCATGATCTCTATCTCGTCCGCTCGAGAGACCACCGCCAGTCTGATCGTGTTGACGATGATGAACAGCACGATGAGGCCGACGGCGACGAGGATGGCGGTGCCCCCGGCTCGGAGGATGCCGATCACCGTCACCATCTGATCGACCGTCTGCTTGATGTTCAGCACTCGATCGACCGCGGGTTGGGTCTTGAGGTATGTCGCGACGTCGAGGTAGTCACTCGGATCGCGCAGGTTGATCTGGAGCGAGGCGGGCAGAGGGTTCGTAGACAGGGAGTTGATCACCTCGGCTTCGTCGGGATGTCGGGCCAGGAAGTCCTGCAGGGCCTTGTCCTTCGACACCGATTCCACGTGCGTCACCTGAGCCATTCCCTGAAGGGAGGTCACCAGACCGGCAGTGTCCTGCGGTGTGGCCCCGTCCTTGAGATAGGCCACAACCTGGACTTCCTGCTGGACGTAGTTGAGCGTGGCGTCGAGGCCGTGCAGGAGGATGATCAGGCCGGAGAGCAGCACCAGCATCAGGACCATGGTGGCCGTCGCGGCCAGACTCATGAGGCCGTTCCGCCAGAAGCCGAGCCAGGCGCGCCGCAGGCTGAAGCCGACGAAGGCGAACATTCAGTCCTCGCGGTGGTAGGCGGCGCCGACCTGGTCGCGCACTATCCGCCCGTTCTCGAGGGCCACGACCCGCTTGCGCACGGCCGTCACCACCTCAGCGTTGTGGGTCGCCATCAGGACCGTCACTCCCAGATCGTTGATGCGGAGCAGGAGCTGGATAATCTCCCAGCTGATCATGGGGTCGAGATTGCCGGTCGGTTCGTCGGCGATGAACAACCTGGGGTTGTGGACCAGCGCTCGGGCGATGGCGGTCCGCTGCTGCTCACCGCCGGAGAGTTGCGATGGCAGCTGGTCGGCCTGACCGGTCAGACCGACTACTCGCAGGACGCGGTCGACGGCAGGCACAATGACGCTCCGGCGGGCGCCGGTGACTTCGAGCGCAAAGCCGACATTATCCCGAACCGTCTTGTTGGGGAGCAGCTTGAAGTCCTGGAAGACGACGCCGATCTTGCGACGGATCTTCGGCACCTCGCGACGCTTGAGCCGACCCAGGTCGCGGCCGTCGAGAAGCACGGCGCCTTTGGTCGGAAGCTCGTCGCGGATCAGGAGCTTGATGACGGTGGACTTGCCGGCGCCGGAGGGACCGACCAGGAATACGAAGTCACCCTCGGGGATGGTCAGGTCCACTCCGCGGAGCGCCACTCGGCCGTTTGGGTAGGACTTGGTGACGCCCTGCATGGCCAGCACGATCCGACCCGGAACTGAATCCGCGGGCTTCTCGGCGGTCTCGCCACGACCGTTGGTCGCGCCGGGCCGGCGGATCGGGCTCGATGGGGAACCGGAAGTTGCCGCGCTCACGATGGCAACGAGGCTAGCACCGATCGCGCGGTCCGGTTTGGCCCCGCCCTCACAGCAGGGCCAGGCTGGCGGGGAGGTAGCTCTCGAACTGGGCATATGGCCGGGTCCAGCACAGCAGAGCCGGGAAGCCCTCGATGCGGAGACCCGCTCGCAGGAGCGCGACCATGGCCCGGTCGTTGCTGCCCGGGACCCACGCCGACGTGGCTCCGCGAGGCCGGATCGCGTGCATGAGGTGGCCCAGCACCGGGGCCGTAAGCGTGGTGTCGAGAAGGGCGACCGGACCGAAACGGCCCGCTTCGGAGCTGTAGCCATAGCCGACGGGCTGGCCGTCATCGGATCGGTATAGGAAGCCCGTTCGGCCGGACCTCCGGAGGAGGGCGTGGTCGGCCGGGTGAGCGTAGCCGAGGACCGTCCTGTCGATCGAGTCGATTGCGGCCGACGTGTCGCTCCGACCGAATGGCTCGGCGCCGACTCCGACCGGCAGCCGCGACAGAGCCGAGGGATTCGGCGTCCCCACCAGGTTGAAGACCGGCTCCCGAGGCACGATCCCAAATCGGGCGTACAGGCCGTTGGAGACGGGCTGGGCCGAATCGGTACACATGGCGAGTATCCCGGGCCGATTGTCGGCGGCGTCGCGCTCGTCGCGGGCGAGGCTCGCCGCTCGCCCCGCCTGGGGGCTTTGAGCGGTCCCCATCCCCGCCGGGATGGACGGCAAGATCTGCGTCAGGAGGGCGCGACCTATGCCGTGGCCTTGCTCGTCCGGCAACACGTATAGCTGCGAGAGGAACCAGACGTG